>Ga0209390_10006783_pt1 | contig 15087 bp, 14 predicted proteins | sample BON01_FD_187212 | JGI IMG/M metagenome (GOLD analysis project Ga0209390, IMG submission 187212) | Freshwater microbial communities from Lake Bonney liftoff mats and glacier meltwater in Antarctica - BON-01 (SPAdes) (version 2) | ecosystem: Environmental > Aquatic > Freshwater > Ice > Glacier... | reverse complement strand
TGAATACATCGAGGTGTTTTATAACAGAATAAGAGCGCATTCGACCATTGGATACCTTGCTCCAGCTGAGTTTGAAGAAGGTGCGAGGATCCTTAAAAAATGTGTCCTCTAAAAGGTTGACATGCCATTATGCATAGATTAACTAATACTAAAGGCATAGAATTAATTAAACAATTTGAAGGCTTAAAAAATGAGCCATATGTATGCTCTGGTGGTTATCTAACCATTGGTTATGGCCATAAATTATTGCCTAGCGACCAGTACAACTATGTTACAGAAGAAAAAGCTAGCCTCATTTTGCAAAAAGATCTATTACGCGCAGAGCGTGCGGTGCTTAAATATATAAACGCCCCTCTCACAGATGATCACTTTGCAGCCTTAGTGTCTTTTACCTTCAACCTAGGCAGCGCTGCCTTGCAACGATCTACTTTAAGACAAAAACTAAACTATGAATTATATAAAGAGGCTAGTAAAGAATTTATGAAATGGGTATATGCTGGCGGCAAGAAACTGCCCGGACTGGTTAAAAGACGCAAAACAGAACAAGAATTATTTAGATCTAGCTTAGAAAATAATTGGTACTAAAAACATTAGCGCCCGGAAAGTGCCGATGAGCGTACTTGGCGCTTTTGTAAATGGTTAGCTTTTTTGATTGTTTCACTTCTCGCCCCAAAATGTTGATCAAGCAATTGTACCATTTGCTTGTCACGGATTGCACTACTTTTACGCCCTGTTACAACCCCTACTAAGCTTTTATTCCCCCTAGTCGCAATAGTAATTAAATTACATCCACCTGGAGTGTGAAACCCTGTCTTTAAACCTTCAGCCCCTGGATAAGTAGCCGTGACTCTATTATGCCCATTAATATTTTTCCCTTTATATTTAAAACTTGTTTTATTGAAGAAATGATAATATTGAGGAAAATCACGCTTAATAGCAATAGATAATTTTGCAAGATCGACGGCTGTGGTAACTTGCTTAGGGTCGTGCCATCCAGATGCATTAGTAAAATTAGTATTTTTCATGCCGAGTTGGCGCGCTCTAATAGTCATTAAACGTGCAAATTTTTGTTCAGAACCAGCCATGTTTTCTGCAACCACGCGCGCTACATCATTTGCAGATTTAATCGTAAGAGCTAAAATACTATCTCTAACTGCAATACGCTCTTTGGGTTTTAGATATAACTTAGAAGGTAAGGCTTGTGTAGCATACTTAGAAACATATAATTGTTGATTTAAAGATAGTTTTCCAGACTCCAAAGCCTCAAAAATTAAATATACCGTCATCACCTTGGCAAGAGAAGCTGGGTATATCTTAGCTCTAGCATTACGAGAATGTAATATTTTGCCCGATTTACCGTCAATAATAAGGCTTGTCTGAACCGGGGCAGACAATCTCGTTACTGCCTTTGTTCTAGCCGCCTCTGCAACTGATATTGAAAATGTAAGACTAAATACAATTAATGCTGCAATTATGGAGAAATTTTTTCTAAACACTATTATCAGCTCGCAGCAAAAATGTTATCTTATGTGGATAGGATAACACAAAAATGTTAACAATACAAAATAGTAATTTTTGTATTGTTAACATTTCTTTCAAGAACTAGGTTTATCTGCACTTGGATTATTAGAAAATCCATATTTATTATTCAGGTATAACAACAATAACAACCCTGGAATCGCCAATAAGATTGTCATAACAAAGTACATATCCCAGCCCATCATTTTCACAAGTGAACCGCCATACATCACAATCGTATGACTAAATAAACCAGAAGCACTGCTAAATAATGCATATTGTGTAGCAGAAAATTTCTTGTTACATAAATAACTCAAATAACCAATCAACGCAGCATTACCCATGCCAGAAGCAAGATTTTCAACTGCAATAGCTATCCACAAAGCATCTATATCATGTCCCATATGATGCAACCAGATAAACGATACATTAGTAATGCTTTGCGCTATCCCACCAATCATTAAACCTTTAAAATGACCAAAACGATACATAATAAAGCCACCTACATAAGAGCCTACAACTAAAGCGGATAAACCAAATACTTTAACAGTCCTAGCAATCTCTTTTAATGTAAAACCAAGCTCCATATAGAAAGGAGTAGCAACTACACCAAGCATTGCATCACCAAGCTTATAAAATATAACTGCCAGCAATATAATAATAGCTCCATCTCTTTTTAAGAAATCAGAAAATGGATCTATTGTCATCACTTTCCACGAATGTAATGACAATGTTTTAAATTTCTCACGCACCACTTTTGGTTCTTTTAATGTCAGCATAAATATAATGCCAACAATATATAATGCACTAATTACTCTAAAAGCAAACTCCCAGCCATAATCTTCGGCCATATAAAAAGCGCCAGCACCAGCAACTAAACCACCTAATAAATAACCAAACACAGCATTAGCTGCTGCAATTGATTGCTTATCTTTTTCAATGGTATCAATTCTAAACGCATCAATTACAATATCAAGTGTTGCTGAACTAATTCCCAAAATTATTGTCAAAATATATAGTTCTGATAATGATTCACTAGGATCACATTTACTATAGCTATATATAACAAACGCTATAACTGCACTTATCAAACACATCCAGCTCTTACGATGTCCTATCCTATGCAATACTGGTAAATTAATTTGATCAACGAATGGCGCCCATAAAAATTTTAATGAATAAAAAATCCTGGCAATTGCAAAGGTTGTAATAATAGCAATATCTATACTTGCGCCCTTCATCCAACCGGCAAGGGTAGAATAAATAATTGTCAAAGGCATTCCGCTGAATATACCTAATATAAAAATTTGGAACTGTCTGTAGTCAGTAAAAATTTTAAAAAAATTCATGTGTTAATATTCTGCGTATATCCTTAACAAGGAAGTAAAACCTATCCTTCCATGTACTCAAAGTCAATATAATAAATTTACATCACGAATTTATTGTTGATTCCTAGCCTTTAATATTTCTTCGAGCTCTTTAGTGTCAGCTGTTTTTTTAGGCGAAAGCAAATTTCCACTAGCAGTAACAGTCATTTTAACTGGAGCATAATCTGTTGTACTTCTTCCATATTTAGGTTTTGCTAGGTAAAAAGAAAATATAGTGGATGCATCCACGTTAAAATCATACAGGTTAAACAAAGCCGATCCAGAAGCAGCGCTATATTTTGTTTTAAATGCTAAAGAAGATAATGTAAACACCCCCTTACTCAACTCAACATTAGTTTTAAGATCACTAATTTGAGTTTTTTGCGTTAGCATTGCCTTCTTTATATCTTCTTTTAAGCTTAAAATATTATAATTTACAGCTCCCATTGCTTGGATTAAATCATCAATTGAAAAATTTTGTAGCACAATATCCTTCGTTACTACGTTAGAGCGTGTATATAAATTATATAATTGTTCTTTCAATTCATCACCGCGTGTAGACCACATACCACTAGCACTTAGAAAGCCACCGCTTTCTAGCATTCCTTGCGGTAATAATTTAGCAACCTCACCAATGTGTACAGAGTTTAAAGCATAAACAAAATTCAAAGTATATGGGTCAAGAAGTATGCTGCCAGATGATTGCATTCGGCCGCCTAATAAATCAGCATCAAACTTTTTAATATCTAGTAAATTCTTATTATTTCTGGCTTGAAACAACACTCTATTAAGAGAAAAATCATCTTGATATAATTTTTTAATCGAAAAGCTCATTGCGATGTCAACTTTACTTAAATCCAGAGTATCTAGTATTTTCTTGCGTAGTTGTAACATCGAAGGAGCTGTTAAGAAATCTACCCCCATGAAAGCATTATGAATTGTAAAATAAATAACTGGTCTAATACCCTGAGCTTCTAAGGCTACACTCGCATCAATCCAATCGTCACCATTTTGTATAAATAATTGTTCGAGAGACACTCTTCCTGGAGAAGTTTCTAGATTAAAATTTACATTCTCATACATTTTTTTGCCGACTAACAAGCGATCAAACGTTATATCATAATTAGTGATAGAACTAATTTTACGAATTGGAATAAATTTACCTAAATAATTCTCTTCTTTCATACCATCAAACAAACTCATGGCATAATTGAAAGCTTGTGATAAAGCTGGAAAATTACCCTTGTCAATATCAATAGTAGAAAATCTAATTGTTGCATTAGTTCTTGGTGAATTTCCTATAAATTTAGTAGAAAGATTACCGACTATATCTGTATCGCTTGTCTTAATTAATAAATTTTGTAACGATAAATCTACCGAGCTCATTTTAATATCAGAGGACAAAGCAAAAGGAATAGCAGAAGCTGTACGCACATCTTCTCCAGCAAAGTACTCGGCAAGATTATTTAAATCTTTATGGTTGAATACCAGCTTGCCATTAAACAAACTTCTAAATGAATTCTGAGTAATAATTCCATTAAGTTTAAATTTTCCACTTTGATCAATTTCGCCAGAAAAATCTTGGATATATAATTTGCTATCTTTAATTTCTGCTTTAATACCCACTTCACTTAATGAATTATTTTCGTCCAACTTGATGTCTTTAAAAAAGACATCAAGTTGCATAGGATTTTTACTGAAATCAAAGCGTTTATTCGAAGTATATTTATTACTATTAGCATTCAAGTCATCACCTTTAGCCTTTCTCCAAGAATCAATATCAATTTTTGTAAATTTTAATTTTATGTCATTTTTATCAAAATTGTTTTTACTCAAACTCATTTCACCAGTACCAGCAATAGAATCAGAACTAATAACAATATTTTTTAAGAATATATGATGGTTACTAGGAGCTATATCTAGAGTAATTTGCACTTTTTCTTCGCTCTTTATTGCACTCGCAAGCTCTGCAAAATCAGGGATTAATTTTACTATTTTTTGAGCTAAAGTGGAGGTTTCCATAGTAAACTTTCCACCCTCTAAGCTATTATTTTTATAATTCTCTTCTATATTTAAATTATAAGATTGGTCATTTACATTTAATTTGAAACTTACATCATCTCCAGAAGTAACAAATGATCCATTCAGATTGCCAACTGCATCCATGATGCCAGAAAAGCTAGTATTATTATCTCCACTAATAAAAGTAAAATTCTCTATGACTAAAGGCACATCTGCATCCGACTCGACAAAAATTAATTTATCAATGCTCGCTTGAGCAGAAAGAGCATCCCTTGCCAGAAGTTCAGAAATAAATTCATCATGACTAAAGAAGTTAACATCATCATGATCTAAATATACCCTAGCCTCCCCTATCTTCAAACTAGCAATTTTAGGAGAGAATTTAAGTAATGACATTAAAGAAAAGCGAATTTCAACATCTTTAACTGTTAATTTTCCAGCTTGTTCTATCTTATCGATAACCAAATAAGGTACGGGAAATTTATTTATAGTAAAATCACTTTCCTTAATAGAAGAAGGGTCAATTTTCATACCCAGCACAAATTCTTGATATATTTTTTTATAATCAGTAAATGTAATAGATGCAAATACTGTACCTGCCATTATGGCAAAAATTAATACTAGGCTTATAAATAATTTTTTCATCATTGTGGGTTTTTATGTTATAAACTCTTCTACTAGAACTAACTTTTAAGATAGTACCTTTTTAACAATAGATCAATGAGATGCTCCAAAAATGACCAAAGAAGAGAAATTAATTTTAGTTGGTGTAATATCCGCAGCGCATGGAATTAAAGGAAATGTACTAATTAAGTCCTATACTGACCCCGCTGTTAATATTGTTTCACTCCCGGTACTAGATAAAAATCATAATATAATGCGGTTCAAAATGATTAGAGAAGCATCTAATGGCGGAGTAGTGTGTAAACTCACAGATTGTAATGATCGAAACCAAGCAGAGCTATTAAAAGGAACAAATATATACTGCCTAAGAGAAGATTTGCCAAAACCACTTGAAGATGAATTCTATATAGAAGATTTGCGTGGCCTCAAAGTACTAAACGAATCTGGAGAAAATATTGGTACAGTTCTAGAAACAGCAAATTATGGCGCTGGCGACATTGTTGAAATCAAATTTAATGATGATAAATGCGAAATGTTTCCTTTTACCAAAGAATTATTTCCCTCTATAGAAAAAGATCATTTAATTTTTGTTACACCAAACTTACACATTAAATAATAGCCCCAATAACAAAAAGGAGTAGATGCTAAAGTAGCAAGTATTTTAAATGATAAGCTGCTTACTGTGACCATGATAAACTGCTCCCAAGGGATTATGTCAAAAAAGGACAAGATAGAAACTATTATTATAGTATCTATACTTTGCCCCACTATGGTACTTACATTATTTCTAAACCATAAGTGCCTACCTTGTGTGAGTTTTTTTAAATAAGAAAATAAATAAATATCACATAATTGGCCAAAATAATTAGCAACAATTGATGCAACTGCATTAATGCCGTAAACGTTAAATACTTTATGAAAAGTTTGATCATCTATCACCGACCATTTTGTTGCATTACAATAATCTGAAACCGAGATTAACCCAAGAACTATAATGCTGCATATTATTGCAACATTAATCATGAATTTAGCCGCAGACTTACCATAAAATTCTGTGACTAAATCTGAGATCAAAAATGTTAGTGGATAAAGTAAAACACCTACTGATATTTCTAAAACATTATTGAATATACTTAATGTAACAAACTTTTGAAAGATTAAGTTACCAGTTACCATGACTGTACAAAATATACTACAAAAAATTATATATAATTTTAGTGATCCATTCATAATTAATTATTGATTGTTTCTTGCATAATCTCTACTTCCAACCACTGTTCTAGCTTTCGTTCTAAATCAATTTTTGCTTGCTCTAAACTTTGTGATAATTGGTTGAATTTTTTATTGTCACTATTGTATAAATCCGGTTTTGATAATTGCTCTTCTGTAGTCTTAATTTGTTTTTCTAATGACTCTATCTCGCCAGGCAAAGTTTCTAGTAAACGCATATATTTATAACTTAATTTTTGTGGTGCTGATACCACTAAAGGAGTAGATATCTTAGCAATCTTATTCTTCCCACTAGGTAATTTTATTTCTTTTTTATAATATTTTAAATAATCGTCGTAACCACCATATAAATCTATAATTTCATTGCCAGCAAATACTAAAGTTCTAGTTACTAAACGCTCCAAAAAATCTCTATCATGACTAACTATTATCAGAGTACCAGTATAATCTGCTAATATTTCTAACAACATCTCGAGAGAATCCATATCCAGATCATTAGTCGGCTCATCGAGAATGAATAAATTACCCGGGTTAATTAGTGCTTTTGCAAGTAATAACCTATTAGCCTCACCTCCCGATAGGGTTGAAACCTTATTCCCTAAATTCTTCGGGTCAAACATAAACTTCTTTAAATACCCAGCAATATGCATTGTTTTGTCTTTCAACAGCACTTGATCTCCACCACCAGGACATAGAGTTTGCTTTAAACTATAATTAGGGTTCAAATCGCTTCTATGCTGATCGAAATATGTAATATCAATATTAGTACCATGCTTTACTTTACCAGAAGCTGGCTCTAACTCTTTGGTAAGCAATCGTATCAACGTAGATTTACCAACGCCATTTGGGCCTATAACCCCTATCTTCTCTCCCTTTTTGACTTTAAAACTAAAATCATCAAATAGCTTTTTACCAGGAAAATTATAGGATATATGCTCTGCTTCTATAATGAACTTAGTTTTCTTCATTTCTTCGGCCAGCTCTATTTGCACCTTTGCTTTAGCCTGATGCAAATGTGATTGTTGAGCTTTAAATGTCTCTCTAAGCCTGTGTAAATTAGCTAAGCGCTTCTGGTTACGTTTTCTCCTAGCAGTGACGCCAGTACCAAGCCAACCTCTTTCTACTTCAAGCTTCCGATTCATTTTGCGCAAAGCAGCTTCTTCTGAAATTATAATTTCTTCACGCCATTGATCATAATATTTAAATCCACGATTAGATTTACGTAACACCCCACGATCAATCCACCAAACTCTATTGGTGATATTTTCTTGAAACATGCGATCGTGGCTAATACATATTACAGCACCAGGATAATTCTTTATATATTCCTCAAGCCATTCAATTGCTTGAATATCAAGATGGTTAGTGGGTTCATCTAATAGCAAAATATCTGGTTTATTAATTAAAGCCTTAGCTAGACAAGCTCTTCTAACTTGCCCGCCAGAACAATTTTTTAACTCAGCCTCACCATCAATTTCTAATTGTTTTAAAATTATATCAGCGTGATATTTATTACTCTCTGGATCAGTAAAATCACTTAAGACAAAATCATATATTTTACCAGCGGGTAATGACTTCATATCCTGTTTTAAATACCCAACATTTATCCCGGGATCTTGAAATGGTTTACCAATATCTAACTCATACTCCCCCTCAATGATTTTCATCAAGCTAGACTTACCACATCCATTTTTTCCAACTAAGCAAACTCTATCTCCAGGTGCAACATACAGTTCAATAGCAGATAATATTATTTTATCTGCAAAACTTAAATTTCCATCCTTGATATAAAAAATCGGTGTCATGTGCTTATTTTATATAAAAATTATTGAGTAACAGATATAATAAAGCAAATTTCTTTGAACACTAGGGTTATTTAATAAGAAGCATGCCAAAGCAAATTCAGACTTTTCAGCAAAAACAATCTCTGACCATGACTACTACCATGCATCAGAGTATTTCGATATTACAAATGTCGAATATGGAATTAGCTGAGTTTGCTGCACAAGAATTAGATAAAAATCCTTTTATTGAGGACGGTAATGTTACTGTTGAAAGCCATCCCAAACAGGAATCAAAAAAAGAGGCCTCTCAACAAGCATCCATAAGCCAACCATATGCAGGAGGGTATTCAAGCCAAGATTTTTTATCTAATATAGCTAGTGAAAAATCATTAAAAGAACATATTACCGAACAAATTAACTTAGCTTTCGATGATAATAAAGACAAACTAATCGCACATTATTTACTCGACTCATTATCAAGCAGTGGTTACCTTAATGTCAGCTTACATGAAGCAGCCACAGTGCTGCGCTGCGATGAAAAAATAGCTCTCAGCGTGCTAAAGAAACTACAAACGTTTGACCCTCTAGGGATTTTTGCCCGTAATTTACGTGAATGCCTACTCATTCAACTAAACGACCAAGAAAACATTGATCCTTCACTACTTGCAATGGTACAAAATATAGAATTAATTGCAGAAGGAAACTTAAAAAAATTATCAAAATTATGTAACGTAAATATTGGCAATATCAGCGCGCTGATTAAACAGATCAAATTACTAAATCCCAAACCCGCAAACGGTTTTTTTATTGAGCCCACTAGCTATAAACTACCAGATATCATTCTAACATTCACAGAAGACGGACTTGCCAAGCTTGAAACAAATCCTGAAGCCATGCCACGTCTACGCGTAAGTGAGGAATATTATCTAAAAGTAAAAGATAGTTGTAATACTAAAGAGGAAAAAGATTTTGCTAAGATGGAAATTGAAGCTGCTAATGTTGTTGTTAAAAGCATTGAACAACGAAGTAATACTATCCTAAAAGTAGCCACCGCCATAGTGCAAGAACAGATGGATTTTTTTACGCGCGGAGTGATGTATCTAAAACCAATGACTCTAAACAAAATTGCTGCTATAACTGATTTCAATGAAAGTACAATCAGCAGATCTACAGCTCATAAATATATCTCTACACCAACTGGTATATTTGAATTAAAATATTTTTTCTCCTCTAGCCTTGGTACTACTAGAAATTCTGGTGATAATATATCTAGCACAAAAGCCAAAGAAATTATAAAACAGCTTATAATAAGCGAAGAATCCGATCATATCTTATCGGATGATGATATCTCTGAACAATTATCTAAATTTAATATCAGCATTGCGCGCAGAACTGTAGCTAAATACCGCGAAGCTATAGGCATCCCAACCTCTTCTATGCGTAAACGCAACAAAATGATAACTGGCACGTATTGATCATATTTACTTTCTCTCCAAAATATAAATTTACTACATTTAAACAATGGTGATTGCGCAGAAAATGGTACAATTCATACAAGCTATAAACGCAGCTGAGCAAGATCAAGTTATAGCTGAAGACATAGAAATATTAATAAGAAAGCAGTTGGCCCGTACTATATTTAATACTGCAGGGCTTCGAGAGTTACTAGCCATTGCGAACCGCCTTAACTTAACAAACCATTTGCAAAGTAACCTACATTATGATCTATCCATGTCGTATAGAGCCAAGCACGAGGCAGTTTTTATGATAAGAAAATGAAAACTAGTGTTGTTGGCGATGACTCCGAGGACGTTGCTGCGGACATATAAATAAAACCCGCATAGGCTGAATAAAAACTACTCTATCTAATTTTGCAAGATAGATATGAATTAATTAGTTCTGCGGATTATAAAACTTAACTAGCCTATCGCTAAGGATTACCTTTACTATTTTATACCAAATTTGCTAGATATCACACGTTGTTCTACCGAGCTAATAATGCCCTCAGATAAATCATTAGCAAATTCTTGACTTATTTTACTCATACCTAATTTTTTCTTAAACCATGGTTGTTTATTTTCTACATATTCTATTTTAACGTTGTCTCCATAACGCTTTTGTATAAATGAATATAGATTTTCAATTCCATCTATAAGACCATAATCTAGGGCAATTTGTCCAGTCCAGAACTCGCCATTAAATAAAATATCATCGTTTTGTGTTAACCGGCCTGTGCGTCTTTTTTTCACCGTATTAATAAAATGCTGGTGAATTTCTTTCTGAATTTTATTAATAATTTTAATATCAGACTTCTTAGCTGGTTGAAATGGATCAAGCACTGATTTGGTATTTCCTTCAGTATATACACGACGTTCAATACCTAATTTTTCTATAGCTTCATGAAAGCCAAAACCGCTGGATATCACGCCAATACTACCTATGATTGAGCTTTGACTTGCATATATTTTATGCGCAGCGCACGCCAGCCAATAGCCGCCAGATGCAGCTACATCTTCTACAAAACTAAATACTGGAATTTCTTTTGTTTTAGCTAATTCTACAATTCTATTAGCAATCAGTTCGGCTTGAACAGGAGTTCCACCTGGCGAGTTAATACTTAAACAAACAGCATCCAAATTCTCGATTTTAAACATTTTCTCAATCAATTTATTCAATGAATTTAATGTCAAACCAGATTTAAACCCTCCCGCTTTGCCAATGATTCCATCCAACCTCAGAACCGCTACAACTGGCTTAGATCCTGAAAACCCCAAGGGCAAAAAAGACAATAAATATTCTAATTTACCCTGACGTCTACCAGACGTTACTGGGCCTGCATCAGCAATAATATTATTATTTTGACCCATCTGTTTTTTGCTCATTTTGTTTCTCTTTTGTATTATCGTTTGTTTTTTCATCTAGCAAAGGTACTATCACTTTCCCGACCTGAAAATTTAACGAGGGGGATTGATAACTATTTTTAGGCATTTCTGGATTACCATCTATTTCATTTAATAGAATAGCCCGAATTTCAGTATCTTGCCACTTGATTCTTCCTTTAAAAAGTTTTTTAATCTTGCCATTGCTATTTATTAAAAATGCAGTTGGCAAACTAACAACCGACATTGATCTAAATAATTGATTTTGATAATCATGAAATATTTCTAGATGCCTAATATCATGCTCTGAAAAATATTTTGCTACCACGTTTACCCCTTGATAATCTTGAGACAGGGCAATAATTTTAAACGGCAATTTACGAAAATCCTTCGCTAAATTTTCCAAAGATGGTAATTCACTAATACAACTTCCGCACCAAGTGGCCCAAAATACAAGCAACACTGTTTTATCTTCATATTGATCCAGAAAAATCTTATTCCCTTGTATGTCAAAGAAATTGGTTTCTGTATCTGTATATGCATCTTGGTCAATTATGTTAGCTTTTTCTGCATAAACATTTTGAGTTAATAGCAAAATCATGCTGAGGCTAATAAGCCGTATACATTGTTTCATAATTAATATAATATTTCCATATAACTTTAATTTTATAATACAAACTGCACAAATAAAGAAATTATCATTATAAATCATGAAAGAAATTATTTTTATCGTATTATTATCAAGCAGTTTGGTTAGTTGCGGATTAAAAAAGCCACTAACTCTTCCCAGTGATTATTATAGCAATATTGATTTAACACACTAGTAATAATATGATTGTTGCATCCATAGCTTTTTTTTCATTAATTACTATAAGCGCGCCTCTATTCGGCAAATATATTGCTACAGTCTATCAATATGGTTACGCTGAGCATGAAATTTTAAAAAGAGAACAAGGGCGTTGGGCAAGCCAAAGCTGGAATGAATATTTTGCCAGCTTGATGTATTTTAATAGCTTATGCATATTATCTACTTTTTGTATTATTTATTTCCAAGACTCTCTTCCCACCGCTAATGATTTACCGATAAATATTAGTTTTTCAAATGCACTTAATGCTGCTATTTCTTTTTCTACTGGAACATTTTGGCAAAGCCACGACCCAGAATCAGAATTAACTATGCTATCGCATATATTTGCCCTTATGGCACAAAATTTCCTCTCAGGTGCGACTGGAATCGCTGTGTTTGTTGCTTTTATTCGTGGCATAATTAATAGTCGCAACCCTTTTATCGGTAATTTTTATGATGATTTTTTACGAGCTCTTTTATTCATACTCTTACCATTTTCTATTATCACGGCTATTGCACTTATAGCTTTTGGAATGCCGCATGAATTTATAGGGAATATTAATTATACTAATTTATCTGGTGTTGCAGAAAGCTTGACTTTAGGACCAGTTGCTGGGCAAGTTGCTATTAAAAATTTAGTAGCTAATGGTGGATCACTATTTGCTAGCGCCTCGGCTCACCCATTTGAGGCCCCCTCGCGTGAGGCAATAATGCTTGGTTTGTTTTTAATTGTAGTTATGCCTTCTGCGATGATCTTTACCTATGGATTTCTAGTAGACGCACAAAAACTAAGCTGGGCACTATATATTATTATTGTTATCATTATGATTTCATCACTATTAGTAATGAATTTGGGTGAAACTACTTATGGTATTCCATTTATTTTTGGTGAGATTGAACTGGGAGATAACTTTAATTATACTGGCAAAGAAATGATTTATGATAAATTCCCATCATTAATGTGGGTATTATCAATTACCATGAGTTCAGATGGCTCTGCAAATGCTTGCCTAGAAAATTATTCGCCGCTTAGCACTCTTATACTTTTTTCTAACTTAATCATGAGTAAGTTTGTAATTGAAGGTGTAGGATCAGGTTTTTTTGCAATGCTTTCTTACCTTATCGTGGCTGTTTTCTTACGTGGTTTAATTACTGGTGAAGCAGCAAATTTCTTTGGTAAACGCATCACTATTAATGAAATTAATTATGTTATTATAGTATTTTTGGTAATGCCCGTGGGAGTGTTGTTATTTACTGGAATAACTTTATTATTACCTTATTCTCAAGATTTGATTACTTATCACGGATCACAAGCAGTAACTGATATTACTTATAATTTTGCATCAAGTTTTGCTAATAATGGTTCTGATTTTGCAGGTATTGATATCTCTTCAAATTACTTTAATTATATGACAGCACTTGCTATGTTTTTAGGAAGATACCCAATAATATATTTTTCTCTTGCCATTAGCGGTTCTTTTGCTTGTAAACAAAGAATCACAAGCGAAGTTAGTCAACGTACTCAATCTAGTATTGAACTTAGTTTTTTCTTACTTGTAACGGTATTATTAGTTGGTGCTATCATGTTTCTACCTCTAATGATCTTAGGCCCTCTTTTAGAATTTATTAATATGTAATGTGCAGAAAATATTAAATATTTGCTTTCTAATGTTATTATGCTTGGTAGTGCAGAGCTGCGGATCTAACTCTCACTCTTCCCGTTCATACCGCACTATTGGTGCCGCTTTAAATAAGTCCTACAAACTAACCAACAGTAATTTAATAGTTACTTACGACTTAGCCCGAATTGACCGCACTAATTGTATTTACTCAGCAGACCTTGGTTTAATTATCAACGATAAAAATTATACTAAAAGTTATATTCATAAATTTAAAATCAATTATAAATCCCCTTTGGTGCTACGCAGGGAAGCTGAAAAAAAAATTGTACGAATTTATAAATTATTGCTTACGCTACACCAAAAATATCATATTCTATCAAGTAAGAAGTACCAATATGTCAAGCGCGTATCAAGGATGGATCTAACTAAGATAGATTCACGAAGTGTCTTAAGCTCACTAGATAAAATCATCGCTTTTGTACCAGCAATGCTTCCTTCATATAATGCTAATATTACTAGCAAATATGGTAATAGGCATCATCCTATACAGAAAAAGAAGAAATTTCATTGTGGTCTAGACCTAGTAGCTAAACCTTCAGCGCCAATTTATGCTACTGCAAACGCTAAAGTTATTTTTACTGGTAAACAAAATGGTTATGGTAATGCTGTTGAGATTAGGCATAGTAATAATCTAACTAGCTTCTATGCGCATCTGAGTAATATTCATGTCAAAACCGGACAATACATCACTCGCGGACAAATTATAGGGCATCAGGGGCATTCAGGTTCAACTACAAAAGAACATTTACATTTCGAAATAAGAGTTGGCAAAAATCATATTGATCCTTATGATTTTCTTAGATCAGCTTGTCAATGTCGCTAATAATAAATATAATACATGCAATGAAATCTAATAATCTACCAAAAGGCTTTATTCATCTAAACACTATTTGCCCCCAAATAAAACAAGATATTAAATACGCAACAACAGATAATTTTACTGGGAAAGTAGTTGATGGCTATGCAGATGCTATAGCAATCCTTACTACAGAGGCAGCTATAGCATTTGGCATGTCAACCTTTTAGAGGACACATTTTTTAAGGATCCTCGCACCTTCTTCAAACTCAGCTGGAGCAAGGTATCCAATGGTCGAATGCGCTCTTATTCTGTTATAAAACACCTCGATGTATTCA
>Ga0209390_10006781_pt1 | contig 15093 bp, 15 predicted proteins | sample BON01_FD_187212 | JGI IMG/M metagenome (GOLD analysis project Ga0209390, IMG submission 187212) | Freshwater microbial communities from Lake Bonney liftoff mats and glacier meltwater in Antarctica - BON-01 (SPAdes) (version 2) | ecosystem: Environmental > Aquatic > Freshwater > Ice > Glacier... | reverse complement strand
AGTATTTAGGAAAATGGACCCATTTTCCCTCCTAGAAAGTTGGCTAATCCGAGAAGCCGGTTTTTGGATACTAACGCGGCGCAAGGAAAGGGATTTCGGTGCTGATGCTGCATTTCAAAATCGCGCTCCGCGCGATATTTTTACGCACTCAACCCAAAAAAATGCCCTATCGTTCCCAGATTTTTGCCAGAAAGCGTGGCCGTGACATGCCAGTCGACGTGATTGAGAAGGCTCCAGAATCGGCCGTCAAATGTAGTTATATTTCCCCTCACGCCCTCTTCTGGGCGTCTGGAGAGGTCTTGAGCTGTGATTTGAGCAGACACTATTTCAAGCAAACATGTTCCCATGGAATGGCACGACAGGACAAATTGAGCAGTCTTCGCATGGCAAGAGTCTCGCCAGAAAGGAGGCAAAATGAGCGATGAAGATCGAAAGTTGCTGTGGAACAACAGGGTGGAAGGCGATTTGAACAGGATCGGCAGAACAGGAGGTGCGCAAGCACTGGGATCGTGTAACAGAACTTGAAAACAAATCAGCAAACAAAGACAACGAGTCGATGTAAGTTATAACCCGAATATGTTCACGGCTCTACGACATAGTACCTGAATGGATGAAGAGAGATTCCAAAAGACTTGTATCAATAAGAAGGAAAAACGGGAGCATCCCATCAGCCTTTTGACGACACATTGGTAGCGGACTTCATACTGAGACAGGATGCAGGCAAGTTTATACTTTCAACGATGGATCAAGGATGGATCAGATTTGGATCAACGATGGATTCACAAGTGGAGACTTTAACCTACACCATTCAAGAGAAGACCTGCTATTGAGACCCAATTCGGCCAAAAGTCAACATCTAAAAATCGCCCAAGATATCCAGAAATACTCTCTCTATCACACTACTTGATGTCATGGTTACATATTTCGTAGTGGATGCCACAACAAAAGCCGCTTTTTGATCGACAGGAATCACTAATTTAATAGGGAATGAATTGTTCTATATACTAATCTTATCGCTATTGGCAGTATGTTTATATATGTATGTATATATATTATATATGTACATGTATACATATTTACACATACTATACCAATTGCAAAATCTCTGTACAACAGTTTTCGAAATCCACGCATGCCCATTATGTAGTTACTATTATCTTACGCTCAGACAACATCCTCCCAACCGCGCTCGTGCCGGTCGGATCCAACTGAGCGATGTCACGCCCCTGTGTCCGATCCTAGTTTCCCAGATCCCAGTTTTCGCATTTTTACGCGGGAGCTTCCATAGTCTCACATTTTTACATCACATGCGTGTTTGGTGTGGAGCCTGTTGAAGCCGCGCCTCCTGGAAAAAAATATTGGAATGGTGCATTATTGTAGTACATAGGTCCTATACCTGAATTCACAGAATAGTGATCTCCTCCATTTGTCATTTCATGCGTCATTTGTAGTGTCGGTGGTATCAAACTGAACGCAACAGCTGCTGTTGGTTGTTGTCTTTGAAGCACTGCAAAATTGGCATCAATCGCGGCAGAGGTCTTGATTCCCTGCTCATCATTTTTCTTGGGTGGGTGGTTGCGGTAGTAGATTTTCAGGTACCAGGTGCAGATGACAAGTGCGAGTATGGACATGAGGTTGAGGGATAGGCCAATCAGTAGAAGGACAGTTTCCTTCACGTCAGTCTTCTCCTTTGCACCTTCTGTGTATCCAATCACGAGAAGGGAAAGATTGATAATGAAGACAAAGGGAATCGAGGTGTAACAGGTGGCCATACCAAGGGCATTGTGTAAGTCATCCCACTCGCGCTCCTCAAACATAATTAATAAGCACGAATTGACCGTGGCATTGACATTGATGATAAGGTTGTTGAGAATGAATGTGTCTATCCACGTGAGATATTGTACATGCGTTGGCGTGGAGTTTTTGACTTGATCAGCGTACACAGCCATCATGAGAAGGGTGGTAAATGATGTTCCAAGTTTCGTGTAGTTGTCCTTGACTATGAATGTGAGTAGTGTCATTGTAACCATCAAGATACAGGGAATTATAATGCCTGTCAGATAGATGGTAGACTTTCGATCCACTTGAACTTGGATTACAAAAAATCCAGATGTTTCTTCTCGATGGATCAGATGCTTGACAGACAAGAATGGCATGGTCTGTACATAAGCGTATTCAAGAAAAGGTAGTGAGTTTTTGGTGTAGTAGTAAGTACAAATTTGTAGACACGACAAGGTAAAACAATCTTGTGACACACGATCATCAAACCTGGTTAGGTCAGGATTCCATTGCCTTTTTTGATACAGCTCCAGAGAAGCTGCTTAATACTAGACCTGCTCTTATACCTCCAACAACGTCAACTCTGACCACAGAATCTTGATCTGGACTACCAGACGAATCGGCTGTTTTTTTTTTCATAACTGCAACCTGGGCAGTTGTCCGACGGCTGGGGTGCACGGATCGACTGTAATCTGCAAGACAGTCTGCAGTCTGAGAATATGAAAACAGGAGGTGCGTGATTATGAAAGAACATGATGGAGAAAGAAACAACACGAGAGGAGACACGATTGTCAGTAAAACAAGACGTCAACACGCAGGACCGACTGAACCTTGAAATCAATAATCCTCCTAACAAATATTCCTCCTTACCAAATATGTCTAGGTGTACCGTAACGCGAGTCTCCAACACTCAAATTCGCTTCCCACCCAACCACTATGTCTACACATAATTTTAAGTCTAAACGAACACCAATCTCACTTTTTTTTGGAGACAGACCTTAGAGTTCGCATGTCCATTTTCGATTTATTTGAGAATCCAGTCCGTTTTTGGCGTGTGAGCGGGGGAAAGTCACGTTCGGCACATACTCAAGATCCAGGTACCCGTTGCGGGGTAGAAGGAGCGGGTGGGGAATATATTTTCTGAGGGGTTTATCGATTTCGAGATATGAGTACACACAATGATTAGTACTACACCATTGACATCTCTCTAGGTGTACCTGCATGTCAGGTCGGCACACAGTGGAAACCTTCGCTGATACATCATTATCCCTCTTGTCTGTTTCTGCGCCGTCTTGTTCATACTCATTAAACCGACGTCTCGTGGTGTCATTCTGAGTCTCCTCGCAAGAAGTACAGGAGCACACTGCTTCACTGGGGCATGTGATCCTCAGATCCAGCGTTTGTTTACCAAAGGGAAACATGAACCACGTGAGGCCCTGGATAGGCTGTCTTTCAGTGTTTTCAGCAATGTCTCCCAATTTGACCACGGCGCTGACGAGCGAAATTCTGTTGATTTCCCCAATGATGTTACCACCTCCCTTATCCTTGCGTGTTATTTCAATTGTGTCTTGTACCATCGAGGTATAAACTTCGCTCTCGAGCGAGAACTCCGGCAGCCAGAATCCCCTTTCCTTCCACTGGTCGGACGATAAGGAGGAGACACCATCCTCGACAGTTTGTATGATACGGTCGTCTCGCCAAGCGCTGATCATCCATAAGGTGACAGCAATTTCCTTCGACTCATCATCAACCTGTTGGATGTTCTCGACAGCCCAGAGTACGTCGACTGGAGTGAGTGCGATTTGAGGATCGACTTCCAAGTATGGAACAGAACAGTCTTCTACAAATTTGGAACCTGTTCTGAGCGTGGTCTTGAGTCGAGGGCAATTGTTGCAGATCACAGCGCCTGGGTTGGGCTGGTACGTACCGCGAGGACAGTGGGAACACGTGTTGTCAACCCCGTACGTCTGGTTACCGTAGAAGCCACTCGGACACGGTACGCAACTGAGTGAGAAACCCCCAGCGCCCGAAAGATAGTAGCCTGGGGGACATGCTCCGTCAGTAGATCGAGGACTGTCAGGGGTTCGAAAGATTCGTCGATAACTAGAAATGAGGTCTGACTTTGTGATACCAAGGATTTGGTTGCCCCTGGCAGGATCGATGGTTTCATTGGTGATGAGATGTGATAATGTCGTCAGATTACCATTAATGAATGTTATTTGATCTGCTGGTACCTGTTGAGGTTCCGGAACTGTCTGTCCTAGAGACATACCCTGGACTGTCAACATCAAAGCAAGGTCAATCAAATGTCCATCCAACTTGGAAAACATGGGGTGAGAGAACTTTCTGGATTCATATAGGGACATAGAATTTGTGTCTCTGAGTGACTGAAAGACACCGTTGAGATACTTGCTCATACACATAGGGCCCTCAGTGGTCAAACCATCACACTGTCGTGAAATCAAATCTCGACGTCCCTTCAGAATTGACGGATTCGTGACCAAACTTGACTTGAACTTTGAAGGCCACGAATCGTGAACTACCCGCGCTGTCAAAGCAGGACTACCCTCCAATGCGAAGTACTCCCATTTGGTCACATTGTATTGCGAAATGAGCCAAGGGCTAGCCATCCCTTGGAGTAACACGTTGAATGTGCACTTTTCCTGCATCAAGAACTCGAGCATCTTCCAAACCTCGTTGATGCGCACGGTGGTCTTACTGACTACCCAACCCCAACCTCCCATTAAAACAGGATGCGCCATATTGACCAGCATCCCATTTGTTCCGGTGCGCGCACCAGGACACACAACAGAGTTGCACTGAATGAGCTCATCTGCGCCATTCATACTGAAAATCAGTCTGTTCTGTACTTGTGAACTACCCACGGGCGTGACATAGGATGAAGGAGTCTCATCGTTGGCATAATCCAACCGGAAAACACACGATTCTGATTTATATATGGACCAGTCAGAGTCCATGATAGGGTTGGTGAACATCTGTATTTCCACGTAGATTTTGGCTGCGGCTCTCCATCCTGCGCAAGTCCGAGATAGTGATAGTCAGGTTTATTTGTTGAGTGGTTGGTATAATCGTGGGACATGGCGCGGATCTGTCAATTTTTTTTGTTGTTCAACTCAACGTAGAGTCTCCGCACGTACTTCAAGCGAGAAATAATTGAAGTCAACTTCAAACATATCACCTGGTACTACTAAAATCAATTAAAATCTAATATAAAAATTCCACAAAATGTAAAAACACTACAAAAGTTCCCAAAAAAACGAATCGAAATGGCCCCAAAATCGAGTTTGTCCACCTCTAATTTCGAGCTCGAAAGAAGACGGACACATTTACAGTGGGGAAAACAACCGTACTACAGGCCGGCCAAAGGTTAATTAATCAATTAATTGATTAATTAATTAAAAGAAGAAGATTTTGAGTTGTGATTTGTGGAAAATAAATTACATACTGTATAAATAGGACAGAGTACCCATTAGGACTACGTCAAAAAATTTGGTCTTCGGCGCATTTTGTTTGATAAATCTTGCCTGCGACACATTTTGTTTCATAAAAAATCTGGCCTGCGGCGCAATTTTTTCACATTTTTTTGTTTAAACCGGGATGTATTTGATTTGAAGTTTCTTGTTCTGTCTACCAATTCATTGGTGGTGAAAATGATTCCAACTCCAATACTAAGTGATCATAACGACATAATTTGTACCAAACAGTAATTGAGAAAGTGTCAAATAACAAACCCTTTGTCAAATCAAACCTCTTGAGACACAAATCGCACAACACCATTACAATTCCAAAACAGATTGTAAGAAACAACGTATAACAGGGAGAATGTCATACCCAAAGCCTCCAGACTTGGATATGACCAAACACTCAGATTACTTTGTTTGAAAGGACATGTCAGAGCGCGTGGCTCGATGCTGTGACTACACCGTTGATAAGAAGCGAGTGAATTCTTGTGTACTAGAACATCTCTTTTTAAAAGAGTTGAGCCACCAAAAATTTCGCCAAAAAAACCCGGAAATGCACTCTCCGACGCGCTACTAATGTCACGTTTTCAAAATTTCGCGACTACCGCAAAAAAAAAAACCGCGCTTCGCGCGGTTTTAATTGATGTTTTAATTCGAATGAATTCGGATCCAAACATTCTGAGAAGTTGTTTTCTTCACTGTACATTTAATTGTATTTTACTTATTCGTACTACATTCTGTCACGTATCTGAAAACTTACCACTTCACTTCTGGTTTAACGTCACCACGAACATCTATTTCGGTTTTCAATCTTACTAAAGCAATGGACGTCGTCACGTTTTTGCTTGTATTTTCTAAATATTTATGATTTTACCTACATATTTTCACGACACAACAGAGGTACACACACACAAGTACACATGTATAATCAGCACATAAGAGGAATGACGACAACCAGACACAGGAGTCTGGTTGAGAGGGGTGGAAAAGTGATTGGGGGAACCTGCAGTGTGAATCATATTATCAAGATTTTTGAGGTCAAACACGTGCCCATCGTGCGGTCCCCGAACTTGAAAAAAGGATGATGCGATGAATCTGAGGAGTCTTTCCTGTGCCCATGTGCCACGATGGCAATATGGTTTGTCGGCGACGCCGTCGCCATCTCTGTCTTGTTCCCCCAGCCTGCGCATCTCAGCCAGTAGTTCATTCCAGGTGGTCACACCAGGCAGTTTCACGTGTTTGTCCTGGTGAAAAAGGGTCAACACATCAATATCGTATGGCAGAGACACGACCGCAGTGCCGGAGGTACAGGAAATCTCGCGCAGGGCGGGCAGCACAGCAAGCCAATCGAAGTAAGAGGTCGAAAGAAAGGGAGAGAGGTCGGCCGCAACGTTTGTTGTCTCTGCGGACCAGGCGTCACCAAATGCCAATTTTGGAAGGAGATTGCCAACGAGAGCAAAATAGGCGTCAAAGCCACCGAGGAATGCCTGCAACAGGTCAGCCATCTCCTCTCCTCCAGGAAGGATGTATATGTTACCCCCGAATGGTTCACAAATCTTCCAGGCCTCCTCGTTTGTGATGTCAGCGGAAGATCGCACAATCGCGAGGCTGGAGAGAGACGGACCGTGGCAGTGAACAGCAATGTCGATGCCAGTCTTGCTGATGAACTCAGGCAGCCACTGGCAGACATCGGGCAAAACACATCACGAACGAGCATGTTGACTTTGGAGCGATCCAGCGCCATCCTGGTGTCCCACAAGGCCTGCCCAGCCACAGGATTCTCAATCACGCTGCTCGCTGTGGGCACCCCATTCAAAAAAGTGACTGGCCGGATTGCAACAGCCTGCGCTGGCGGCACCAGCAGCGCAAGATGAAGGAGAGAACAAAAGGCAAGAAGATTGGAACTGGTTTTTTGGATCGGAAGCGACATTGCCGCCAACATTTCGGCAACAATATTTGTTTGTGCTCGATTTCAATTGTGTCGTGCATCGAACGTCATTAGCAAGAAACGAGAGGCCTCCTGTTGAAGCAAAATGTCACTTGAAATGTGGAACTACACCTTTCAAAACCCTTTCCCTCTTTCAAAAGCAGGTGGATAGTTTCGAGGCAAATCGGCATTCTTGACTTTACTGGTAGTGATGAACTCCGATGCCTTATATAACTGTAATCCACGTTCGCACTCAATCTGGAATTGTCGGCGTCGCGGGAGCCGTCTTCACTCACTGTGGAGAGTGGCGAAAGTGACGAGCAAGACTTGTTTCGTCGTAGTGCTGCATCTGCATTGTTTTCACCTGCACCTGTCACAAAACTATACCATCGGCCAGACGTTGTGGTAGTTTGGGATTGCTGACCGAGGTCGGCGGAGTGTACAGCCCGCGTTCACACCCGGCCAAGACACGCATGATGAAAGGCTTCAAAGGCGGGGGCGACACGGCAGATACACATGGGGCTACAAAGTCCAAATTCTTTGGGTTTGGGAGCAAGAAGAAGTCGAACAAGCCCGAGTATACAGGAGACATGAAGCACGGCAAGGCCTGTGGCAAGGTGTGTTTTGTGCTTGTTTATCTGCTGCTTGCCAGCGCCGCTCCTCGACTCTTCTATCCCTACATATCGTCGGCACAAAAGTTGTACAGAACGTGGTCTCTATTTAACATCAACGATTCGATGGCTTGCTTGTAGGGGAGCTGCACATGGCAGAACGGGGACACGTATGATGGGGATTGGCAGGATAATTGCATGCATGGTAAAGGCGTATTTGTGTGGAAGCAAAAGTCGTGTCGATACGAGGGCGAGGTACTTTCGCCTGCCGGCCCTTTTTTTCAATTGATTGTTCTTGATTTCTTCGTTCATGCTTGTCTTGCTGCCCCATGCATCTGAGATTAACAAATCTGTATGCTCCAGTATAAGGACGGGCTGTCGCATGGAAAGGGGAAGCTGGTTCTGCAAGCAGAGGGGCAGTACGAAGGCGATTTTGTGGAAGGCAAGAAGCATGGGCAGGGTACGTGGACAGGCCCTGATGACATGGTCTACGTGGGGCAATATCAAAAAGATCGGCGACATGGTGTGTCAGTGTGTGTGCGTGCGCATATGTGGTGCGAGTTAAAACGCGATGGGCAGATGTTGGAGGTGAGCTGAGATTTTGGAGGAATAAAATCAGGATACTTTGGATTGAGACGCATCCAAAAAAGTTCTCCTCGGTGTAAGCTGATCCTTGGTCTGGAAGGTAGCAAACATACAAATTTTTATGTTATCCATAAATACACTATGGGGCACAGAAGTAGTAAAATTGCGGCGGAGTGGGAAGGAGGAGGAGGAGAAGTGGGCGATGACGAAAGTCAAGGTCAATGGTAGATGGAAAAGAGGAATTCGGCTTTTTTTTGATGGGCCCTTTTCGAAACAGTCGGCAGTGGAATGACATATTTTTGGGGCGTCCTCCCGGCGTTTTGCCGTGTCGAACATGAGAAGATTAAAAACTCCCTGTGGAATCGCCCAAAACCCCAAAAAGTGCGAAAATACTCCGATTGGAACTTGGAACTTCGGGTGGCGCACGGCAGCTGCGGGGCCTTGCCGCCGCGCGCCCGAAGGAGAAGATTGGTGTAATAACGTGTGGGTGGCGCCCGCGAGAGGACGTGGAGAATATCTGTTTCCTGTGGATACCCATTCCATTATGTGAGGAATTTGGGTTCTAGGTCAATTGCATCATTACCGTGGATGCACACCTTGATATTCGACAAGCTTGCAATACTAACACTTGTCTCCTTCTCGCCCCGTTCTTCGTCTCTAATGTGCCCTCCGCTCTCCTCCCTCCTTCCTCTCCCGCGCACCGTGTCGGCAGGGCTGGGTACATTAAACATGCATGACGGCAGTAGTTATTCGGGCGATTGGAAAGAGGGAAAATTTGACGGACAAGGAGTTTGGATATGGCGAGACAAGCGAAGATTCGAGGGGCTGTTTGCAAAAGACCATCCGGTCGAGGGTATTCTCAACTTCGACGGAGCCTCGCGCAACGTGTCATGGGACACACGAACAGGCACGTTTGTCTCCCTTGAGCATGCCAACGGACTGTTGGACTCCATGTCCCCGCGGCGGTGGAGTGGGGGGGATAAAGGCAAGAGTTTGGCGGCGGATGCTGCAACACCGCCTGCTGCGTCGGTAGGCCTGTGGGGGATATGCTCGTCAGGTCGCAAGGAGGGCCTTGTGTCACACCGGGACAACAACACGTTTGACGACGAGGAGATGCCGCCACTGCCCGTCAAAGAGACCTGGTGCCCACCGGCGGGGCTGCGGGGGGTGGGGCAGGGTGGCTTTGACGACCAACGGCGTCGCTTCTGCGCATGGGCTGGCTTTGTGTGACGTAACTGCATCCTTCATGAGACGTTGCTGCATCCATCGTGTTTGGACCGGCGCACAACGCATGTTGATATTTCTTTGTGACAGTGCTCTCATTTGTGTGTGTCGCCAGTCTGCGCGCCATGCACAAACGGGTTCTGTTGCAGCTGGTGACTGCCAGGTGAATGGAGGTGGGTGAATGGAGGTGGAGGTGGAGCAGCAGGCAGCAGCGCCGCCGTTGCGCTGTTATGTCACACACATGAATGAGGCTCTGTCACACACATGAATGAGTCTCTGTCACACACATGAATGAGTCATGAATCATGAGTCATGCGTCAAGAGTCACCGAGTCATGCATCATGAGTCGTGAGTTACACGTATGTGGCTGGACAAGAGGCAGCAACTCCAGGGCCTTTCTGTATGCATCAGAAGCAAAGGCGATGGGAGGGGGGGTGTTCACTGTGAGCGTGACGAATCATGGAGCGCAAGGGGGTGTAGGAATTCGAGATGTGGGGGTGCCTGCGGGGAAGAGGTATGGTCAAGAGCAAAGATAGGTGTATGTTCGTAGCAAGAGCGCAGATAGTCCTATTCGTGTCACAAGAGCACGGATGTACGAATGTGTTTAGCAAGAGCATAGATAGATGTATCTGTGTAGATTGATGCATTATGCGTGCAGAGCGAACCAGACAAATGCAACGCGACACCCTTTTCCCGATTGGCTGGAGAAAGTGGGTTGGGGGGGGAGCTTCATTTCGGCCTCAATCGCTGGTAGGCGGGGTATATCTGACGGCAGAATCGAAAGTTTCTGGAAATTAGGAAATCTGGCATGAACCTCCCTGATCTCTCAGGTCGTAGGAACCATCTCGTGAGACAGATGTTTGTGTGCACATGCCTACATGTAACATTGATGACTCGTAACAAATCGTAAGTATGTGTGTGTATGTGTGTGTGTATGAAAACAATCCTGAATCTCTCTGAGTGTCACAGGAACCGCCTTGTCAGACAGCATGGGTAGAGGTGGTAGCAGAGAGACTCTACGACAGGCTTGAGAAGACCCATAACATGCCTGATCTTGCAGATCGTTTTCTGCAAACTAGCCACTAACTATGGGGCTGTTTCGCGGAAAATGATCAGCGTAGACAAGTTATCCCATGGGTCTGCACCACCCTGTAGTAGCGACAGCCAATTGATTTCAATTTTTTTTATTGTACACAAACTTCCGTAGTATATGCGGAAAACTCCCTTATCATTTTGGCCTCATTTCAATAGTCTTTCCTTGCTCGGGGTGAAAAAACGATGCTGATATGGATTACTTATCGTCCCTTCTCGCTTCTTCTTTTGTTGCATTGTGTTGCAGCGTGTTGCAGTGTATTGTAGTGTGTTGCAGTGTGTTGCAGTGTGATGCAGTGTGTTGCAGTGTGTTGTAGCGTGTTGCATGTCAATCACCTCATCGTCCCCACTCGAGGTGGCGGAATGATGTACACATTTAAATACATACATATATTTATATATATATATGTATATACATATATATATAACATGACCGGGCATCCCCCGCCCGGTTTTTCCTGGGGCGCGCGGCGACGGAGCGCTTTACTGGATCGCACCATTGATCTGAGGACTTGATTAGGGGAGTGTATTTGGCATAAAATCTGGCATACAGATAGGGGAGTGTATTAGTATGATACACCCTAATTTATGTCCAATATGTATTATTGTTATACACTCTAATTTTATGTCCAATATGTATTTGTATAATACACCCTAATTTATGTCCAATATGTAATATTGTAAAGTACACCCTAATTTTATGTCCAATATGTATTAGTATAATACACCCTAATTATATGTCCAACATGTACAAGTGTACTACACGCTAATCTTATGTCCAATATGTATTAGTGTAATACACCCTAATTCTATGTCCAATATATATTAGTATAATACACCCTCATTCTATGTCTAATACACTCCCCCATTTTTTGACCAAGACACTACCCCCATTTTTGGCCTGGAATTTGAGGGTGATTGCGGGACTCGACAAAAACACTTTAGTTTTGGGTCAAAACATCAAAACCGTCTGGAGTCGAGTAGGAGCATTTTCTCAATGGGACCGGGAAAAACCGCTCACCATTCTGGGTACCAGTCAGGGCATTACATCGATGCATCGCCCAATGCAAAATGTTTGCACCATTATGCCTGGACACCTTCTTACAACGATATGATGCCCCAATACATGTATACAGCATGCTGGTTTTCTAAGATGTTATTCAAATTTAGTGTCAATGGTTGTCCAATATGACTATATTCGTATCAGGCACACATCAAGGAGAGCGTCGCCTTTGAGAGTAGAGTTTTTATTGAAAACTGAACTTGTCTGAGGTTCTGGAGGTTTTTTCAACCCACACACCAAACACAAAAAAATGGTAGATCCACGCTAGCATTTGGAGATGTTCATTTCATTTCCAAGTTTTATGGAGATACGAGCACCGGAAGGGGGTCTACCAAAAATCGGGACAAAAATATCAAAAGTGTTTTGGTTCAACTATGCACGTGTCGCAACCAAGTGTGACACGATTTCAGAAATTGTGTCACTTCATTTCAGTCAAGTATTGTGGCCTTTTATCTTTCTCTCAGCCGAATATCTGGGTACATGTCATATCAGCGATGGATCAACGATGGATCAACGATGTATCGTTGGCACCTCCATTGCCTTCATCTGCAGCTCCTGATCGGGAAGTCACACGAAAGAGAGCACGTTAGGAAGAGAGAAAGAGAGGCCTCTAGCCTAAATTTCGAGAATTGGTCAAAAACCACCTTGTACCCACTCAATCTGCTCCTGATTGAGAGAGAAGGCTGAAAAATACGATGGGGATTTGGTGATTCGAAAAAAAAGGTGAGTTTTCAGTCAAACACACGAAATTTGGGACTTGGTCAAAAAACCACCTTGGGCGCATTCAATCCGCTCCCAATTGAGAGAGAAGACCGAAGAACGGGGTGGGGATTTTCGGAAAATTTGGAGACTCACAAAAAAACGGTGAATTTTGGTCAAAAACACGTTGGGACTTCGTGTACAAACTACGTTGCGCGCACTCAGTCTGCTCCCCATTGAGAGAGAAGGCCGACAAACAGGGTGGGAATTTTTCAGTAGATTCGCCTGGGTTTTGGTGCCCGTTTTTTTTTGGCCATCCCTGGTTTTTTGTTTTCTTGTGAGATTCTACTGTTCAAATTTATTGAGATCAGTATGATGTATCGATTTTGAGATGCGCCTGGCACTTCCTAATAAGATTGCCCCCCCCCCCTGATACTCGTGGATTACTGCCAACCCCAAAAGAAACCTACGATTTGAATTTGAGTAACGGCACTTCGAGCATTTGGTCATTTCGCACCCCACAAGAGATTCTTTGTGAGGGACCAGAGTTCTAGAAGTTGGTTCGCTTCTACCGTCTCCCCGAATCGGTTCTTCCAATGATCCTTGGTCGAGTTGAAAAACGTAAGTAGGTAGGCTCAGACCCAAGTGAGGGATGAGAACTGCAACACGCTGCCACACGCTGCAACATGCTGCAACACACTTCAACACACTGCACCACGCTACATCACGCTGAAAAACACTGTAACACACTGCAGCACACTGCATCACACTGAAGAACCACCCACGAGGGGCAAGGAATCGTGTTGGTCGAGTCTATGCGATATGACTCGTTCATGCATGGCATGGCGCGTGACTCGTTCGCATGTGTGCCACGACTCATTGACACTAGCATGTGTGACGTGACTCGTTGACATATCTGGCTCTCTCGTGTGTCGTATGTGTGACACGACTCATTCATCCGTGACACGAGCCTGAGCCATCCATTCGTGACATGAGATATATGTCTTACCATATGTCGGTGAGGAAGCCTCGGCAAAGCTAGCTGGGAGCAACCCACTGCAACCCACTGCAATACACTGCAGCACACTGCAACGCATTGCACAACACTTCAATTGCAACACATTCCGATACACTGCAACAGGGTGCATTCATATGTCGGACTCGGAGAGGAAGCAAGCAAGCTGGCAGCATACAGGGCACTCTTCGGGCTCAAAAGGCGCTCTTTGGGAGATAAACATGTTTTGTGCAGACACAGCACTCTTTTTGGGCTCTTCGGAAAGAGATAATGTCTTTTTGCGACGACACAGGGCTCTTTTTGGGCTCTTGACTTTGAGATATATATGTAGGGCTCTTTTGCAGAGGTAGATCTCTCTCAAGTTGCAGGAGATGAGGCTGTTTTGTGGAGCTCCATTGGCAGGAGATTGGACTGTTCTGCAGAGACACAGTCGAATCGTGTAGGGTGGCAATGATTTTTTTTCCCTTCGTTCTTTGGGGTAGAAAACCCGACTTACATGTAGTCACTTTAGACCCAATACCTGGTAGCCTACCAGTCTATACAGGCTCTGTAAACAGAATTAGGTCTCTTTTTTGGCTCTTTTACAGGAGATAGGGCCCTCTTGCGAAGAACACGGGGCTCTTTCTGCGGGAGATTTCTTTTTTTGTAGAGACACACTTGGATGCTATAGTGTGGCATTGACTGGTGGCCTGCCAGTCCAGGTAGGCTCTGTAAATGGTGCGGTCTCTCGCTCGAAAAGAGCCCAGTGTCTCCGCAAAAAAAATCCTCTGCTCTGCCAGTGAAATCGCTGCATTCCTATCTACCTATCTTTCTATCTTTTCCTCGCTCTTCCTCTTTGAAAACACGTCATGTGCTTACACGAACTCGTATTTAAGGGAAACTATTACTCGTAGCCACCCCATACGATTCCGAAAACCAATGTGATTTCAACGTTTAAACTTTTAATTTTACAAAACCATGTCGACAGTCTCCCCCCACACCCCCTCCCCACCGGCCCCACGCCCCCACATCTGTTTTACAACACCGTGACTCAAGCTCGCCTAGACATGTATGCATGAGGTATATCATGTATGAATACGGCATGTCGTATATGAATGCGTTATGTCTCATACGAATCATGTCACACGTAATGAGCTCGCATTGAATAAGTATACACACACTTCTAGAGATTAAATGTATACGGATCATTGGACACAGAAGTGTGTGTGCGTTTGTGTGTATGTGTGTGTATGTGTGTGTCCCTTGCTATAAACACCATCACTACTAGTACCATTCTTTCTGTCTATCTTTCCTCACTACGATGGGCCCTTTGCAAAGTGTATGCACATATGCGTGTGTGCTCAAGTGCGCTCAAGCGCTCGGCACGCACACACGTGACACACACACACACACACATACACACGCAACATACCCAACGCTCCCCCCACCACAGTATTCTCTCTCTCTGCCATTCTCTCTCTCTCTCTCTCGCTCTGGCTCTCTCCCTAGAACCCTTCATGAACATACTTGTATATCTATATATACATATATATATGTATATATATATATATATATATATATATATATATATATATATATATATATATATATATATATATATATATATATATATATAT
>Ga0209390_10006780_pt1 | contig 15094 bp, 19 predicted proteins | sample BON01_FD_187212 | JGI IMG/M metagenome (GOLD analysis project Ga0209390, IMG submission 187212) | Freshwater microbial communities from Lake Bonney liftoff mats and glacier meltwater in Antarctica - BON-01 (SPAdes) (version 2) | ecosystem: Environmental > Aquatic > Freshwater > Ice > Glacier... | reverse complement strand
GGTCCTCTCTCGGTCTCGCTCTCTGCTCCTTCTCTCTTCTCTCTCTCGCTCTCCACTTTCTTTTGCTTGCGCTCCTCTTTCTGTCTCTCGTCCTCCGTTCTGTCTCGCTCTCCGCCCTTCTCGCACACATGTCATGCGCACAGGCGTGAATACGCCCAACTGTGAATGCACAAAAAATCTGATCAGCATGAATCCACAGTCGAACACGAAGCAAACGCCCTCGCATTGTGCTTCGCCAAAAGGCAGCGTGGATGGGAAGCATTGTGAACTAGCAGAAAGCTTTTCCGCGGACGGGAAGCGTCAGGCAGTGCCAACAGGCGTTGTCTCCTTACTCGATTCCTCGCCATCATGCTCTCGTACTATGTCTCTCATGGCGATACCTCGGGTCTCTTTCTTTCTCTCTTGCTCTCTCTTGCTGTCTTTCGCTTGCTGTCTCTCTCTGTCTCTCTCTTTCTCCCACACACATTCTGTCTTCCTTCTGTTCTTTCACTCTGTGTCTGTCTCGCTCTGTGCTCCTTCTCTCTCGCTCTCTATCCCGACGCATGTAAACTGCACATCGCTGTTGCAGTTCAAGGTCTTCACCTCTCGCTCGATCTCTCGCGCTCGCGCTCTCTGATCTCTCTCTCTCTCACTCTCCGCTTTGTGTGTCTCTCAATCTCTCTCTCTGTCTCTCTCTCTAACAAAAATCAACAATTCCGATCCAGTCTCCGTTGTCGCTCTCATTCTCTCCCTCACACGTGCTCGCTCTCGTGAGCACCAACACACCTCCACACTGAATGCGCTAATTTTATAGGATTGGCGTGTACATGAACAGCTCTTTCGCTCTCTTTCTCTCGCTCTCTCGATCTCTCTGTCTCTCTCTCTCTTCTCGCTCGCTCTCCCTTTCTATTTCTCTCTGACTCTCTGGCGCTCTCTCTGTCTCGCTCTCTGCTCCTTCTCTCTCCTCTCTCTCGCTCTCCGCTTTCTTTTGCTTGCGCTCCTCTCTCTGTCTCTCGCCCTCCGCCATGTCTCGCTCTCCGCTCTGTCTCGCTTTCTGTCGCCCTCTCGCACACATGTCATGCGCACAGGCGTGAATACGCCCAACTGTGAATACACAGAAATTCTGACAAGCATGAATCCACAGACGAGCACGAAGCAAATGCCCTCGCCTTCTGCATCGCCAGAAGGCAGCGTGAACGGGAATCGTCGCGAAGTATCAACAGACAGTTTTTCCGCGGACGGGAAGCGTATGGCAGCAGGCGTTGACCTCTCTCTTGATCTTTCGCCCTCACCCCATCGCTCTATGTCTCTTTTGGCGATATCCCAGGTCTCTCTCTCTCTCTTTCTCTCTGTCCTGCTCTCTGTCTCTCTCTCCTGCTCTCTCTCTCTCTTTCTCTCTCTCTCCCCCACACATATCCTGTCTTCCTTTCTTCCCCTCTCTCTGTGTCTTTCTCGATATCTGCGCCAGCTCTCTCTCTCTCTATCCAGATGCAGGTAACTTATAATCGTAAATTATAATCCGAGGACCCATATTAGGTACCTATAGTGACCGGGGGTTTTAGGACTTTCTGTTATGCATAAACATCTTTCACATCAATTATAATCACTGTTGCAGTCGAAGGTCTTTGCCTCTCGCTTGATTGGTCGCGCTCGCACTCTCTGCTCTCTCTCTTTCTCGCTCTCCGCTTTGTGTGTCTCTCTATATCTCTTTCTCTCTCTCTCTCTCTCTCTCTCACTCTCTCTCTCTCTCTCTTCCCTTGGGTCCTTGATCTGTTTCAGCGCTCAGCAGGAGTGACAATAGCTGCTGCATCTAAAGCGATTCCGAATGTGTTGGAGGATATTGCATCTTCAGAAAGTGCACTTGCGGCTGCTGGAAACATGTCGCGGCCAGCACAGAAGCTGGGATTCACCAAAAGACATTCTGGTCGGACCTCAGATGTCAAGTCTCCAGCTGTGTCGCTACCCAAAGTATTGGCAGGATTCACGCGAAAAGCAGAAGGTATCGAGTACAAGGCGCAGCCCATCGTGCGGGAGTCCCATGTACGTGTGCAGACCTGCCTGGATCCAACAGCAGTCATTCGTCGGCGCGAGGCTTTCTTCAAACTTCGTGAGGAAACCGAAGCAAAGGAACAGGCTAAACACAACGCCACAAATTTGCTCGAAAGGAGAAAGAGGCAGCAGGAGAGAGCAGCAAAAGCCGATGCAGCAGACTGGGCGTTCTCTCACAAGGATGCACCCATTGTACGCCGAAGCAGGGGGCGTAGGGGGCAAGTGCAATTTCACCTACGGGATGCAGGACGGAACTCGGGCACTGATCGAATGCAGGGAGGCCTTGAATGGCGCAACATGAGCAGGGACAACCATTTGGTAAGTATTAACATGCAGGCCAGGTTATGTGTGTGGGTGGGTTTGTTCTCTATCCCTGGCTCTATATCTGTCTCACTCCTTGCTCCTTCTCTCTTCTCTCTTGCTCATCGCTTGCATTTTCTTGCACTCTGCTCTCTATCTCTCTCGCTCTGTGCAGTTGGATCGAAAAAAAACCCTTTCCCCGGGAGTGTTTTCTATGTACTATGTTCCCTGATCAAGAGCCGTTAATCAGAGATTTCACGACGAGATGTGTCTGTCGCACCTCGTCGTGAATCTCTTACAAACAGCTCTTGAACAGGGAAAATAGCAAATTAAAAACCCCCCCTGGGAGGGAAATTTCTGTCGAACAAGTTGCTTCTTCTGGCTCTCTCGCCCTGTGTCCCGTTCTCTCTCTCTCTTTTTGTAGTTTAGTAAAGAGCAAGCCAACGCTGCAAGATCTCGCTCACTCTGCTTCTCTCTCGCGCGCACACTCCGACTCCGCACATTTACTCCTCGCACATTTTTCTTTCGCTCTCCGCTCTCTTTGTTTCTCTTGCTTGTCTCTACGTCTCTTGTTTTATGTCTTTATCTCTCGATAGCCGTTTCTCTCTGACTCTTTCTGTCTGCAATTCTCTGTGCTTTGCTCTTTGCTCATTCTCTCTCGCTCTCTCTCTCTCCAAAAGCAAGTAAACTACAAACGCTGCATGCAATCTATAGTCTCTTGCTAATTTCGTTCGCGTGCGCGTTTATATGCATAACTCTTTCTCTCTCCCTCTTTCTTTCTCTCTCTCTCTCTCTCTCTCTTTCCGTCGCATTCTGTCACCCTCAGATCTCTGCACTCTCTCTCGCTCTCTGTTCTCTGTGTCTCTTTTTTTCTCTTTCACTTTCTCCCTTTCTCTATCTCTCTCTCTCACTCTCTCTGTCTCTCTCTCTCTCTCTCTTTCGCGCTCTCATTATCTTTCTCTCCTCTGTCTCGCTCTGTAACTCTCTCTCTCGCTTTCTCTCCCTCCTTCAAATAGCTAATTTCGTTCATGCCCGTGTGTATATACACACTATCGTATTGCGGTTCCTTTCTCCATTGATTTATGTTGCTTTTATTAATTCGTAAGGAATAGATTTGTATCTCTATGTGCTTGAATTTATTTTTTTAGATTAGTAAATATCAGGGGTTTCTCTCTAGTTGTCTCTTTCTCTCTCTCCTTCTCTCTCGCTTGCTGTCTCGTTTTCAGTCTCACCTGGCAATTTTTAAGGTCTGTTTCGCGCTCTATTTCCTCGCTCTTGTCTCTTTCACTCTCTCTTTTTTTCTCTCTGCGTGTCGCGCGTCCGCTCTTCCTCTCTATCTCTCTCTCTTTCTCTCCCTCGCACTCTTCTTGTGTCGCTGTTTCTCTTTCACCTCTCTTCGTGATCACCCTGTTTCTCTCTGTCCCTATCTCTGTCTCTTCCACTCTTTTATCTCTCTTTTCTCTCTCTCTCTCTCTGTATCTCCGTGTTCCTCTTTCTCTTTCTGACCCACATGCACACCTTCTCTCTTTTCATCTCCCTTCCCCTTTATGTGTCCTTGTATTTCTCTCTTTCTCTCTGACAAACCGGTTACAGACTCATAGATTGCATTTGTGAGTGATCGTGAGAGAGGCTGTGAGAGTCTATGCAGGACATACTATCAGACTAAGTAACCAAAAGAGAGCAAAGTAGATAAAAAGCGAGTCAGTGTGTGTATATGTTGGTCTTGGTGAAAGAGAGAGAGGGACGCACACCGAGCGACAAAATAATAAAAATGATAAGTGCAAGATCAACAGACAGAGAGCTCAAGAGAGAGAGACAGAGGGGGGGCACAGAGAGGCACAAAAGAGAACAAGAGACGGAGAAAAGGAACAACGGTGTGTGTGAGAGAAAGCATGCGCGAAATGAGTATTTCTCTCTTTCTCTCTGACAAACCGGTTACAGACTCATAGATTGCATTTGTGAGTGATCGTGAGAGAGGCTGTGAGAGTCTATACAGGACATAATATCCGACTGAGTAACCAAAAGAGAGCAAAGTTGATAAAAAGTGAGTCAGTGTGAGTGTATGTATGTGTGTGTGTGTGTGTGAGGGAGCGAGTGAAAGAAATTGAGAAAGAGACACTGCGAGAGGAGAGAAAGAGTGAGACAGATAGAGAAAGCTCCATTGCGAGAGTCGTACCAACAGGTCACAGACCGATAGATTGCATGGAAGTGTCTTTTCTCACAAATATTGTGAGCCTTGGTCTTGGTGAAAGAGAGAGAGGGACACATACCGAGCGACAAAATAATAAAAATAATGACTGCAAGATCAACAGACAGAGAGATCAAGAGAGAGAGAGAGAGGGGGGGCACAGAGAGTCACAAAAGGGAACAAGAGACGAGGAAAAGGAACAACGGTATGTGTGAGAGAAAGCATGCGCGTGAAATGAGTAGCTAGTGTGGGAGACAGAGAGAGAGTGGTGTTTGTGCATGCATGCGTGCATGTGCTTTTGATTTTGGCATGCAATGCCTCCTTGTCCTGCTTGTATATGAGTGTAAGAAAAGATAGGGATAGAAAGAGAGATATGCACAGGGGTAGAAAGAGACAGAAATAGACAGAGAATATTTGTTTTTGCATGCCTGCGTGCATGTAAAATGCTAGTGTTTTAATGGGACATGTGCGTGTGCCTGTACATGAGATGCAGGTGTTTGAATTGGCATGTGCATCAACCTTTGTATAGAATGCATTGGCATAACGAGAGAGACTGAGAGGTGCTGACACTTGGACAGAAGTTGAGTAAAGGAAACAGCGTGTACGAGACAATGCATGTGTTCAACAAACACAGTTTTTGTTCCCAAGGTGTTCATGTGTCCAACACACATGGCGTGTGTCAACACAGCGTGTTCGGGTGTCAGCTCCAAACACTATGGATAGCAACTCACGTGCACACGGTTCTTCTTTTTCTGTCTCTCTCATCACACATACAGATCCGAAAGAGAAATTGTGGGCTACAGGATTCGCGTTTGAGTGTTGGTATTGCTGGTAAAACAAAAATTTCGCTGAACACTAGGGGAAATGAAGCGGGCGACCGCTATCATCCTATGATGTGCCCTGTGCAAACTGTGCCTGCGCGAAGAACTCGCACCAAGTTGGATTTCGGTGTGCAGCCCGTGGATACTGAAGCAGGGCCTGCCGTCAATCAGCACATGAGCTCGGAAATGAGTGATGACAGCGGGGAAATACCAATGTCTGGTGAATCAGAGACCCGTGATGGGGCGGGACCCTCCTCCCGCACGCTGCTCTCGCGCAAGGTAACCAAAAGACGTGGCGCCGGATCTGGAACTCAAGGCGATGGTGCTGACAAATCCAAGAAATCAAAGCAGGTGCAATCGAAGCAAAGTGTCATACAAGCCTTTAGCAAGCGTTCTTTCTTCTTGGATACACTGAGTATGGGGCAACCGAACGGGTTCGAGAAACGGCTAAAGAGCCTTGGAGCCATAGTGCAACCGTTTATGGACCGTAATGTGGACTGCATTGTGTCGACGAGTAACAAGACACCCTCTACGACGAACACAGGCAATATCACCATGCAAGGGGCAAGTGCGCGTGCCAAGAAGCTAGCAATCGTGGAGGGCATAGTGCACATGACGCCAGCACACTTTGCCGAGACGCATAACAAGACACTTGTCTCCCCGACAGAATTGGACATTTGGCTGACGTCTGCGGAAAAAAAAATTGCCCGCACGACAACCACTCCTGCCGAGGCTCATGAGAGCGGCGGCCACCCTTACGCTCTTCGTCATTCTGTTCGTGTGCGAGGTGTGGACACGACTTTTCGCTGCATTGATGGGATACCAGAGTGGTGGCACTTTCCCGAGTGTGACCGTCAGCACTATGGTAAACCAGCAGCCGCACCCTGCACGCCTGGTGCTGCGTTGAACTTACCGAACACACCCGGGTGCACGCCCCATGGTGCAAGGAGCAGGGAAGCCATATCGGTGCAAGCAGCAGGACAGCACAAGGAGCCAGCCCCGGGGAGGGAAGCCCGCAAAGTTGCGGGAGGGATGGGCGGTTATTGCCACCTGTGCAACGTAAAGCACGATCACGCTAAGGCACACGCTGACTCCAACGGCCATCGGATGGTAGTGGAGGCCCTCTTGGCAGCGGGAGATCCTCGTGTAAAGGCGCCGCGTGAAATCGCAGATTGGGAATGGGAAGTGAATTCGTGAGGCCTGCCGTTTTCTTCCCGTCTGTCCGCAGCTTTGTGTTTCTGGGTGTGCCACTAAGATTTGTTTCTCTGGTTGTCTTTCTTTCTTTTCTGTCTCTTTCTCGCACCTCTCTCTCTCCCTCTCCCTATCTGTCACGTGTTATAACTCTCAATCTCTCTTTGTCACCCTCTCTGTCTCCATCTTTCAATCTCCGTCTCCAATTTGCTGGCTCCTTTTTTTGGTCTGTCTCTTCGAGTGCTTGAGTATAGACACTCTGACTTTGTTTGTTACCATCACACTTGCAGACATTGCAACTGTCATGTATTCGTGGGTGTATTAGCTTGTCTTGTTCTCACAGTCTGTCTCTCTGTCTGTATGAAACACGCATATGCCCATTCGAATACTCTTGTCCTCTTTCACACAGCATCCCAGTCTGCTCCAATTTCGCAATGTTTACCCACAGGAACACCCATGCAAGCCTGTCCTGAAAGCATTACCTGTATCATGTGACACATATGCAAGCATGCATGCCTCAAATTTTCCGTCTGTATGACTTTTCCGTTCTGTGTCTCTATTTGCACAGACCGCACGCACATGCATTCGCACACACGTGCATGCTCGCAATGCATGCATGCATTGCATACATGCATGAAAGATATTTCCATGCCAAAATAGGACACGTTTTTGTGTTCACATGTTGGTGTTTGCGTATGTGTGGTGTGGGGTGTGCGATACGAAGAGGGAGGGAAAGACAGAAAATATGTGCACACGTTGCATGATAATTCATTTCAGAATACACACGCATTCTCTCTTTCGTTCTCCCTGTTGCCCTATCACCAGACCAAGTCTGTGTAATTGAAGCATTCACACGTGGTGGTCACGAATTGCCTCTGTTTTGCACACATGCACCAGTGTTGTTATCACATGCACATTTTGTGACAATCACTGTGTGTGTCGAACACTTGGCTCTCAAAGCACAAGCTTTTCCCTTCTAGTCTCTAAGTAGATTTATACTTTTGAATTTTCACTCACAAGCTCTTGATGTCGCATGAAACAAATCACTGATCAAAGATGTGGGTTATAATGAGTTTTTTTCAAGGGATTGCAGTGATTCTGTGTTGCTTCCGTCGCTCACTTTCAAAAGGTCTGGAGTCGTGGGCGGTGGACATGGGATATCTGCGACCAGACCTTTTGTCAGAGGACAAAACAAGCGCTGTGTCCCTTACGCCTGTCCGCACCTGTATTTCTCTTGGTGCGCAACTAAGTTGTTTCGTTCTCTCTTTCTTTTTTTATCTCATGTCTCTCTCCTCTCTCTCTCCCTCTTTCTCTCTTTCAATTTGTGTCTCTTTTCTTCTCTCACTCTCTTTGTCTCTTACATTATTTTTCACTCTCACCCTGCAATTTGTTACTTCTTGTTTGTCTCTGTCGAATTGCCCTTGTGTTGCACACGTGTACATTTTGTGACAATCACTGTGTGTATCAAATCCATGCCCTTTCACTCACAAGCTCTTTCCTTGCCGCCTGTCAAGTGCTGTATATATCTTGTGTTAATCCCAGTGTTTACGAAACACATGCCTCTTCACTCAAGCGCTTTCTCGCATGCAATCATTTGTGTTTGGAGATTTGGGTTTCAATGACCTTGATTCAGTGGTTTGCAGTGATGCTGTGTTGATCCCGTCACTTATTTTCAAATTTATTGGACTCGTGAGCCGTGGACATGCGATTTCGACCGGACCTGATGTCAGAGGACAAAAGATGAGCTGCGTCCTTCCCGTCTGTCCGCAGCTATGTGTCTCTGTGTGTGCAACGAAGTGGCTTCTGTCTGATTTCTTCTTTTTGTTTTCTGTCCTAGCTCTCCTTTTTCTGTCCTTCTCCTTTTCGGTTACATTCTATCACTCTATCACTCTCTGTCTCTGTCTTACTCTTTGTCTTCATTGTACTCTCTCTGTTTCCAAATTCTTTGCTCATCCTTTATATCTGTATCTCCGAGTGTTTGAGTGGAGACATTCTCATTTTTATTGGTTATAATCACGATTGTATATAGTATTTGTCCAATCTGTACGTCTCTCTGTATGAAGGTACTCGTTTATGCCAATTCAAATACTTTCATTGTCTTTCACACAGTTCCAGTCTGTCTGCATCTATTTCTCTCTTTCTCCAAATTCTCAGTTGAGGTTCGAGTGGCTGAAGTAGATTGTAACTTGTCCTTGGAGCATTGATGGCGGTATCAATGTTCGCAGAGAAGTTGGTTTCCTACACAGTCTCTCTATCGAGCCTGGGACCTTTCCAAGACACCCTTTTGCCAAATTCCACCACGCGTCCTTCCTTTCTTCAACCCACCTTGACCTTGCCATTTTCCCAAGGGTTCCGGCTACCACACTCAATTTGCATTGCGGGTTTGTAAGACCATTAGGCAGTCTCACGGTCCTGAGTGAAGGTGCTCTGGAGTGCAATTTGGTGGCTTGTAATTTGGTGTTATGATGTTTTTTCAGTAACCAGATTTCCTTGTAGGGAGGTTGGGTTCAAGGCGTATAGAGTCAGATCTGGCAGATGCTGTTATCCGTTTCGAGTCCTGTGGTTCGTTTATAGTAGAGTGTAAAAATAGAGACGGAGGCGGGATTTGTTCATGAGTAAAGCGGTTTGTTGCAAAATGGATAGGCAGAACAAAACGGGCATTGTCCAGGTTTTTAACATCACGGGTGTGATTTTAGAAATGCCTGAAATTTTAATGAGGGCATATTTCATTCAAAAACCCATATATTCATATTTGTTCCTGTCCATAAGCTCTTACATTATGCAAGAACATTGGGAATCGAACGTATTTTGCTTCGTGGACGGCAGCATATGTGTGATCTGTTCACCATTTCTGCGTTTTGTATAAAAGTGAACGGACTTGCCACTTTTTTTATTGAACGTAAGAACTTTGTTTTTTGAGGCTCATCTTTTGAGCCCATCAAAAAAGTTGCAAGTCTGTTTGTTCAAAAGATACAAGGTGTTCATGGAAAGCCCGTGAGTCGTGGGTCGATTGTTTATTTTCTAATGTGATGTCATCTTTTCACTCAGGATGGGTGTCTTTTTGATAAAAAGATGAGTTTCTACTATTGACATTTTCAAAACGAAAACAATTTCAAGGCTCGCACGCTGATTTGTATCCATTTCTCTGTAGTATCTCACCACTTGAGGATGTGGCAATCATTGTTAATTTTTGAAAGTTTGCTTTGATAAGTATCATCACAATTTTAAGTATATTCCCGCCCCTATGAATCATGTAAAATATTTGAGGACAAGTCCCGCCGATATGCCTTTTCATAACTGGTAAACCGCCAATACAAATTATTTCAAGCTGTCCGATTCTGTCAGCCAGAAATCCAAAACACAACTGGGTTGAGTAATAAACCCAGTACTGCATGCTCGCTTTCTTGGGCAAAAAATTGTCTCGATTTTAAGTAATCAAGTAATCTGGTGATATGGATCGAGAGCTGTTGGTTGCCCACTCGGGGAGGAAATTACTGCCGGAACGTGTTCTCTTCTTGGAAACGAAGGAACAACCCCAGATTTCGAACACTTCTTTTTGGAAAAGAGACCGTGAAAACGTTTTTCTATAAATGTTCTAATTCGGGGATTTATGAGTCCATTCCATAGCCAATTAATGGGAACAAAGTTGTAGACAAGTATTGCTCTCCCGAACCTCCTCTCCCAAAAAATCTCTCAGAAAAATCGCTGGATTATTTGTCTTATAAAATCGGTCCTCCTACCGGCGCTAAGCTCCCCAAATGTCTTGCTGAGGTTACACCAGAATAAACACTATGAAATTAAAAAAAACAGATATTTGAACGTTCAAATAATCCACAATTTGACCGTTCAACAATACTCAACTACTGCAACATTCGACCATTCGGTGAACCCGCTGGGGCGAAGGGGGCGGGGGGCCTAGAATGCCCCTGTCCTCCCTATAACGACAGGCGCTCGCCACTGGAGTGCGAAAGTTAAACCTCACTGGCTGGCGGGAGCAAATGTGGCTATCCCGCTAGCCGCCACGGGTGAGTGCTTCTCCTGCTAGTTTTCAACTGCCAGTGCTTTGCTTTTGGTCCTGAGGAGATATTGGATTGCCGCTGACATGGTCTTTGGGGGGCGTTGTTGAGGGCGGAGCAGGCGCGGCAGGCTTCGAAAGAGTTGTTGTGGACCTGCAATTTTGATCAGTCCTGGAATCTCTGATGTAATGCGCAAGAATGGCACACACGCGCACGCACAAGAGTATAAGCGCACACAAACAAACCAAAATACACACACACACACGGCCACACTCACACACACAAATACACACACGCAACAACACACACTCCACACACTTGCACGCGCACACACGCACACACACGAACCCGGTGTGTGTGTGTGTGTGTGTTCGTATGTGAAACACATACGAACACACACACACACACACACCAACAAATTGAACCGCTGACTCCGACACGCAATTCACACACACGCAAACGCAGGCGCACACGCACACTCTCACACACGCATACACCCACATGCCCACACAAACAAACACACACACACTCATACACACACACATACACACACACACGCGCACGCACAATACATACAGACACACACACACGCACGGACACACACGCACAAACGCAAACACACAAACTCACACATGCACACATACTAGTATACGGACGCACATGCACACACACACACACACACACTTTTTTTTTGTGTTAATTCAGTCGCCACCACGCTAGTGTTTCAATTACATCTCACAATCTGGCAAAAACGCACCCGCACACACTCTTTCTCTCCCCCTTTTTCGCTCTCGCGTCTTTGGTTGTTAGTTTGTTTGTGGGTTGATTGCGTGTGTGTGTTTCAGATTGTGTATGGGTGGATACGCCCAACCCTTGGCGCTCGGCGTGCGACACAGGTATGTTTATGTACGTGCCCCATCTGATAAATGACTCCTGGCATCTTATATTTGATGCGCCAGAATGCAAGATGGGTCTCGGGATTGATGTACACGCACACAAACACACACAGGTACTCCAACACACACACACACACACACACACACATACAAACACACACAAACACACACAAACACACACACAAACACACAAACACAAAACCACACACACACACAAACACACATACACACACAAATACACACACAAGCTCACACACACCCACACAATCACACATACACACACACAGTGTGTTTGTGTGCGAATGAGTGTGTTTCACAAACACACACACGCACACACACAAAAACACACACACACACACCCACACACATACAAACACACACACACACAAACACATACAAATACACACACAAAAACACACACACACACACACACACACACACACACACACACACACACACACACACACACACACACACACACACACACACACACACACACACACACACACTCACACACGCACCCACACACGCACAGAAACATGAACACATACCATTGTATTCACACACGCACACAGACACAGACACAGACCCACGCGCACACAGAATCATACACATCAACACACTTTCTTTCTCTTTCTATCTGCCTCTTTCAATCTCTCTTGATCTCCCTCCCTCTGTTTATCATTTTCTCTCTTTCTGTCACTCACACACAACATTCACACGCACGCACACACACACACACACACAAAAACACACACACACAAAAACACACACACACACACAAACGCACACATGCACGCCGACACGCACTCACACACACACACAAACACATACGCGCACACACACCCGCGAACACACACATGCAATCACTCACACACTCACACAGCTTTTCATTACAAAAATACTCCTCCCATAGTAGAGAGATTGCGACGAAGTATAGAGGAAACTGAGAAATGTTTAAAGATAAAAATGCTTGGTCATTATTTCTTGGGCACGAATAATAATTTCTTAGAACACAAACACAAATATGCACACACATACATTTGAGCATGCACATAAAATGCAAACATGCTGTCTATTGAATACGCACATCGCAATCATCATCATGCTCATGATTGCATGTACGTTCTGTGCACACTTTTTGTCACCCTATGCCGAGGGTACCGGGATACGGCAAGATTACTTGGCGAATCGTGCTGACCAAAAAATGAGCTTCCACGAGGGTGAATTCTTTGGATAAAAAGGAGTAAAAATTGAGAATTAGCCTCAAGAGAGATTGCGACGAAGTATAGAGGAAACTGAGAAATGTTTAAAGATAAAAATGCTTGGTCATTATTTCTTGGGCACGAATAATAATTTCTTAGAACACAAACACAAATATGCACACACATACATTTGAGCATGCACATAAAATGCAAACATGCTGTCTATTGAATACGCACATCGCAATCATCATCATGCTCATGATTGCATGTACGTTCTGTGCACACTTTTTGTCACCCTATGCCGAGGGTACCGGGATACGGCAAGATTACTTGGCGAATCGTGCTGACCAAAAAATGAGCTTCCACGAGGGTGAATTCTTTGGATAAAAAGGAGTAAAAATTGAGAATTAGCCTCAAGGTGAGGGGTGGGGGAAATGGAAGCACACGGACAGTTGATGCTAAACTGAAATATGCGCCGTCCTGGAACCAAATAAAACCGCTCAAAGATTGCTTTTTCTGTCACATCTATTGTGTTCACTGTTGTACATAACTGTTGCAGTTTCCTGCGAAGTCTCTAATAGGGAGTCCTTCCTGTACCCTCGCTGCGCCTGGGAATCACTGGCTCGGGTCTCTCTCTTGGTTAGGTTGGCATCTGGAAACATCATGCATATGAGTTTACACACAAAATCAAACTACACAACACTGAAACGCATAGTCTGTCATCGTGTTTGTGCGGGAGTCTTCAGATACGCACATCTCTCATTCTCTGTTGGTGATACATGCACACTGATTGCCAAAACAAAACAAATTAATGTGTACAAACACACCTTTGCATGTCCATGGAGACACACTCATTCTGTCTTTCAAGCACTAATAGGTTGATACACTGAAAGAAACAGCTTACAACACGAAAACAAGCAAAAACATGCGAGACAGAGAGAGAATGAGAGAGAGACCAAGAGGTACGGAATACAATATTTGTATCCCAATACCAATTGAGACCAGGCAATTATTTCCAATTTAAATTGCAGGCTGCGTTGTAAATCAATTTCTTTCCCTCTCCATATCCCCCCTCCCAACAACACAGATATCTCAAAGCATCCACACTTTGCCCCCCTCCTTTAATGTCTATCGCCCTCCCTCCCCCTCCTCTCTCAATCCTTCCATCCTTTCACATAACTTTGCCTATTTTTGCTGCAGGCGAAGAATCTCTCCCACCCAAACCACCAACACTTCCTCCCCCACGAATCAACCTTTCGATTTCAAGTCTTGTTCTTCTTCTTTTTGTGATGCTGCTTTGCCCCATGCTCTGTCGGCTACACACCCCGTCCATCTTTTCCTGCTTCCCCTTGCTCTTCCCGCTCGCCAGATCGGGAGGACAAATGCACATTATGAGATATTTAACTTTGCATCGCATTTTGACTTGCATGTAAACACAGACATACCGTACCAGATTGCACTCAGACAAGCACATCCCTCATGACCTTGTTGTTTTGCTTGATCTTTTGTGTGCGATGGTTGACCCGGTTTCTTTGGTGCTCTTCAATATTTTTTTGTATCACCTGATTTGCTTGCTTCCATATTCAATTCTTGTATAGCGAGATACCCTATCTGAGGCCGTAGTCTCATTGAGAACTTTGGTAACGTTCGTGACATGGTTGATTTCTAGAACAGAGTTTTCTAGTTCGGAACTTGTTCTATAACGACATTTTTTCTTGACGTCCGTTTTAAGAGGTTGGACGGCTACAGAAGGTTGTCGAGTTGTTTGCCCAATACAAGCACGTTTAAAAAAGAAAATCAACTCACGTTAACAGTGATCAAAGAATATATAAAGATACGATATATGCACTTGCGCGTTTGAGGTAGGTGATCAAGATTAGTGTTGCGTCCAATGGGACCCCTGTATCAAACGCGCAAGTGCATGTATCGTATTTTTATATATTATTTGATCACTGTTAACATGAGTTGAATTTTTGGTTTTTATATCGTATCTTTATATATTATTTGATCACTGTTAACATGAGTTGAATTTTTGTTTTTTTGGTACAAACGTGCTTGTATTGGGCAAACAACTCGACAACCTTCTGTATCCGTCCAACCTCTTAAAACGGACTTCAAGAAAAAATGTCGTTATAGAACAAGTTCCAAACTAGAAAACTCTGTTCTAAAAATCAACCATGTCACGAACGCGACCAAAGTTCTTAATGAGACTACGGCCTCAGATAGGGTATCTCGCTTGTATTCAAATACAAATAAGGACCAGCGGATCACTTTTGCTGTACTCTGCACGCTGCGTGTTATATACCCCACAGTGTGTTCCAGTATTTTTCGGTACCCCCGGGAAAATTGCCATGTGTGTCTCTTTGCCTGTCTCTCTGCTCATCCCCCCCCTATCTCAAACAGATGCCAAAAAGCAAACCCACTTTTGCCCCCGCCCTTTAGTCTTGTG
>Ga0209390_10006778_pt1 | contig 15104 bp, 14 predicted proteins | sample BON01_FD_187212 | JGI IMG/M metagenome (GOLD analysis project Ga0209390, IMG submission 187212) | Freshwater microbial communities from Lake Bonney liftoff mats and glacier meltwater in Antarctica - BON-01 (SPAdes) (version 2) | ecosystem: Environmental > Aquatic > Freshwater > Ice > Glacier... | reverse complement strand
TGAACAGGAGTTCAAAACCAACTGCAGTCTGGTCGACTTATCCACAGCTGTGTAGTACGTTACACTGCTATAACGCCTGGTCAATTTTAAACCAGCACAGATGGTCAATTTAAACCCAGCGCGAACACTATGTATGCAAAATTCAGGTTAACTTGAACGCTTCACAAACCCGATATGATTACTGTTGCCTTTGTGGGTTATCCAGTACATCCTTCAGCACATGGCTCAACCGGAACAGATGAAAGAGCACTGCAAGCTTACAGTTTATGACAGGAAAGTACGAGGCGAATAGGATGAGGAGCTTATTCATGCAAGGAGTATTAGAACAACAATGCCTGTCCCTAACCCACGCCGCATCCTGCTCGCTGTCAGCGGCATGTCGCCACAGATCATTACCGAGACCCTCTACGGCCTGCTTCATCGCAAGGACGCTGTATGGCTTCCGGACGAAATTCATTTGATCACCACCAGCGGCGGATGTGAGCAAGTACGCCTTCAACTTCTGGGAGATCACGGCCACTTCAGCCAATTCCTTCGGGACTTCGACATCCGCTCGCCTATCCATTTTGATCTATCTACCATCCACGTCATCACAGACAATCAAGGGCAAACCCTTGCTGACTTGCGGACACCACAAGACAACGAAGCGGCTGCCGACTTCATCACGGAAAAAATCCGCGAACTGACCAGCCAGGGCGACACGGAATTGCATGTGTCACTTGCCGGTGGCCGCAAGACCATGGGATTCTACATCGGCTATGCCTTGTCGTTGTTTGGACGACCGCAGGACCGCTTATCGCATGTGCTGGTCAGTGCGGAGTACGAATCGCTTGCCGAGTTCTACTATCCCACTCCAGCGACACGTACGATCTCAACGCGCAATGATCCAAACAAGAAGCTGGATGCAGCGCTGGCAAAGGTTTATCTGGCGGAGATTCCGTTTGTTAGGTTGCGTGGATTCTTACCAGATGGCGCCTTGGTCAATCGTGCACGCTTCAGTGAGGTGGTGGCGCTCCTCGAAACTTTAACTGACGATCCTCTGCTGACTGTGATACCAAAAGAGCAAGTAGTACGAGTAGGCCAGATCAGTATCGAATTGGCCCCACGAGAAATGGCCCTTTACATGGTGTTTGTGCGCGCAGTTGAATCCGGGAAAAGCGTCATAGGGGTTCCCAAGAAAGGAAACATTGATCTGGGTAACGCCTACCTGGCTGAACTAGAATTCATCAAAGGAGACATGGGGGACACGGAAGTCACATCGCTGGCGATGTCACAAGGGATGACCCGTGAGTATTTCGATTCGATAAAGTCCAGGCTGAACAAAGCCCTTGAAAAGGGTCTGGGCAGGCAAGGTTGCAAGCCTTATCAGATACAGAGTCGGGGCCGTGGAAGTGCTCAATTCTGGCTGGCGATTGTTGACAGCAAAATTTCAATTGAGGAGTAGTGTTAATGACCGATCCACAACTGGATGCCAGCACGCGGGTTGCTCTGGCCGCATACCTGCATGATCTCGGCAAGTTCGCTGAGCGCGCAGGCATTGAGGAAGGCGACAAGATCGCCGACTTGGATGGCAACACCTACAAAGAATTAAACAAACTGCAATATTGCCCACAGTTCAAGGGCCGTTACTCGCACGTCCATGCAGCTTACACTGCAATCGCGATGGACCTGATTGAGCCACATCTCCCGGACATCAAGTCAGGGGATTGCACGCCGTTTGCTTCCTGGAGCAATCCCAAGGATCTTCAGGCAGGCGATTCGTTAATTAACGCGGCGGCACGTCACCACAAACCCGAAACTTTCCTGCAATGGATTATCGCCAGCGCTGATCGTCTGGCTTCGGGTTTTGATCGATCAAAGTTTGAGGATTACAACAGAGCAGAAGAGGAAGTCGGTATCAAAGGCTCTGACAAGAAAGGGGCAAACTATCTTAGGGCTAGACAACACACGTTATTCGAGAACATAAGGCTTACCAAAGGAGCAAAGTCCTACAATTGGCGCTACCCATTGGCCCCTCTCTCTCCGGATTCCATCTTCCCGGTCCCTGTAGCCAATTGCGAGCCTTCAGACGACAAGACAGCCCGCAAAGAATACCGCGACCTTTGGGAAAAGTTTCTGGAAGCGCTGAAAAGATCAGACGGAAGCAGTGCCATCCCGCGTAGTCACAAGAATAACCTCAGTCTGTGGCTGGACCACTTCGACAGTCTCTGGATGACGTTTTCTCATGCGATTCCCTCCGCCACCGCCGGAAAGGTGGACGGTAAGTTCATTGAAATTCCCGCGGACGTGTCGCTCTATGATCACTCAAGAACAACGGCCGCCCTTGCAGTAGCTCTATGGCGCTGGCACACGGCGAATAACGCTACTGGGGGCGACGCAGCCAAGGCATTGAAAGATGGCTCTGCGGATCACATGCCTAAATTCCTGCTGGTTCAAGGCGATATGGCGGGCATACAGGAATTCATTTTCGCCAACGGCGGCAGCAGCCAAAAGTTTGCCGCGAAGTTGCTGCGCGGCAGATCCTTCATGGTGTCGCTACTCGCAGAATGTGCCGTTCTGCGTGTACTGGAGGCGCTGAGTCTTCCGCCGACAAGCCAGATTATCAATGCTGCCGGCAAATTCCTGATTTTGGCTCCCAACACCCCTGATGTGATGACCAAGCTGATGCGGGTGCGCGAAGAAATGAATGCGTGGTTTCTCGAAAAAAGCCAGGGTCGTGTAGGGCTGACGCTGGCGTGGCTCCCTGCCAGCACGAATAGTTTCCGCAGAGGATCTGACGGTAAAGCTGGTTTTACGACGCTTATGCAAAAACTGTTCGCGCTTCTAGAGAAGCAGAAGCTCCAACGTCTGAGTCTGTGCAGCACTGCTGTGCGACCTGTCTTTGCTGATTATATTGATTCTTTTACCGAGGGCAGAGAGTGCCAAGTGGACGAGTACAGCCCCGCAGAAACACAATACAAGGATTTATGGATCAGCCGGCTGGCGAAGGATCAGATTCTGGCAGGGAGCTATCTGTCAGATGAGTCATACAATCGGCTATTGGTGACTCGCAAATCAGTGAACGACAAGACACTCCATACGGATATTTTCGGCTATCGAATTACGTTCACTTCCAGTGAGGACGTATCAGGAAAATTCGGCAACTTGGCCGGTTCAGGGCAACTATTGCGCGCGTGGGACTACTCGTTGCCCTCTTCCGGAACTGCGCCGCTGTGGAATGGCTACGCTCGTCGCTTCATCAACGCTTATGTCCCCGTATTCAATTCCCTGGATAAACTTCAATCTGAGAAATATCGCAGTCTCCCGGCCGACAATGATCTGGAACAAAAGACCGGCGACATCAAACCCCTGGACTGCATCGCGGACGAGGACCGATATCTTGAGCAGGACCAAGATAAGCAACACTGGCGCGGGATATCGGCTCTGCAGACTCTCAAGGGTGACGTAGACAATCTGGGATTGATCTTTCAGAAGGGATTGGAACAACCCAGCTTTGCCAAGATGGCGGCCCTCTCCCGACAGATGAATGCCTTCTTTGCGATCTGGTTGCCATGGCGCTGCAAAAAAGACTTCGATAATACCTACACGGTCTTTGCCGGAGGGGATGACTTTTTCCTGATCGGCCCATGGAAAAAACAGATGGCGCTGGCCATTGCCATGCGCAAGGATTTCACACGCTATGTTGCGAGTAATCCCGATATTCACTTCTCGGCGGGCTTGTACCTGGCAAAGCCAGGACTGCCCATCAAGCATCTTGGTGAGCAGGCAGAAGAGTCTCTGGCGTTAGCCAAACAATACAAGTCCGCAGATACATCAAAAAACGCAGTGACATGCTTTGGCCAGACCGTGAGCTGGGATGAATTCGAAAACTTGCTGAAAGTATCCAGTGATCTAGACGACTCCCGCTCTACTTATGCGCTGAGCACCGGATTCGTCTACGGGCTTCTCAGGCTCTCAGATATGGCGGGAGAAGAAAAAACCAAGCCAGAAAGCGCATTGTGGCGCAGTTGGCTCGCCTATCGCGTACAGCGCAATATCGGAGATCGACTACGCAGGCAGGAGGGGGAGGAAGGCGAAGCTTACGGCGAACGCAAAAAACGAGTGGTTACCGAAGTTGTCTGCAAGCTTGCAAAAGACATCACACGCTACGGCAGAGGCTACCATATCGCTTTGCAATCACATCTTTACAAATACCGCGACTAATGGAGTTCAAGTAATGGCATACGATAAAAAGTACTCAAGTAACTCTTACGGAGATCGTGAGACTCAGAAACCCCTTCCTGCCTTTTCGCTTAAAGAAGTGACACCAGAACTTTTCAGTGACACAGCCAAGGCGTGCGCCCAAGTCATCTCTGACAACGGCGGGCGGGACAAAAACAAATCAACCCAGCTTAGACGTTTTTATGACGAGATATGTCTTTGGCAGGAAAAGGTAGGAAACGACGAAACGCGATTCACTGAGAACTTGCCTTTCATAAGAATGATCGCCGCGAAGGCGGCCTATGCAAACGGCAGGAAGTTGGTTGACGACAGCTTTGTCACCTTCATTGACACTGGGTTGCGGCAGGCCACTTGCCTCAAGACTTTCAATACCTTCAAAACTTTCATGGAAGCCTTCATGGGCTTCTACAAGCAGATCAAGGGGTAGCAACAATGAAACTCGAAAAAATACTGGAAGTAAACGGCATTCTTGAACTGCTCTCTGGCCTGCATATCGGCGCGGGCGACAGTGAAATGCACATTGGCGGCACCGATAGTCCCGTAATCAAGAATCCACATACCAACCTGCCTTACATCCCTGGCAGCAGCATCAAGGGTAAGATGCGCAGTCTGTTGGAATGGAACCTGGGGCTTGTTGAAGCAAGCGGGGGCAAGCCTTTTGGTCACGGCAACCTTAAGACAATTCTCGATGCAGGCCAAAGGACACACGCTATCAATTTGATACGGATGTTCGGTATTTCGGGTGGCGACAAGGTAGACGAAGCGAAAGCGAAAGAACTAGGCATCGGATTGACGCGACTGATAGTGCGCGATTGTAATCTTAATGACACATGGGTCAGCGACATTAAAAGGCGCACCCTCCTTTTGACCGAAACAAAATTCGAGAACAGCATCAATCGCATTGCGGGAACCGCTGATAATCCACGCAACTTCGAGCGTGTTCCAGCCGGAGCCAAGTTCGATTTCACCATCGGCGTGAAGATCCTCGACAGCGATGAAGAGAAGCAACTGCTGACCATGCTCCTCACAGGCCTCAAACTGCTGGAACTTGATGCCATTGGTGGCTCAGGGTCTCGCGGATACGGCCGAGTGAAATTTATGCTGCATGACACGGAGTTACAGAATCAGCTCAACACCCTCGATCCCTTCACTCAGGCCGCCTGATCAGGAGACCCGGTATGCAGACCTGGCGCTTTACGCTCAAACCTCTATCAGCCTTCGCGACACCGCTGATGGGTGACACTCTGTTCGGTCAACTTTGCTGGACTGTCCGCCACTTGGCAGGCGAAGAACGGCTGACCGAACTATTGTCCACGTATACTGAGGGCAGTCCTTTCTGTGTTCTGTCTGACGGATTCCCGACTGGTCACATCCCTCGCCCCCATTTGCCGATTTTCAGCATGTCGTCCTCAGAGGATTCAAACGCACAGGACCGTAAAGCTGGAAAGAAAAAGATGTGGATGTCAGTCGATGACTGCTTAAAACCAGTGAGTGAATGGCTGTCTTTCTGCAAGAGTGCAGACGAACTTTACGGTACAGACTACGACAAGCTGAAAGAAGAAGCCCGCATGCACAACTCTATCAATCGCATGACAGGAACAACTGGAGAAAGCGGCTTTGCTCCTTTTGCAGTCACTCAGCAGTGGTACCGCCCCGATACTTTGCTGGATGTCCATGTAGTAATCAACCCGGCCCGTTTTTCAATTGACGAGATGGAAGATGCATTGAAATACATAGGCAGCGGTGGCTACGGAAAAGACGCTTCGACTGGACGCGGGCAATTCACCGTCGAGAGAAAATCTTCACATGACCCGTATGCGCACTCGAATAGCGATGCCTGGTTGACGCTTTCGCCCTGTGCGCCACAGGGCCTGGGCTTCAACGAGGACAAAAGTTACTGGCAGCTTTTCACCCGCTTTGGTAGACACGGCTCACTCGCGGCAGTTGGGGGGCAGCCTTTCAAGAACCCGGTCCTGCTGGCGCGCGCTGGCAGTGTCTTTACTCCACAGGAGTTCTCACAGGTTCATTTCATCGGGCAGGGACTCGGCGGAAATGGTGAACTCTCAAAAAGCATCACTGGCACCGTGCACCAAGGGTATGCGCCCGTGATCGGTTTGCATCTTGTAGACGTCCATCAACGTATTGCCGAGTCATGCTCATGGGAGATCGTGTGATGCGCAGCACTAAACCGTTTATGGAACATCACACGTTGCAGATTAGCACACTGTCGCCAGTCCACATGGGCAGTGGCGAGGATTATGACCCCACTAACTATGTTCTGGACGGTGAAATGCTCTTCGGTTTCGAGACTGCGGACCTGGCATCGTCCGTGCTGACCTCAAAGGAAAAGGAAGAGCTTAGCAAGCTGGTTGAAGCCCCTAGGGCTTTGCTGAGTATCCAGTCATTTATCTACAAACTGAGAGACAGAATTGCAGGTATCGCGTCACACACCGTCAGCGTTTCTGCGGCTGTGTCAGACAAGTATCTTAGTCGTGTTGGGAAAGTGGCGCAGAATGAAGGAAGTGGTCAAAAGATCAATGCGCTGGAAATCAGCCGTACTGCATTCAACTTACATGACCAGTTACCTCTGCTGCCTGGCTCAGGACTGAAAGGATCATTTAGAACAGCCGTACTGAACCAACTGAACGCTGGTAACCAGGCGAATATAAGTAAAACCCAAAAAATTCTGATGCGAGTGGCCAAAGAGCTGGAAAACGAACTATTGGGAGGAAAATTTCAAGAAGACCCCATGCGTCTGCTAAAAATTAGTGATGCCGCATGGCAGGCAGTGGATGGAAATCCGACTGCACGAGTTGTGTTCGATACCAATCTTCCTAAGGATAAAAATCGTCTTGGAAATGAGTTAAAAAGTGCTGGATTATCTGTAATGCGGGAAGTAATTCCCGCAATGACCTCTCGAGGTTTTAGCGCTCAAATGAATTTGCAGCACATCAGCAATAGTCACTCAAAAGGTGTTCCCAACAGACAGATAGACCTTCAATATTTAGTAAAGGCGTGTAATGACTACTACCTAGCTTTCTTCAAGACTGAACTGAAAACTTTGGAGGTTCTTGATTGTCTCGATCAAAGCTGGCTTGCCCTGATAAGAGATATTTTCAGTCATGAGCTACAGTCACTTTTTTCGGCCAATAAAGCGATTCTGCTCCGAGTGGGTCGTCACACTAGTGCAGAAGGCATCACAATCGAAGGGGCCAGAAGTATTGAAATCCCGCAGAGGAAAGACGATCCATCTCGATACGGGAATAAAACGGCGACTACCTTGTGGCTGGCTGGCGAGACAGAGAAAGCAAAGAAAAATCTTCAACCTTTTGGATGGATCTTAATTGAGATTGATCCAGACCCGACCGACAAAACCAGTCAGTCCCTCGCCGCGAAATTGCTGAACTTCAATCGTGCCATTTGGGAAAAGCAATGTGCCACGCGTCAGTCGATCGAGGCCAAACGCGCCGAGATGGAACATTTGCAGACAGAGGAGCGGGCGAAACAAGAGTCACTGCGGCTCAAGAACGAGGAAGAGGCAAGGCAGGACGCTGAGCGCCAAGCTGCGTTGGCAGCGATGAGCGACCAGGCGCGCTCTGTCGAGGCTTTGCGAGCGCGCATGACCTCCGGCGAGGGCAAAGGCAAAGGGGCTGGCGCTCTGTTGGCCGGAGACACTGGAAATCTCGCCGACCAAAGTGGATCTTGGTCAACGGAAGACAGAGCGGGCTTGGCCGTCTTTCTGCCAGAACTGGCAGCTCACTTGGGGTTCGATATCAAAAAGAACGACAAATGGAAGGCTAGACTTCGAGCATTACAGCAAGCTTCCCAATAGACGACACCACTCGAAAAGAGCGCCTCATGCCTACAGCTAAAACAATTCTTTCCCGCGACGGCACGATCATCATTCTAGAAGGATTCCTCCAAGAACTCAATTTGCGGGAAGGTGATGAACTTTTCATTACAGAACGTAACGAAGAGCTTGTGATTACGACAAAACTCGCTCGCATCCGCAAGGCACCGCAGTTGTTTCGAGAGTGGTTTCCAATCGAGCCTGGTCGCAGTCTCGGTGATGAGCTACTTGCGGAGCGCCGTGCAGAAGCTATGAGCGAGCAAGAAGCAGGTCGAAGCTGATGCCCACCATCCTCCTCGCCACCCTCGGCGCCTCTTGGCAGGTGATCCCTGAAGTCGTAGCGGCGCTGGCGCCCAGCCGCTGCGCGCTGTACGCCGAGCATCCCCAACCTGCACTGCTGGCCGAAATCCGGGAGCAATGTGCTGTGCATGACATTGATCAGCTGTGGATCGTGACCTCGGACAGCACGAGAACTCTGTCAGGTTTACAAAGTATTACTGAGTGGAACAGCCTCCTTCACACACCGCTGACCATCCGGATATTCATCGCCAGTGGCACCACTGAGGTCAGGTCTCCTGAAGAACTTGCTCTGCTGCGCGAGCTGATATTCCGCACTGCCTTGCTGGCAACCGAGGCTGGGGCGGTGGTGTGCTCCCTTGCAGGAGGGCGCAAGACCATGAGTGCAGACCTGCAACGTGCCGCGAGTCTGTTTGGGACTAAGGGCCTGCTGCATATCGTCGGCCCTGAGGGAGTCAACGCAGATCATCCATTAGGAACCAAAAATCCCGTTTTCTGGACTTCTCCCCTGCAAGCTCAAATCGCCGCCACGCTGATGCCTGCCTTCGTTGGTCGCTACAGCCGCCGCGAGACCATGGACACGCTGTGGGAAAACAAGACAGCCGTCTGCTCGAAACGGTTTCCACTGCCAGCGGCAGAAACCCGCTCCCACCGCGTTCAATGGCATCAGTTTACCGGGGATGGCCTCTCCCTAGTCAACGAGGCAGAGCAACGTGAACAGGACGCACAGCAACTGCTCAGCAACTATCTGGCCCAGATAGCCGGGTCGGAGAAGCATGAGAATTGGCGCCACCTGTACCGCCTTGCCCCTGCCGATATTGACCATCTGCGGATGACGAAACTCAATACATCACATCGCGAACTGATACGCTCGCTTCCCAAGGCCGAGCTGCATTGTCACCTGGGGGGGCTCCCTGATCTGCCTGCACAACAGCGTGTTGGCGCTGCCATCTGGACGCAGATGAACCACGATGAACGCGCCCGTGCCACTCAAGCTATCGGTCATCTGCTTGCCCTGAAATACTGGCCGTGGGATTGGCCAGCTGAATCCCTGAGCCGCACATTGCCTTTTCATGAGCGGACAGAGCGCGCCGCCGCATTACTTATCCTTGCCAGCGCACAGCAGTTGCAGCAAAACCTCTACCTCTGCACCGAACCCCGCGTGGGGCTGAAACAGAGCGCTCACGGGTTCAGTGCTTACGAGCGCCCGGGGGAACTGACTGGCTCCAGCGTCTTGGGTCATCCGGCGGCACTGGCGGCCTATGCTGATGCCGTGCGCGCTTATACGTCGCTCGAATCCATCCGCTATCTGGAGCTGCGTGGCAGTCCACAGAAGTACAGCGCCGATCCCATCGCGTGGCTCAAATCCTTTCGCGAGCATTTGCCGGACGACAGTCACTGCACCTATCGATTTATCTGGATTGCGGACCGCCGTCAGGACAACACAGCAGAGACTGTGCTGAAGGCAACAAGTGCGTTGGCAGATTCGCTATTGAAGGAGTTTCTCGTCGGGCTGGACCTGGCCGGAGATGAGAATGCCGCACAACCCCATGAGATTGCCGTTGGCTTTCTGCCTGCATTCGAACATTGTCTGCCTATCAGCATCCATGCTGGCGAAGGGGAGTCTGCCGAGAACATCTGGCAGGCAGCCTATCATTTACACGCAGACCGCATCGGTCATGGACTGACGCTCGCGGACAATCCAGAGTTGCTTCAGCGGTTTCGTAACCGGGGAATCTGTCTGGAATTGTGTCCAAGCAGCAATCGCGAGGTCATCGGTTTCGCCGATCCGGCGTTTCCCGCTTCTGCACACTGCCCCCCCTACCCGCTACTCACACTCTGGGAAAGTGGTATCGCACTGACTATTAACACCGACAACCCCGGAATATCCCGCACAACCTTGACAGAGGAGTTCATGAGCGCCGCGCGCATGAGCGAATTAAGTCTGTGGGATACCCTGGCGATCATCAAACAGTCGTTTGTCCATGCCATGTCGAATGCCCAGTCTCGGGAAGCGCTGTTGAAGCAATGCGATTCCGACATTTTCTCTATCATCACACAGTGGCTGCGGCGCGCCGAGGTGTCACCGAAATGATTCCTGAATTTTCCGCACTTCCCATTGCTCGTTATCGCTTTAATTTTCGCGTCACTTCGGCGATAGGCACGCAGCTATATGCGGGATCGGCGCTGCGCGGTGCATTTGGCCACGCGCTGCGACAACTGGCTTGTGTCACCAAAGCCAAAACGTGCGACGCGTGCCCGCTTCTACAGACCTGCCCGTACCCACGGATATTCTCACCGCATGAGATTCCCCGGGAGCAAGAAAAGTTCACGACAATTCAGCAGATTCCCGTGCCCTACCTGATCGAACCCCCACCGATGGGTTCCAGAATCTACGAGCCCGGCGCTGAGTTCTGTTTCAACATGGTGCTGATGGGAAGCAGCCTGACACAACTGCCTATGATCATCATGGCATGGCGCCGCGCATTCCTGCGTGGCCTCGGGAAAACAGAAGGGAAGGCGGAGCTTACAAGCGTGGTTTTGATCACCCAGAACGAGAACCGCATCGTGTACAGCGAAGAGGCGCCTGTGCTCGTGCAACACAAATCAACTCTTACTATGCCACGATACACCGCCGCTCGTGATCTGCACTTGCTGGTCAGCACCCCTTTGCGCCTACAGAGAAGCAAAAAAATATTAGGTGCGAGGGACATTGATGCCGGAATCCTGCTGCGCAATCTTATCCGCAGAGTATCTCTGCTCGCGCAGTTCCAGCTCGGAGCGGCAATCGCGTTCGATGTCCACCACTACAACGCGCTCGCAGATCAGGTGAAAGATGAACGCCGCCTGTCGTGGCAGGACTGGTCACGTTACTCCACCCGGCAACAACAGAAAATGGACCTTGGTGGTGTGCAAGGTCATTGGTTGCTGCGGGAGGTTCCTGTCGAACTGCTGCCTTTTGTTTACCTCGGGCAGTGGGTGCACGTGGGGAAGGAAACCAGTTTTGGATTGGGGGGGTATCAGATAGTAGAAGATCACTGGCAATCAATACAGAGAGACCGAAGCGCATGAAGCGAATTCACTTGTGCATTATTTCAGACCAACCTCTGCCCAATCTGATCCCGATTCTGCAGGACAAACCCGACTACGTTGCGTTGATCGTATCGAAAGAAAAGAGCCAGGAAGCAATAAATTTCAAAGAGACACTACGGTATTGCGGTTACGACACTGATGCTGTCTTTATCTACCAAGGGATTCCCGACAGTGGGCTGGAATACTTGCAATTGAAGGCATTGGAAATTATTGATACGCAATCCGCTGTTACTCCGAATGCGCGATTCATCTATAACGCAACTGGTGGTAATAAGATCATGGCGCTAGCTTTTGCCAGTCAGTTTATGGAAGCTTCTCACGAAGTGTTTTACGCAGATACCGCTCACGGCCGATTGGAAACACTCTATCCAACTGGCACAAATACCAGAATCATGGAGCAAGTCCTTGATGTCAATATTTATCTCAAAGCTTACGGCGAGACCGTAAGGAAGGTAGGTTCCGCAAGTGAGCCCTGGGTTCTAACTGTTCAAAATCGACGATCTCTCACTTACTGGATTGCCACAAATATTCAACATCTTGAGAGTGCGGTAGGATGCTTAAACTCCGCAGTTGGCTCTGCACTATCTGGCAACGGCAATGGGATTGACCACCCGTTGCAAGATCTTCCTTTTTATCCCAAGCATCAATACTTGGAATATTTGAAAAAGCTTGGCGAGAACAAGCTGATTCAATGGGATGCTCAGCGAGCATCTCAAGTGTGTTTTGACAGCATTGAAGGTGCTTCTTATGTCAGTGGTGGGTGGCTTGAGGAGTACGCATGGCTGGTAGCAAATGATCTGTCTATCCACAGCGTGGCAGCAAATATTGAAATAACCGACGACATTATGTCCAAGAGCAATATTCGTAATGAACTTGATCTGGTGGCCGTCCATAATAACAGAATGATCATTATCGAAGTAAAGACATCAAAATTCGGAAAACGCCAAGACAAGGACAATGAGATTGTTTACAAGATTGACGCGCTGGCCAAGAAAGTTGGAGGTGTCTTCTGCAAACGCATACTCCTGTCCGCAATGCCTGTTGATCACACGACGAAGGGAGGACGAGATGTCAATGTTACCCACAGAGCCGCAAGTCATCGGGTTGATGTTCTAGATGGCGGCCACATTACGGACCTGAAAGATTCATTGCAAAAGTGGATGTCCGCCTCTTAACGCTTTATTGGATTCGCATTGCAAGCTTGCAGTTTGCCCCCTCCCGCACAAAACCCCGCATAATTCCTGCGTACTGACTCACAGAGGAAGTCACGCAATGCAGCGATCTCTTTACCTAGTGGCCTATGACATTCGTCAGCCAAAGCGCTTGCGGCGGATGTTGTATGTGCTCAAAGACTATGCCAGTGGCGGCCAAAAGTCAGCGTTCGAATGCTACCTGACGATGACCGAGCGCAAGGAGCTGCTAGCCCGCGTCGAGCAGACGATGGATGAGGAAGAAGATGCGTTTCTGGTGATCAAACTGATCAGCCGGGACGCCGTGGTTACATTGGGCATCGCGGTAAAACCTGCAGATGAGCTGTATACCTATCTGGGCTGAATTTGGAGAGAACATGCAAACCTTGTTCATAGATCGCAAGAACAGCGAGATCGCAGTGGATCGCGGCCGTCTTATAGTGCGCATAGAAGGAATTCGCTCACATTTTTCCATCCCGACGAATGTACTGCAGTTGATGGTGGTCAGCGCGCCCGTTCACTTTACCTCTACTCTGCTCACGCGCCTGACGGAGGAAGGCATCACGACGGTGTTCATCAACCCACGACGTATCGATGCCTGTACGATGACCCACGGTATGTCACACAACAGTGGTGAGCGACGCATACTGCAATACCAGGCAATTGTCAGTGCTGCACATCGTCAGCAGTATGCGAAAGATCTGGTGAGAGACAAGTTGCGAGCACAGCGTGCCATGCTCAGCACAGCCCTGCGCAAACGCCCCGATGCCCGCTACAAATTGACCACAGGCATCACACGATTGAGCGGAATGATTGCGCGCGTGGACCAAGTGGACAACATCGACTCACTGAGAGGCATCGAAGGAGCAGCAGGAGCGGCCTACTTTGAAGCTTATCAAACCTTGTTCGCACCTTCACTTGAGTTCTCCGGGCGCAACCGCAGACCACCACGCGATCCGGTCAATGTCATTCTTTCACTGAGCTTTACGTTGCTCCACGCCGAGGCTGTGCGCGTGCTGTTTGCTACCGGATTTGATCCGTTGCTTGGCATTTACCACTCCCCCAGCTTCGGGCGCGAGTCACTGGCGTGCGATCTAGTCGAAGCCTTTCGTCCGCTGGCCGAGCATTGGATATGGCGACTATTTGCAGAGGAGATTCTGCGAACGGATCATTTCAGCACAGGGAGTTCCGATTCGGACCTGCCATGCCTTCTTGGAAAAGCTGGCAGAGCCATCTACTACGCGCAGTACGAGAAGATGGCATATGTGTGGCGCCGCCTGATGCGTCGGGCTGCCAGACACTGGCTCGCGCGCTTGCAAGCGGATTTTTCTGATTCGACCGGTATTGCGTTGGATGCTCAATTATCAGGAGTGCCGTGATGGAGATAGCCGCAACTTGCCTTGTGATTGATGCGCGTACGCTCGACAGCCTGACCGTGGACGGTCCCGCATTAAAAGTGCGCATGCGTTCACAGAGTCCACGACTGTTCCCGTTCCGGCGACTGTCCAGAGTGCATGTGGTTGGCTCCATTCGCGAGGGCCTGGATTCTCTCTTGCTTTGTGCAGAAAATCAGATACCCGTGGCGTTCTTTACCGTGTCTGGTCGATTGCGTTGTCAGCTGTACTTCCCGGTGTATGAGAATAGCATTCTCAGCCACTGGCTTGAACATGTAGATTTCGATGTGGAAGCTAAACAGATCTACGACGACTGGTTGATTCATCAGACCTTGCACGTTATTTCCATGATGGGCTACACAGAAGGCGCCAGGGAGAGCCGTTATCAACTTATTGAAGAACGGCTTCGCAGTCTTTGCAATCGTTATCTGGGTCGTAAGGAATTCCACAGCGCCATGGATTGGCTAAACGGCATGCTCTCGGTTCATATTTCGCAGCTTATAGTAGCCTATGGCTTAGCGAATCAAAGCAGGGGCAAACGACGTCTGATGGATGATTTGTCTCCTGTATGCGAACTTCTGCTGATCTATTTCCTGGCTACGTATGCCAGTAAACAAAGAGTACGTGTCGCAGCACAATCGATGTCAGACTTCTATCAGAAGCATTCTCAAGAAATTGAATATACGATCAGACGCATGCTGACACAGCTTGCGACTCGTCTCGAGTCTATTGTCTAGGGAGATTCTTATGGGTCACTACCTGGTTTGTTACGACATTGCCAACCCCAAGCGGCTCGGCAAGGTACATCGTCGGGCAGTGAATCATGCTGCCTTTATCCAGTACTCGGTGTACTATCTGCAAGGTAGTCAATCTGACTTGGAAAGCATGTTGAGCGACATTCAGGATGTCATTGATGATGCGGAAGATGACGTAAGGGCCTATTCCGTGGCACCACTAGCAGAAGCTATTCAGAGGGGAGTGACATGGTTGCCGGAGGATATTATGGTAATAACGAGGTAGCAGTGTTGATCAAGTTTTCGTTTTCTATTTTCTGCTGGA
>Ga0209390_10006775_pt1 | contig 15106 bp, 3 predicted proteins | sample BON01_FD_187212 | JGI IMG/M metagenome (GOLD analysis project Ga0209390, IMG submission 187212) | Freshwater microbial communities from Lake Bonney liftoff mats and glacier meltwater in Antarctica - BON-01 (SPAdes) (version 2) | ecosystem: Environmental > Aquatic > Freshwater > Ice > Glacier... | reverse complement strand
GAAGGGATGGAAGGAAAGAAGACGTCTGAAGGAAATAAATACGTTCAAGCTTTTCTTTTGTTCTGTTACTTTGTTACAACTTGCTTCTTTGTTGATTATAGATACCTTCCACATACATGACACACATCATTTATACACACTAAACTCCTTTCTTCCCCCCCTTTCTTCTTGGAAGAGCGCGTTGCCATCGGCTATCTTGGTCCGCCGCTTTCCTCATTGTCACTTAATTTCTGCCGCGGATGTTCTCTTAAAACTCCCCTCATGCAAGCGTCCCTTTCCTTCTCTTCCTACCCCTACTCCTTCTCCTCCTCCTCCTCCTCCTCCTCCTCCTCCTCCTCCCTCTCAAATCCACATCCATCGCTGCCACCCCCCCATTTCCACCCTCTACCTCGACTCCTTGCATTCCTCGGCATCAATCGAGTCATGGGTGCCCTTGCCCGCCGTCGCCGTATTGGCCACCGCTGCTTTCCAGCGCGGGCTCGTCTTCACGCTCAGGGCGGGAACGGCCGCCGTGGTCGCAGGAGGGGTTGCCTGCGGCGGCTGGTGCTGCTGCCGATGGTGGCGTTCACGTCGCTGCTCCTGCTGCTGGTCCTCCTGCTGCTGGTCGTGCTGGCGCTCTCGCTCCCGCTGTGCCAGCGTGACCTTGTTCAAGAACATGTCCCGCCCACGCGTCCCCGCCCCTCCCGTCGACGACTTGCCTCCGCCTCCCCCATGATGCTGCTGCTGTTGCTGCTGCTGCTGCGCCGCCACCAGCGCATGCAAGGCCTTGAGCATCTCCACCGTCTCGCTGGCCGTGCCCGCCAGCTGATGCTGCTCCTGTGCCATCTTGTTGCCTTGATTCGCGTGCTCGACCACAAGCTTCTCGACGGCGTTACTCAGCTTGCCCAGCTGCGCCTCCACCGACACCACCCGCCCGCTCAACACGTCCACTTCGTTCTTAGACTTGAGCTCAATGTTCTTCCGCTCGATAATCAAGGACTTCTTGAGCGGGAAGAACCGAGTCAGGTTGCGCTTGTCCTTGAACATCTCAAAAGCATACATCTCCGGCCCCGTAAACGTCAAGGGATCCTTCCCATTCAGGTACGCCCGAAACCAGAAATAGCTCCACATATTGTGTTGGTTCCGGATGTGATCACGAAACGAAATGCCGGCTGACTCGATCAAATCCCGGTCGATGCTGCAAATGAAGCACTTCTCCTGCATGTCCTCCTCGATGGCCTCGTTCTCCGATCGCATCTGCCCGAAGGTATCGATAATGAGACCGGCGATAATCGCAGACAGGACCAAGTTCACCAAAATGACATACATCAGATTAAACAGGCTCGAAACAATCGTCATGGCAAAGTTAAACGCGCTCTTTTGTGCCGGCGTCGTCACCAGGGTCGTGTGAATGGTCGGATTGATGGCCCCGTGGCCAATCCACAGGGGACTGTTGGCGATGCCGTAGTCGAGGTGGAGCTTGAAGCACGTGGCCAGGGTGTCGCAGTCCTTCATCCCCTGAAATCCATACTGGTTCTGAAAGACCATGTAGGAAATGGTGGAAAACACGTACAGCACCACCATGCACAGCAGGACCGTCAGCCAGATCTTGTGGCTGTTACGCGTAATGGCTTCGAGCAGAAACTTCATCAGCCGAATTTGGGGAATCACATCCACCACGCAAAAGGGATAGGCCTTCTCGGTGACCCACAGCCCGACGCCGCTCAAGACGGACATGATCAGCAACCACCGCACGTCATTCAAAACCACGTACAGCCGCAGCAACCAGTCGAACGACATTACCTTGCGCCCGCCCGGCAAATGCATGGCGTGGCCACGGACGCCGTCGCCGGCACCCGAATTGAGCGCCGCCGTAAAGAGCAAGGACAAACAGAGGGCCAAGTGGCAGTACTTGACGCCCCACACCAAAGTGGGCGTCGTGCGCCAGCTCAGAAACGCCCTCCAGATGGCGCTGGGCTCGTCGGGCATGTCCCGGTAGTAGAGGCGGGTGCAGAGCCACATGTTGAGGAGCAAGGTCAGCACCAGCAGGATAGCGCGCGGGTTAGGCACCCACCGCGAATCGACGGACTTGCCGCCGACAAAGCCGTGGAAGACGTTGAAAATGCGATGCAACAGCTGCTGCCGACGCATCACCTTGGTGAGCAGTGTCATACGGTCGTAGAAATCCAAAATCTTCTCCTCGGGGCTGGCGCGATTTACTTGGTACGCGAGTTCCTTCTTGGCCTTCTGCACCAGCGGGTAGTTCCAGTATTGCTTGATCCACGCCGGGGGCGAAAAAAAGACCTGCTGGACCTGCCCGTCAAGGCCCACAATCTCCACCGAAGCCACCAGGGTGTTGACTCCCGCCGCGTTGCCGTGGGCTCCTTGCTTGGCAAAGGTGTCTTGCCATTCCTCCAGCACCTTGGTCATCCTCAAGCCGTAGTCGCCGCCGCCAGTCGCTAAGGACGACAAGGACGCCAGCGAGGAGAGAATGGTCAAGTACAAGACGGCGGCCTCTTGCTTGGCCTGCGTGCGCTCCGCATCAAAGGAGGCCGAGGAGGACAAGGAGGAGAGAGTGGTGCCGGTGCTGGTGCTGGTGCTGGAGCCGGCGCCCGTGGCTGCGGACGAAAGCGAGGGTAACGAGGACGTGGCCGCGGAAGACGCCGACGACAAGGAGCCTGCCACAGTGGTTGGCCCCTGGGCAGTGCTGCGAGTCAAGCTGTCCATATTCTGAAACAGAATGAAGGAGTCGATGCTGGAACGGACGTGATCCACGACGCCGGGGTTCTGGCCTTCGAGCATGGCGGTCAGGAACTTGAGGCTGGACTTCTCGACACCCAGACACACGTTCGTAAAGTCCTGCAAGTCCACCCCCAAAATGTCCTTCGATGTCAGCGCGCCCATGGCAGTGCTGTTCAAGGTCATAGGGCGCGCCCCGCCGGTGGCAGCGCCCGTCGCCGTCGATGCTGCTGCTGCTATGGCACCACCCTCGCGGCGTTGAGTCGACGACAAGGCCTGGAACGCCTTGGTCAAGTGCAAGTGAAACGAAAACATCTTGCGCTCTCCGACGCGGCGCCACAATCGCAAACTCTCCAGGACTTGCATGGTCTCGAGGTCCTCCAGGTCCTGCTGGTGCTGCTGCTGGGACGAGGCCGCTGCAGTGACGGCCGCTGCTGCCATGCCTCCCGAGGGCATAAACGAGACAGGACGCGGTGGGGGCTGGCCTCCCACCGTCACGCCACCAGGTCGACCACCGCCAATTCCAAGACCGCCTCCATCACCACCGCCCCCGACGCGGGCCATCTCCTTGGTGTACAGCTCGTAGAACTTGAGCGGGTCGCCACCGCTCCACAACCGGTTGCTGTTTCGGTGGCTCGGCAGCTCTAAGTGGAGAGAGCCCGTGTACTCGAGGATCTCGCCCGCAAAGGCGCACAAGCGCTCGCACAAGACTTGGTTCTCACGGCACGGCCCTTGGACCATCTCCGTCAAGGAGTTGAAGCCCTGCCCCACCACCTGCAGCAAGTCCGTCAAGTGCGCGAACTTGCGTGGGTTCTGGTGCCAGGCAATGAAGCGGCGCGTCTTCTTGGCTTGCGACAGGTGCACCATGGGAGCGACCTTGCTCCCAAACGTGCGGTTCCCGACGTAGGTCATGAGGCTCCGCGTGTAGGAACCGAGCGTAAAGACAAGAGAGGCGCATTCCGCCACCAAATTGACCGAGTCACCAGACACCCGCTGTTCCCGCAAAAACGAGCGCGCCCGCATGTTGTGCCCCGCACACAAGGACCCTAAAAAGTCAAAGAGTGATCCCACAAGCTCCAACGTCGGCTGGCTCTTTTGAATCAAAGCCTCGAGCTGCACCGGGGCGGCAGACCCCGCCGCCTCCAAACCCACCCCGATCGCCGCGTTGGCCGAGTACATGAGCGTCTCGACCTGGTACCGGCAAAACCGCAGCATGTTGCGCAGGCCCACACAGAACTTGCGCTGCACCAACAGCTCCACAATGGCCTTCTCGTAAAAGTCCATGATGGTCTCCTGCACTTGGCGGTTCCCCGTCGCCATCAATCGGGTCCCAAATTGGAGGACGCGAGGCATGATTTTGAGCAAGGCGGGTGCCTTGCTCGCAACAAAGCCTGGCTGGGCCGCCTGCGCAACAATCGCCATGAGCACCACATGCCCGTCCACGACCTGCAGAGCCTGTTGCTTCTTCTGCTGGCCGGCCACCTCGGCCTGTACTAGCTTGATGAGCTTCTGCGCGTCGAAGCGGGACGCGCCTTCTCGTCGGATGCGGGCCAAGTCGTCCTCCAAGAACTGCGTCACCACGTCGAGGAAGAAGAGGCAACAGTCGTCTTCCTCCCAAATGCGGTACCGAATCATGAGCAAGATGTGCTCGATGAAAAGGCCCCCAGCCTTGCTCCATGCCCGGAAACTACGACTGCCTGCGAGCGCTGCGGCAGGCGACGACGCGCGTTCATCGAGCGAATCTTGCGGCGCATAGGACCGAGGTCGCGAATGGTGCACGTGGAGATGCCGGTCGTGGTGTAGCCTCTTGCTGCCGTCGTGGGACCCCTTCCGCTCGTCCTCCTCGTCGTCGCCATCTTCGTAATAGTACTCCATGAAGGACTCGAACTGCCGCCAGAGCACGCGCCGAATGAGCGAGTCCGTCGCCGCGACGCTCGGGGGATAGGCGAGGACGCGCCCCGCGGCCACAGCAGCCGCTTGAGAATGATGGTAATGGCAGTGGTGGTGCAACGGGAATCTGCTGCTGCCAGTAGTCGCCAAGCAAGACGCGGCATCGTCACTGTCCTCTCCCAGGTTGAGCTTGGATGACACCCATTCCTTGGCAGCTTGCCACCCAGCGCTAGCGAGGTGATGGCATTGGTTGGCATCGCCGTCATCGACAGGCCCGCGCGGCTCGTACACGTTCAGCACGTAGGACCGGGCCTCTTCCAGCATGACCGGCACCTGGTTCTCCACCACGTCCCGCTCATCAGCTGTCGTACGTTCCGCTGCCCGACGCGCCACCAGCGCTTGTGTTAGGTGGAGCACGAAACGGGCGTCAGCAGCAGCTGCAGCAAAGTCCGCCGTCAAACCTGCGCCACTGCGCAAGGCCATCTTACTGGTTTGCGAGAGCCTTGGCCCCATCCCCTGGGATTCGGAGGCGGCCGAGTTGTCAAGCGTGGCCTTGCGCTTTGGCGAAAGAGCAGCCGCCGTTGCGTTCAGTGGCGTAGCTGCTGTAAGGGCAAGGCCCGTGGCGGCCGATGACAGCCCAGAGAGTGCCTTGTTCAGGTTCGCGGCCACGGTAGTTGCAACGCCGCCGCCTGCACCTGTCATTGCAGCTGCAGCAGCAGCAGCAGCAGCAGCAGCGGTAGTTGCAGGCAGTGACGAGGTAGCGGGGCCCATCATCTGATGCACACGATCGGCAAGCGTGCCAAAGACCAGGAGCGTCAGCAGCGTCTCCGCCCACGGGTCGTAGGAAGCAGCCCATTGGGCCTGGATGGCTGGCGAGCGCAGGATCACGCTGGCGAGGCGGTCGATCAAATTCAAGATCTGACCCAACACCTTACGTTCCAAGGAGGGCGGCAGGGCTGGATGATTTGGCGTAAGCGACCCTCGCTGCGGCACGAAGGTCCGGGACGGCGACTGCGGGCTGCCAGGGGGCGGCGTGGCCAAGCCAGGGGAGGACCCGATTCGAGTAAGTGCCGCCAGGAATCCCGTAGGGGCTGGGGCTTGGGCCACCCGCTCTCCCTCGTGCACTTGCTGGGACTGAGTGGGTTGATGGAAGGGCATTCTGGCCAGCTGTTGCTGTCGCTCAAATGTCTCTAGGACCCAGGTCATGACCTCCTCGGCCCGATCGGTGAGCAAGGCTTTCGCCACCTTTAGAGGCAACGAGCTGTCGGTCGCCTTCCAGAGCCGGCTGCGAGTCTGCTCCTTCTCAATCTTCCGCTTCGCGTGATCTAGAGAGGCCTGCACGGCGTCATCAATGGCATGATCGTACCCCTGGTGTCTCAGAAAAGCCGTGATGAAGCTGGGGATGGTCTTGAACAGAAACGGCAACGCAGCCATGCCCTCCAAGGCCTTCAGGGTCACAGTCCCGTACTTGAAGCTCCGGCGCAGGGCTTCCAGCTCGGCTTGGGCGTTGGTTGCAAAGGTATGCATTAGCTCCAAGGAGAGCTTGGACGACAAGGAAGGCGGCATGGACAGCGGAATTGACGCTTCCAATGATCCCAGCGACGACAACCGAGACGGGCGAAGATCATGCTCAGAGACACGCACAACGCTCAACGACAACGAGGATGGCCGTGTGGCCGCTGGCGATGAAGACGAGGACGAGGGCGGCCTCGGCGTCTCTGTGAACGCCTGCAAACGCACCAGCTTAAGCTGCAGGCTCCGAATCGGGAGGGGCAGTTGTGCATCTAACGCAGATTGGAGACACGCCGAAGAGGGAAACAGGGCGGCGATACGTTCGCGCATTTCCGGCAAGATGTCCACGCTGATGCTGCTGCCACTCGAGGCTGGCGAAAATGCGGCACTGATCGGCGAGAGCAACGACGACGGCGGCAAGGGAGAGGAAGAGGACGGCGTGCCCGCTCCTGAGAGCTCCAGCTCCTTCACTGCCTCCAGGCAGGCACAGATAAGCCCAAGGCTCTCAGATTTGAAGGCCCAGCTCTTGCTCGCCAGCCAGGACGACGATGCAGGGGAGGAAGGGGAGGACGACGGCGTCGCAAAGCCCAGAGTCGCCATAGACAGCACGCGCCCGTCTTCTGCAGCATCGACGAGAAAGTGGTTCCCAACAGCAGTCAGCGAAGCGCTCTTAAGCGCCAACTGGACGCTGCGATCCGTCTCCTCGTCCAAAGCGTCCTCCATCGACAAGGAAGCTGGCTCATCCTTGAGCGCGGACTCCAAGATAGCACACAAGAGGCCCAAGCTTGCCGTCTGCTGCTGCAGGTCCACAGCCGCTGTCACCGCCGTTGTCTCTGCCTCGGAGGGAAAAGCGTGGCTCAGGACCTGCTTGACGTCGTCCGATTGAAGGCACGTCGCCTTGAGCGAATGGCGGGCCAAGGCGGCAAGGAGACGCATGGCGTTTGGAAACTCTAATGCCCGAGCCCTGAGTACTTTAAGCTGCGGCATGACCAAAGCTCGAATGAGCTCGTCGTGGTTGCGGCAAGCATGGACCAAAAAGGCGAAGCACTCGTTCAGGACCCGTCGTTGTTCGAGCGACAGCGTGGTGCAGGAAGAGGCTTTCCCATCGCGTAAGCCCCCAGGACCGTGCGACACCGACGCGGACGTCGAAGCATCCATTGTGGCCGTATGATAGCTGCAGTCCATTAAACCGATTCGGGACGCATTGCTGTTGGTGGGGCTGTTACGCCCGGCTGCCGGGTTGCTGGTGCCAAGGCTGTGGCTCTTATTGAGCTCATCCGCCAGGTCTCTGCCTCCATTGCTGGCGTCGAGCACGCGCGCCACAAAGCCAGCCACATGCCGCGCGGCCCACTGCAGCTCTCGTTGCTGCGCTGGGATGGGCTGGCTGCACATGTCGTCCAAGCCAAGGCCCTGCGAAGTCACAAAGGGGACCTTGTTGCTCGTGGTGCTGGCAGCAGCGCCAAATCCTGTCTCGTCGCCGTCCCGAGGAGAAGAAGAAGCGGACGACGAGGGCCCAAACATGGCTGCAACGTCGACTGGACCCCGGTGGAAGCGTCTCGCTTTCTCCTTCTTTTGACCCGAGGCCATCGTCGGCCCCAGTGGTGGTAGCATCACGCCCGCGTTCGCAGTGCCCGCCGCCCCCGGGCTGGCCAGATGCTGCGCATGGTCGTTCCAATCACGGTAGCACATGCGGTTCAGCAGGTGGAGCGCGTAGCTCAAGACGTCGCACGCCCCCCTGGACTTTAGCAAAAAGCCCGGGACGTGCTTGTCGAAAAGCTCGAGGACCATCCGTTGCATGCGCATAGTAATGGCCAGGGACGGGTGCCGCGTCACCTTGACTTGATCTAGCAGCCTCGTAAAGCTGATCCGCTGAACGGCATGGTGGTAGAGGAGGTCGTAGGCTTGGATCAGAAGCTGCTTGTCGCGATGAGCCGTAGTGCTAACGACAGAGTCCACCAGCATCTCTCCATCCATGGTCCGATCATCAAAACCTCGTTCCAAAACAGCCTCTTGCTCTTTGGTAAAACGTAGCTGAGACAGCGAGCGCGCGGCGGTGCCATCGCCGGCGCTGTTACTGCTGGTGCCACCGCTCCCGCAAAGCTCAACGTCGCAGGCCGCCGCCGTCGTCTGCGCCTGGAAGCTCCAAAGCAAGGCCTTAAAGTTCTTGACGGAGCGGATATCGACCAGGACCCGAAGCAGATTCAGGACCTCGGTCTTGAGCGTGACAGGCCCCGGCTCGTCGAACAATGCGCTGTAACCCAGCTGCACGTCCTCCAGCATGCTGTCCTTCGCTGTCTGCACACGGCTCGCCGCCGCTGACCCAGCCACTTCCAGCGTCAAGATAAGGCTGGACTCCAAGAAGGAGTAGGTCAGGCGATGCGGCGCGCCATCCGCGAGCAAAGAGGACGCCAAGGGCTGTTGGTGCTTGCGGCTTGGGGTGCCAGACACGCGAGACAAGAGACTAACCCCACGCGCGGCATCGGCCAGAGTGGTACTGCCGATAGAATCCCGGCCCCCATCACCGACTTTCCCCAAGGAAGTGCGGCCCACTGGTGAGCCCCATTCAGGAGTTGGCGCGCGCGGAGGGTGGCGCGGGTGCTGCGCCTCAAAGGAAGTCGTCAACATGCCCATGCCAGCGTTGATGGTGCCGTCACTGCCTCCCGCCGCGGCCGCCGAGGACCAGACCTCCTGCTGCGGCTGTTGCTGCTGCTGCCGCTGTTGCTGCCTCTGCTGCTGTTGTTGCTTCTTGGGGTCCGACTCGAAAAAGCTTTGCAGCAGAAGAGCATGCGTGAGCCGCAAGAGAGCTGTCGCAAAGGCCTCCAAGTCCACCGCGCTCTGGCCATCACGCTGACTCACATACTCCTCCAGATGAGCAAAGTGGATCGTCAAGAAAGCGCGCAGTCCTTCCCGCTGCTCCGCGGGGTTGGTGCTCAATGAGGCGAGGGTCAGCATGACTTGGCTCAGGGGATTGAAGACGCGCCCCATCTCCCCGTGAGCCACGGCCTCGGGCTCGAGGGACAGGCAGATGGCCTGCTTGGGCAGCAGCGGAGTGACGGGAAAGACCAAGTCGTGCTCGACGTAGCAGGTGCGGAGTAGGTCGCAGAACAAGGCCTTATCCCTTTCCTTCAGCGCCTTCGAGTGCAGCAAGTAGAGGACGGCGTCCACAGGCATGATGCTCCCGACCAAGCGCTGCGAGACTAGGTTCCGTCCCCGACAGAGCGCCACCAGCAGGCGGACGGAAGCCCGAATCCACTTGGCCTCGGCCGCAAAGCGCTCGTGGGTGAAGAGCAGCTCGAGGTCGATCCATCGCCGGAAGATCGCATCGGGCATGGCAAAGAGGTCATCCTTCCCAATGTCGTCCTCGAGCGTCAAAGACCTTGGAGCGAGATGCCGCTGCCGTTTTTGGGAGAGCATGGCGGACAAGGGCGTCGTAGGCTTGGCGGGCGAGGATAAGGGTGACGACAATTGCCGCGAGCCCGATGGTGGTCGGGATTGGGGCGTGGCGATATGCAGAGCGGGAGGGAGAGTGAGGTCAGCGGCTGCGGCGGACTGGGCGCTAGCGTGAGAGAAAGAGGTTATGATGGCGGGTGGGGACGCAACACCAGCCGGTGTTCGTGCCTTGTTGGTGGGGGAGCCACCACTGCCGGAAATCCAGGCAGCGCCATCCGCAGCAACGCCAACACTAGCGCCACCGGGCCCCGCCGTTGCCGCCGCCGACGATGCCGCAGAATAGTCGAAAGGTGAGCTCCATGTCTCCAGAATGTGCCGATGCTGGTGCCACCAGGTGCAAAATTCGTTAAAACTGCAGCTCTCGTTCCAGCGTGCCTTGACCTCTTCAACGATCAGCGACTGGAGGCCCAAGTCCTGCAGCAACAGCCCAAGCTCCTCCCGATCAATGGCGCCGTTCCCATCCTCGTCGTAACGGTTAAAGGCCTCGCGGATTATGTCCCGTTCCGCCTCCGAGAACTGCGTCATTTCCTGCATGTCGGGCGTGTAGAGTGGCTTCTCCTGCATCAACGAAAGGTGGACTCGCCAGCCACCCTGGGCGCCGCCAGGTCGGAGGGAGAAGAGCAACGAGGTCACCTCGGGCACCAAGTTCAAGTCGTCCAACACAAATGTGGAGTTAGGCCCTGCGCCTGTGTCCTTCCTTGAGCTCAAACTGCCGTCCTTGCGCTTGGTCTGCAGGATCAGCGAAGCCAGAAAGGACTGTACCTTGGCGTCCACCACATTGCCCGGCGCACAGACATTAGCCAGCAGCTTGAGGATCTTGGTGCCCGAGATCTCCTTGTGCATGTACGAGCCATACAGCTCCAACACCAGCTGGTACAGATCCGACGTTGACAGCCGATATTGATTGAACCCCTGCCCTGCGGCACTGACAGCGCCCGCCGCGCCAGCAGCAGCAGCAGCAGTGGCAGCAGCAGCAGGTATCGGAGCTGCAGTCCCTGAAGGCCTTCGTACGGCCACGTCTTGGTCGACGGCCGCGGCCGCCAGAATCTCCTCCAGCGGAGGATCCCATCCTAGAGAGATGTGTCGGACCATGGAGTTAATGCCAGCCAGGTACAACACGGTGCGCGCGCAGCTCGGGGTCATAATCTCGCGGAGCAGGCGATAGGCGCACTTGCAGCAGGCGTCGATGACGGGCAGGGCATCCGGACAAAAGGGTGGTGGTTCCCCACTGCCACCCTCGCCGACACTGGGAATCCCAGCAGCATTCTTCAGCAAGAGCTCCGCGCGGGAACGTGCGTAAGTCCGGCCGCGGTACAGCTGGAAGGAGACGCTGATGAACATGAGCAGGGCTTCCACCAGGTGGCAGTTGCGAAGGAGCTCCCGGCGCCGCCAGGCTAAGTCGCGGTCGAAGGAGTCCTCGTCCTTTTCCATGGCGTTCTGCCGACCGCGCATCCAGGAGGAGGAGGAGGAGAAGGAAGGGACCGCGCCACCGGCACCAGGATGGATGCCACCGGCCGAAGCAGCCGAGCTGCAGCTGTAGACTGTGCCCGTACAGTCCCCAAAGCGCGTAGAAGCAGATGGGTCATCACAAAACAAGGGCACGCCTTCCCGTCGCTGGATTTCTCCGTCGGCATCAATCTCGCCCGCCTGCCAGAGCATGAGCTCGTGCAACGCATACAGCAGATGCTGGCACACGCCCACGTACTGCTCTTCCGGCCGGGCAAAGACATGACTGCCCAAGCGCTTCATCGGAGGGGACATCCGCGAGCTAAGATGAGCAAGAGCTGCACCACCACCACCTTGCGTGCCCTGGCTGCTCGTGAGCGTGGCGTCCAGAGCGGGATCTGCCCCTCCCACGGACAAGTCCAGCCGCATGCTCCGCACCACTTCCACGGCATCACCAAGGACGGGTTGATAGCGGAGGGCGTACAGCACGTGCCGCGTCGAGCTCGGCTTGACGGGATAGATGCGATAGACTTCCGCGTCCGAATTGTCCTCACAGCTGGCAAACACGAGATTATCATTCTCATATTCCCAATAGCTGCTCCACGCCGCCGCTGCTGCTGCGCTATAAGACCCTCCCTCCCCCTCCTCCTCGCCATCGCGCGGCTTGCGGGCCTTGGCCACGCGCGCCGCCATAGCCACAGAGGCAAACGACAAGCCACCACCCGCCCCTCCTCCCCCCCCAGCACCACCACCACTCCCTGCTGCTGCTGGCGCTGTGCCTGGCCGATCCCGCAGCCCGCTCTTCCCATACTGCGCAATCAAGCTATGCCCCAAGCTCAAGTGCGCGCCCGTGTCGTGATGGACGAGCAGACACTTGCTTTTTGAGGTCACATAAGAAGTGTCGGCATCACGGGCAGGGTGAAACCGAAAGAGCGTCGCCGAGTCCTCAGGGTCCTCCACCGTGGCCACCACCATCCGCACACGGGAGCTTTTGCGCGTACTACCAAAAGCAGCAGTAGCAGCAGCAACACTGGGAGCAGCAGCCACAGCAGCCTCTACCCCATCGCTGGTGGGACTCAAGCACGCTGCAGCCGCGTCCAGGGTCGATGACGTCTCGGCGCCGCCGGCAACAGCACCAGCAGTAGTAGGACGTGGAGAGCTCGGTGGGCTCATCACCCAACCATTACCACCGCTGCTGCCACCGCCGGTACCGCCGCGGGTGGAGAGTGGAGGAAGGGAGGCAGAACCCACGCTTTCCATGCTGTCGGTGGGACGGTGGTTGCTGTGGCTGCGGCTGCCTGCGGGTGTGCCGGGACGACAGCCAGATGCGATGATGGAGGAGATGGGTTTGGCTGAGGCGTGGAGGGAGGCGCTGTCCTTGACGTGGGCGGGACGGAGGGCAAGGTATTGCCCGGAGAGGAGGTGCCGGAGGCGGATGGGGGCGTCCCATTCTATTGGTTGGCCGGACATGGGCTGGTGGGGGATGACTTGAAAGATGGAGAGGGCCGAGGGCTGGGTGGCACCACGCCGGAGGAAGATACCAACAGAGTGGTCTTTCTCAAGTTGGGCTTTGCGGTAGACCATCCCAAGGGGAGAAATACGGGAGCAGCGTTCAGCCCCGTCGTCGATGCGGGCGATGAGGTGGCCCACGATTTCTTGGTGTGCGAAGCGGACGAAGTCCCCCCCCGCAATCACCACCCCGTCCTCTGACGCCCCTCCTCCTCCTCCTTCTCGGTGGTAATGGTCGTGCTGGCCCGCTGCTCCTGCACTCGAAGGACCTTGACCAGCGGCTGCTGCGGCCATGGCTGCTGCTGCTGACGAGGAAAGAGGGTCGCGTCCCATGGTGTGTCGTGCCCGGGAAATGAGATGGATCTGCCAGCCCGAGCGAATGTAAGCGTCGTCCGAAACAGAGACCACCCCTTCCTGATTGCGTGCTTGGTCGGCAAGCCCACCATCATTTTCGTCACTTTCGTCAAGTGGTTGAAGGGAAGAGGTCCTTCGCATGAGCCCTCCGTCGGCGGGGAAAGAAGCAGCAGCGGTAGCAGCAGCAGCAGCAGCAGCAGCAGCAGCAGCAGCAGCAGCAGCAGCAGCAGCAGCAGCCGCCTCTGTCCCCTTGTCCACGCAGAGCTGCAGGCCCTTGAAGCGACAACTCTCCAAGACGATGCGATCGTGGTCACGAACCATGTCCCCCTCCACACGCACAGAGTACCGGGGCCGCAAGTAGAATTGGGCAGAGGTCTCGGTGGCGCGCGTGGTGGCGTTCCGTAGCCGGGTAAAGAGGAGGGGTCCGCTGGTGCTGGTGCTGTTGGCGCTGTTGGTGTTGCTACTTGTGTTGTGGGCCCCATCACCAGCAGCCCCTAGCCCGCCCCCGAACGGCGTCGTAATCCCAAGCTGCTGCTGTTGCTGCTGCACCAGCCCGGCGGCCGTCGCTCCTGCCCCTCCACCGCTGCACAAGGAGTCCACCATGATGGTAAAGCCCGTCTTGGGATGCCGCAACTGAATCATCGACCCATACGTGACCGGCTCGTCCGTCGCTTTCAACCCTCCCTCGGACAACACCTCAAAGACGCAGCGGTTCTGGAAGTCGCTGGGCAGCTTGGTCCCCCGATTCAAGGGCGTGGCCACCCGCAAATGGGAGAGCGGCGGCGCCGGTGGTGCTGATGGTGGTAACAAGGCAAAGTCCCCCTCGGCCCCGCTCACAGGCCGGAGTTGCTGGAGCTGCTGCACACCAGGCGCGAGGGGAATGGCTTCGCCGACAGCGGGCGTGGCCAAGAACCCCTTGTCCTCCACGAAGAGAGAAATCATGTCTCCGTACTGCAGGCGCTCGAAACTTGTCGGGCCCCGGCGGCCAAGCGCAGCGGACCCATTCGAAGAGGAGGAAGAGGCGCCCGCGGCCGCCCCGGACGACGACGACGTAGAGCTTGGCATGTTCATGGTGGCGTGGCGTGTGTGTTGGTCGACAGGGGGAGGCTCACTTGCAAGGCGGCATCGTGTGCATCGAGACCTGTGCGTGTTGTGTGGGTGTCGGGGGAGGCCGGGGGTGGCTGAATGAAAGAGAAGGGTGGTCGACACGCCGCTACAAGCATTGCTGCGCCGGGCACAGTTTTTTAGCATGCAGAAATGTGAATGCAGGGCTCATGCGGAGTGGTGTGGAGGGTGGGTGGGCCAGTTTATGGGCTTGGGGTCGCGTGTGTTGCGCCATCACAATCATCAGCCACAACACGATTGGCAGTTGCTTGGCTCATATTTCATTTTTTTTGGGGGCAAATTTTAGCGATTAGTTGGGCCAGAGCAAGAGCAAAGCCACCCCATAGTCTAGTCTTGGTTATACAATTTGGTCATCGTTTCTTCTTTCTTGCTCTCCTTTCTCAATTTTGTGCCACGCCGCTGTGGCCTGCTCTGCTCCTGCTGCTAAATTAAACATACACCTAGAAACACCGCCCCAAAACCTCCTACCCATCCCTCCCTCCCTCCCTCCCTCCTCTCCTCCTCTCCTGTCCTGCACACGGCTCACTTAAAAGGCAGCAAGTCCGCAAAAGGGTCGCTGCTCTTGTTGTTGCTGCTGCTGCTGTTCATGCCCGGCTCCCCCCCCCCCAGCGACATTGGCATCGTCGAGGAGGGCAAGCTAGCACCAAGGGCACTCAAGCTGTCAAAAGGAGAGGGTTTAGCAGCCCCCATGATGTTGTTGGTGCTAGAAGGAGCAGCAAAATTAAAGGCGTCGAAACCGCTGTTGGAAAGGGTGGAGGAGGAGGAAGAGGAGGAGGAGGGAGAGGGGGAGGGCTTGACGGGGGCCATGAACCCACCAAAGTCGTCCTTGCTCGTCGCCGAGGAAAAGGAGGAGGAAAAGCCGGAAGAGGAAAAGGAGGAGAAAGTAGCAGCGCTCACATCCTTCCCTCCCGCCGCTGCCGCCGGTGCTGTCGTTCCACTCCCAGTGCCAGACCCGAGCAAGAAATCATCGTGAGCCGCCGCGCCTGTCTGTGCTTTCCTCACCGCTGATGACGAGGACGCCGAGGCAGGAGGGGCTAGCAATCCTCCCCCTGACCCTGGAGGGGGAGGCAACAAACCTCCCCCGCTCGTCAACCCCCCCCCC
>Ga0209390_10006771_pt1 | contig 15117 bp, 10 predicted proteins | sample BON01_FD_187212 | JGI IMG/M metagenome (GOLD analysis project Ga0209390, IMG submission 187212) | Freshwater microbial communities from Lake Bonney liftoff mats and glacier meltwater in Antarctica - BON-01 (SPAdes) (version 2) | ecosystem: Environmental > Aquatic > Freshwater > Ice > Glacier... | reverse complement strand
AGCGTGTTGCCACTAAAGAATTCAGCTTCTGTCCACACGCCTCCTGCCATTTCAAAATCGTATATGGCACTGAGAGACTCTCCTACAAACCAGCCGTTACCGATATCATTGTCGTTCTCGCCACCATACAATTTGGTGATTTCATCCCTATTCAATGCAAAGGTGAAATTGCTTTCCCATCTTAACAGTCCATCCATATTGATGGATCTCAAATCAAACTCTACTCCTTTGTTCTTTAAGCCACCTATATTTGTCCAGATATTGGCATAACCTGCAGTTCTGGGAAGTTGCCTTAAGACGAGCACATCTGTTGTTTTTGCAGTATAAGCATTGAATGAACCTGTAATTCTATTTTGCCACAAGCCAAAATCCAGCCCTAAGTTATAAGAAGTGGTCGTTTCCCATGCCAAATTTTCATTTCCAAGATTTCTTGGATAAAGTCCAATAGCCGTTGATTGACCATATACATAATACCTGGTACCCATTCTAGATAAACTTGAATATCTCCCAATTCCCTGGTTTCCGTTTTTACCGTAAGAAGTCCGTAATTTCAAATAGACTCCCATATTCTCGAGGAAGGGTTCGTCCGAGGCTACCCAAGCCAAGGAAGCAGATGGGAAGGTTGCCCATTTATTTCCAGCACCAAATCCTGAAAATCCATCCCGGCGTACCGTTCCGGTAAACATATATCGGGATTGAAAACTATAATTGACACGGGCCATATAGGCAAGGCTGCTTTCTTCATAAGCTGAAGAGCCACCGGTAATGACCTCAGCGAGACCAATATTATTATAACCAAGTATTTCATTATCGAATCCCGATGCTGAGAGCGTTGAAGAGTTACCTGTTCTTCCTTCCCTACTAAAGAGGAAAGTTGAATTCACCTGATGATCCCCGAAGGTTCTAGAATAGCTAACTATATTATTAAGGTTAAAGTCCGTGGATTCAGAGGGGTTCTTTATCGCCAAACCTCTATTTGAAACCCCTGAAGGCGTTGCACTGGAATGAAAGGTGTTGTTGTTCCGGTTGGCATATACTTGTGAATAATTGAACTCATAATTTAATCCTTCTATCCAGGGCACCTTTATCTTGATTCTTCCTACCGCAAACAGTTCATTGTTGATATCAGAATTATCAATGAACTTATTCACTAGAGGGTAAGGTTGGAACAATTCTCCTCCTAGGTAGATATCATAATTTGGCTCGCCGATATAATTATTTGCCAACGGACTCGCTACCCTTGCATTCGCAAGACTGGTGGGTATTCCTGAATTATCCCTAGAACTATAGGACACATTCAATCCAAAGGTTAGCCAATCCGTTATTTCACTTTCTACATTGCTACGCAAAGTGAAGCGCTTGAACTTATCATTTTGCTGGATTCCTTCTACATCCGTAAAGGAACCAGAAACAAAATAGGTGGACCGGTCAGTCATACCCTGAAGACTTAAGTTGTAATCTTGCATTGGAGCAATCTGCAAAACCTCATCTACCCAGTTAATTTCATTGCCTGCAAGATAATTTTGTTGCTCCTCAAAAGTTTTCAAGTAGGAGCCTACCGTTTCCCTGTTGGTTAAATCGGCTCTTTGTGGTCTTCCTTCCGCACTTGTAGGATTGGTTTTATACCAAGCATAAACCTTACTCTGATGATCCCAATCAACCAAACGATTTGCAAATTCATCGCTATTCATCACCCGCATCGGATTATTGGTCATGTCCTGGAAGCCAGTATACATTCCGAATGAAATAACCGGTTTTTCCGATGTACCTTTTTTGGTAGTAATAAGCAATACACCGTTAGCAGATCTTGATCCATACACAGCAGCGGCACTGGCATCCTTAAGGATGTCTATTGTTTCCACATCATTGACATTGATGTTGGATATACTTCCATTATAAATTACGCCATCCAGAACGATTAATGGGCCGTCAGAGGCAGAAAGGGAAGTTTTCCCTCTTATTGAAATTTCAGGCTCACTGGCTGCTCCCCCTCTTCCTTCCAGGTTCACACCAGCAGAAGCACCTATCAATGCCTGGAAAAGGTTGACATTTGCCTGTCTCGACTTGTCTTTCATTGAGATTCTTGCGACAGATCCGGTAAGATCACTTTTCTTTGCCGTACCATAACCAATGACGACAACCTCATCCATTGAGGTTACATCCTCTTCTAATACTACATCCAATACGGTTCTGTTCCCAACGACAATGCTTTGGGTAACGTACCCTATATAGGAAAAAGACAAGGTGGCTTCCTCTGGTACAGTAATGGAATATTTACCCATTAGGTCCGTGGCTGTTCCAGTAGTAGTTCCAGGAACGAATACCGTAACACCAGGTATGGATTCCCCATCGGTATCAGTTACGGTACCGGTAACGGTGATGTCCACGACAATAATTTTGTTGCCTGATAGTTCTTCATTTGCAACTATTGCTACTGTTTCATTCCTGTCGCCCGTCCTCAGTTCAGCACCCGAGGCAAAACCCAGGGTCAGAAGTTGGACGGAAAAAGCAAAGACCATTAATCCGCTTTTTGTTTTTAAATTCTTAGGTAATATTCTAATCATCTTGTAGGTTTTTAAAAGTCATAAATTACGTGAAACATTAATTAACATTCTATTATTTTGAATTCATTAAGGTATGAAAATTATAAACTACTTAATTCAATCGCAAGCAATTTATATTATTTATATTTTAAGTGGTAATTTTTGACAAATTTAAGGAGAAATTTCCTTTTGAAGTTACCAAGATAATGCATGCTTGGCATTAGAAGGACAAGGCAAGGCCTACCCTCCAACTTCAAGACTGCTTTTCTAAAAAAATTAATCTGCTATAAAAAGAAGCTTAGCCTAATGCCCTACCGCTTTATCACCAACTTGTCGGCTTATAGTCTTTCAGGAATTTCCCACTACAATGTTTTCCAGTGTTGATCCCATCGAACAAAGGATCCATCACTCTGGCTGCCCCATCTACAATGTCTAAAGGGGGCTGGAAGTCATGAATTTCTTCTTTCTTCTTGGCCAACTCAATTGGGTCCTCATCTGTTACCCATCCTGTATCTACAGCATTGGTATATATACCGAACTTGGCAAAATCTGCCGCTGAAGTAAGGGTCATCATGTTCAATGCAGCTTTGGCCATGTTGGTATGCGGATGGCGAGATTCTTTGTGGTATTTATGGAATTTACCTTCCATGGCGGAAACATTGATGATGTGTTTCTTACCTGTATTGTCCTTTTTCATCACATGAACCAAGCGATTGCAGAGTACAAATGGGGCAATAGAATTGACAAGCTGTACTTCTAGCATTTCATTGGTATGAATCTCTCCTAATTTTAACCTCCAGCTATTGGTTTTTCTCAAATCAACTTGTTGCAAGTCCGCATCCATTTTACCAATCGGGAAAACTTCTTCAGGTGTTAAAGCATGATCAATTGTATAAGCAATTTGAGATAATTTTGCAGAAGCACTTAAGCCAATCCCAACCTGCTTTCCATGCCAGGTTACTGGTAGGTTCCTGTTCGAATCTTCTATCATAGCACTGCTTGCTCCTAATTCTCGCAAACAAGCTTCATGGTCTGATAGTATACTTTTTACAGAAGAAGAAAATTCAGAAAAAGAAAGCTCCTCATTTGGCAATAGATGCTGGTAGAAACCTGCCGGACGTCTAACTGTCTGCGCGGCATTATTGATCAGCACATCCAATCTGTCGTATTGTTGTTCTATAAAATTACAAAACAGTTCTACGCTAGGAATATGCCTTAGATCCAATCCATGGATTTTGAGCCTATGCCCCCATGTTTCAAAGTCAGCCTCTTTGGCAAAACGCAAAGCAGCATCTACCGGGAATCGGGTCGTGGCAATTATAGTGGCACCAGCGCGTAACATCATTAAGCTAATGTGATAGCCAATTTTTAGGCGAGCGCCCGTAACCAGTGCAACTTGTCCCCTAAGGTCTGCTGTTTGAAAGCGCTTGGCATAATTGAAGTCGCCACAGGGTCCACACATCGTATCATAAAAGTGATGCAGCGTGGTGAAAACCTCTTTACACACGTAACATTCTCGCGCAGCTACCGAGGCCCTTATAGGCCTTTTTTGTTCACCATTCGGTGCAATCATTTTAGGCGCAACAAAAACAATTGCTTCTCTAGCACTTCGAATTCCTGTATTATTTCGCGCAAGTTTATCATTGTCAGCGGTTTCCTTTTTGACTTTTTTCTTCGCGTTTTTTTTACGTTTGATTAGCTCCTCTTTTTGAGGCCTTGACAGTCGTCCTGCCTGCGTAATAAGTTCAATTCTTCGATCCAATGGAATATCAAATATTTGGTCGGTGTGATTGTTTAATGTTTCTAAAATAGCTATACATTGTTCAATTTGATCTTTGCTTAGTTGACCTTTTTTATTGTTGATTTCCATTTATTTGGGTGGTGTCGTGTTTAGGAGAGGTGAAGACTTGGTAAGGCTTGTTACGAAATGCAAAGGTACAATCTTTTCGATTAAGCACTTAGCCAACCCTTTGTGGTTTTTATTTATCCTTCTTAAAAAATCAGTATAAACTGAAGCTGCGACAACTTTAAAAATTTTGTTACCTGAGTAATAAGCAGATAACCCAAGTTCAAGGTAACATCGTCTTAAAAAACCGGCTAAATCGTCACTGCGAACCCTTTTTGAGGCTTGCTGAACGGGGAAAAGGTATGGCAGTCCCACCTAATGTTGCCCCCTGAGCTTGTCGAAGGGGTCCCACTGATTTCTCCACCCAAAGTTCTCTCTAAGCCTCGGAATGATGATTTAGTGGATAGTTAAGTTCAAATAGTAGAATTAGCAAGAGATCCAACGTATTAAAATACGTTGAAGGCAGTCCATTTCACCATTTTCCACAAGGCCGGCAAAAATTAAAAAACAATAGATTTGTTTCGAGCCAACTTAGCTACCTAGCCTTACTTATCAATGTTTTCGAATCCTGATTAATTTAAATCAGGTTTTACCCAATCTTTGATACCAGCTGATTCCTTTTGCTTTTCATAATCCACCCAAAAAGGCTTTTCTTTGGCTAAAGGCGCATCTTCGTTAACCATTAATGGCCTTACATCACTCCACCATGCCTCATAGGCTCCTCTCATTTGATTTATTAATTCAGGATGTTCCGAAGCAATATTCTGTGTTTCCCCCGGATCTTTATTCAAATCATACAGCTCACTATTGTTTACAAACCGATACTGTTCATTTCTTACGGCAAATTTTTTGTATTTGGAGCTATCAGGATTTGAAGTACCGTTTGTCCCCACCCAACGTTCGGTTCCTTCCTGGTCAGAAATATTGTCTGGATTTAATGGCCATCTACCGCCGTGAAAGAAACGAAACCTGTCTTCAGTATTGATGGTGTCATTTTTCAATAAAGAAAGAAAACTTTGTCCATCCAAATCCGGTAGGTCCGATATGTCAATATTGGCAATCTCAGCAAAGGTTGGCAGCATGTCATAATGATTGAGCATCACATCCACCTTTTGTCCTTTATTGAAGGTGTTTGGCCATCTTATAAAGAAAGGAACCCTGGTTCCTCCTTCATAAACACTTCCTTTAAACCCTTTCATTCCTGCATTGTAGGTTTCTCCATGTACGGTATTGTATCCGCCGTATGTTTTCCCATTGTCCGACATAAAAATCAATATGGTATTTTCAGCAATTCCCCAAGCGTCTAGCTTATCCATTAAAGTACCTAGGTTCACATCTACGTTTTCAATCATACCATAAAACCCCTGGGCATCTTTGGGGTAGTTCTGTTCAATGAATTTTTCCTTGTATTTTTCAGGGGCAATAAATGGTCCGTGCGGTGCATTTGTAGCGATATAGGCAAAAAATGGTTCCTCATTTGTAGCCTTCTCTTTTATCCAGGACAAGGCCTGTGTAAAAAACACATCTGTACAGAACCCTTCAGTTTTAACAAAAGTACCATTGTGCTTAATTACTGGGTCAAAATACCCATTGTCAGGAACGTCGGCACAGGAACCTGGATAGGCTTGGCCTATTCCACCAGCACCATGAATAAATACCTCGTCAAATCCGCGACGGTCTGGTTGGTACTCCTGCTCATCGCCCAAATGCCATTTACCAAATATACCACTGGTATATCCTCCTCGCTTCAATACCTGCGGTAAGGTTATTAAACCCAGGGCCATTCTTTCTCTTTCCAAAATAGTATGCGTAATGCCATTTTTAAAAGGATGTCGCCCGCTCATAATTGCGGACCTGGTAGGTGCACATGTTGGACTAACTTGAAAATCTTCAAGACTAATGCTCTGCAGTCTCAACCTATCCATATTTGGCGTAGAAACATCTGGGCTGCCATGCGCAGAAATATCACCATATCCCTGGTCATCCGTCATCACCAATATAATATTTGGTGCCTGAGGTTCCTCCTTGCAACCAAACATTACCAATGGAACAATCAGAAATAAAAGAAAATTTAAGCGTAAGGTATTTTTCATTATAATTTCAATTAATGATTTTTTTACAATAATAGCGATAAGGTTAGAATGAAACAATTTGCCGTTGTCTGAGCCTGTCGAGATTAATGGTTAATGGTTAATGGTTAATGGTTAATGGTTAATGGTTAATGGTTAATGGTTAATGGTTAATGGTTAATGGTTAATGGTTAATGGTTAATGGTTAATGGTTAATGGTTAATGGTTAATGGTTAATGGTTTTTAACATACAAACTTCAATAATCTACTACCGTTGCCTGAGACTGTTGGACTTCCGTACAGGTGCCTGAGCTTGTCGAACTACCGGTGCCTGAGCTTGTCGAAGGCAAAGGTGCATGAACATATCGAACTTCCGGTGCCCAAACCCTGAGCCTGAGCGTGTCGAACTACCGGTGCCTGAATCTGCTGAACTTCCGTACCGGTGCCTGAGCTTATCGAAACACCGGGGCCTGAGCCTATCGAAGGCAACGGTACCTGAACCTATTATTCTAGCAATTCCGCTACAAAATAAAAAAGACATTGTATTTTTCCGGTAGAACAACCTGTTTCCTACCCAATCCGAAATACCATACACAGATCTTATGAAATCGCTGGCCTTTTAAGTGTTTTAATGATAGCTGCTGGCTTTAATAGGTTAGCCAAACCTCCTTAAACTGAAATCAGTAATGGGATTGTTACTGCAAACCTATACCTGCCAGACCATGAAAATGGTTATTCCCGTTCTTCCCGCTTCGATTGGTCGGGGGTGATTTCAAGTCTTGAATACAAAGGCCAACACTATTTTGGCTAGTGGTTCACTAATTATGACCCAATGACAAATGATGGCATCATAGGGCCTGTGAAAGATTTCACCCCACTGGGATACGATGAAGCAGAAGAAGGAGGCACACTAGATCTTGACATCACCGGCCGGGACTATACCAACAATGCCAGGTATTTTGATTTGAAAATTGTTTAAGAGATTGATGTGCGTGGGGTAATTAGTGTTATCCCCCTGGTTATTTAATTAATTATCAGATCCTTATGAAAAATTTAAATTGGTTAAAATATTTTATGGCAATAATAAATTCATTTATTTAAAGGTAAGTCCAGTTTTGACAAGTCAAAAAAACAGATAGAAGCTTATGAAAGCAGGTGTATTGCTGGTAGTGACACTAGACTAAAATACCTTTCCTTAAATTTATCAATATGCGATATGTTTAAGACCTCCTATTTTACTGACCAACGCTTGGAAATAATTATTTTAGGTCCCATGCGTGGTCAAAAGAAAGACAGCAGTCTTCACATCAGAAATGCAGTAAGGAAATTACTGCAAGAAAAGGCCAGTCGGGATTATTTGAATAGGTATGGGGTGAAAGATGAAAATATCCTAATTTTTTTTCGGAGGAATGGAAAGGTGCCAGCATTAAGCGGGGGGTGTTTTCAAAACTTGATACTGCGGATCTGGTGGTTTTCAATATCACCCCGAGAATTGAAGAAACCAACCACTCCCCAAACGTTTTCTACGAACTGGGATTGGTACATGCCCTAGGATTGCTCTACTTGATTTTGATTCAGGAAGGGAATGAGGTTCTGCTTTATTTAAAAGGTGCTCGATACTACGATGTGAAAGATTATAAAGAATCGGGTTTGGATAAAAAGCTTGGGGAGCCTGTCCAATCTTTTATTTCGGATAACTCTGACTATTTCTTTGCGGAAAATATCATATCGGATTTTTACGAAGGTCTTCCCGTTGTGAATATATCTGCTGCCGTTGGATTGGCCACGGGATATTACATGAATTTTGTAAGGAGGATTCTTAAGGACGGTGGTTTTATTTTCTATTATCCCGAAAAGATCAAAAGGCTAATCGTGGTCAAGCCTATAAGTGTCTTTAATACTTATGAAGAAGAGGTAAGCACTATGAAGGAAAAACTTAAAGATGCCGATTTTGAATTGGTAATGGAAAAATTAGCTCCTATACCTTCTGACCGGAATGGCGCAATTTGGTTTGAGCATATCGATGGAACGGTAATCGATATACCACGTATGATCTATCCCATAAAACGCTCACCCAGAATTCTTAGCCTTCGCAAAAGAATGGATCAGCAACCAAACCGATATGAAAGCACACTCCATATTTCCCTACTCAAAGTAGACGCATTAAAGCTGTTGGATAAAATGGAAGTAATAATAATAAAATAACATATCCGGAGTGATTCCGAAAGGCTAAGGGAGGGCTTGTTGGAATTTGTGACCTTTCAGTTAATACCTTGGGTTATAAAGAGGCTTCAATAATTGGTAAATTTTTAAAGTTTAGAACTAAATTTTGTTTTTGGTTACAAATAATGTTGTTGATAAACGTTAGTACTAACGACTAATTCTTCAAAAACACATTAAACTCTTTTTCTAGAATTTCTTTTGATTGAGCGTGACCTAATTTTGATGCTTTAATAAACCAATCTATGGCTTCTCGCTCCGCGCCTTGCTTTGCATAAAATAAGCCAATATGAAAATAGGCTTGTGGGTTTTTTTGATTAGCGGATTTAAAAAACCATTCCAAGGCAATCTCTTGATTTTGAGTGACACCACGGCCAAGATTGTAGAGTCTTCCAACATTCACTTGAGCAAGTGAATGATTTTGACTTGCAGCTTTCAAGTAAAATGTAAATGCCTCTTCCAAATTTTGGTTAGTACCTTTTCCGGTCTCAAATAACCAACCTATTGAATTATAAGCATATACATAGCTTTGATTTGCAGATCTACGAAACCAATTAAATGCTATAAAGTAATTTTGTTTGACGCAAAACCCTTTTGAATAAAAGTCACCTACAGAATGTTGTGACGGAGCATGTCCCATTTCTGCCCCTTGTAAATACCATTTATATGCTTCGCAATAATCTTGTTTAACTTGATCTCCCAAATCATAGATTAAAGCAATATTATAATAAGCCAAAGCAAAACCATTTAATGCTGATTTTTTAAACCAGCTGATGGCTATTTCTATATTTTTTTCAAAACCTTCACCATCTTTATAAAGAACTCCAAGGCCATTCTTTGCATGAGCATTTCCTTGCTCGGCAGCTTCCAAATATAAATTCTTGGCTAATTCAAAATCAGGTATTACTCCAAGTCCAAAGTGATACATTCTTCCTACATTTTTTTTGGCGTCAGCATGACCTTTGCCAGAGGCTTTTAAAAACCAACTCAATGCCATTCGGTAATCTTTAATTACACCTAATCCATCTTGATACATTTAACCCAATTCATTTTGAGCATAAGAATTACCTGATTGGGAAGCCTTTTCTAAATAAAAAATTGCTTCATTATATTTCTTTTCTTTAAGCAGCTGATCCTCCATTTGATAATCTAATTCTTAAGAATGATCAGAATTGATTTTTGAATTGAAATCTAAATCCCAAATTTCAATTTTACGTACATATTGATAGAGCTTTTCAAAACCATTTGAATAGGTTAGGTTTTCGTAATACTGAATAATTGGAGGCATATCATACTTCGAGATTTTTACGTCGGTAACTGAAATGACATTGCCTTTATCGCGGAACGATATTTTTCTATTGATAAAAAAATTACACTCATGGATAATCCAATTGGCAAACAAATTTTCCTTAGAACTTGCTACTACAATCAAATGGGTAGCTAATATCAATGCTTGATGTATTGACTCAAAATATGCTGAATTTCCCAATTAAGCAAGTGAGTGGTCAGAATCAAAAACGCTTTGTCCATTTGATGTTAGAAATTCATAAATTACCTTTGCCATGTGAGCATCTTCACTTTTCCGCAATATAAAAACATCAATTTTATTTTCCATTTTAACTTTTTATTCTGAGTAATCAAAAATCGAATAATCCCTTTGTAGAGCAGAAATAGCATATCCCTTTCCTTGCTTTGCAGCTTCTATGAGCCATTTTTTTGCCATATCATGGTCTTTTTCTATCCCCAAACCATCTCGATAACATATACCTATTTCATATTGACAATCGACATCACCTAATACTGCACCTTTCAGAAACATCTTAGCAACTTCTGCATAATTTATATTATCTTCATTAGCTGTTGTTAAAATCACTCCAATAGTGTAATATAGTTGGCCATCTGGATAATTGTCTACTTTTTGGAACCACCTAACTGCTTCTTTTGAATCCTCTGGAATTCCGGGTCCTCCATGAAAAAATAAAGCACCAATACGAACTAGTGAATGAGCAGATCCTCGTTCATAAGCTTTTAAATACCAAAGCATAGCCTCGCTATAATTTTCCGGAACCCCTTTACCTTCCGCATGTAGTGCACCGATTTGCAAAAGCGCATCAATATGGCCATTTTCAGCACTAATTAAAAACCATTTCATTGCCTCACCATAATTTTGAGGTACTTCACGACCTATCTTATATATTCTTCCTATAATGTATTGGGCTGATGCATCTCTTTTTTCGGCAGCTTCTAGGTACCACTGCATGGCAGTTTTATGGTCTTTGGCCACGCCCTGACCTTTATCATATAAACTCCCTATATGGTATTTGGCAAGTCCATAGCCCTGTTCGGCAGCTTTTAGGTACCACTGCATGGCAGACAGATAGTCTTGGGTCACACCATGTCCATTATTATATAAAACACCGATATTGTCTTGGGCACCAGCAAATGCCTGTTCTGCGGCTTCTAGGTACCATTGCATGGCAGTTTTGAAGTCTTGGGTCACACCATGGCCATTATAATATAAATTACCTATATTATTTTGAGCATTTACAAATCTTTGGTCAGCAGCTTTTACATACCACTGCATGGCTGATTTATAGTCTTGAATTACTCCTTTGCCATTTTCATATAAAGTTCCGATATTATTCTGGGAAGCTGAATATCCCTGTTCTGCAGCTTTTAAGTACCACTGCATGGCAGTTTTATAGTCTTGGGTCACACCATGGCCATGATAATATAAAACTCCGATATTGTTTTGCGCAGCGGCAAACCCTTGATCGGCTGCCTTTTCGTACCAAAGCATGGCAGTCTTATAGTCTTGGGTCCCTCCATGGCCATTATGGTATAAAATTCCTATATTGTTTTGGGCAGGTGCATAGCCCTGCTCGGCAGCCTTTTCGTACCAATTCATGGCTTTATAATAATCTTGGTTAAGATAGTTTCCATCATTGTACATTAATCCTAACAAATTCTTTCCTGATGGATTCCCTTGTTCGGCGGATTTCTGAAGGTAATAGTAGGCCTCACCATATTTTTTATGATCATAAAGTGCCTTTCCTTTTTCAAAGTCTAAAAGCCCAAGGTTAATTCTATCCTTTGGAAGCAGCTCCTCCATGTCTTTTTTATCTTTTAGACTTACCATAGGATCGACAGGCTTACTTCCCCCTAGGTAATGTATCAATTTATCAAATCCAGTCTCAAAAAAGATTACCTCATAATTATGCAAACTAGCAGGCAAATCATCAATCACCATATCATTTGTAATGACTGAAAAAATATTCCCCATTTTCTTTCCGGATCTTTTTCTGTTAAGGAAAAAACGCCACTCTGACTTTACCCATTCAGAAGAAATATTTTCAACCGAACTCCCAATGACAATCAAATGGCTGGTACCCTCCAATGCCTCATCAATGGCTTCACTATAATTGGAGTTACCTATCTCCATCAGTGAATGCCCGGCATCAAACACTTTAAGTCCTTGTCCTGTAAGGTATTCATAAATTTTGTCTGCCAATTGGGCATCCTCTGTTTTTCTAGATAAAAAAACATCAAATTTTGTTTTCATAAGTTTGGTTTATTTTTCCTTCCATATACTATCCGCCTTTTCCCGCTTCTCCTCAGCCTTTCCCTCCATCCCATTCGATTCATAAACCTCTGCCCAGTTTCGGAGCATTTTAGCATAGTCCATTCTGATTAATTCTTCATCCTGAAGATCAAGTGCGGCGGAGTAGAGTCTTTCAGCCCGGGAATAAAGGGGTTCTACTCGTATTAGTATATTTGATCCGTGGGCATGAGAAGCATCCAAATCTGCAAATGCTTTGATTTGCCAGGTTTCCTCTGAATCAATAAGATGGTTTTCGTTTTCCGGTAATAAAGTTAGAAGGTCTTGGAGACCGTATTCCTGAAGTTGGCCAAGTAATAGTCCCGCTTGTGGCCCGTTATTCTGCCAATAATTTAGGATTTGAGCCCCTTCAATTTCCCAAATTTTTGCGGTTTTGTCCGATGAACTGGTAGCCAGGAGTTTACCATCAGGGGAAAAGGATACAGCATTTATTTGATTTGGATACCATGGGCTTTGGCTGGAATGTCCTTTCAAGGTCATCAAAAGCTTTCCGTTTTGCCCATCCCATAATTTTGTAGATTCATCGAATGATCCACTTGTTGCAAGACGTTTTCCATCCGGCGAAAAAGCAATTCCGGTAACAGCACTAGTATGCCCTGTGAAGGTAATCAAAATCTCGGTACTTTCTGTATCCCATATTTTTGCGGTGTAATCGAGTGAGCCGGATGCTAGTCGTTTTCCATCCGGCGAAAATACAATGCACATGACCCCACCGGAATGCCCGATCAGCGTTTTCAATAGTTTTCCGTTTTCCGCATCCCATATTTTTGCAGTATTGTCGTGTGAACTGGTTGCAATACGTTTTCCATTTGGCGAAAAGACAATGCTCATTACCCCATCGGAATGCCCGGTCAGGGTTTTCAATAATTTTCCATTTTCTGCATCCCATATTTTTGCAGTATCGTCTTGTGAACCAGTTGCTAGGTACTTTCCGTCTACGGAAAATGCAACTGTATTTACTCCCTTGGAATGTCCAGTTAGAGTATACAATAGTTTTCCGTTTTCCGTATCCCATATTTTTGCAGTATTATCAGAAGAACCAGTTGCTAGCATATTGCCTTTCTGTGAATAGCAAAGACTCTGAACATAGTCTGAATGACCAGACAAGGTCAACAAAATTTTCCCACTTTCTACATCCCATATTTTTGCGGTTTTGTCCCAAGAACTTGTAGCGAGGCGATTTCCATCGGGGGAAAACCTTAAGTCAAGGACATTTCCTGAATGCCCATTTAAAGTCGTCACATTCCATCTGCTTTGTACCTCCCATATTTTTGCAGTTCTGTCATCTGAACAAGTGGCCAAATATTTTCCATCCTTCGAAAAAGCTACCTCATTAATCTGATCGGAATGCCCGACAATCGTTATTAAAGGTTCCCCGCTTTCCACATCCCATATTTTGGCCGTCCTGTCCGCTGAACCTGTTATAATATTCTTCCCATTAGGGGAAAAGGCAACACTTCTCACCCAATGTGAGTGCCCGTTCACTGTGATCATTACTTCTCCGCTTTCCGCATTCCAAATTTTAGCAGTTCCGTCCCCAGAACCTGTTACGAGACGTTTTCCATCTAGAGAAAATGCAAGGGATACTATTCCCGAAAAATGACCCGTCAGAGTTCGTAAAAGCTCGCCACCTATCACATTCCAAATTTTAGCAGTTCCGTCTGCTGAACCTGTTAGGAGATGATTTCCGTCAGGCGAAAATGCAAGGCTATTTATTTGTCCGGAATGTCCGATCAGAGTCATTAAAAGCTCCCCGTTTTGTGAATTCCAAATTTTTGCAGAATTGTCGAGTGAACCGGTAGCTAGGTAGTTTCCATCCGGAGAGAAGGCAACACTTATTATCCAATGTGAACGCTTGGATAGGTGCAACAAAGTTTCTCCACTTTGCGAATCCCATATTTTTGTGTCACCTGAAGCGGAAACAACGCGTTTTCCATCCGGCGAGAAGTCAAGGCCGAAAATCTCATCGGAATGCCCTGTCAGGGTCGTCGCAAGCTTTCCGCTTTCTGCATCCCATAATTTTATAGTTCTATCAGTGGAACCTGTAGCTAATTGAGTTCCATCTGGGGAAAAGGCAAGGCTACTTACTCGACTGAAATGACCTTCAAGATTCTTGTTGCGCCACAAAGAAGGACGAGTTCGCATGTCATTGTAATAAAAAGCTTCCATAATCTCCCGAACGACATTCGGGTTATTTTCATCAACATAGCGATAGGCAAATTCCGCCAGTCTAAAAGCTAAATTTAGGTCTCCGCCTTTTAGGGCCATTTTACTTTTATAAGCCAAATCATTGGAATAGTTTGTTAACGCTTGTTGGTTCGCCTTTTCCTTTTCCAATTGAGCAGTCTGATTTGCCTGATCCGCTTCCCCTTTAAGCCTTTCAATCCGCTCAAAAACAGCAATTACCTTTTTCTTCACATCCTCCTTCCTCTCCGGATCAAAAGCCTCTGCAGCAAAATAAAAATCAATCGCCTTTTGAAATTCCCCCATTTTAAAGGCACTTTCTCCCATCTCAATGGCCTCTTGGTAATTGGACTGGCCATAAGTCAGACTCCCAGTCCAGAAGAATACTAAAACAACAAACCACCCTTTCATAGTCAGCAATTACGCTTAAAAACAATCAGCCTGTAAATTAAAGTGTTAGAAAGCTTTGAGGAGTTATTTTTCGTGTTATTTTTGTGGCATGGACACAACCCTCCTCAGGGAGGGATTTCCTAAAAGCTTCATTATGAGAAGTTTAAAATTATCGAAAAAAGGTGCTTTGTTTATATCTTGGCACCTTTTTTCATGTTTAAATATACCGCTTTTTGGCCTAAAAAC
>Ga0209390_10006764_pt1 | contig 15127 bp, 9 predicted proteins | sample BON01_FD_187212 | JGI IMG/M metagenome (GOLD analysis project Ga0209390, IMG submission 187212) | Freshwater microbial communities from Lake Bonney liftoff mats and glacier meltwater in Antarctica - BON-01 (SPAdes) (version 2) | ecosystem: Environmental > Aquatic > Freshwater > Ice > Glacier... | reverse complement strand
CCTTTTAAGGCAGTTGGGACAAGTTCTTTGACATACGGTTCACAGCGTTTAATCACTTAAATCTTTTTTAGTAATTCAACACGTTTGCGTGTTGTGGTTTGATTAAAGATTGGAAAGAACGATATTTACAGCCGAGACGCTAAGTTTTGGAAGTGGGTTGTGGTTTGATTAAAGATTGGAAAGAACGATATTCATATCCTCAAGTTCGTATTCTCCGATTGGGTTGTGGTTTGATTAAAGATTGGAAAGAACGATATTTGTTAATGATTTTTACTTCAATCTTATAGAGTTGTGGTTTGATTAAAGATTGGAAAGAACGATATTAATTAGAGTATTGGCAGATGGTGGAGTTATGTTGTGGTTTGATTAAAGATTGGAAAGAACGATATTTCCAACGATGAAGAATACCACAATGATTGGTTGTGGTTTGATTAAAGATTGGAAAGAACGATATTAAGTCTATCAAATTGGAATTATGCGGGTGGGTTGTGGTTTGATTAAAGATTGGAAAGAACGATATTTTAAAGACGTTAATGAATCGCTAAAGGACAGTTGTGGTTTGATTAAAGATTGGAAAGAACGATATTTTTTATGGATTTTATAAGGTGTTGTATGTCGTTGTGGTTTGATTAAAGATTGGAAAGAACGATATTTTCAGTTAAAAAATCTATTAATTGGTCAAAGTTGTGGTTTGATTAAAGATTGGAAAGAACGATATTGGACTACACTACAATTGACCACGCCTACACGTTGTGGTTTGATTAAAGATTGGAAAGAACGATATTTAGAAGAAATGTTTAAAAAAGCCATGGAAAAGTTGTGGTTTGATTAAAGATTGGAAAGAACGATATTACAAAACAATAGATATGTGTTCTTTCAAAGGTTGTGGTTTGATTAAAGATTGGAAAGAACGATATTGCGACCTGGACAAACACTTCGTTTACAAAGTTGTGGTTTGATTAAAGATTGGAAAGAACGATATTCAACGAATTTGCAAACGCAAGTATAGTTGGTTGTGGTTTGATTAAAGATTGGAAAGAACGATATTAGGATATAGAAAACATAAAACAGATACTTAGTTGTGGTTTGATTAAAGATTGGAAAGAACGATATTTTTTAAGTTTTTTAAGTTATAAAAAAAGGGGTTGTGGTTTGATTAAAGATTGGAAAGAACGATATTTCGAATGGTCTATTCTAGCAATGTTTGCGGGTTGTGGTTTGATTAAAGATTGGAAAGAACGATATTGACTACACAACGATAGACCACTTGTACACGTTGTGGTTTGATTAAAGATTGGAAAGAACGATATTCTCTCAGGAGGGAACTAAAGAGAATGAGACGTTGTGGTTTGATTAAAGATTGGAAAGAACGATATTTTTATTAGCGAAAGATGATGCGGAATTAACGTTGTGGTTTGATTAAAGATTGGAAAGAACGATATTAAGTTCGATGCTGTTCTTACTTGTTTTGAGTTGTGGTTTGATTAAAGATTGGAAAGAACGATATTATTAAACAGAACAGAGGGTAGTATAAGGTAGTTGTGGTTTGATTAAAGATTGGAAAGAACGATATTAGCAACGGACTTACTAGGCGAAGAATTATAGTTGTGGTTTGATTAAAGATTGGAAAGAACGATATTTTTACTTGTTAATTTTTCTAAAAAGTCAACGTTGTGGTTTGATTAAAGATTGGAAAGAACGATATAAAATTCAAGATGCAGTCCATGTTGGCAAGAGTTGTGGTTTGATTAAAGATTGGAAAGAACGATATAATCGCACGTGGCATCTTTAACCAAGCCGTCGTTGTGGTTTGATTAAAGATTGGAAAGAACGATATTGCAGAACTTGCAAACGCAAGAAAGAAATTGTTGTGGTTTGATTAAAGATTGGAAAGAACGATATAAAGCAAGAAAAAACAATTGATGCAGAAGAAGTTGTGGTTTGATTAAAGATTGGAAAGAACGATATATGACCTACCAGATTCATTTGCCTTGAATTGGTTGTGGTTTGATTAAAGATTGGAAAGAACGATATATTTAACAGACCCACCTTACAATGTTAACTAGTTGTGGTTTGATTAAAGATTGGAAAGAACGATATAAACATTTTCGATTTTATCGGTGTTGATAGAGTTGTGGTTTGATTAAAGATTGGAAAGAACGATATATCTACCTTGCTAATAGTTGGAATCGGTGGGTTGTGGTTTGATTAAAGATTGGAAAGAACGATATACGAGATTGTAGGCGTAGGCAAAGGAGCCGTGTTGTGGTTTGATTAAAGATTGGAAAGAACGATATACTACTCAAATTTATACAGCTACTCTAAACGGTTGTGGTTTGATTAAAGATTGGAAAGAACGATATACTATATTTGCTCCTATCGAGGCAATGCAGGTTGTGGTTTGATTAAAGATTGGAAAGAACGATATACATACCGTAACATTTGCGTTTTAATTGGTGGTTGTGGTTTGATTAAAGATTGGAAAGAACGATATAGTTGGCCTGTGAAACCTTCTAATAGCGTACAAAAGAATAGAAATGTCGTACTATAAAAATGCCCCTTTTAAGTCTTGATAACGCTTATTTGGCGCATTTTTTTTGTCCTAATGCTTTATTTTTTTAGAAAAGTTCGAGTTGTTGGGGTTGTGGCGCTTTGCCCAATTCGTTTTGTCCCCAGAAATTGGCAATGTTGCCGTATTGTTTGTCGGTAATCCGAAGCATGCTCACTTTTCCGAGTGGCGGTAGTAAATCGTTCACTCGTTTTTCATGTACATCCGCACTTTCGCTGCTTGCGCAATGGCGTGTGTAAACAGAAAACTGCATCATTGTAAACCCATCTTTGATGAGGTTTTTGCGAAACTGTTGGGCATTTCTTCTGTCCTTTTTCGTTTCCGTGGGCAAATCAAAAAATACAAACAACCACATAATTCTGTAACCGTTTAGCTCCATAATTTTGGATAGTTGATTTTCTTCTTGTCGCCATAGTAGCACTTTTGGAGCGAACTTGCCGTTTTTTGTAAAGCAACCATTAATGGACTTTTTTCATCTTTGAAATAAACGGTCCGCGTGAGAATAGAAAGCAATTCTGCTTTAATGGCAGTATTTAATTCTTGCTCTTCGTATTTTCGCATTATTTCACTCACTTTCTCATCCACAATTGGACGAAAAGGTTCCATAATATCGTCAGCTAGGGCAAAAGCATTGTACTTACTTTTGTGGTGAATACCTAAAGTGTTGAGCAGTCCGCTTCCTGAAAGTGATCGAGCCGTAGCCGCGCGTAAAATAGCGTAACCATAATTGAGAAAATTGTTTGGGTAATCGCCAAACCGTCCTCGTTTGAAATTGAAATCAAAAAATGTTTTCCAATAATAGGCAGCTGCGGCTCCTTCCATATTAGTAGTGTCTCCGCTTAAAACTTTGCCAGCGTAAGATTCTAACGGATTTATTTCTCCCGTCAATTGTGTTAAAAGTTGGCCTTGGTTGTTTATTTTTTCAATAATGGTTTGTTGCCACAATTGCTTTTTCAGCGGAACGCTTGCTTCCAATTGCTTTTTAAAAACTTCTTGCTGAATGTGATGACTATTTAAATTCAGAAACATCCCATTTGGCAAATGATTTCTTCCACAAATGATAATAGCAGTATTGTTTTCCACCATCAAATTCATGGCGTTGATACTAAGGTAAGTTTCACTATTGTCGATTACCAAAAAGCCAATATCTTCAATAGGAATGGAGGTTTCACGGCTTTCAGTTTTTATAATTAATTGAAGGTTTTGAGCATTTATGGCAGCCTTGTTTTCAATTAGGATAGATCTTTTTAGCATAAGTAGCGCAGTTCAGTTTACAATTCATTTACTGTTTACGTTCTGGAAAACAATTGGTTACATTTGATGTTCTTTCTCGCTTGAAACCTTGTTGGGCATTTTGTAAATTCCCTCATTCCTTAAATTAGTTTCACTAGTTTCGGTAATTTTCCTAAAATCTCTAACTTGTCAAATAATCCAAGACGAATTTCCTACATTTGTTTGAATAATACAGAATTATGAAAAATATACTTTCCATTTTATTGCTTTTAAGTGCGCCAATTTGTCTAATCGCACAGAATCATTTATCAACGATGGATAGAAATGATTGGTCTATTTTAGCCACGCAATCGAAGTCCTCAGGTGTTTTCGTTAAAGAAGCTTTATTGCAAGAATTCCCGATAAATAAAATTGGCGGGCGAGCATATATTTCCGTTATTGCAAAAGTAACACCTAGTTTCAACGCCTTGGATGCTAGTTCGAAAGATATTATTATCAGTAGTAGAATTGGCACTATAGTAAGCTTAAAAGTTCCATTGAACCGAATGGAAGATTTTGTTTCTTTAAAGGGGATTTCTTATTCTGAAATAGCGAAGAAGGTAAGACCAAATTTAAATAAAGTCATTCCAGATATTCGTGCTGATAGTGTTCACGCAGGAATTAATTTGCCAGAAAAGTATACAGGAAAAGATGTTTTCATTGGGGTTTGTGATTGGGGATTCGATTATACGCATCCAATGTATTACGATACTGCGATGACGCAAACTCGAATTCACGCCGCGTGGGATCAGTACAAAACTTCAGGTCCGCACCCAACTGGGTTCAACTATGGAACTGAATATTCAACTATTCCAACATTGCTTGCGGCGGGTTCCGATACGGCAAATATCTACAGTTATGCCTATCACGGTGGCCATGTTGCGGGAATTGCAGGCGGAGGAGGAGCCGGAACACCTTTCCTTGGCGTTGCTTTTGAAGCAGAATTTTTATTTGCAACTTTTTTAATAGATGCTGGTTCGGTTTTGGATGCTTATCAATGGATGTTCACCAAGGCACAAACCGCAGGTAAAAGATTGGTGATCAACCAAAGTTGGGGCTTACATCATATTGGAAACCTCGATGGAACCTCTCTTTTGAGTCAAGCAATTGACACTTATTCTGCTCAAGGAGTTGTATTCGTAACTTCTGGAGGAAACAATGGTGATGTTGATTTTCACCTTGAAAAACAATTCGTAGCGGATACGGTGCAATCTAAAATCGACTTCTATTCTTACGCAGCCAATGCAAATATGTGGGGACAATCTATAAGTGCTTGGGGAGAGTTTGGCAACGAATTTGCGATGAGTTTAAAAATAGTGAATTCTTCCAGTGTTACAGTTGGTTCAACTCCATTTTACCCAACAGCAACAACCTCAGCTGCAATTGACGATATTATAGTTATTGGAGCAGATACTATTTTTTATAAAGTAGAAATGGAAGCGGCTAATCCTCAAAATGGACGTCCACATGCTCGTTTTAGAGTGAAAAATAAAAGTGGAGCTTATCGTGTAATTATGCAAGCGACCGCCGCGACTGGAACAGTTCATTTTTGGAATGTTACAGAATTAGTGACTGATGTCGGAAACTGGGGAATGCCTTTTTCAGTTGGCGTTGCAGGAACAGTTGCAGGAAATCACAATTATGGAATAGGAGAACCAGCATGTAGCAATAGCACGATTGCCGTTGCAGCGCATCTTGCAAACTATTATGCCGGACCAAATTTACTCGGCGGACAAATAGCGAATTTTTCCAGTTACGGTCCCACTTTGGATGGAAGAGTTAAACCAGATATTTCCGCGCCTGGTGTGAGTGTCGCTTCGTCAGTATCTTCATTTACGGATAATTCGTTTACAACAGCGGTTAGCATTAGTTTTAATGGACAAACGTATAAGTTTACTCGAATTTCAGGAACATCAATGTCTGGACCTGCTGTTGCTGGTGTTGTTGCATTATTATTAGATGCCAATCCTTATTTATCAGCAGAACAGATTAAAACAATTATTCAAACAACAGCGCGAACGGATAGCAACACAGGCGTTATTCCAACCGGTGGAAGTTTGCGATGGGGAGCAGGAAAAGTAAATGCTTATGCTGCTATTCAATTAGCGTTAAACACGGTAGATGTTCAGGAAGTGGAAGAAGAAAAATTCTTGATCTATCCAAATCCATCTCAAGGGAAATTATTCATTGATGGCAATTTAACAGGAACAGAAACTTATCAAGTAATGGATTTCCAAGGAAAAACGGTTGCACAAGGAAACATTCCAAGTAATGTTTTGCAAATAGAGAATCTTCAGTCTGGCGCTTACTTACTCCGAATTTCAAGTAAAAAGAAACAACATGTTTTAAAATTTATTGTCGAATAAATACTTGATTTTAGGACAAGAAAATTCTATTTCTTGTCCTAAAATTCTGATTTCCTAAATCTATTTTAAATATTTCTCTAACCACTGATCTTGCTCCCAAAGCATGTGCAGAATAGATTCTTTCGCCGAATAACCGTGACTTTCTTTGGGTAAAATCACTAATCTAGAAACGCCGCCTAGCCCTTTTAACGCATTGAAGTAGCGTTCACTTTGCATTGGATACGTTCCAGAATTATTGTCAGCTTCACCGTGAATTAACAAAAGTGGATGCTTCATTTTTTCCGCATGCATAAATGGCGACATCGTATTATAGATTTCTGGAGCATCCCAGTAACTTCTTTCTTCACTTTGGAATCCAAATGGTGTTAATGTTCTATTGTAAGCCCCGCTTCGCGCTATTCCCGCTGCAAATAAATCACAATGCGTAAGTAAGTTTGCAGTCATGAAAGCGCCATAACTGTGACCACCAACGGCAACTTTTGAACGGTCTATGTATCCTAGATTATCCACCGCATCTATAGCCGCTTTCGCGTTTGAAACCAACTGAGTAATGAAATTATCATTTGGTTCAGTTGTTCCTTCACCAACAATCGGGAAAGACACATCATCCAAAACAACATATCCTCTTGTTACCCAGTATACCATAGATCCATAGTAAGGATAGGTAAATTCATTTGGGTTGGAAGTTATTTGTCCAGCGCTTGATTTGTCTTTGTACTCTGCCGGATAAGCCCACATTATCATTGGTTTCTTCTCCTTTTTGGTTCTATCATAACCGACAGGTAAATAAAGTGTTGCGCTTAAATCCAGACCATCAGCACGTTTGTACTTTATAACTTCTTTGTGCACATTGGCTATGCTTTTGAATGGATTCTCAAAGAAAGTAATTTGTTGTAAATTATCTTTTTTCCCCAATGTTCTAATATAGTAATTTGGATACATTGTGGAAGACTCTACACGAACTAGAAATTGACCTTTTTTTGTATCGTATTCCTGAAGAATCCTTTCGAGTTTATCTGTATACTTTGAAGTGTATTTTCGATTTGTCTTCATGGAATTGAGTTCCATTTCCTCAATAAATGGGAATTGACCTTCTTTGGTATAGCCTTCTCCAATGAGCGTGACTTTATTATCGTTTACATCTATAACAGATTGCCCAAATTCGTTTTTACTCGAAACCATATTTCCAGGATCACTGTACTTATCTTGATAGTTTCTGTCGACTATTTTTTTTGGAGCTTGACTGGCGTCAGAAGGATTGAAAAGATACATTTTTGTATTTCTCGTATTCCACCAGTAGTCACTTGCAAAAGCCAAATTCGGAGTTGCCCAAGAAATGCTTGAAAATCGCTGAACCGTTTGGATTAACAAGTCAGGATCTTTTGAAAAAGGGGCTCTTTGTTGGTATACATTATCTCGAAAATCAACTTCCTTTTCAGGGTCTCCTCCGTCTTGAGCCTCCGCCCAAACTATAGTTGCACCTTCATCATTTCTCCAGCGAATACTTCTTTTACCCGTCTCACAAGCCATAAAACCTTTCGGAAGAACTTCCATTAAAGGTCTCTCGTGAAATGTTTTTACAACTTTGCCATTTGCTTCATAAATTATTTCATCTGTAGGGAAATCGCTATACGTAACAATATAAGAAAAAGGTTTTTTTAGTTGGCTAATCATGAGATATTTTCCATCTGGTGAAAAAGAAATATCCGAGTACATGCCTGTTTTTGCCCATTCTTTTTTAGTTCCGTCTAGTTCAACACGGTATAAATCTGACCGAACCAACTGTTCGAAATTTGACTCATCAGCTGGGTTCTTTAATAAATCTTGATACGTTCTGTTTTGTGCTTTTTCGCCAGAACTTTCAGTAACTGTTGGACCAGTTGGAATTGCAGAGTCTGTATTAATTAATTCAGATTTGTCTTTAGGTAAAAAAGGAACTAACAACGCATTACTTTCTGCAAACCAGTTTGTCGGATAAGCCATATTGCAATTCAAATAACCATCCGTTAATTTTTTAGCAGTGGCGGTTTCTATAGTAAGCAACCACAATTCGACTCCATTATCTGTCGTATGGGTGAAGCTTACATATTTCTGATTGGGCGACCAATTGATATTTGAAATTTTCGGATTTTTCGGAAGGCCAGTAACTTGTTTTTCAACTTTTTCACCTAACTTTTTGATTTTTATATTGTTGTTGTATCGTTCGCGACTTGAAATATTCGTTACTGGATTGATTCGAAGTCCAGCTAAACGCAATTCTTTTTCCGATAATTCTTCGATGGATTTGTACGCATCTGTGTAGAGAAGTATTATGTTTTCGTGCTTATCATCAATACGAATCTGAGGTGCGCGCTCAACGTCAACCAATTCCATGATCTCTTTCGGGGGTTTTTGATACCTTAAGTTGTCTTGTGATAAACTAAGCCCGCTCGATAAGAGTATTGTAAGGCTAAGGAAAAAATGGTTCATAGGTCTAAAATAATGTTGAGTTCTAAATTTAGACATTTTTTTCTACTCAGCCTTGGGATTTATTTTCTTCTTAAATTCTAACTTTTTTGTCATTCCAACTGAAAAGGTTGTAGCGAGAAAAGTGTCAAGTCCCGTGAAAATATAAGATCCATTTATAAATGTTCCCCAGTTATTTTTGAGTTTGTAAAATAACACGCCACCAATTCTCTGGTAATCTACGGTCAGCGTTCGAAAGTCAACCCCTGCTGATGGATAGGTATTTGTTCCTAATCCTTTTTGATATTCGTACCAGAAATCGGCGTAGATTTTATTCCTGTTGAACATCAATTTTGAAGAAAATGTATAGGACGATGGAACCGGATCAAGTGCAAAATGATAGGCTCCTTGAACTTGCCAAAAGAAACCTGCTGGAAGAGTTGTCTGAAGAACCAAATGACCATGAATTTGGGTTGCTTGTTGACCAATCGCTTGACCAGATTGAGTAGCATAATTCGACAAAGGTGTAGTAATTCCAACTGCTGGAATAATGGAAAGTTTTTGGTTTTTCAAAGAAAGGTCGGCCAATTTGTATTTGAAATATAAGCCACCATCCTGTAATTTATCTCCTATAAAAGGAAGCGTAGCAATGACATCTAACTTTTCTGTGATACCATACTCTGCAAAGGCATTGATAATAACTAAATCTCTTCTGTAAATGAATCTTCCCGCATTTCCGAAATACTCTTCTGCTGTTTGGTAAGAAGCGGAGACTGCAATATCTAAGACGTTTTTTCCTTTTAGAAATCCGTCTATGGCACTTTGGGAGAAATTTGTTGTGAAAAAGGCAAAAGTGAGGAAGAAGGTGATTTTGTATTTCATCGTATGTCTTTGTATTTTGTCGTAATTTGGGGTAAATACCACGATTGGTTTTTTTTCATCTAAAACCTTAAAATTACATTTGAATCATTTAATTTTTAATATTACTTATTTAATTTAACGGAATTGGTGGTTTATCGGTTGGAATGACCAATATTTTGACTCAAATTCGTACTTTTGTAAGGCTAATTTTAGATGGTTAGAATCAATTTATGGAAAAAGTAGAAGCATACAAACCTATTAATAAGGTAAGAATAGTTACAGCAGCATCTTTATTTGATGGTCATGATGCCGCGATAAATATTATGCGACGTATCATTCAAGCTACAGGTTGCGAAGTAATTCATTTAGGTCACGATCGTTCTGTTGAAGAAGTTGTGAATTGCGCCATTCAAGAAGACGCTCAAGCTATTGCTATGACTTCCTATCAAGGAGGGCACATGGAATATTTTAAATACATGCATGACCTTTTGAAAGAAAAAGGCGCTCCTCATATTAAAATTTTTGGTGGAGGTGGAGGAACAATCCTTCCTTCTGAAATTGAAGAATTGCAAGCCTATGGAATCACACGTCTGTATCATCCAGATGATGGGCGTTCTATGGGATTGCAAGGAATGATCAACGATATGATTCAAAGAAGCGACTTTCCAGTTGGAAATAACTTGAATGGCGAAATCAAACATGTCAAAGAAAAAAGTGCTCCGGCACTTGCTCGAATTATTTCGGCTGCTGAGAATTTTTCAGAAGAGGCAAAAGATATTTTGGATCAAATTGATGCAATGGCAAAAACGTCATCTTCTCCTGTTCTGGGAATAACAGGCACCGGGGGCTCGGGAAAATCTTCTTTGGTGGATGAATTGGTACGACGTTTCTTGGTCGATTTTAAAGACAAAACAATTGCTGTTGTTTCGGTAGATCCTTCAAAACGAAAAACGGGTGGAGCTTTACTTGGTGATAGAATTCGAATGAATTCAATTAAAAGTGACCGTGTTTACATGCGTTCTTTGGCAACTCGTCAGTCTAACTTGGCCCTGTCGAAGCATGTTGCTGAAGCAATAAATGTTTTGAAAGCTGCAGAATATGATTTGATAATTTTGGAAACGTCTGGAATTGGTCAATCAGATACAGAAATCATGGATCATTCTGATGTTTCTCTTTACGTAATGACGCCTGAATACGGTGCAGCAACGCAATTGGAGAAAATAGATATGTTGGATTTCGCTGATGTAATTGCACTCAATAAATTCGACAAACGAGGAGCTTTAGACGCCCTTCGCGATGTGCGGAAACAATATCAACGCAACCATAATTTGTGGGACGAAGCTGTAGATTCTATGCCTGTTCACGGAACAATAGCTTCGCAGTTCAACGATCCTGGTATGAATAGCTTGTACAAAGTGATCATGGACAAATTGGTGGAAAAAACAAAGTCGGACTTGAACTCGACTTTCGAGATTACACACGAAATGTCTGAGAAAATATATGTTATTCCACCTGAAAGAACGCGTTATCTGTCTGAGATTTCAGAAAACAATCGTTCGTATGACAAATGGGTTGACAAGCAAGTTTTAGCTGCTGACAAATTATTTGGTTTACACTCGTCTATTGCTACTTTGGAAGCTTCAACTATCGAAGATAAAGATTGTTTAATAAAAAGTTTGCAAGAAGTTTTTGAAAATGAAAAATTAAACTTTGACCCTAAAAACTGGGATTTATTGCAGAAATGGGACGAAAAGAAACAAGCTTATAAAAATCCTGTATTTGAATTCAAAGTGAGAGACAAAGTCTTGAAAATTGAAACGCATACAGAGTCGCTATCTCATCTTCAAATTCCAAAAGTTTCCATGCCTAAATTTAAAGGTTGGGGAGATATTTTAAGATGGTCTTTACAAGAAAATGTACCAGGTGAATTTCCATATACAGCAGGACTTTTCCCTTTCAAAAGAGAAGGGGAAGACCCAACGCGCATGTTTGCTGGAGAAGGCGGCCCGGAAAGAACGAACAAACGTTTTCATTATGTGAGTTTGGGAATGCCGGCGAAGCGCTTGTCTACGGCTTTCGATTCAGTGACCTTGTACGGAAATAATCCAGATGTTCGTCCAGATATTTATGGTAAAATTGGCAACTCAGGCGTATCAATTTGCTGTTTAGATGACGCGAAGAAGCTGTATTCAGGTTTCGACTTGTCCCACCCAATGACTTCTGTTTCAATGACGATAAATGGGCCAGCTCCAATGTTGTTAGGATTTTTCATGAATGCTGCAATAGATCAGAATTGCGAGAAATTCATCGTAATGAATGAAATGAAAAGCGAAATTGAAGCGAAAATAAAAGCAATTTATAAAGAAAACGGCATTGATCGTCCTAAATACCAAGGTGAATTACCACAAGGAAATGACGGTTTAGGTTTGATGTTACTCGGGGTAACGGGTGAACAAGTTTTACCGGCTGAGGTTTACGCCAAAATTAAAGCAGACACTTTAGCCCAAGTTCGGGGAACGGTTCAAGCCGATATTTTAAAAGAAGATCAGGCTCAAAACACCTGTATTTTCTCTACAGAATTTGCCTTGCGATTAATGGGTGATGTTCAAGAATACTTCATTCAGAAAAACGTCCGGAATTTCTATTCGGTTTCGATTTCTGGCTACCACATTGCGGAAGCAGGAGCAAATCCAATTTCACAATTGGCCTTTACCTTGGCAAATGGATTCACGTATGTAGAATACTATTTGAGCAGAGGAATGGATATCAATGATTTTGGACCTAATTTATCTTTCTTCTTCTCCAACGGAATTGATCCTGAATATGCAGTTATCGGTCGAGTAGCGAGAAGAGTTTGGGCGAAAGCTTTAGCGAGAAAATACGGCGCAAATTCAAGAGCGCAAATGTTGAAATACCATATTCAAACCTCTGGTCGTTCGCTTCATGCGCAAGAAATTGATTTCAACGACATAAGAACAACATTACAAGCTTTGTATGCGATTTATGATAACTGCAACTCTTTGCACACCAATGCTTACGACGAGGCAATTACGACGCCTACAGAAGAGTCTGTTCGGCGAGCAATGGCAATTCAGTTGATTATTAACCGTGAATTAGGTCTTACTAAAAATGAGAATCCACTTCAGGGTGCGTTTATCATAGAGGAATTAACAGAACTGGTTGAAGCAGCGGTATTGACAGAATTTGATAGAATTACCGAAAGAGGAGGAGTGCTCGGCGCTATGGAAACGATGTACCAACGTTCTAAAATCCAAGAAGAGTCTTTGTATTACGAAACGCTGAAACATACGGGTGAATTCCCAATTATTGGTGTTAATACTTTCTTGAGTTCAAAAGGTTCACCAACAGTTTTGCCAAAAGAAGTCATACGCGCTACAGAGCAAGAAAAGCAATATCAAATTGATATGTTAGCGAACCTGCACGAGGCAAACGCGCATAGAACCGCTGAAGCAATTTCTAAAGTGCAACAAGCAGCTATTTCAAACACGAATATGTTCGAACATCTGATGGAGGTTTGTAAATTCGCTTCTTTAGGGCAAATTACTGCTGCTTTGTTTGAAGTAGGAGGTCAGTATAGAAGAAACATGTAATCGGCAGTTGGCCATTAGCGATTGGGAATTAGCCAAAAGCCAAAAGCCAAAATCCAAAAGCAATAATATGAGATTAATAGTAGAAATTCCACACGAACGATACAAGATTTCTTTGTATAACTACAATGCCAAATACATGGTAAAAATTGAGTTAGGTCAGTTTGAACAAATGTTTAAAATTGGTGAAACAGATGTGATGAGTTTGGAAGAAGTTAAAAATATGATCACTCCTGAATTGTTAACCAACTGTTTGCAAAGGTTTGTTAGTATGCGAAGCGATTGGGAAAAAGCCTTTCAAAATAAAAACACAAATAATTTAGCATAAAAGATATATTTATGAAGAAAATATTCACGTTGGTTCTTGTATCTGCGTTCATTTTAATTGGATGCGGTGAAAATAAGAAAAATGAAAAAACAAGTGTTGCTCTAGTAAAGCTTGAAAGTAAAAAAATGGGATCTTTAAAGATTGCATTTTATAACCAAGATACTTTAAAAAGCCAGTTCAAATTTTACAGCGAGCAAGATGCCGCAATGCAAAAAAAGCAATTAGCATTTCAAAACGAAGTTGAGAAAATGACAAGAGAATATCAAGATTTTCTTGCTTCATATGACGGACAAGCCAAACAAGGTTTATTGTCACAAGTTCAAATTCAAGGTATTCAACAAAAAGCTGCCGAGAAGGAACAACGCATTATGAAGTATCAACAAGAAAATGGCGAACGTCTTGAAAAAGAAACCTTTGATCGTTTGGAGGTAATAGGGAAAAAATTGGAAGTTTATAGCCGTCAATTTTGCGAAGAAAATAAAATCGATATTTTATTGACGCACGCCAAAGGAGGACAATTGGCCTATATAACGCCTAGCATGGATGTTACGGATAACTTCATTCAATTTCTTAATGAGCACGAAGATGAAATTGCTAAGGACATGGGGAAGAAATAACAATATCGAAGTAAGAATTAAAAAGAAGCGAAAAAAAATATGCTGATAGCACAACAAAAACAAAAAGAAAATATTGCTGAATACGTGTTGTATATGTATCAAATTGAAGACGTTGTGCGTGCTTATAACTTTGATTTTGAAGCAATAATGGAGAATTATGTGAAACCACATATTCCCAATATGAGTTTTCTTGAAAGTTACAAGAAATGGTACAGGGATATTATCCAACAAATGCAGGAACAAGGTTTGCAAAAAACAGGTCATCTACTAGATTTAAAAGATATTATGGTTGAAATATCTTATTTGCATAACACTTTGTTGACTTTGAAAGAAGAGCACAAATACACAGGTCTTTTTGAAAGAGCGAATCCTTTGATTGAAGAATTTAAGGAAAAGTCGAATCTAAAAGATAAAAATCTTGTTGAAATTGCTTTCCATGCCATGTACATGAAACTTTTGATGCGCCTGCAAAAAAAAGAAATCAGCGCAGAAACGGAAGATGCTTTTGATGCGATGCGAGTAATGCTTGCTTACCTTTCGAAAGCGTACGCTCAAATGAAGACAGGAGATATGGATTTTTTGAAGAATTAGTCAATTGCGAATTAAGACAATTACGAATGGAGTAATTACGAATTACGAATTGGACAATTCAATGCGCAAAACATCCATTCGTAATTGAATCATCCGGAGTTCCTAATTGATTTATTTCACAAGCATTCTCTTAGACAAAATCTCTTGTCCGTTTTGCGAAAGGCTATAAATAAACATTCCTTTTCCTATTCCAGAAGCCAAAACAGTGATTTCACCTTTGTTTCCATCAATTGCGTAGTCTTTCACCAAACCACCGTTTAGGTTGAAAATAGTGATTGATGCTTGATTCACTCCTGGTGCCAATTGGTAACGAATAACCGTTCTATCTGTAAATGGATTTGGCGTGTTTTGCTCCATGGAATAACCTTTTACCGTATTGTTGTTTTGCAACAATTGACTGCGCACATTGTCGTTGGCTTTGTATTCGTTCAATTCTTCACGAACAATTGCAAGCTCGGTATTCAATTCTT
>Ga0209390_10006762_pt1 | contig 15128 bp, 6 predicted proteins | sample BON01_FD_187212 | JGI IMG/M metagenome (GOLD analysis project Ga0209390, IMG submission 187212) | Freshwater microbial communities from Lake Bonney liftoff mats and glacier meltwater in Antarctica - BON-01 (SPAdes) (version 2) | ecosystem: Environmental > Aquatic > Freshwater > Ice > Glacier... | reverse complement strand
GGGGGGGGGGGGGGGGGGGGGGGGGGGGGGGGGGCGCGGGGGTGAGGGGCGGCGCGAGAGAAAAGAGAGAGGCCGCAGGCGCGCGCCCGTCCGGTCCCTATCGCTCGCTCGAAAACAAAAAGGGGCGGCCGCTCGAGAACGCCGGGCCGTTCGAACGTTCCTTGCGCCGAGGCGGAACATCACGGGGGAGGGGGGGGGGGGGGGGGGGGGGGGGGGGGGAAGCAAGGGGGTGCGGCCGGCGAGTGCGCGCGGCCGCGCGTGCCAAAAAAATCACAAGAGCAAAACCCAAAAGCAGCAAAGGCCTGCGCTGGCGGGTGAGAGGAGCTGCAAAGGGTCGCAGGGGGAGGACAAAAGGAGAAAAAAGCAAGGGGTGGGTGGGTGAGGACGGCCTAGGAAAAAGCAGGGACAAGGCAAGGGGTGGGGTGGGGGGCGCAAACGAAGGCAAACAGAGGCAAAAAAGCAAAGATACCCTAGTGATTCCGTGGGGTCAAAGCGGGGGGCGCGGGGGGAGGAGGCGCTAGCTGTCCTCTGTCTCGGAGGCGCCGTACAAAGAACAGGAGGGGGGGGGAAGACGGTGGCTTGAATAATGCCAACAAAGGGGCGTTGCGGGGGGCGTTTTGAGATTCCTTTTTTTGAGTGGTGGTCTGATGTTGTGGTCTCGGGCGGTTTTTGTTTTTTTCCTTGGTTGTCAAGGGGTGGGTGGGTACATAATGCAATGGGTACGTAGTGTAATGGTGGTCGTACATGAAATGAAGCCTGACGTTGAGAGAACCTCAACCAAGCGTATTTCGCGGGGCCGGGGCGGGGGGGGGGGGGGGGGGGAGAGGCGACCGGACCGCGAGCGCGCGCCGCACGAAGGCGGAAAAAACACAGCCGCGGCGGCGACAGGCGACGGGCGGGCGGGGCGTCTCACTCGCCCCGGTTTCAAACGGGGAAAAACGCGGTTGTTGGAAAGGTGGAGGAAAGTGCCAAATGCTGTGAGGAGGGGGGGGCGATCTCGCAAATCCATGGGGGGAGGTGGGCGGGGGCGATCAACTTGGCGACGCTTGCGCCTGAGCGCGGCGATCGAGGAGGGCGGCGGCGGGCAAAGGCACATCGGACACCAAAAACGAAAACAGAAAAAAGGGGGGCGGCGACCAAGCGAGGGGCTTGCGTGCCTTGCATCGCTCTCAATCGCTCAGGCGCGTCAGGCCCACAGCGCTCAGCTGCGCCTGCAGCTTCGGCCTGCCGCCGTCGGCCTCGTCGGCCATGCGCGCGTCCGACGGCGCGGACGACGGCCCGAGGCCGCCGCCGGCGTCAGGGCCGTCGCCGCCGCCGCCGCTCTCGCGCGCCGACGCATAGAGCCGCGTGCCGAGCAGCCTCTGCTGCCGCTGTCGCTGCTCCTCCTGCTGCTGGCGGGCGTCCTGCTCCCGCTGCTGCTGCCGCTGCTGCTGCTCGTCCTGCTCCCGCTGCTGCCGCTCGTGCTTCCGCTGCCGCTGCTGCTGCTGCTGCTGCTCCTGCTGCTGCTGCTGCCGCTGCTCCTGCTGCTGCTGCTGCTGCTGCTGCTGCTGCTGCTGCTGCTGCTGCTGCTGCTGCTGCTGCTGCTGCTGCTGCTGCTGCTGCTGCTGCTGCCGCTGCTCCTGCTGCTGCTGCTGCTCCTGCTGCTGCTGCTGCTGCTGCCGCTGCTGCTGCTCGTCCTGCTCCCGCTGCTGCCGCTCGTGCTCCCGCTGCTGCTGCTGCTGCCGCTGCTGCTGCTTCCGCTGCTCCTGCTGCTGCTGCTGCTGCTGCTGCTGCTGCTTCTCCCGGAGCTCGCGCTCCTCGCGCGCCTGCGCCTCGGCCTCGGCGAGCATGGCCGCGCGCAGGGCGTGGAACTCGGTCGGCGCGGCGGCGGCGGGCGCGGCGGCGGCCGCCGCGCTGATCGACGACGAGACGGCGGCGACGGCGGCGACGGCGGCGAGCCGCCGCGCGTCCAGGCGGGACAGGCGCGCGGCCGCCGCGGCGTCGGCGGCGGCCTCGCGGTCGGCCGCGGCCTGCTCGGCGACGGCGGCGGCGGCGGCGGCGGCGGCGGCGGCGACCGTGCAGGCGGGCATGGGGCTGCCGCAGGGGATGCTCTGGAGCGGCGGCGGCGGCGGCGGCTGCGGGCAGAACTGAAAGCCGCCGCCGCCGTCGGCCGCGGCGGCGGCGCGGGGGCCGAGAGGGGGAGGAAGCGGGAGCGACGCGTCGGGCGAGGCCGGGCTGGCGTAAGACGCACCGACGGGCGGGGGCATGGCTAGCTCGAGCGCCGAGGGCGCGAGAGGGCGCAGGCCGAGGGCGCCGCCGCTGCCGGCAGAGACAGCGGCGAGGCCGGCGGCCATCGCCGCGGCAGCGGAAGCGGCAGCGCCAGCGCCAGGGGCGGCGGCGCAGCAGGCGTCAGCGCCGCACACGCTGTAGTTGCAAAGGCTGCCGCTGTCGTGAGGGCTGCCGGTGGACGCGACCAAGGCACCGAACGGCCGCTCGCCGGCCAGCGCTGGCGTCGGCGACAGCGGCAGCCGCTGAGAGGCAGCGGCGGCCGCCGCCGCGGGCGCAGCGGGCGCCGCCTGGCCGCGCGCCGCGGGCGGCAGCGGCGGCCGTCCACCGTACGCGAGCGCGACGCCGCCCGCGCCGCCGCGGCGGTCGATGAGGTCCAGCACCACGTCGACGGGACCGTACACGCCGCGCGCGTACACCTCGAACGCGTCGACGGCCCGCTCGAGCGCGACGACGGCGTCGGCGTCGGCGGCCGGCGGCGGCGGCAGCGCAATCAGCCGCCGCACGCTCGGGCTGGGGGTGAGGGCGCGGCGCGCGGGGCCGTGGCGGTCGCCGGCGCCGCCGGCGCTGCTGGCGCGGTGGGCGCGCTCGCCGTCCCCGCCCTCGGCGTCGACCAGGCCAGCGCGCGGGATGAAGCAGCCGAGGAACGTCGCGAAGCGGGTGGGCGGGCGGCGGCGGCAGGGGGCGGTCGGGGCGGCCCCGCCGCCGCCTGGCGGCGCGTCGCCGCTGCCGTTGCTAACGAGGCTGTTGTGGCGGCTGCGAGGGGGGCGCGCCGAAGCTGCGGCCGACGGCGGGGGCCCGCCACCGCCGTGTTGCGCCGCCCCGTCGTGGCCGCCCCTGCCGCCGCCGCCGCCGTCGGCGGCCGGGGCGGCGAGCGAGCCCCCGCCGCCTGCCTGCTGGGGCTGGTGCTGTTGCTGCGCCAGCGCCTTGAACGAGCTGAAGTGCGGCGCGCTGCCCGAGCGCGTGAGGGCCCTGGCGTCGTCGCTCGGGGACGCTTGAGAGCCCGGGGCGGCGGCCCCAGGCCCCCCGCCGCCGCCGCCGCCGCCGCCGCCGCCGCCGCCGCCGCCGCCGTCGTCGGCCAGGTGGTGGTGCAGCGCCAGCGACACGGACGCGATCCACCCCTGGGACAGGCGCCACAGGGGCGAGAGGCTGCCGCTGTGGTGGCCGGCGTCGGGCGACCCGGACACCTGCTGCGAGTGCTGGCCGCCGACGTCGCCGACGCCGCCGGCGCCGCCGACGCCGGCGCCAATGCGGCCGCCGCCGACGTCCGCGCCCCCACCTGCCCCCGAGTGCGAGGGCGGGGCGCCGGTGGCGTTGGCGCCCGAGGTGGGGGGCGAGCCCTCGGCCGCAGAGGCGGGAGGGGTGGCCGGATGCAGAGAAAGCGGCGGCGGCGGCGGCGGCGCGGCGGAAGCGGGCGGCGGCGGCACCGGCAGTACCGGCGGCGGCGGCGGCGGCGGCGATGGCTCGGCGACCGCCAGGGCGACGCGTGAGGGCGTAAAGTCTACGACCAGCACGCTGCGGTCCTGCCCGCGGCCCAGCTGCGCCGCCCTGCGGCCGTTGGCGCCGCTGCGCCCGGCCGCGCGGGAGGCGCGCAGCAGCAGGGCCTCGGCCGCGTTGGCGGCGCCGGCGCCGCGCAGGCAGGCGGCGGCGGCCGCGGGCGTGTCAAACGCCGCCCAGACGGGCGCGGTGGCCACGACCAGCCGCGAGGGGCGGCGCGGCAGCCACGCCTGGCGGATGTGCGGGTGCGGCACGACGGCGTCGGGCGCGTTGCCCGCGCCGCACACCGCGCGCGACAGGCGCACGCCGCCGGGCCACACCCGCAGCGGGCCGCAGCCGTCCTCGCCGTCGGCCGCGGGCCCAGAGAGGTCTCGCCGAAGCGGCGCGACGCACGCGCCGCGCGCCGCCAGCCGCTCCATCTCGGCGTCGTCCTCGCCCACGGTGTGGTCCTGCGTCATCAGCACGACGCTCACCCCGGCCGTGTCCAGCACGGCCGCCACGCCCCCGGCGTTGGCCACCGTCAGAAGCCCCGCCCGCCGGTGCAGCACCGCGAGCGTCACGGCGGCGCCGCACGCGCCGACGCAGTGCCTCGCGGCGCAGCCCGTGGCCGCGAAGGCGCCCGCGACCGCGCGCCGCACGGCCTCGGCGAAAGCGGCGCGCGCGCCGGGGCCCGGCGGGCACCCGGCGAGGGCGGCGGCGGCGGGCGAGGCGAACGAGCGGCCCTCGAGCGCCGCGAGGGGCGCCCAGCCGTAGTCCTCCTCGCGGGGCATGCGCCGGCGAAGCTCCTGGGGCAGCATGGTGGCGGCGAGCTTGGCCGCGACCGCGCCGCCGTGCCCGTCGGCGACGACGTAGGCGACGTAGGCGGGGGATTGGGGGGCGGCGGCGGCGGCCGGGGGGGCGCAAGGGGCGGCGGCGGCGGCGGCGGCGCCCGAGCCGGCGGCGCCGGCGGCGCCGGCCGAGGGCGAGCGCGGGCGGGGGGCCGTCCCGCCGCCGCCGGCGCCGCCGACGCCGCTCCCTGCGCCGCCCTGCGAGTTGCTGCTGTCGGTCACGCCGCCGCCGCCGCCCAGGACGCCGCCGCCAATGGCGCTATTTGCGCCGGCGGCCGCAGTCGGGCGCGTCGACGGCTGCTGCTGCTGCTGCTGCTGCTGCTGCTGCTGCTCGTGCGCCTGCTGCTCCAGCTCCCCGACCACCTCGACAAAGTCCTCGTACTTGACGAGCGCTTGCGCGTGCGAAGAGGTCGCCACGTAGAGCAAAGGGGGCGGGGGAGGCGGCGCGGCGGCGGTCGCGGGCGCGGGGGCCGCGGCCGACGAGCGCGGTCGCGCCGAAAGCGAGTGCGGCAGCGGCGGCAAGAGCGTCGCCAGCTTGCCGCCGTCACGCACCGAGCCGCCGGCGCCGCCCAAGGGCGACACGGGCGCGCGCAGGAACGGCAAGGGGGCAGACGGGCAGCGCGACGTGGCTGCTGTTGCTGTTGTTGCTGTTGCGGTTGCGGCCGGGGCTGCCGCGCCGGCGCCGACGACGGCGGCGGGCGACAATGTCATCCCTCCTCGCCTTGCCGTTGGTGCGCGCGCCTCCGGGGCGACGCGCGCAGCGGGCCCAAGATGCGGGCCCGAACCTTGGGGCGCGACACCGGGGCCTCGGCAGTCAGGGCCAGAGGGCGGCCGGGGGCGGCAACAAAAACGCACGTGGGATTTTGAGGGAGGCGGTGTGTTGGCGGCTCCCCCGCTTCTCGTTCTGAAGTCTCTCGGTCTCAAACGCCCCGCGAGGCGTCGTGGTGCAAAGGGGGGGGGGGGTGCGCGCCGTGTCAAGTGATGGAGGGCGCGCGTATGTTGTTCGCTGTCCGGACACGGGGAGCGCTTTTACGAGAGTGGTGTGGTGTTCGCGCGATAACTGCAGGGAGGGCTCGCGATATGAGGTGGGGTGGGTGTGGGGCTCCGAGGGTGGGGGTCGAAGGAAGAAAGGTGAGCCGAGGACGATGCTCGAACGAAACGGAGTTGATAAAAGAAAACCTATGGGGGGGGGCGGGCTCCCGTTTTGTGTGCTTTTTTATTTTTTGCGAGGAGAAGTCCGAAAAAGGGGTCCCGCCGGTCCTCCCTTCAAGAAACGGCCCGCGTCGAGCACGACACTCTAAACGCAACGCACCGTCCGATCGATCCGATCGTCTCCCGACACACTCGTCAATCCCCCGCACATCGCAAAACTGGGACACGAAGCGTCGCACGAAATGCTGCCGACGTCGCCGGCGCCGACGCGCGATGACGCTGCCGCGACGGCGGCGGCCCCGGGCGCAACGAGGAGCACGAGCCCGAGGGGGCGGGCCGAGGCGGAGATTGGGCCGATGCTGCGCGCGCCCGTGGGCACGGGGCCGCCGGCAGCGGGGGCCTTGGGGCCGCCGCTCTGCAACGAACAAGAGGAGACGAAAACAGTGTCGACGGCAGAGGAGGACGAAGAGCAGCAGCAGCAAGAGGCGGCGCCGCCCGCGGGACCCGCGCCGCCGCCGCCGCCGCCGGCCAGCCTGGCGAGTGGCCCGGCACCCGTGGGAGGCGAGCAGCTGGAGGCGGCGGCGGAGATGGGGCCGGCGACGGCGCCGGCCTGGCCACCCGAGCAACAAGAGGCCGAGGCGGCGGCGCCGCCGGCCGCGCCGCAAGAAGCAGCGGCGGCGGCGGCCGTCACCCCGGCGGCCCCCCGGGCGGCCCTCCTCCCGCTTGCCGGCCGCACCGTCGTCCTCGCGGGCAGCGACGTCACGACGGCCATGGCCGCCGCCGCCTGCGCGTGCGCGGACCTGGGCGCCGCCCGCATCGTGGTCGCGGCGCCCAAGGCCAAGGACGCCGTCGCCGCCGGCCGCCAGGCGCTGGCGCGGCGCGAGGCCCGCCGCGGCGACGTTGCCCCCTCTTCTTTCGGCGGCGGCAGCGAGTGGCCGCCGCCCCGCCTCGAGGTCTGCGCGGGCGGGTCCGCCGCGCTCGACCTGTCCAGCCCGGATAGCGTGCGCGCCTTCGCCGCGTGGGCGCTCGAGGGCAGCTGGGCGGGCGCGGGCGTGGCGGTCCCTTCGGACGCCGGCGCCGGCGAGGCGGCCGAGGCGGCCCCGCCCCCCGCCCGGCCCTCGCCCGCTATCGCAGCGGCGGGCGCCGGGGCGGCGATCGACGTGCTCGTGCTGATGCCGCCCGCCGCGTCCTCCTCGCCCTGGCCGCCGTGGGGCGCCGCCGGCCCTCGCCGCGCGTACGACGGGCCGTCGGGCGCGACGCTTCTCGCGCGGCGCGCCTACGTCGGGCCGCGCCAGCTGGCGGAGGCGCTGCTGCCAGCCCTTTTGGCGCGCGCGAGGGGGGCGGGGGGGGAGGGCGGAGGGCAAGAAACAGAGACGGCGGCGGCGGCCGGGGCCGGGATGATGACAACGATGGCGCCTGCCGCCGGGCTGGGGGAGGTCCCGGGCGCCGCGTCGTCGTCGTCGCCGTCCTCGGAGGCGGGGACGTCGTCCTCCCCGTCCGACGACGAGACAGAGGAGGGGCGCGCGGCCCCTTCCCACCACGGCCGCCACCGCCCGCACCCGCAGCAAGGGCCGCCGCCGCCGCCGCCGCACCAGCAGCGGCGCCGCAGCAGCGGCCGCCGCGCCCCCCCTGCGTCCCGGCCGCCCTACTTCCCCCGCCTCGTCGTCGCCACCACAGCCTGGCACCGCCTCGCGTCGGCGCCGCCCGCCGCGCCCTTTTTGGCCGAGTGGTCGCGTGGCTGGCTCGCCGGCCCCTCGGCCTCGGCCGCGCGCGCCCTGCTGGCCGCGGCCTTGGTGGAGCGGCTCGCGCCCGCGGGCGTGGCCGTGGCGCTGTGCGAGGTGCCGTCGACGCTGCGCGCGGGGCGCGGCGGCGTCGGCGCGGGCGGCAGCGGCGGCGGCGGCGGGAGCGCGGGGGCGCAGCGCGCCCCGCCGGCGCTGGGCCTCCCGCTCGCGATGCCGCCGCTGCTGCGGCTGGCCGAGCTGCTGCCGTCCCGCCTGCCGGCGATCATGGGCAGGGGCCTTCTGCCCGGCTCGCAGGCGGCGGCGGCGGCGCCGGACCTCTCCGCCTTGGTCGCCGCGGTGAGCGGGCAGCAGCTGCCGGCCCCGCCGCCGCCGCCGCCGCCGGCCCCGCCCATCTCGGGGCCCGGCGCTGCCTCTGGCGACGGCGCCCCTTCTCGTCGCCGCGCCGCCTCGCGCCTTTTGCTCGCGCCTCTGCAAGGGGCGCACCCGCACCACGCGGCCGGCGCCGGCGTCCCTTGCTTTGTGCCGGGCCCCGCGCGGGCGTGGGCGGCGCGCGCGGGCCGCCTCGGCGCGTCGGCGGTCGGGTGGGTGCCGATCGTCGGCGGCACGGCGGCCTGGGCGGTCGAGTCGGCCGCCGCGGTCGCCGGGCTGGTGGCCGAGGCGGCGCTGGCGTCGCGCCTCGTCGGGGGAGGGGGGGGGCGCAAGGGCGGCGGCGGCGAGGGGGCGGAGGACGAAGGCGGCGGCCAGGCGTCGTCGGCGGTCGTGGTGCCCGCCGGCACGTGCGCGAGCGACCTGGCGGCGGCGCGCGCGTTGTGGCAGTTGAGCGGCGCGCTGGCGACCGCCTGAGTTGATGACGTATCAGCTATTTTCGGTTTGCGGCGGGTGGAGGAGGAGGGGACAGGGGACGAGGCGGGCGAGCGGGTGAGCTAGCGAGCGAGCGAGCAAGCGGTGACGGGCGCGCTGCCGCCGCCGCCGCCGCCGCCGCCGTCTTCAACGCCGCCATGGCGGCACAAGGACGTTTGAACGCAGTCACGAGCGCGCACAGACCACAGTTGCACACGTTCCAGACCAATATGCACGTTTACACGCACGCACGCACAGAGAGAGAGAGAGGCCTCTCACCAGACACCAGACACCGGCCTCCCGACACGCCCCCGAGCTCAGATTCTGCGCGCGCAATCCAATCCGATCCAATCGACAGACGCACATGCTGTCCGCCAGGCCAACCTGCGCGCCCGCCGCGCATCAACGACGACGACGCCGACCGGCCCCGGCCGCGGCCGCGGTCTCCGCCGCCAAGCGTGGCTCGCCGCCGCCATCGCGCCCGCGCCCGCCGCCCTGCCCGCCGTCGGCGCCCTCGCTGCACGCCGCCCGCGAGGCGCTCGCCGACCGGCTCCTGGAGGCGCTCGCCGACGAAGGCGCCGACGACGACGAGGGCGCGACGGTTGCGCGCGTCCGGGGCCTCGTGCTCGAGGCCGCCGGGGCCCTGCGAGCCAGCAGGGACTGGCCTCGCCTAGAGGCGGCGCTTCACGGCGCGGGCCGCGTTTCCGGCGTCCCCGGCGGCGGCCGCCCGCCCCTTTTCGTGGCGGCGGGCCTCGGGTCCCTTGGCGGGTACCGGGCGCGGCTGCGCGAGGAAGGGGCGGGGAGGAAGGCCCTCGACCCGGGCGCCCGCCGCCGCGCCTGCCCGCGCGCGGGCATGCGCCTCCTGCAGCTCGGGCTCGCGCGCCTGCTGCTCTTGGAGCGAGGCGGGGCGGCGGCGGCGGCGGGCGGCGGCGGCGGGGGCGGCGGGGGCGGCGAGGGCGACCCTCAATTCTTCGCGTCGTGCGCGGCCGACCCCGACTACGACGCCCTCGACCTGGCGCTCGTCAGCTCGCTGGGCTTCTCGGCCGCCCTGCGCGGCACGGTCGGCGAGGGCCTGCGCGCGGCGGCGGCGGCGGCGGATGTGGCGGCGGCGGCGGCGGACGCGGCGGCGGCGGCGGCGGCGCCGGACGCGGAGGTGGCGGCAGACGCCAACGGGGCGTCGCCGCCCGGGGCGCCCTCCCCGCCGCCGCCCGCCGGCTGCCTCGCCTACATGCCCCTGTGCCCGCGGGACGCGTACGACGAAATCCTGGAAGCTTACTGGTCTCCCGAGTCCCTGCCGAATCTCGCAATCCTGGGCACCTCGTTTGGCGCGCAAGGCGAGAGCGCGGCGCTGATCGCGGCGCTGTCGGCGTTTGGCGGCGGCGGCGGCGGCGGCGGCGGAAACGGCGGCGGCGGCGGCGGCGGAAACAGCGGCGGCGGCGGCGGCCCGGGCCCGGGCCTGCCGGGGCTTGAGGCGCCCGAGCCCCCCTCCGAGAGGCAGGCGCTGCTGGCCGCGTCGCCGGACCATCTGCTGGTCGAGACGCCCGCGCCCGACTTTGCGTGCCACGGCGTCGGCGTCGCCTTGCACACTTTTGTTCGGGAGGCAGCGGCGGGGTTTTTCGCGGCGGCGGCTACCGTCGTTCGAGGCCGAGGGGGCGCCGTTAGAAAAGACTGACTCGTTGCGAGACAAAGCGTCGCTAGATCAAAAACAGGGAATAAAGAGAGGGTTCAGTGTTATGTCGCTCTCTCTTCCGAAAGGCGCGTCTATGTCCGGTGTTCGTTTGGGGGCCAGAGAGAGATACACTCTTCATCGTTGATCGTTTTCAAGGGTGGCGGCGGAGGAGGGCGCGCGCGCTTTGGCAGTGTGGCGGCACCCGACAGCCAAACGCCAAAAGAAGCAAAATCCCAAATCAAAGAGAGATCACCACGTCTTCCACGGCTCGATCGCCCCCAGCGCCACCGTCATGCCGTTGAGCTCCGGCGTCACCGTGATGAACTTGCCGAACCGGCTGTTGTCGCGCGCCGTGCCGCGCGGCGCATAGTCGGCGACGGCGCTCGCCTGGCGCTCGGCGTCCTCGGCGCTGAGCGGCGGCAGGCGCGCGAGGAACTCGCCCGCGACGAACACGTGGCAGTCGACGCTGCACGTCTCCCACACGTTGGGCATGAAGGCGTCGTCCGGGAAGAGGCCCGAGTCGCTGAGCGCCTCGGCGACCGTCTGCCCCTCGAGCGCGTTGATCGCGTGCCGATTCCCCTTGCCGTCGATGGCGAACAGCTGCACCATGCGGTCGAACACGGTGGGGCTCGGGGCGCAGGCGCGGGCGCTGGTGGACAGGGTCGCTGCTGATGCTGCTGCTGCTGCGGAGGTGGCGCCGGGGGTGCTGTTGACCGCGGCGCGCAGGAGGCGCCCGGCGGACCGGATCATCCTGCTTGGGGTTTTAGTTTGTTGTGCGCTGTGCCTCCCCCCCTTCTGAGCGTCTGCAAGGATGGGTCTTGAGTGAGACGTGTGGTGTGTGGAGATGCGAGTGTGCGCGTGGGCCTCGGATTCACAGGCAGAGCGAGCGACGCGCGACGCGCCCACCGACGACGCGCGCGACGAAAGCGGCGTCGGCGCCTGGCCGACGCCGCTTCGTGTTCTGTTCAGAACGTGCCCCGATTTGTTCCGCCCCCGTCTCTTCCGCACAAAACCCACCACCGCTTTCGTCGCCGACTTGGGCCTCGATCCTCTAGCCAGGCGAGCTGCAGTGCCTGGCGTTCGCGCGCGCTTGCAGCGGCAGCCCCCACCCTGCACTGGCGTTTCTCGACGAGGCGGCTGCGTCGCTGCCTGGAGGAGGCGGCGCGGCGGCGGCGCGGCGTGCGGGAGGGCTCGCGACGGCGGGGCGCGGCGTGCGTCCTGTTCTGCGGGCACGGATCTGGGCGGACAAGGGTGTGCGGGGCGATGCTGGGGGTGCTTGAGGCAAGTGGGTTGACATTTGATGTTCTGTTTTAGCTGGATTTCAAGCTGGATTTCGTCGTCGTCGTCCGTTGCTCGCAACAAACCCCGAGAGCGGCGGCCGTCCCCAATCGCGACACCACCCCCCAGACCCACTCTGTCGAAATCCTTTCAAGCGACGACGCGCAAGTCCCAACATCATGGACCCGTCCGCGCTCGCGTGGCAGCTGCGCATCGCGCAGGCCGAGGCCATGCTGCAGGCCGCCGAGCACGAAAAGGCGTCCGCGCTGGCAGAGGAGGCGCGCTTTCGGCGCGAGGCGACGGCGGCGGCCGCCGACGCCGACGACAGCCGGCTGGCGCTGGCGGAGGCCGAGGCGCTGCGCTACGGCCTGGCCGCCGAGCTGATGACGTGCGCCAAGATGACGCAGGAGCTGCGCGAGCGGGCGGCCAAGGGGCGGGCCGAGGCGACGGCGTGAGTTTTTCTTTTTGCTGGGTTGTCGTGGGTTGGGCCGGCAGCGGCGCTCGGTGACCCTCTCTCGCTCGTTTGCACTGACACACCCACAACCCGCCCTCCCCCCAAAACGAACCAACCCAAAACCCACAACGCCACAATAAACAAACGGCCAAAGCCTCAAGGTCGAGCTCTGCGGCCTGCGCGTCGCCCTGGACGACGTGCGCGCCCTGGCCGCCGATTCCAACGCGCGCGAGTCGGCCGCCGGGCGGCGTGACGCGCAGCGCCTGCGCGACAGCCGCGAGGAGCCCGCGCGGGCGGCGGCAACGACGTCGGCGGCGGCGGCTCGTTCTCTCCTCGCCGCGCAAGAGCGAGAGACGGCGGCCCGCCTGGCCGCAGAGTGCGCCCGGGCCCGCAGGATGCTGCTGGAGGCCGAGGACGCGGCGGGCGACGCGGCGCGGCGGGCGGCCGAGGCCGAGGCGGCGGCGGCGGCGGTGGGCGCGGCGGCGGTGGCGGCGGCCAGGCAGCGCAACGAGGCCGAGCGGGCGGCGGCCGAGAGGAGGGCGCGCGGGGCGCCGGACGCGGTGTTCCGGCACGAGCGGCGGCGGGGCGCCTCGGCCGCGCGGCTGCAAGCGCTGCGGCGCGAGCGCGAGGCGACGCGGCAGCAGCTGCAGCAGGCGGAGCGGGCGGCGGAGGCGGCGGCGGCGGCCCTGAGCGCGGCGGCGGGGGAGGACGACTATTGAGTAACGGCGGGAGGAGGCGGGGGAGGAGGGGAGCAATTCATGGCAATTTTTGGGCGGCAACGCGAAAAAAGACGTCGACAAAAAAAACAGATCGGCGTTTTTCACAACGACTTTTTTCGAAATTCAAGTCTCCATCTCTTCCGCCTTCGGCCGCCGCTCCTCCTGCTCCTCCGCCTCCTCGCCCATGTCCTCGTCGACGCCCGTGTCCTCCGACTCGCCCGCGTCGCCGTCGTCGTCGTCGCCGAACACGATGACGTAGCTGACGCCGGCGTCCAGGTCCTCCGGCGGGGGCGGGCCGCTAGCTGTGGCGGCGGCGGCGGCGCCCTCGGCCGCCGCCGCCGCGCCGTCGCCCTTCTCCCCCGCCGCCGCCTCGTCCTCCTCGCCCTCCTCCTCCCCGGCCGTCCCCCGCCGCTCCGCCTCCGCACGGGCCCGCGCCGCCGCCGCCCCCGCCGCCGCCAGCGCCGCCCGCGCCTGCGCCCCCGCCGCCAGGTCCAGGTACCGCGACAGCACCGCCCGACCCGCCGCCAGCACGGGCACGGGGCAAGCCTCGGAGAGAGAATATTTTGCCAGCGCCGCCCAGTGCGGCGGCGGCAGCCGCCCGAGCGCCGCGTCCAAGACGGTGGCCGGCAGCTGCAGCAGGACCGGGTAGCTGGCCGGAGCGGCCTTGTCCGCGCACAGCAGGAACCCTTGCCAGGCGACGGGGTCGGTCCACACCTGGCGGCCGACCAGGCGCGAGAGGACGTCCAGGGCAAAAGGCAGTAAGCGGGGGGCGCCCTGCAGCGCGAGGATGAGCGACCGCATGAAGAGCGAGGGGAGCGGGTCGCGCGCCTCGAGCTGCTGCAGGGCCGAGGCGACGGCGGCCTGGGGGAAGGTCTCGGGCGCGCGCATGGCGACGTCGAGGGCGGCGGCGACGGTCTTGAGGAGCTGCGGCGGCCGGAGGTGGGGGGGCAGGGCGGCGGACGCGGCGGCGGAGAGGGCGTCGGCCGAGGCGGCGCCTCCGCCGCCGGCGGCGACACCCCCGCCGCCGCCTCCGCCGCCGCGGGCGAGCGGCCCGCCAGAGGGCAAGCGGCCCTCGGCGATCGAGTGGAGGGACAGCATGAGCTCGACGGGGGTGTAGAGGGCGGGCTTCGGGCGCCCGGGCGTCGCGGCGGCGGCGGCGGCGGCGGAGAGCGCGGCGGCGCGCGCGCGGGCGGCGGCGGCGCGCGCGGCGGCGGGCGTCGCCGCCGCCGCTCCGCGCCGCTCTTGTTGGCTGCCCTGCTGCTGCTGCTCCCGCTCCAGCTCCTGCTCTTCCTCGCCGCCGCCGCCGCCCCCGGGCGCCCCCGCCGAGAGCGCCTGCATTTGCCCCTCGGCCTCGGCCGCGGCCTCCATCTCGGCCTCGGCCGCCTCGAGCTCGGCGGCCGCCGCCGCCTCGGCCGCCCCGGCCGCCGCGCGCGCCGCCTCGGCCGCCGCCGCCGCCGCGCCGCCACCGCCGCCCGGCTGCGTCAGCCGGCGGAACAGCGTCCGCAGCGCGGCCGAGGGCAGCGCGAGCAGCGCCGGCAGGAGGGCGTCGGTTTCGCGGCGCGACAGCGAGGGCGCCACGTACCCGGCGTACTGCGCGTCGCCGCCAGCGGCGTGGCGCGCGAGCGCGGCATCGACCAGCGGGCGCGGCAGCGCGCCCGTGGGCCCGCCGGGCGCGTCCGCCAGCGCCCCCAGCATCGCCAGCAAGAGGGCGTCGGCGGCGGAGGGGGGCGGCGGCGGCAGTGGCGATGACGGCGGAGGGGGCGTACCGGCGCCCACGCCCGCGCCCACGCCGCGCGCGTCGCCGCCGCCTCCTCCTTCGCCCTCGTCTCCTTGTCCCCTCTCCGCGCCGCCCGCCTTGTCCGCGCCGCCCGCCTTGTCCGCGGCGCCCGCCTTGTCCGCGGCGGCTCGCCCCCCTAGAGTCGCGCCTTGCCCCCCCAAAGACGCGCCCTGCCCGCCGCCGGCGGGCGCGTCCAGTATGGCGGCCGTAAGCGAGGGATCCCGGGCGCCGAGCGCGCGCGCGAGCGCGGGCGCGTACCGCAGCACGGCGGCGCGGGCGGCGGGCGCCCCCGCGCGCGCAAAGGCGCGCAGCAGGCGGGCGAACAGGCGGGCGGGCTGCTTGGCGCACAGGGCCATGAAGAGGGCGCAGCGGGCCTCGCATTCGTCCTCGGACAGTAGAGGGGCGGCCGGCGGGGGCGCCGCCGCGCCGTCGCCACGGCCGGCCGCTGCGTTCACCTTCTCCTCCTCCTCCTCCTCCTCCCCCTCCACCTCCTCTTGTTTCTCTCCGGCGGGCGCCCCCACCCCCTCTGCTGCTTCTTTTACTGCCGCCGCTTCCTCCGCGGCCTCCTCTTCCGCCGCCTCGGGGGGCGCGCGCGCCTCGGCCAGCTCCTCCAGCCGCGCCGAGGCGTAGGCCTCGATTTCGCCCGCCAGCACCGGGCGCGCGTACAGGATGTTTGCTGACAGCCGCACCGCCTTGCCGCGCGCGTCGCCGTCGCCGCCCGCCGCCGCCGCCAGCACCAGGCCCAGCAGCGCCCGCCGCGCGGCGCGCGGCCTGGGCCTCGCCTCGATCAGCGCGCGGCACGTGGCCAGCGCCAGGGTGGCCCACTCGCCCGCCTCCGGATCGTCGTCGGCCAGGCCGGCGAACCCCCCGCCGTCGGCCAGCGCCGACGCGCGCCGCTCGAGCGACGC
>Ga0209390_10006757_pt1 | contig 15140 bp, 4 predicted proteins | sample BON01_FD_187212 | JGI IMG/M metagenome (GOLD analysis project Ga0209390, IMG submission 187212) | Freshwater microbial communities from Lake Bonney liftoff mats and glacier meltwater in Antarctica - BON-01 (SPAdes) (version 2) | ecosystem: Environmental > Aquatic > Freshwater > Ice > Glacier... | reverse complement strand
CTGAGTGAAAGACAATCCTAGACACCGACTCCTTGTGGGAAGCTTTTGGTTCCCAACACACCCTCTTGGCTAGGAGTGTATTGCTTGGTAAATATGTTTGCGTATTTTTCATGCTCTGCCTGTGGAAGGTATTTTGTAAAAAAATCTGCAATATTTCCTACTCCTTCCTTCCAGATGACCTTGAAATGTCCATTTTTAACTTCATTCTTAACCCAGTGATATCGTCTATCGATGTGCTTGGTTTTCCTGTCGTGGACTGTGTTGTTGGCAATGCCAACTGCGCATTTGTTGTCGCATTCATGATCTGTCGTGCGTTGAGGATATCCAATGCCTTCTAATATGTTTCTGGCATAGATGCCTCGCTTTGTCGTGTCGTGTACTGATATGTACTCGGCTTCAGCTGCTGAGTCTGGTATGCAGTCAATGATGTGTGACATAACCTCCACTGGACTTGATATCGGGTGATTATTCTCGTCGCACCCGCCCAGATAGAGTACCCCTCCTGCTCTTGATCGTCCTTTCGTTTCGCTGCAGAATGAAGCATCTGACACTGTATGCAATGTCATGTCATTTGGGTAGAACTGCAGCACGGTGTTCGGGTGTCCGGCAAGATAGCGCAGGATATGGTTCACCTCCCGCAGTAGTGCTTTGGTGGGGTTAGCTTGCTTTGATCCTACCTTACTTACCGCGAGCGCTGTATCGTAGTTGACGCATGCTGCCCCCCAGTTCAACGCTCCGATTTTGCTTCTCAACTCTGTCATGAGCTGAGGTGACAGTGGCTTGGAGTCATCCTCGCTTACCGGTGCCTGCTTTCCCGTGTACACGGGTCTGGCGTACTTGTATGGGGCTGTTTCTGTGGTGCAGTCCTCCATGTTGTATTTTGCTAGTATCTTCCTTACCCAACCATTTAGGTATAGCGTCACGATATGGTTCTGGGTGTCATGCTCTATGTCCAGACCACAGAAATGGAACTTTTGGAATCTCTCGGTCGTGTAACTTTGAGACAGTACAAATTTGTAGCCTGCGTCATTCAGGACCTTCTCCAGCCGTTCCCTCGCCTTGGTCTCCGGGACATGCAATATGGCAAAGTCGTCCACGTTCGTGTTGAACAGAAAGCCCTCTTCACCAGGTACCTCACTTACCCATAGGTTGGTATTGTCAACTTCCCGGTACCCATTGGAGGTCAGTGTGGCCGACAGTACTGTTCCAGCAATGGTGCCGGCATCATACATGCCGTAGATGGCTTGAGTGCATGAGAGCAGTATGCGATCATCACGGATGTAGTTGCTAAACTTTTCCCGCACTTCTTCAGGGAAGAATGTCGTGTCGTAGAACATGTAGTCGGTACGTGGCAACTTGTTTCGTTCATGTAGGTAGAATGATTCCAGATCCAACGTGTCCATGCGCGCCCCCATTGTTTGCGATCTTGATGCCAGCGCGGCGCAGAATATCTTCTTCGCGAGGTGGTCGGAGGAGAAGTTTGAGTATTGCTCCTCTCTAACCTCATCCCTCCGCTTGGACCCATTGTATGCGGCACGTACTCTACGTGGCTTCCCTTCTTTGTTCTCTAATACTTTCACGACATTACGCGCAATGCCACGCTGCACGATCGCGTCCGGGTGAACCATTTGGATCCCCTCAATGCTGATGAAGCGCAGCAATTCGGCCACGTCTGCCCTCTGCCAGTCCGGCGCGTTTGGCGTCTTCATAGCCTTACGCATTGTGAGCGTCTTATGGTCTACCTCCGTCAGTACCAGTATGGTCTCAGGATCATTCTCTTCAGCCATGGGATCCAGCGTGGCGCGGTGTTTCGTGGCCCCACGCGTGGAGTACACGCCGGTGGGTATATGTTTCAGTGATACCTCTCGATTTGAGCTCTGAGGGACTGTCTGAAAGTCTCGCGCCGAAATTGTGCCCGTAATTTGCTCGGCCGTATCTGCTGGGATTGTGCCCGTCTGAAAGTTGTGGTCAGAATTTGTCGCGTCTCGGTCGCCAGGTTCGGAATTTTCATTGGGGTATCGCGCCATGATTAGGGCTGGATGCTCAGCGCTGGGTTGTACCTCATCACTCCTTTGCCCTACTGTGGCTGGAGCATATTGACTTGGGTCGTAGTGTGTGACGTCTGGAAAGGAGTCGGCATTTCCCTCGTCGAAATCCAGTGGCGAAGACATCCAGGTAACAGGCGCGCCGTCTACCATTACAGTGGCCTCAAACAGTTCGAGGTCGTCGTCTTCTTTCGGGAAGGCAGACGCATATGCTTCCAGCGCTTCCGCCAGCGTGACATCGGGCGGGGTGCCTTGACCTTTGAGCGCGTTGGTCAGATCTGTGATGCGCGCCACCAGTTCGTCTCTTGCGGTGTAGCGCGGGTATGTCACGTCCTCGCTGAGGAAGACTACCTGTTGCCGGACGAATGGCGTCATAGCCCCTGGTTCACGCAGCTGGTGCTGCCGGTAGTTGGCTGGGCCCATATAGAATGCTACCTTGCTCCTGTATCCCCATGATTTCCTGAGGGCTTTGGGCACGAAGGCCTGCACCTTGACTCCCCATGGCGCGATGGGATTTGCATTGAAATCGTAAGCTTTGCCGAAGTAAGAGTGGTATGATGACTGCCCCTCGGACGTTCCTCTACGCAGTAGTGATAGCGTGAGTTCCGCCATCTGCACAGCCTTGTCCCAGTTCGCTAGAGCGCACTCCGAGTCTCGCCCAGCTAGGGTGGCAATCACGTGCCTCTTGACGGTTTGTATGTGTCGTTCCGTGTCATTCGCGCGATGGTTGTATGGTTCAACCATTTTCTGCGGCACCTTGAGTTTTGCGAAGTACGCCTTGGCCGTGCCCGACATCTCGTTGTCGGTAAGTACTAAATTGATGTTATGCCCTAGTGCTATGGCTTCATTGTACGTCTTCATTACCATGTCATTAACCTCTGTCCTATTCTTTATCGAGTTCAATCTTATGTAGTTGGCAGACTGTATGTACGATACGTGGACCGCGGAGTGTCCCATGACGGAGTTCACCTGCAATTTTCCTGTAGTATCTGCTGACAGTTTGCCCACCAAGAAGCTTACCATAGCATCCCCAGCCTTCTCGGGTGCTCCATCTTCTGCAAATCCAGGTATAGACTCTCGGGTTACGAGGACCTGGTCGGGGTTCACAGCGGGGATCACGGGTTCGATTACAATGTCGTTTGGTGTACCTTTGTCGACACCCTCTGAGTCCTGCACCTCGACAGCGCTCTTGGCTGCCGTGGATTTCTTTCTGGAAGACTTCGTGGATTGCACACCTTTCAGGTGTTGCCTCAGATGCCCCTTTGATGTTGCCTCTGTTTTCGGTGGATTCGCCAGGACATCAGCTGCTGTAATTCCAGGCAGCGTTAGGTGGGATTTCATCGCGGCCACCAGTCCAGCCACAGTCGGGTACCCGAGAGCAGCGTGGTAAAAATGGACACGTTCGGCCTTCCCCTGGAAGCTGATACCGCCGTAATATGTTGACAGGTTTGGCATGAAGTATACTACTTCGTCTGCACTGCTATTGCCTTTCGTGTGACTGGTATCCTTACCCCCAATAGGCAGCTTAAACAGCCCGCCCTCGCCAGGGTCTCGGCCACCGACTGCCAGCGTGTTACCTGCATCGTCTTGGACTTTTACCTCTGCATCGGTAAACACTACCGTGTAGCCTCTGCTGCACAATCTCGGTACTGATATCAGCGGGTCATTTAGCTCCTCGAGTATCCTGGCCTGCATTGGCTCTATGCCAGTTACTTGGATGCTGGCTGTGCCCAGCACCGCCATTAAAGTGTTGCTGGCTGATATGGCCTTGGCCTTGCCCGGCAGTCTTCCCCATGACACACTCGGCCCGGCATCCTTGGCCGGCAGGTAATGATTCTGCGCCCCGCTGTCTACGACAGCTTCGATATTTGAGTTATTAGGCTGTGTCGTCGCGTGATTTATAATATCGTTAACATAAAATATATTATCGACTTTATTTATCACCTCTTGCGTACGACCGCCGGCTCCTCATTTACTGCTGTCTCTGCGGCTGCGACCGATCTTCTTGCCAGTGCGATGGGTGCAGTCTTTCCACAGATGCGGCTCCTTGGCGCCCGTGTGCACTGGGCATGTGCTCTCGACAGGAGTGTCCTTGTATTTCTCCTTGTTTGCCTTGCGGATAGCCTCAAAATGCGCTTCCTTTTCTTGTTGCTCCTTGACAGACAGCACTGCATCGGCAGCTCCAGTAGCCTTGGCGGATTCATTGTTCAGCTCTTGATACTGCTCCTTCTTCAGCTCTGTCAGGAATATAGCCGCTAGCTGCGCCATGCTCACGTTGCTATCGCGCGCCGGAATTGCCATCTTATCCATGAAAGACATGTAGATGACATCTCTCGTGAGCTTGATTAGTGAGCGCCAGAACGTCTCCTTCGCCGCCGGCTCCGTGATATCATTGCCTCCGGCCTTCATCTCCCCCACTATAGAGGCAAACGCCAGAATGTGCTTTGACAGCGACTTGTTGACTTCCCACGGGAGCTGCAGCTTGTTCATCATGTCCTCGGCTTGTGCGCTAGTCAGCTGAGCGTAGTGCTCCTTGATGCCGTCGAATATTTCCTTCGCGGAAAGGCAGGCTGTCGCGCTCTGCCCGAGCCGGATGCACAGCTGCTCGTATGCCTCGACACTTAGGTAGCCTTCGGCGGCCTCTTGTAGCTTGATCAGCGCCTCGTTCTCGCGCTTGTACTCGGCACGCTCGTTGTCGTACTTGCGTGTGGCGTCGGCGGTCGCAAGGTTTGGCGCTATCGGCCTCTCCTTCTTCTGATACTCATCGCCATGAAGGTATTCAGGGATGTCGAGCTGCATAGCTAGCTGCATGATCTTGTTGACCACTTTCAGTGCAGTTGAGCTGTCGCCTCCAACCACGTAGACTAACTTGCTGTTTATGGTTACAGACATATTTGTTACTCAGTAATTAAACTGTTGACAGTCGTAAAAGAACGCAACCAACTATTCTAGGTAGATTCACAAACGCTAGATGTTATGTATGCTGTTTAATTACTGAGTGAAAGACAATCCTAGACACCGACTCCTTGTGGGAAGCTTTTGGTTCCCAACACACCCTCTTGGCTAGGAGTGTATTGCCTCGTAAATATGTTTGCGTATTTTTCATGCTCTGCTTGTGGAAGATATTTCGTGAAGAAATCTGCAATGTTTCCTACTCCTTCCTTCCAGATGACGTTGAAATGCCCATTTTTAACTTCGTTCTTGACCCAGTGGTAGCGTCTATCGATGTGCTTGGTTTTTCTGTCGTGTACTGTGTTGTTAGCAATGCCAACTGCACATTTGTTGTCGCATTCATGGTCTGTAGTGCCTTGAGGGTACCCAATGCCCTCTAAAATATTCCTGCAATAGATGCCTCGCTTCGTAGTGTCATGGACTGATACATACTCGGCCTCAGCTGCTGAGTCAGGAATGCAATCAATGATGTGTGACATAACCTCTACTGGGCTTGAGATCGGGTGATTATTTTCGTCGCATCCGCCCAGGTATAGGACCCCTCCTGCTCTTGATCTCCCTTTCGTTTCACTGCAGAAAGATGCATCTGACACTGTATGCAATGTCATATCGCATGGGTGGAACTGCAGCACAGTATTTGGGTGCCCGGCTAGGTACCTGAGTATGTGATTTACCTCTCGCAACAGTGCTTTGGTCGGGTTTGCCTGCTTCGATCCGACCTTGCTCACAGCTAGGGCTGTATCGTAATTGACACAGGCCGCCCCCCAGTTTAGGGCTCCGATCTTGCTTCTTAACTCGGTCATGAGTTGCGCTGATAATGGCGCGGAATCATCTTCGCTCACTGGTGCCTGCTTGCCCGTGTACACGGGTCTGGCGTACTTGTATGGGGCTGTTTCCGTTGTACAGTTTTCCATGTTGTACTTTGCGAGTAGCTTCCTGACCCACCCATTTAGGTACAGCGTCACTACGTGATTCTGGGTGTCGTGCTCTATATCCAGGCCACAGAAATGGAACTTTTGAAATCTTTCGGTCGTGTAGCTTTTAGCCCGTACAAATTTGTAGCCTGCGTCATTCAATACCTTTTCCAGCCTTTCCATCGCCTTTGTCGCCGGTATGTGTATGATGGCGAAGTCATCGACGTTAGTGTTGAACAGAAAACCTTCTTCACCTGGTATATCGCTCACCCAGAGATTGGTGCTGTCCACTTCCTTGTAGCCATTGGTGCTCAGAGTGCCTGACAGTACTGTTCCTGCAATGGTGCCAGCGTCGTACATGCCGTAGATGGCTTGTGTACAGGACAGGAGTATGCGGTCATCGCGGATGTACTGGCTGAACTTTTCTCGCACTTCTTTTGGGAAGAAGGTGGTGTCGTAGAACATGAAGTCAGTTCTCGGCAGCTTGTTTCTCTCGTGCAGATAGAAAGACTCGAGGTCCAGAGTGTCCATTCGTGCCCCCATCGTCTTCGATCTGGCTGCCAGCGCTGCGCAGAAGATTTTCTTAGCGAGGTGATCGGAGGAGAAGTTGGAGTATTGCTCTTCCCTGACCTCGTCCTTGCGCTTGGACCCATTGTACGCGGCGCGGACTCGGCGTGGTTTCCCTTCCTTGTTTTCAAGGACCTTGACGACATTTCGAGCGATACCGCGCTGCACTATTGCATCTGGGTGCACCAGGTCGATTCCTTTGATGCTGACGAACCGCAAAAACTCTGCTACATCTGCTCGCTGCCAGTCCTCTGCATCGGGAGTGCGCATTGCCTTGCGCATTGTCAGCGTCTTATGGTCGATTTCGGTAAGGACCAGGATTGACTCTGGGTCCTTTTCTTCTGCCATTGGATCTAGGATGACGCTATGTCTCTTGGCTCCACGCGTGGAGTATGCGCCTGTGGGTATGTGTACAGTGGGTACCCCGACAGTGGCCTTGATTGGCCCTGTCTGAATATTTCGGTCAGAATCTGCGCCCGTCGGTACATGCTCAGTGGGCTCCCCAATATCTGCGCGAATTGGCTCTGTCTGAAGAATGCGGTCAGAACAAGGTGCGGAATTTTCGCCAGTGTACCGTGCCATGATGAGAGCTGGATGCTCTGCATTGTGCTGTTGCTCAACTCTATCTGGCATGACCGGGGCAGGTGCATAGTTATCCGGATCATAGTGGGTAACTTGCGGAAATGTATCAGCATTCCCTTCGTCGAAGTCTAGCGGTGATGCTAGCCAGACCACGGGCGCGCCGTCCTCCATGACAGTTGCCTCAAGCAGGTCGATGTCATCATCTTCTTGCGGGAATGCCGCTGCATACGCCCCCAGCGCCTCTGCGAGCGTAGTATCAGGAGGTGTACCCTTTTGCTTCAGCGCTAGAGTCAGATCCGTGATGCGCGCGATCAATTCGTCACGTGCAGTGAACCGTGGGTATTTGACATCTTCGCTGAGGAAAACTACTTGCTGCCTGACAAATGGAGTCATAGCCCCAGGCTCTCGCAGTTGGTGTTGCCGGTAGTTGACTGGGCCCATGTAGAAAGCCACCTTGCTACGGTAACCCCAAGACTTTCGAAGAGCTTTGGGGACGAACGCTTGTACCTTGACGCCCCATGGTGCGATAGGATGTGCATTAAAGTCGTACTCTTTGCCAAAGTACGAGTGGTACGACGATTGCCCTTCGGACGTGCCCCTTCGCAGAAGCGACAGAGTGAGCTCCGCCATCTGTACTGCCTTGTCCCAGTTCTCGAGTGCGCATCCTGGGTCTCGCCCAGCCAGTGTGGCAATGACGTGCCGCTTGACAGTCTGGATGTGTCTTTCTGTATCGTTCGCGCGATGGTTGTACGGCTCTACCATTTCCTGCTGAACCTTGAGCTTCGCGAAGTATGCCTTTGCTGCGCTAGACATTTCATTGTCGGTAAGTACTAGGTTTATCTTGTGTCCTAGCGCCGTTGCCTCGTTGTATGTCTTCATGATCATGTCGTTAACCTCAGTCCTATTCTTGATAGCGTTCAACCTTATGTAGTTGGCGGATTGTATGTACGATACGTGGACCGCGGTGTGTCCCATGACGGAGTTAACCTGGAGTTTTCCTGTCGTATCTGCGGACAGTCTACCGACCATGAAGCTCACCAAGGTATCGCCTGTATTATTGCTTTGCTCTTCTGCTACAAATCCCGGTATGGACTCTCTGGTTTCTAGGACCTGCTGGGCTTGAACGTCTGCTATGTCCACTGGTTCTACTACGGTGTCTATTGGCGTGCCATCTTCGACAGTGACACCCTCTGAGTCCTGCACATCGGCAGCATGATTGGCTGCCGTGATATTGTTGTTTGACGCTTTGGTGGAACGCACATTTTTTAGGTGCTGGCGCAGATGGCCTTTAGCAGTTGCCTCGGTCTTCGGGGGATTTGCCAGAACATCTGCAGCTGAAATTCCGGGCAGCTTCAGGTGAGATTTCAGCGCGGCAACGAACCCAGCCACCGTCGGAAAACCCAGTGCTGCATGGTAGAAATGGACCCGCTCAGCTTTGTTCTTGAAACTGATTCCGCCGTAGTAGGTGGACAGGTTAGGCATGTAGTATATTACGCCGTCTGCACTGTTCTCGCTGTTATCTGGCTGCTCTGCTACCATGTGGCATGCCTCTGCAGCCCCATTGATAGGCAGTTTGAACAACCCTCCTTCGCCAGGATCTCGGCCTCCAATCGCTAGCGCGTTACCTGCAGCGTCTTGGACTTGCACTTCTTTCTCGGTAAAGACTACCGTGTACCCTTTGCTGCACAGCCTTGGTACCGATATCAGTGGGTCATTCAGCTCTTTTAGTATCCTGGCCTGTAAAGGCTCTATGCCTGTTACCCTTATAATAGCTGTACCCAGCACTGACATGAGAGTGTTGCTTGCGGATATAGCCTTGGCATGGCCCTGCAGGCGTCCCCATGAGCTGCTGTGTCCTGCATCTTTGACTGGCAGATAGTGATTCTGCGCTCCACTGTCTACGACAGCTTCAGTATTAGAGAAATTAGGCTGTGTCGACGCGTGATATTTATTATCGTTAACATGTAAAATATTACCGACTTTATTTATCACCTCTTGCGTGCGACTGCCGACTCCTCATTTGCGACTGAGCCTCTTGCCAGTGCGGTGGGTACAATCCTTCCACAGGTGCGGCTCCTTGGCGTCAGTGTGCACGGGGCAGGTGTTCTCAATGGGCGTGTCCTTGAATCTCTCCTTGTTGGCCTTACGGATTGCCTGAAAATGCGCGTCTTTCTCCTTGCGGTCTCTTTGCTCTTTGACCTCCAACACAGCCTCGGCTGCTTTGGAGGTGTCCGCGTTGAGATCAGCGAAATGCTCCTCGTCTAGCTCGGCCAAGAAGTCTGCCACGAATTTCGGCATGCTGATTGTGTCATCCTCTACCAACATCCGCATCGGCTTGCAGAGGCTGACGGTATACACCGCGTTTCTCGTGAGCGCCGAAAGCGTGCGCCATAGCGTTTCCTTGCTTACCTGGTCGAGTTGTCCCTTCTTACCAGCCTTTAGATCCGCGAAAACTACTCCATGCTTGATCACATGCGCAGTGAGGGACGTGCTCGTGTCCCAGTCTACTTGCAAACTTTTCACCATCGACTCTGCCTGCGCGGTGGGCATCTTCGAGTAGTGGGTTTTCATCCCATCCATAATCTCCCTGGCGCTGAGTGACTCTGCTGTACTCCTCCCCATGCGCACGCACAGCTGCTCGTATGCAGCTGTGGTTAGGTATCCTCGAGCTGCTTCTCGCAACTTACGTAGGTGGTTCACCTCGGTCTTGAACTCTGTCATGTCTGCGTCGTATCTGCGCATGTTGTCTGCAGTTGCGCTGGCCGGGGTATGCGGCTTCACCTTGAGCTCGTATCCTTCTTGAGTTGCATACTCTAACAGGTACAGTTCTGTTGCCAGAGTTTGCAACTCTTGCAGGCACTTGATTGCTGTGGAGGAATCTCCTCCCACGTCATACATTATCTTCTTCGTATCTGTTGACATAATACTATCTACCTCAGTATTTAAACTGTTGAGACTCGTAAAAGAACACAAACTACTATTCTAGGTAGATTCACAAACGCTAGATGTTATGTATGCTGTTTAAATACTGAGTGACAAACAATCCTAGGCACCGACTTTCTGTGGGAAGCTTTTGGTTCCCAACACACCCTCTTGGCTAGGAGTGTATTGCCTCGTAAATATGTTTGCGTATTTTTCATGCTCTGCTTGTGGAAGATATTTCGTGAAGAAATCTGCAATGTTTCCTACTCCTTCCTTCCAGATGACGTTGAAATGCCCATTTTTAACTTCGTTCTTGACCCAGTGGTAGCGTCTATCGATGTGCTTGGTTTTTCTGTCGTGTACTGTGTTGTTAGCAATGCCAACTGCACATTTGTTGTCGCATTCATGGTCTGTAGTGCCTTGAGGGTACCCAATGCCCTCTAAAATATTCCTGCAATAGATGCCTCGCTTCGTAGTGTCATGGACTGATACATACTCGGCCTCAGCTGCTGAGTCAGGAATGCAATCAATGATGTGTGACATAACCTCTACTGGGCTTGAGATCGGGTGATTATTTTCGTCGCATCCGCCCAGGTATAGGACCCCTCCTGCTCTTGATCTCCCTTTCGTTTCACTGCAGAAAGATGCATCTGACACTGTATGCAATGTCATATCGCATGGGTGGAACTGCAGCACAGTATTTGGGTGCCCGGCTAGGTACCTGAGTATGTGATTTACCTCTCGCAACAGTGCTTTGGTCGGGTTTGCCTGCTTCGATCCGACCTTGCTCACAGCTAGGGCTGTATCGTAATTGACACAGGCCGCCCCCCAGTTTAGGGCTCCGATCTTGCTTCTTAACTCGGTCATGAGTTGCGCTGATAATGGCGCGGAATCATCTTCGCTCACTGGTGCCTGCTTGCCCGTGTACACGGGTCTGGCGTACTTGTATGGGGCTGTTTCCGTTGTACAGTTTTCCATGTTGTACTTTGCGAGTAGCTTCCTGACCCACCCATTTAGGTACAGCGTCACTACGTGATTCTGGGTGTCGTGCTCTATATCCAGGCCACAGAAATGGAACTTTTGAAATCTTTCGGTCGTGTAGCTTTTAGCCCGTACAAATTTGTAGCCTGCGTCATTCAATACCTTTTCCAGCCTTTCCATCGCCTTTGTCGCCGGTATGTGTATGATGGCGAAGTCATCGACGTTAGTGTTGAACAGAAAACCTTCTTCACCTGGTATATCGCTCACCCAGAGATTGGTGCTGTCCACTTCCTTGTAGCCATTGGTGCTCAGAGTGCCTGACAGTACTGTTCCTGCAATGGTGCCAGCGTCGTACATGCCGTAGATGGCTTGTGTACAGGACAGGAGTATGCGGTCATCGCGGATGTACTGGCTGAACTTTTCTCGCACTTCTTTTGGGAAGAAGGTGGTGTCGTAGAACATGAAGTCAGTTCTCGGCAGCTTGTTTCTCTCGTGCAGATAGAAAGACTCGAGGTCCAGAGTGTCCATTCGTGCCCCCATCGTCTTCGATCTGGCTGCCAGCGCTGCGCAGAAGATTTTCTTAGCGAGGTGATCGGAGGAGAAGTTGGAGTATTGCTCTTCCCTGACCTCGTCCTTGCGCTTGGACCCATTGTACGCGGCGCGGACTCGGCGTGGTTTCCCTTCCTTGTTTTCAAGGACCTTGACGACATTTCGAGCGATACCGCGCTGCACTATTGCATCTGGGTGCACCAGGTCGATTCCTTTGATGCTGACGAACCGCAAAAACTCTGCTACATCTGCTCGCTGCCAGTCCTCTGCATCGGGAGTGCGCATTGCCTTGCGCATTGTCAGCGTCTTATGGTCGATTTCGGTAAGGACCAGGATTGACTCTGGGTCCTTTTCTTCTGCCATTGGATCTAGGATGACGCTATGTCTCTTGGCTCCACGCGTGGAGTATGCGCCTGTGGGTATGTGTACAGTGGGTACCCCGACAGTGGCCTTGATTGGCCCTGTCTGAATATTTCGGTCAGAATCTGCGCCCGTCGGTACATGCTCAGTGGGCTCCCCAATATCTGCGCGAATTGGCTCTGTCTGAAGAATGCGGTCAGAACAAGGTGCGGAATTTTCGCCAGTGTACCGTGCCATGATGAGAGCTGGATGCTCTGCATTGTGCTGTTGCTCAACTCTATCTGGCATGACCGGGGCAGGTGCATAGTTATCCGGATCATAGTGGGTAACTTGCGGAAATGTATCAGCATTCCCTTCGTCGAAGTCTAGCGGTGATGCTAGCCAGACCACGGGCGCGCCGTCCTCCATGACAGTTGCCTCAAGCAGGTCGATGTCATCATCTTCTTGCGGGAATGCCGCTGCATACGCCCCCAGCGCCTCTGCGAGCGTAGTATCAGGAGGTGTACCCTTTTGCTTCAGCGCTAGAGTCAGATCCGTGATGCGCGCGATCAATTCGTCACGTGCAGTGAACCGTGGGTATTTGACATCTTCGCTGAGGAAAACTACTTGCTGCCTGACAAATGGAGTCATAGCCCCAGGCTCTCGCAGTTGGTGTTGCCGGTAGTTGACTGGGCCCATGTAGAAAGCCACCTTGCTACGGTAACCCCAAGACTTTCGAAGAGCTTTGGGGACGAACGCTTGTACCTTGACGCCCCATGGTGCGATAGGATGTGCATTAAAGTCGTACTCTTTGCCAAAGTACGAGTGGTACGACGATTGCCCTTCGGACGTGCCCCTTCGCAGAAGCGACAGAGTGAGCTCCGCCATCTGTACTGCCTTGTCCCAGTTCTCGAGTGCGCATCCTGGGTCTCGCCCAGCCAGTGTGGCAATGACGTGCCGCTTGACAGTCTGGATGTGTCTTTCTGTATCGTTCGCGCGATGGTTGTACGGCTCTACCATTTCCTGCTGAACCTTGAGCTTCGCGAAGTATGCCTTTGCTGCGCTAGACATTTCATTGTCGGTAAGTACTAGGTTTATCTTGTGTCCTAGCGCCGTTGCCTCGTTGTATGTCTTCATGATCATGTCGTTAACCTCAGTCCTATTCTTGATAGCGTTCAACCTTATGTAGTTGGCGGATTGTATGTACGATACGTGGACCGCGGTGTGTCCCATGACGGAGTTAACCTGGAGTTTTCCTGTCGTATCTGCGGACAGTCTACCGACCATGAAGCTCACCAAGGTATCGCCTGTATTATTGCTTTGCTCTTCTGCTACAAATCCCGGTATGGACTCTCTGGTTTCTAGGACCTGCTGGGCTTGAACGTCTGCTATGTCCACTGGTTCTACTACGGTGTCTATTGGCGTGCCATCTTCGACAGTGACACCCTCTGAGTCCTGCACATCGGCAGCATGATTGGCTGCCGTGATATTGTTGTTTGACGCTTTGGTGGAACGCACATTTTTTAGGTGCTGGCGCAGATGGCCTTTAGCAGTTGCCTCGGTCTTCGGGGGATTTGCCAGAACATCTGCAGCTGAAATTCCGGGCAGCTTCAGGTGAGATTTCAGCGCGGCAACGAACCCAGCCACCGTCGGAAAACCCAGTGCTGCATGGTAGAAATGGACCCGCTCAGCTTTGTTCTTGAAACTGATTCCGCCGTAGTAGGTGGACAGGTTAGGCATGTAGTATATTACGCCGTCTGCACTGTTCTCGCTGTTATCTGGCTGCTCTGCTACCATGTGGCATGCCTCTGCAGCCCCATTGATAGGCAGTTTGAACAACCCTCCTTCGCCAGGATCTCGGCCTCCAATCGCTAGCGCGTTACCTGCAGCGTCTTGGACTTGCACTTCTTTCTCGGTAAAGACTACCGTGTACCCTTTGCTGCACAGCCTTGGTACCGATATCAGTGGGTCATTCAGCTCTTTTAGTATCCTGGCCTGTAAAGGCTCTATGCCTGTTACCCTTATAATAGCTGTACCCAGCACTGACATGAGAGTGTTGCTTGCGGATATAGCCTTGGCATGGCCCTGCAGGCGTCCCCATGAGCTGCTGTGTCCTGCATCTTTGACTGGCAGATAGTGATTCTGCGCTCCACTGTCTACGACAGCTTCAGTATTAGAGAAATTAGGCTGTGTCGACGCGTGATATTTATTATCGTTAACATGTAAAATATTACCGACTTTATTTATCACCTCTTGCGTGCGACTGCCGACTCCTCATTTGCGACTGAGCCTCTTGCCAGTGCGGTGGGTACAATCCTTCCACAGGTGCGGCTCCTTGGCGTCAGTGTGCACGGGGCAGGTGTTCTCAATGGGCGTGTCCTTGAATCTCTCCTTGTTGGCCTTACGGATTGCCTGAAAATGCGCGTCTTTCTCCTTGCGGTCTCTTTGCTCTTTGACCTCCAACACAGCCTCGGCTGCTTTGGAGGTGTCCGCGTTGAGATCAGCGAAATGCTCCTCGTCTAGCTCGGCCAAGAAGTCTGCCACGAATTTCGGCATGCTGATTGTGTCATCCTCTACCAACATCCGCATCGGCTTGCAGAGGCTGACGGTATACACCGCGTTTCTCGTGAGCGCCGAAAGCGTGCGCCATAGCGTTTCCTTGCTTACCTGGTCGAGTTGTCCCTTCTTACCAGCCTTTAGATCCGCGAAAACTACTCCATGCTTGATCACATGCGCAGTGAGGGACGTGCTCGTGTCCCAGTCTACTTGCAAACTTTTCACCATCGACTCTGCCTGCGCGGTGGGCATCTTCGAGTAGTGGGTTTTCATCCCATCCATAATCTCCCTGGCGCTGAGTGACTCTGCTGTACTCCTCCCCATGCGCACGCACAGCTGCTCGTATGCAGCTGTGGTTAGGTATCCTCGAGCTGCTTCTCGCAACTTACGTAGGTGGTTCACCTCGGTCTTGAACTCTGTCATGTCTGCGTCGTATCTGCGCATGTTGTCCGCAGTTGCGCTGGCCGGGGTATGCGGCTTCACCTTGAGCTCGTATCCTTCTTGAGTTGCATACTCTAACAGGTACAGTTCTGTGGCCAGAGTTTGCAACTCTTGTAGGCACTTGATTGCTGTGGAGGAATCTCCTCCCACGTCATACATCAACTTCTTCGTTTCTGTTGACATAATATTATCTACCTCAGTATTTAAACTGTTGAGACTCGTAAAAGAACACAAACTACTATTCTAGGTAGATTCACAAACGCTAGATGTTATGTATGCTGTTTAAATACTG
>Ga0209390_10006753_pt1 | contig 15146 bp, 7 predicted proteins | sample BON01_FD_187212 | JGI IMG/M metagenome (GOLD analysis project Ga0209390, IMG submission 187212) | Freshwater microbial communities from Lake Bonney liftoff mats and glacier meltwater in Antarctica - BON-01 (SPAdes) (version 2) | ecosystem: Environmental > Aquatic > Freshwater > Ice > Glacier... | reverse complement strand
TTGCTGATGGCTTCTTTCAGACTCCTCCTCACGAAGGAAACCCTTGCCATTCGCTAACACTTCCCTTCAACTAGGCGTGTACGGGGACTTACACCCCGCCAGACTAAAGACCATGCCTGACATACAATAAAAACGGGGTCTTTCAAAAAGGCCCCGTTTTTTTATTAAAGTTCAAGCTTTCGAATAATTTCCGTTATCTCGCGATCCACCAGTTCTGCGTGAAATCCTAATTTACGGGCGGTTTCAATATTGTCGCTATTATCATCCACATACAAGGTTTCTTCTGGAATAAGCCCAGTTCTTTCTATCACTTTCAGCCAGGCTTCAGGGTCTGGTTTCCTCGCGCCAATCTCGTGGGAATAGAATACCAAGTCAAAGATCTCGTGGAAGCTAAAGATATCATGATCACGTTGGAGTATCTCATGGCAAGCATGCGCATGCATGGCATTGATATTACTCAAAGCATAAACCCGGTATTTTTCACGCAGACCTTTAAGCATATGAATTCGCGGTTCTTTCACTTTGCCAAGCATTGTTGTCCACGCGGCATAGAAATCCCCTTCACTAATTTTTAAACCAATTTCAGCATTGATGCCTTCAATAAACTGTTCGGTAGTGAGATTGCCTGTTTCATACCCATTGAGCAAAGTCGCTTGATTGCTTGCAATGAACCAATTGCTCGTGTCTGGCATGCCCATTTCTTCAAAGGCACTTCTTGTTTTATAAATGTGCAAGTCGATGATAACACCTCCAAGGTCGAAGAGTATGTTCTTGATAGCCATACCACGAATATACTTTTCAATTATGATTTTTGATTTACCGTGTCCGCTGAAATTAATTGGAACGAAGTGGAAATTAATGAAAGTGGATGAATGATGATTTGCTTTGATTGTCTTAATTTCGCAGCCTTGATGAAGAAATTCATCGGGGCCTATAGCTCAGTTGGTTAGAGCATCTGACTCATAATCAGAGGGTCACAGGTTCAAGCCCTGTTGGGCCCACCACAGGGGAAGCGAAAGCTTCCCCTTTTTTGTTTACAATTTTTTGACCGATTCGTGACCAGGAGTGCCATTTGACTCTGGTAAATTGCAGCATGCCTTGCTGCTATATTCTTTACAGCCGAAAAATAAGAAGAAAATATAAACCTTAACAACAGGTTCCTTATAAAAACTCGGAAACTCAAATTCTTGAAGTGAGAACCTAGTTAGCTTATTTGCGTATATTTACAATGCTAATGCGCGCCTACCTACTTTTTACCCTAATGCTTTCGGTCCTCACCTGTGTTGGACAACAGTACCAGTTTTGGCAGGGAACTGGCGGGTACGTTGATTTTAGAACTGAGCCTCCAACAATTGCACCTAATGGCGAAGGAGATATTCTTTTTACAGGTTCAATTTGCGATGACTCGAGCGAAGTGTTATTTTATTTCACACACCCATGGCCATCGAAAAATCATCATTTTCGCTTAATGAATTCGGCAAATCAAGCTATCATACCTAGTAACGACGGTTGGTATATTGGTTTTGGTTCCAACTACAGAAATGTCTTGCTTAAAGCGAATGATTCCATTTATTATTTGTTTTATGCTGCGGTGAATCCTTCAAACACTGGAAGGCTGCCAGGGTTTTACTATACCAAACTGAACCGTCATTTGCGAAATGGACTAGGTGATATCGTTCCGGGTTTTGAGGACGTTCCTATACTTTCTGCTCCTTGTGTTGATGTTTTCGCTACACAAACAAGTTCCGGCTCGTGGTGGGTCTATACCAATAGTGGTGACACCATCGTGCGGGTAAAGGTTGACGAAATTGGAATTAGCAGTCCTAAAACACAATATTTTCCTTCCACCAAAAGCAAATTCCAACCTGAACGGCATTATGGCACGACGCGCATTTCACCCCACAATAAAAAAGTCATAAGAAAAGAATATGGTCATACCTCCTATTCAAATCCTACTTTTTGGGAATCTGAAACTGTGGCTTACCTCTTCGATTATGATGAGGTCACAGGCACGTTTTCTAAACCAACTCTATTATTTCAATCAAATTATAGTGGGAGCACAATGGATGTGCATACACGACCAATACTGATTGAAATGGAATTTTCGCCAAATGATTCTTTTGTGTACCTCCTTTACAGCAATTCGAATTTAATTGATACAACAAAAACAGAAGTTTGGCTGAGTCAATATGAAACTTTCGCTGCCAACCCTGGAAATACCGTAACGGCGCTTTGTCGCACCAACGACCCTTATTTCGAATACGTTTCCCGTTGCTATAATCTACGCTTAGGCCAAAATCAAAAAATGTATTTGGGCACCAATTATTGGTCAACCGATATTGGACTTATTGAGTATCCCAACAAAAAAGGTTCAGCCTGCCGCTTGCAAATTAAAGACTCTCTAAAATTTCTGTCCTGCTCAGCTTCCGGTAACAGTGGCTGCTATGCAGATAATTATCCGTTCTCTCGGTTTCATGGCTTAAAAATGGATTTTAAAAACACACAGCGATGCAGTGACTCAGCAATTCTCATAGAAAACCTTTGCGACACTTCCAAATTCCATTTTTATCAATGGTTCCTGTATAGCGTAAATGAGCCCGGCAAATTACTTGATAGCAGTACCTCGTTTGCGCCTGTTTTTAGCCATTACGACTCAGGTCATTATTATATCTGCCTGCAAGCAAGGACCCCAAAAGGATTTCGACCATGGTTTAGTGATACCATTCAGCATTATCCAGTATTCCCTGCCGTTTCATTTTCCATTTTAGATTCAGTTTCGTGTCGGTATACCCAAGTTTTATTGAAGAATCTAAGTACACTGAACATTTCAAATCCAAATTTAAAACCAACCTGGACTTTCAGTTTTAGTGATGGACGTGATACAAGCCTTTCCAAACCTGACAACCTCTTCTATACCTTTATGGATACTGGCTACTATCATGTGTCTTTGGAAGTTTTTAATGGGTATTGCACAAGTCGCTTGCATAAAGATTCATTCATTTATATTTGGAATGCTCCGAGGCCTGGAATAGCAATAAATGATACTTTAGGGTGTCAACCATTGCAAATTCATGCCAATAGACTGTATCGCGATTCTATTCTTGTTGCCTATTTTAATTCGGGTATAACCAAAGATTCTTTCCCAGCAGATAGTCTCATAAATAATGATGCAATCCTCCATTATTCCTATAATGATCCGGGAATATACTGGCTACGTCAAACCTTAATAGGTCCAAGCGGCTGCACTACGCATGATTCTGTGCGCATTCATGTTCAAAGGGGTTTCTATCCAAACGAACAATCTGACATTCAACTCGCAGGAGTGATGAATAATGACTCCGTCCTCTTAATTTCTTCCCTCCACCCAGCAGGTGTAAATCATATTTTAGAAAAAAGTCTAGAGAAGACACGCTGGACTTTTGTGGACACACTCCATTTAACAACAGCAATAGATATAGATGTTAACGTACAGAAACAGTCTTACTATTATCAAATAAGATCAGTTGACTCTTGTGGTCTCGAACATGTCGGTCAGATCGGTACCTCCATGTGGCTTCAAGGGAATAATTCCACTAACGAAGTCATACTGTTAACCTGGACGTCATATGAAAACTGGAATCAAGGGGTATTGCATTACAACTTGGAATATCAAGATCAATTTGATCAATGGATAAGTTTGACTTCCTTTCAAGATACGAGCTTTGCTCATCGTGACTTTTTAGAATCAGGTATTAACTCTATTTGCTACCGAGTTAGCGCCTGGAAGGATATTGCAGGCGATAGCATTTCATATAGCAATGAAACTTGTGTCGATATTCTTCCTATCATCTGGATACCCAATGCTTTTAGTCCAAATGGTGACTTGATTAATGATGTGTTTTTGATAACCACCTACGGAATTGTTGAAATGAATTTTGAGATTTTCAACCGCTATGGCGAACGGGTATTTCAAGGAAATGGATTAAATGACCATTGGAATGGCACATTTAAGGGAGAGGCTGTTCCTGAGGGTGTTTATTTAATTCGAATTCATGGAAAAAATCAAAATGGAGAATTTTTCCATGAAAATTCAAATTTGACTCTACTTCGATAATTAGCTTGTTCATGCCTGTGCACAAAAAATTTGGCGCAGACACTTTTACGTATGCCAGCCCCAACGGTTGTAGATGCGCATAGTATAGGTGAGGTAGTAAGCTGTGGCGCGTGGGGCAAATCCTTCGTTTTTGTGGTCCGAATTGGGTGTGAAAGCATTGGAAACATAGACCAAGAACTCAGGCATGGCCCAGATGGTTTGTCTGCTGGTGTCCAGGCAATTCAAATCATTTGATACAATAAACCAGACCAAATAATGGACGGTATCGGTGTATTCAATCTTTGGGTTCGCTAGCGTACTGATTTGTCCGTCGCCAAAATCCCAATCCCAGGTAAAGGGATTGCTCGACCTATCACTATACTGAAATTCTACCCGCTCAAAATCATAGCTAACACGTTCATAGTAGAATTTGGAGCATCCAGAGGAAATGCCTACGAACGCCTTTTCCTACACCTGCAAAAAAAATTTGGGAGCGATACCTTTTCCGATTGGGAAGTATTTCTTGAGATAATCGCCTTGAGCTATTCCCAAGCACTTAAAATTGAGAAGAAAATAAAATCCATGAAGAGTAAGAAACACATCCGAAAGCTACCGGAAATGTTGGGGCCACTGGGGGAAACAAATTAACACTTTAATCGCTCCAAACTAATTGACACATTTGTCTGTAATGTAGACAGTTAAAGGATTCTTCTTCCTCCGATTAAATGGAGTCAATAGCCGCGTTTTTTTCAGATTAATGGCTTTTCTTAGTGCAATCAAAATCCCTGTTCTTTTGACCTTGCCTAATTCCTTTTTGTTTTGTCGGTAGATTCACATAATCTTGAATCCAGATGCATACCTAATGACGAAAAGAGCCAAATTCATCCTTTCTATTATCCTGACAGCCTACTCGCACGTGCTGCTTGGTCAATAATAGAATAATACTAATATCCAATGAACCAGATAGCTTCCGAAGAATTACAGCCGATATTTCCGCTGTTGCCGAACTGTCTATCGGCGACGTGCCCGCCGGCATTCAAGGTAGCCTCTATTTATTTCAGAACAGTCGTTCAGTAGTGCAGTTTAACTTAGCGAAGTACTGGAAAGCGAACCCATATAACCCGGATCAATATCCATATCCTCGCTCTGATGCCGACAACGAATTTTATTTTCAAATTGAAGGATTCTACAGCTTCCTTCCTTGGCAAAAGACTAAAGTAAAAACCAGTTCGGTTACGGTTGAGGTCTATAATGGTGGAGGCAGCACAGGATCAATAATTACTGAACCCCTGCAAAACAAACGACTTAAACGCTATGGTTTTCGTCTTGGTATATCCCATAGCAAATTGCCTGTGCGCATCACGAGTCAACGCGATGGATTGACTCAGCTGAGAAATTCAAAAGGCACACTGATTGAATACACGGATGAATATAGCACAGCAGGCACTACCTCACTCTTGAGCATCGGCGTGCAGAGTAGAAAACAAGTTCGCTATCGCTATGATATTGTTCGGAAAAAAGAAACCACCCCTCATAATACAGCCTATGTGCGTGATCTCTATTTCGACCTGACCTATTTAGCCCGTTTACGTTATGCTGATATCTATGATGAAGAAGATAAACTTAATCAAGATGTCTATAAAGACACCTACTCTATCCATGTCAAGGACAATCCAATCAGCCCTCTTGGATTTCGTATCGGTGTTCAGGCTTTGCATCAAGGAGGAAAACACCTTGGAATCAAGATCGGCGCTGAGTTCGGCTGTCGCTATGGTATTAACAGTTCCAGCTTTTCCTTTGCAAACACTGCTATTTATTATACGAAATTTAGTTTTGGTATGATTCTATTGCCAGACCCGAGAAAAAGTTAGAATATATTACCCTTGATGGTTTGAATATCCTTTGAAACAGTGTGTTAGCCCTAACGAGAGACGCAAGATATTGCGTCTTTACAGTCTGGGTTCCACTATTATCTCTGAACTTCCACTTTTATCCAGTGAACTTCTGCATCGCGTATGACTTTTAAGAGATAAAATCCTGGAGCTGCATTCAGCAATTGTATCTGAAAGGATGAGGTGGCTGTCTGCATAATATTAATCTGCATTTCTTGGCCTAAGGCGTTTAATACCGTAAACGCTACTTCGCCCTGACCTACCTTCTCCCTAAACTCAAGGGTAAACTGTCCTTTGTTAGGGTTGGGATACAGACTGAAAAAGTCCACTTGACTCCTGTTTTCAAACCCTACATTTTTCAATTCAAAAGCTTTAGAAACAGCAGCACAGCCATTGGCATCTGTCACCTCTAGGCGGTATATGCCATTTTGGGTGGCAATGATGTTTTTGGTATTTCCGCCACTCACTGCAGTTCCTGCATAATACCATTGGTAACTTGAATAGGCGTTCACCGATGATAATGTATCCCAATTTTGTGCAATGGATGGAATGGCAACGGGTGGATGGATAGCTAACTGAGCAATACTCGTATCCATACACCCTGCATTGTTCTGTACTACTAACTCCCGCTCAAGGCTGTCGGCTACCCAAAGATTGCAGATAGCGCCGTACCCTGTCCAAGAATAGCTAAGGCCCGTATCGCAGGAAGACTCAAATAAGACGCTGTCTCCAAAGCATACAAGAGTATCGCTCATGGATATGGAAGCGTTTGGTGGAAGGTGCATTTGAAAGGAACGTATCAGGGTATCGCCGCAATCGTCTTTGCTTTTTGCAATCAGACTCACACTATAATTACCCACATCGAATGCGTGGCTAGGATGGGTCAGGACACTGCTATCTCCATCGCCAAAGGCCCATTGGCTAGCTGTATAGTCTTTGCTCAAGTTGCCAAAACGTGTAGCCGGTAAATTGGTACAAAACAGCGTATCCAAGAATCTAAAATCCGCCTTTGGAGCTTGAAAAACGTCTATTTGCTTCTTGATTGTATCGACACATCCGTATTGGTTTGAGACGCTTAAGGTCAGGGTAAACTTTCCAGCTTTCGAGTACTGATGAGTGGCTGAATCGCCTGTGAAAGAAGTGCTATCACCAAAATCGAAAACATGGGAAGAATAGTTGTTACCAAGCGGCAAACTGAACAGAAATTGCTGGGTATTTGCGCAGGATTGGGAGTCGTTCATCACCAGTATTGCTTTTGGCGCTGGAATAACCTCAATGCTCTTGGTTGTGGAATCCCAACACAAATCTTGGCTTTGTACTTTAATCATTAACTGATAAGTCCCGGCCAAAAGCTGAAAAAGATTGGTTTGCTGGGAGGAATCAAATGGTACGCCATCCAGTTTCCACTCGCGTATTCCATTGCTCTGTGCACTTGAGTCTGTCATCACGAGGTTTACTTTATTGGCACAAAACTGAGAGTCGTTAAGGTCCATTTGGGGTATCGGATAAACGCCCTGATAAAAAGTCAAAGGACTGGATTCCGACTTACATCCATTGCTGCCTTCTAGCCGCACTGCATATTTTCCTGGGCTTGAAACCAAGATGGATTTTCCCGTATCACCCGTGGAAATGCCGTCTTTTGTCCACTCGAAATGAAACCCAGCCGGGTTATTTGAAATAAGCTGAACTGAATCGCCCATACAAAGGGCCAATTTATTTGTTCCAGAATAAGACCGATTAGGAGCTGACTTAATTTCAAAACTTGTTTCTATTCCAATAGTATCTTTTGGTGAAGTAATCAGTACACGAATTTTGTATAGGGAAGAAGCCTGTGTATTCAGTGGAATGGGGACAAATAAGGTATCCACCCCGGAACTGTTTCTACTCTGGTCATGAATTGTGTTAGGATTGGAAAAACTTCCGCTATTATCACTGAGTTGAACGCGAACACGGTTAATGATTGAAACTGAATCCTCAATTAAATATGGAATAGTCAACGTATCGCCCGCACAGTAACTTTTGTTGGGAATGAATTCTGAAAAAACATTCCTTTCTACTGCCCGAAACAAAAAGCCATCTGTAAAACCTCCTCCCATGGTGGTTTGGTGACTTCCATAGGAGCCAAAATAATCTGTGCTGTAGGTATAACCTGAAACAAGTATGTGGTTCTTGCCAATGCTTAAATCATACGGATACTCAAGCGCGTCTCCTCCAAAATAGGTTCCCCATTGAATTAACCCTGCTGAATCCATGCGGACGAGAAACCCATCCCCAGAAGAGTTGGCTGTGTCTTGAAACCCCCCACTGAAAAAACTTACCGTACCTGCCGTTCCAGTTAGGAAAAGTGTCGTGTCGTTTTTTACTCGAATAACATAGCCAATTTCATTACTAGATGTGCCCATATATTCTGACCAAATCAATTTGCCCGACGTATCTAATTTGGCTACATAAATTTCATTGACACCACCAAAGCTAGATCCTCTTGGGCCTGGATTATAAATATGACCTGTATTGGATGTTGTCCCCCCACATAAATAAATATTTCCCAAATTATCTAAATCAAGGGAGCCTTTATAAACGCGACTATTACCGCCTAAGTATCCCGCCCATTTAACAGAGCCGGAAGAATCATACCGAACCAATAAATGATTTGGAGAACTCCCAGAATTTGTGGGGGACTGCTGAAACGAGTTGCTTGTTCCTTTATTGGTATTATAACCACAATAAATGGCATAAACATCACCATTTTCGGCAACGCGTATTTCAGTAACATCGTTGGCAAGGCGTTTGTCTCCGCCCAGTATTTGCGACCATTGAAGGTTTGCTCCTGTATCAATTTTCATTAGAAAGCCTTCGTCAGAAGCTGAAAACTGACGTGTGATATTCCGCGTATTAATTTCCCCAAAAGCACTTCTGGTAAGTCCGTGTATATAAATAAATCCAGAATCGCTGCTAAATCCCGCGCTATTGATAAGCTCTACCGAGTCTCCCCCAAATACCTTCGACCATAATGGTTTCCCAGAGGTATCCAAGCGAATAATCCCGATATCGCGATCTCTTGAATCAAATAATGTATGGCCGCTTTTTGTGGCAAAATCTGAACTATATGTTGCCCCATATAAATACATGTGTTGAGATCCATACATCAAAATGCGCCCTTCGGTTTCATTTAAAGAACCCCCATAATAAGATCCCCAAATTCGCTGTCCGTTAGGGGAAAACCGCGCAACGTAAAAATCACTATTCCCACGAATGGTATCTTGAAACCCATGAAAGGCAATATTCTGTGGGCTTTCTGTATTGCCTGAAATGAAAATCGATTGATCCGCAGATTCTTTTACACTGAATTGCCTTTCTGAACCACTTCCTCCGTAAAACGTGGTCCAAGCCAATACAGGGTCTATAACGCGATCATATTCAGTGATAAATCCATCTTCAAGCAAATACTGCCAGCGACCATCCATATTTCGGTGATATTCTCCGGCAATTTCTTTCTTTAAATCTTTGTGGTAGATGAATGGTGTTTCTTCTCTAATAATACCCGCATTCGTTTCAAGTTCAATTTCCCCTTTTTCAGAAACACGTTCTTGATTAACCCCCAAGTATGTCCATTCTATTTGCGCCACATTTGCCCCTGCCTTCACCTCAAATTCATATTTGACCTTGCCCGATTCAATCGAAACATGGTAATCGATTCCCGGGTACATATTTCGAATCCAAAATTCTTTGACTGTTTTGCAATGTATTCCATCAAAAGACTTTGCTGAAAGGTAATAATGCTCCGTATATGTTTGAGATTCCCCCAACTCCAATACTGCTGTTGCTAAGGTGTTTTGAAAACGACAGCTTGCTTTAGTGGCTATAGTAGTGCTCGAGTCTAGTGGGATATAGCGATATATCTCCCAGCCATCCTTTTTAAAATGCAGGGAACTATTTTGTGCATTTAATGTAAGCAATACCTCCTTTGCTTCGCCTCCACTCAAATAGTTTACTTGACCGGCATTGACAACAAAGAACTCCTGTGCTTCCACCTCTTGGTTAAATAACACACCAAACAATACACCTAAAATTAATGCTGCTTTTTTCATGGTTCAGTTGAAACGGCTAATCTATTGGAAATTCGAAATTTTACCTAATTTAACCCTATAAATTCAAGGAAACCAACAAAGTGTTCTTTATATTTGATAGCATCAAAACGCCTATGAATATTCTCCGATTTACTATCCTAAGCCTCTTGCTATTAACGCTTATCACATTGAATGCACAAAAACCCAATCGTGTACTGACTTTTGATAACGATACCTTTACCCGCACGATTTGGGAAAGTTCAGCTATTGATCCAGATGGAAACATCTATTTGGCCGCAATATTTAATAATACGGCGAGTACCGATATCCAAATGGGCCCAGGGGTAACCATGGTTTCTACCGAAGGGACACGCTTAATCAAGTATGATCGCAACTATAATTTGCTTTGGGTTAAATATTTTGAACAAAAGTTTATTCTAAATTTTAGCCTTTTTGAAACCAACAGCATTTACCTAAGTGGCGTCTTCTCAGACTCAGTTGATTTTAATCCGGACCCGACAAAAACGGAGCTTCGTGTTTCCAAAAATCATGACAGTTATTTCTGCTTAGAATTAGATACGTCGGGAACGTTTAAGCGAATGTTTGTTTTGGAGGGCCAAAAAAGCTCTTCAATCGCAAACTCACGTCTTTTAAACCTTCACCACCTTTCAGACAAAAGCTTTGTAGTTTCCTTTGATTTGGAAGATGAATTAGACCTAGATCCAGGCCCTGGCGTAGTGTTAGAATTGGCTGACGCAACAAGTTGGGCACGTGAATTCAATGGCATTTTATTGAAATTGGATAAGGATTTTAACTATATACGACACCAAGCGATACGCAACGATACATGTAGATTTTCCATCTTTATTGAATCAGATACAATCTATTATAATTCGTCGCAAACCATAGATTGGTATCCATCCAAACAGGACCCCAATTTAGTAATCAATAAAGGCGGTCCTAGCAGCCTGGTTTTTTTGAAGTATGATACAGACCTAAACTATTTAGGAAATATTAATCCTTTTTGGGGAAAGGATTTTTCATCCAGCGCCATAATCCTTAAGGGTGGATCAGGTTCGTATTTCATGAACTTAAATTTTTCTGATTCCATTTCGCTCAAGCTAGGTAATTCAAGTTTTGCCTTTCGTTCAAAAGGACTCACGGATGGAGTAATGGTTAAATTTAAGAACCTGCAATCCTTTGAACCAATTGCCGCTTACCACGCCGGCGAAATTGGCTATGAGTCTTTTTTTCCATTGGGGTTTCTTCATCAAAAAGATTTGCTCATTTGGTTTACTATGAGTTCAGGTTTAATGGCTTCTCCAAGCCCAGATTTTGATCCAGGACCCGATACTGCCATTGTTCAGAAAAATCCAGGTTATGGATATGGCCTATTAAGGTTAGATGAAAATTTAAACTTCCGCTGGGTGGGGTCGTTCATGCCTGATGATGATATTCACATGATTGGCATGCATCTGGTCAATGATAGCACGTATATCCAAATGGGACGAATTGGCACTGACTTCTCAAGCCTCGATCTCGATTTAAGTTGGGGTAAGGAGGTTTTAAGAGGATATCAAAATGGAAACCGTGTCTTTTTTGCAGATTATACGTTTCCAAATCCGCAAATTATTCCTGTGAAGGATTCCATGTGCCGTGGAGATAGTATACTTTACCGAAATAATTACTTGACAGAGGCTGGCATCTATCAAACCAAATTTCTCGATAGTACCTACCGCGACTCTATCATTGAACTGCATCTAGACACCATGCCCTTGTATTATTTTTCCCTTCATGAAGATACCCTCTGCTATGGAAGCACCATCACCTGGAGAGGAACAGACTATTCCGAATCTGGTATCTATTACGATTCGCTAAAAACCGTTTATGGATGCGACTCTGTATACAGTGCCATCATTCCTTTCAGTAAGGTAGACACCACCCTAAAACAGGTAAACAATCTACTCATTGCCGCCCAGTTTCAGAAGACGTATACTTGGGTAGACTGCTATGATAATTATGCACCCATACCCAATATTACAGTGAATGCCTATACCCCTCCCACCGGCGGATTCTATGGGGTTATTTTAGAAAATGACTTTGGTTGTGTTGATACGAGCCGCTGTGTGGAAATTCGGTATGTGGGTATTGCAGGAATGGAGGCTCAAACAGAAATCAAAGTATACCCCAACCCTTTCACCGACTATATTACCATTGAAGGTTTGGAAATTGGGGATGATATAAGAGTGTATGATGCCTTGGGCCACGAACTTCTTTACACAAAAGCACCTGAAAATAGGCAAAAACTTGACTTGCAAAATATCAATGGGGCTGCTGGTTTATTGATTATTAGGGTAACTCAAGATGGTAGGGATAGTTATTTTAAGCTTGTAAGGTATTAGCTTAGAAAAAATGGAAACGCTTTAACGCTTAAAGCCTGCCAAATTAGATTATAAATCTAAGTACATGATAAAAATTTAAGAACGCTGATATCGAGTTGATTGTGTCCTGTTAAAAATACTCTTGAGAGATAATCCAGGCCGTATTTAAAAACTGAGACGGCTCTTCTTCCGTGTTTTTTAATTTTGATTTTCTTTATGTGGGTGTCGATATGGTCTCCAATTCGATAGCACCAAGTAAACGCGATCATGGTAAGTCTGATTAGTTTCCCCAGTCGCTCCATGTCGGTAACATGGGTGTCCTCAATATTGAATCCGCTTGATTTAAGTCCTTTAAACAAGGTTTCAATCTGCCACCTTTGTTTGTAATACTCTAATGCATATTCCGGCTTGCTGTAAGACACAACGATGAGGAAATCTGGCTTGCCATCACTCAAGTAGCTCATTGCGGAAAGATAGCAAGACACCCAATGCATCTTCATTTTATTAGCACAGTGTCTAAACTCCCCAAGTTTTATGTTGCGAAATAAGTCCGAAGCCCTTGTTCCTTTTGTTTTATTTGCGGCGTTTACCCTGAAGTTATTCCTTATCCGTATATAGTAATTGATTTTGTACAGATGAAGGAACTCATGCCAAAGAGACCCAACAAACTCTCTGTCAGCCAATAGGCAGTCAATGCACTCCTTACCAAACCAATTCATAAAATCGCAAAGCAACTCAAAGCGTTCACATGTATTTGAATTGCCTTTCTTATTCAACATCTTAAACATCAAAGGAAAGGCTATCCCCTTATAGGCCACACCCAGCATGAGTATGTTAATATTCTTATTTCCGAACTTCCAGTTAGTACGGTCAATAGCCAGAACAACAGAATCTTTATTAGGCAGCATACTGAATATTAACTTAGCAACAAGCTCCATAGAAAAATCTACTTCAGACATAAACCGCTGAATTCGCCTGAAATTGCTTGAAGAACTGGCTAAGCCGTCGAATCCAGCTGACAGTTTGGAATAATTGACTGACTTTACTTTGCACAGAGCCATGATAAAGCAACAAGTAAGGCGGATCCTCGCTAAGTTGAGATAGCCGCTAAAATGGGCCTTAAAAATTATTAGCAATTGCTTATTCTCGTGACTGAGACTGGTGTTCATTGTTAAAGGCGTTACGTAGAAATTATTCCTTTAATATACTGAATTCAGATCCTTTAATGCTTTGCAATTCGTAGCTCAATCATAAAAAATGTCAATCATCATATAGAATTATGTAATTAATAGTGATAACTTATGTGTATGTAACTATTCTTTATTGTGCTAATCTCAAATTCACGATTTGATTGATCCTTGTAAACCCTATGATGCAAATTTAATTCATTGCCATTTTCATCTGCTTTCAATTTCAGTCCCAATCTTCCTGTAATATCACGAACGTAATTTTCCGTTATTCCAGATTTAATTATTATTAGAGTTCTTACATTTATGTGCTCCGATTTTTCGGTTGAATTATAATGAACATAACATGTGTCTGCGAATTTCTTTGACCATAAGTTTGAATTTTCAAAATGATAAAAACCAGCTTTCATCAATGTTCTTTCACTAGGGTTTTCAAAAAACCTCATTCTACCATCATCTGACTCTTCTTTCACGTGAGAGCATGATTGACAGAAACTCAACAAAAAAACAACTCCGAGTATCCTTGAATATTTAATAAATTTCATAATCTACATTGTTAGTTCAACTTCGTGTTTAACAATTCTCTCATCCGACCCTAACACCGTTCGTTGAAAGCCAGTAAAAATAGTAACGCCATTCTTGGCGATTTTTTCTGGGTCGGCTATCCAATCATTCGGGAACAATTTGATTGCCTCCTTAAAAAAACTAGCTGGAATATATTTCTTAATGAGGTTTAAAGGACTTGATATTTGAGCAGCATATGCTTCCGCAACAACAATTGCGAATTGTCTTCCTGATCGTGCATTCGAAATTTGAGCGAATGATAATAGAGCTGTTGCTTCTACCGGCATTGAAACTTTACTACCACCTGCAGTTAACGTTGATGTCTCACTGTCAAACTTGGGGTTAATGATATAAGTTGAACTTCTCGAAATAGCAGATTTCCCTTCAATTGAAGGCGGCATTTCGTTTGTAATAGTGGAATATGAACTAAAGACTATGTCACCATTATTGTCAATATAATTAACAAATTGTTCTATATGTTCAGTATATGCATCTTCTGGTGTGATTTCCCCATTACCATGAGAAGTGTAACTCGTGATAGTCTGTCGCTCATAACTAACTTTTGAAACTAATTTTGATTTGCCATCAATAATAATTGTTGTAAGGCTAACCTCAGCTCTTTCATTCACAATAGTGCAAATTGGCAAATCTGAAGCCGCCCCCGAGCTGTCTCCTTTTAAATCAGAATTGAAAATAGGATTATTCCTAAAACAAGCATAGGAACTTTCCCATACAACAACTTTGCAATCAATATTAAACCTCCTACCAAGTCGAGAATCATATTGCCAGAACTCCGCTGTCATTGAATTCCCGATGCCTGAGACCTCATTATCCTTCTCCTGCCCATTGAAGCCGAACAAGTAACTACTATACACTTTTTTAGAACTATTTTTCAAGGTCAGTTCTTTTTTAGAGTAACTTACCTTTAGTTCAGGTTCTTGGCGATATGTGATTTTTAAACAGCCCAAAAAAATGTTTTTGAT
>Ga0209390_10006751_pt1 | contig 15149 bp, 8 predicted proteins | sample BON01_FD_187212 | JGI IMG/M metagenome (GOLD analysis project Ga0209390, IMG submission 187212) | Freshwater microbial communities from Lake Bonney liftoff mats and glacier meltwater in Antarctica - BON-01 (SPAdes) (version 2) | ecosystem: Environmental > Aquatic > Freshwater > Ice > Glacier... | reverse complement strand
ACATCTGGAAAGCTCCGACAAAAGAGGAAGCTGGCAAGGCGTTTCACCTGTTTGAGAAAACCTTCGAAGCAAAGTACGAAAAGTGTCTGCAGAAAGACCGCGACGTGTTGCTGACGTTCTTCGATTTTCCGGCTGAGAACTGGTGTCATATTCACACGACCCATCCGATCGAAAGCACGTTCTCCACAATCCGCCTGAGGCACCGCAAAACGAAAGGCAACGGCACTGCCAAAGCCAGTCTGACGATGATGTTCAAGCTGGCTCAGAGTGCGGAGAAAGGTTGGCGAAAACTCCGCGGCCACCACCACATCCCGGACCTTCTGCGAGGAATCAAATTCATCGACGGAGTCAATAAAAATCAACTCAAGGAAGAAGACCACAGACCTTCACACACCACTACAATTCCAACCGAAATCGTCGCCTGAACAACTTTCTCCAAACACAACATTTGACAGTAACTCTTTTCCGAGCTCTTGCACGGTCTCACATTGCTTCTGAACGGCTTCCCGCGCTTCACAGTCGCCTGACGGATTCAAATCCGGGATTGCGGCAAATTCCAACCTCAAAACAACCGACTTTTGTCGCTCGTGTGCTTCAGGCGTCATCCACCGACAAACTAAGCCGATTGCTTAACACGATCTGGGGGACATCTGGGTGGACAGCTTGTTCTCAGCGGTGGAAAGAATCTGTCCAGATGGAGAGAGTTTCGTGAGAACTAGCGAATGCGGTCAGTCGCCGCTGAGCTGAGCTTTCATGAATAAGAAGCTAATTTTCAGCGGCCTTGGGAAGAACAGTACGAGGTTCTAGATGCATCAGGATTCTTTGAATTCACTGTTTTTGCGGGGTGATGACGCAGTTTCTTGACGCTGTCCGGCAGGTTCAGGGTTTTGCGGCTTGAAATCGTAAGCAGATCGGTCCACTACGCCGCGGCGTAGTGATGCAGTCAGTGTTTTCTGGCACCAAAGCTGCTGTAGGCTAGTTTGAGTTCCACAGTTTCATAAGCCCCAAGGTCGCGGTCCGCATGTCCATTAAAACGCCAAAAGCCCCAAGTCGAAATTCGTCCATGACTTCCTGTTTACTATCAGGCGGGTTCGTTTTGTGCGTTATCGCCGGTGGGTGGTTGTTTGTGAAGTACACGTCAACTAACGACACAATTGAGGTTGAAACGGTAAAAGCTCCTTCGGCCGCGTTGGGAGAAATTACTCTGCCAGATCGCAAGGTGGCGAAGGCTGCTTTTGTAATTGAGCCCGTTTCTGTGAGACGGATTGAGCACAACCACATCGTGTCTGGGCGACTCGCCTATGACGAGGCTCATCATATTGAAGTAAAGGCGCCGGTGTCCGGCGTGCTACTGGATGTTTTGGTAAAGCCTGGTGATAACGTCGATGGTGGCCAGGTTTTGGCAATTATCAACAGCCCCGAAATTGGTCAGGCTCGCGCAACGGTTTTGAATGAAGAAGCGAAGCGTCTGTCGATTCAGAAGCAAATGGATCGTTTGCAGGAAGTGACTCTGAATCTCACAAGTCTGTTCGGTTTTTTGGACAACAATGTGGCCCTGGACGAAATTGAAACGCAATTTAACGACAAATCGCTTGGCGATTATCGCGGTGAGATCATGTCTGCGTATTCAGAACGATTTCTGGCTGGTCAGCTGGCCGTGGCCGCACGTCCGCTGGCAGAATCCGGAAGCCTGCCTGCCAGGACTTTGCGTGAACGTGAGAACGATCGTCATGTGACGAATGCCAAGTTTCGTTCAGTTCGTGAACGGACTGCTTACGATGTGACGGTTCGCAAGCAACAGCTGGAAGCATCAAAGGCTGACGCTGATCGACAGGTAATGATTGCATTGAATCACCTTCAAACACTGCTCGGGTCTGCGGATACAAGTCTTGAAAACGTGACGAGCGCATCCTTGTCGAAGCTCGAAGTGCGGGCACCGTTTGCCGGGACGATCGAGTCCCGTTCGCTGGCGAAGCTGGAACGTGTTTCACAATCTGATTCATTGTTCGTTCTGGCGAATACGAAGTCGCTCTATGTTTCTGCAGATCTGCGAGAAAACGACTGGGCTGTGATGTCGATTCAGCCAGGTCAGGCGATCTCGGTTGAGGCGCCAGCGATTCCTGGACGAACCTTTTCTGCGGTTGTGCATTACGTTGGTCGCGAAGTAGCCATCGAGAGTAATTCTCTGCCACTGATTGCAACCATTGATAATTCCGATGGCGTACTTCGTCCCGGCATGTTTGTACGAGTCAGTATGTCGGTCGAATCTCCCGTTGAGGTGATTGCCGTAAAGCCCGTCTCTGTTCTGCAGCACGAAAACGAGTTGTTCGTCTTTGTTGAGGTGGACGATCACACGTTTCGGCGTGTTGGGGTTACTGTCGGCGCCGGTAATGAAGACTGGTTGGAAGTGAAGGAAGGCCTGGATGTCGGACAGCCGGTCATTGCTGAAGGCGCATTTTTACTTAAGTCCGAGCTGCTATTGGCTGGTGAAGAATAGTCACCAATCAGAGAGCCGGTGTAAGCTTGTCGCTGTCCGGAGTTTCATGTCGCACCATGCCGGACCAGCAGTTCGTCTGTCCAGCCCTGAAAAGTTAATTTGGAATGCTTACCCGACTTATCGAAATCTCACTGACTAACCGGATGTTGGTGTTGATTCTTGTGTTTCTGATGGCGTGCGGTGGCTTGTATTCGGCCGTCAAATTGCCGATCGACGCTGTGCCCGACATGACCAACGTTCAGGTGCAGGTTATCACAGATGCGGGGTCTTTATCTCCTGTTGAAGTTGAGCAATACGTGACCTATCCCGTCGAATCTGTGATGGGAGGCCTGCCTGACGTTGCAGAACTGCGCAGCGTTTCGAAGTTTGGTATTTCGGTGGTCACGATTGTATTCGAGGAAGGCACTGATATTTATCGTGCTCGACAACTGGTAACAGAACGTCTTACTGACGCGGCCAGCAGTATTCCGGATGGATACGGTATTCCTGCTATGGGGCCGCTCACTACGGCACTGGGAGAAATACTGCAGTTTGAAGTTCGCAGCGAAAATCATTCATCCATGGCACTGCGAACCATGTTGGAGTGGGATGTCGCTCCCAAGCTGCGAGAAGTCTCGGGGGTAACGGAAATTAATACTCACGGCGGCTATTACAAAACCTTCGAAGTTCAGCCTGATCCGGATCGATTAACAAGTTATGGAATCTCACTTGAGCTGTTGTTTGAGCGACTGCAGCAAAATAACTCGACCGCGGGTGGCGGATACGTTGTTCATAATGGCGAACAACGGTTTATTCGCGGCGTTGCGCTGCTGAAGAACGAACGCGATATTCAGGAAGTTGTGATTCGTCGAGAAGCGGATGGCACCCCGATTCTGGTGAAAGACATCGCCAACGTCACAATAGCTCCGATGACTCGACAGGGAGCGGTCACTCGCGACGGGCGCGGAGAAGCCGTCACCGGACTGGTGATGATGCTGATCGGCGAAAATTCTCGAGAAGTGGTTGAAGCCGCGAAGATGCGTCTAATTGAAATCGAAAAGACTTTGCCGGAAGGTGTTCGGCTTGAAGTGACCTACGACCGAGCCGCATTGATTGGCCGAACTTTGAATACCGTCATGAAGAACCTTGTCGAAGGCGGGATTCTTGTGATTGTAATTCTGCTGCTGATGCTTGGCAGCATTCGAGCTGGCCTGGTGGTGGCGCTCGCCATTCCGCTGTCGATGCTGTTTGCGACCAGCCTGATGTATGCAACAGGCATTACAGCAAGCCTGATGAGTCTTGGTGCGATTGACTTTGGGCTGATTGTGGACAGTTCAGTTATTATGATTGAGAACTGTATTCGGCGGCTCTCACACAACAATGAGGGCACATCCCACATCGACGTAATTCGCGATGCGGCGATTGAAGTTCGGAAGCCAACGATGTTTGGCGAACTGATTATATTTGTTGTTTATCTGCCCATTCTTCTGCTGGAAGGAACCGAAGGAAAACTGTTCCGCCCGATGGCGTTGACGGTGCTGTTCGCTTTGGCGGGTTCGATGATTCTGTCCATGACTCTGATGCCGGCACTTGCTTCGCTGGCATTGCCCAAGAAGATGCAGGAAAAGGACGTCTTTCTGATACGATGGCTGAAGGTTATCTATGAACCGCTCGTAACCAGAGCAATTGGACATCCGGTCGCAACCATAGTCACCGCGTTGACCGTGTTTCTGGTCAGCATACCGGTCGCCTTAAATCTGGGCGCGGAATTCATGCCACGCCTGGAAGAAGGCGACCTGCTGATTGAAGCCCTGCGATTGCCAAGTGCGACGCTGGAAGGTTCCATCGAAATGTCGACGCAGATCGAAAAGATCATCGGCGAGTTTCCGGAAGTCAAAACTGTGTTCAGCAAGACTGGTCGGCCTGAGATCGCGAACGATGTGATGGGCGTGCATCAGACAGACGTTTGGGTACTGCTGAACCCAGTTCACGATTGGCCAAAAGCAAAATCCCGAGACGAGCTGATTGAGGAAATGTCGCTGGCGTTGAACGATCAGGTTCCCGGAGTTGCCTTTGGGTTTACTCAGCCGATTGAAATGCGAGTTGACGAGCTTGTCGCAGGCGTAAAGGCCGACGTTGCCGTTTTGCTTTACGGAGATGAACTGCAGGTTTTGGGCGACAAAGGAAAAGAGATCGAAGCTGTGCTGAGGCAGATTCGAGGTGCCGTGGACGTTAAGGCAGATTATCAGGCCAACCTTTCGACGCTTACAATTCATACGCGCCCGGACAAGCTGGCATTATTTGGGATAGACGCTCAGACAGTGCTTAATGTGGTGTCTTCGTTGGGCGGTCATCAAGTGGGACAGATCTTTGAAGGACGGTCAAGGTTTCCTATCATTGTTCGAATTCCTGAAGAATGGCGAAATAAGCTATCGCTGCTGGAACAGCTTCCAGTTTCCGTTGCCGGAGGTAAACCGGTACCACTCAGCGAATTGGCGGGCATTACAATGGAAGAAACGCCGCCCACAATCGAACACGATGCGAATCGTCGGCGTACGTTCATTTCCGCAAACGTGCGTGGCCGGGACGTCGCAACCTTTGTTACCGAAGCTCAGGCGGCGGTCGAAAAAAGCGTGACGTTGCCAACGGGTTATGAAATTCGGTGGGGAGGCGACTTCGAGAATTTGCAGTCCGCGAGTAAACGACTGCTGTTGATTACGCCTATCGTATTGGTGGTCATTCTTATTTTACTGCACACAAGTCTGGGGTCCGCTCGGCTGGCACTACTTATCTTTCTGGCAGTGCCGATGGCCGCATCGGGTGGAATTTTTGCTTTAAGCTGGCGAGGTATGCCGTTTAGTATTTCGGCAGGTGTTGGATTCATCGCGCTGTTCGGCGTCGCAGTGTTGAATGGATTGGTCTGGGTAAGTGCGGCCGAGCATCTAAGGCATACTGGTTTGCCGCTGCTTGAAGTAAGCCACGAAACTGCGTCGGCGAGACTAAGACCGATTCTTATGACCGCACTTGTTGCAAGCCTTGGTTTTCTGCCCATGGCTATTTCGACCAGCGATGGAGCCGAAATGCAGCGACCGCTGGCAACCGTGGTTATCGGCGGTTTGATTACATCCACATTGTTGACGTCGATAGTCATCCCGTGCATCTACCCGTGGTTTGCTCGCGGACTGTCCCGGCTACACCTAACTCACCACGACGTACCGGAAGACTAGAAAAAACTGCGACAGCCAAACCAATTCCTTTCACGGCTTCCCAGCGTCGGTGACTTTGACGAAATAACATTTTTTAAGAGTCCGTTTCAAGTGTTGTGTTGCGGGGAATTTGTTCAGACGCCGAATTTGTTTGAATGGTTCGGCGTTTTGAATGCAGTGCGCGTTCTTCTTGAGGTTCATGTTCGTTGATCCAGTCGATGAAAATGAAATCTCGGAGGACCGCCACGATGTGGTGAATTCCGGAAGGTTTCTCTAGGTTTTCGAAGCACGCTGAGCCAGTCATATTCTGGCAGTGAAGCTGGTTCGGCAAAAACGTTGCTGTTAGTACTTCGATGTCTCAATTGAGCCGAGGTGAAGGCGCATAGGGTCGGGTTGGTCGTGACGAACGTTACACGAGATGTCGGACGGATAGTCGAATTACTTCACGAGCGGATTGTGGTTTTTTTACGACACCTGGCTGAGTTTGACTACGTTTCGAACGTTCGGACAAATTGATTAAACGGGTCTCTCGCATCACTTTTACACGCCGCGTTCATCAAGTCAGGAACCTTTTACTTCGTCTGCGGTTGCATGCATTCCGGCAACAAGTTGACAACATGCTCCGTTCTGTCAGGCGAGAATTATGAACGAGGGTTATCGGAAAATCTACTGCAGATATGTTGGGAAACAATGGCTTGATTACGATCGCCATTTTCTTAGCGTGAGTGAGCGCTCGTGCATTGTTGTCAGTGAGCGGGAGCCCCATCAAGGACAATTCACTTTTGCGCTCACCGGAGACAATGGCACTCAGCTCTTGCGTGTCTACCGCCTTTCCTTCCAGTAAAGCAGCCGACATGGGAAGCGTCCCTGAAGTCGCTTTGGCAAACTTCGCAACACAAACACGACGTGCGTGCGTGAGTTTTGCAGCGGCCGGATGCATTTGCTCCCGCCGCGTGTTTGTGGATTTGGGATTTCAGGACCGCCGCCAGCGTCTTTTAGCTTTCGTGGTTGATCAGTTTTGAACGTTGTCGTTGATGCCGTCGGACGGTATGCAGACATGCCGCATTGTCACCTTAGTCCGCTGGAACTACTCAATACAATCGTCTTGCCAGGCGAGCTTGAACCGCGTCACGAATTTATACCAACACCCGGAATTCCAAGATTGGCGAGCTCACTGGCGGCCTACTCGACGGGCTGAACCATCCACTGCGGATCGCCCGCATCAGCCGGCATTGTTACATTCCACTGCGTGGTTGCGTTATGCAGTCTAGACACAATTTCGGGATGCTGGCTTGCCACGTTTCTGGTTTCCGATCCATCTGTTTCCAGATCATACAACTGCGGATCGGAACCATCATAATTGAAGTAATATTTCCACTTGCCGTGACGCGCAGCAAGATCGGGATTGTCTTCCTGCTTTGTACCCGGGCGATCGGGTGGACGTCGCCAGAAGATAGGTTCCGTGCGGCTGAGTGCTTCTTTTCCGAGCAGTGTTGAAGTCAGGTCTTGGCCGTCGAGTGCGGCTGCGGGCAGAGACGTTTCGGTGATTGTGTATAGCGATCTGTTTACATCAAGAGCACACAGAATAGACGTTGAATTGGTTGTTCCGACTACGTTTGCGGACAGCAAACCCGGTCCCCAGACGATTAGCGGCGAGCGAACTCCGCCTTCATACAGCCACGTTTTTGCTCCCCGAAGTGGGTATGAAGAACCAGCACCTTCTTCGTGACCATTATCGGACATTACGAGAATCAGAGTATTGTTTCGCAATATTTTGTTATTGCGGACACGATCAAACAACAGACTCAATTGGTGATCCATCGCATCCAGCACGGCATAATAGTGTGCCCGTTTGGTGCCATCCGTTGCATCGCGAAGAGTCTTGGGGGGAAAAAACGGCGAGTGTACATCGTCCGGCCAGAGATTGACAAAAAAAGGCTTCTTGCTTGCCTCAGCCGCATCAATGAAGTCGAGTGCATCCTTTACAAATGCGGCTGTAACAACTGAACGATCTTCCCAGCGAATCTCACCACGTCCGAGATTCGCCGAACCGAGATCGTGTTTGCCCGGTGGCTTTCCATTGTATGCGTCTTTTAGCGGAAGAACGCGAGGACCAAGGCCTTCAAAATTTGTGAGACTGCGGTCGAAACCATATTCGGAAATCAATGGTGCGTCGCCTACGTCTCGCTGTCCGCCCATGTGCCATTTACCGAAATGTCCGGTAGCGTAGCCAGTCTTCTGAAGTTCACGAGCCAACACCGGAGCAGTAAGGTCGAGCCATTGCGCCACGCCGCGTTCGTTATTTGACTTTCGGTTGTTCAAGTACGATGTAATTCGCCAGCGATGCGGGTACTGGCCGGTTGTTAGTGCGACTCGAGATGGCGAGCAAATGGGGGAATTGACGTAGAAGTTGGTAAACTTCAGTCCTTCTTCGGCCAATTGATCGATGTGTTCGGTTTTCGTTTGCTGGCCATTAAAGCACGACAGATCAGACCAGCCCATATCATCGATGAACACCGTGATAATGTTAGGTCTCTTTTCTGCATGCACGGCTGCGTTGGGCAGCAGCCCGGTAATCAACACAACAAACACCGAAACATACACAGCACGATTCATCGCTGACCTCTCCTGGACTTCCGTTAGGTTTGATGGTCTGTCATTCTGAACTTCGGCGGCTTACCGTGCGGCCACGTTATGTGCGAACGGAAATGACTGGGGCCCAATCATGAAACGCTCCGGATGGAGCTCAATCATGCTCCGCAACGCGATTACTCGCAGGGTGGTAATGCTCTATTCAGAAAACAAAGCCTGGTGCATTTCCGCAAGATCTTTCGCCGGAATCTTAATCACTTTGCGGTCATACGTCATCAGCCCATTGATTTCGCCTTCGACATCTGTCGTTTGAGTATAGACGCCGCCCGCAATCCCGCTTTTCGTCCGCAGGTCATTCAGTATCCTGATAGACGCTGCGTAGCGTTCGCGATACTCGGCATTTGTTTTCGGCAAATCGCCGTATCCCCAGTTTCGACGGTTTGCATCCCACAGGTGATCCTTCACCGGCAGGCCGTGCCCACCAAATTCTCCGATCACTTTTATAAACGCATCAAAGCGTCCGCCGACTGCGCGATCGAACGGAAAATGCGGATGTGGATAGCTGTGTTCATCGACGACGTCGCCCACTGGCCAGAAGTTTCCACCACTGGCGATGTTGACAGTTCGAGATGGGTCTCGCTTGATCATCCATTCTCCAACTTCAACTGTGCGATGCTGTCCCCACGCTTCGTTAAAAGGAACCCAGACGGTGATCGACGGGTGATTTTCAAGCAGAGAAACCATCCGTTCAAGTTCGAGCATAAACTGTTCGTGCTCGGCGTTCGGCCATTCCGCGTCCATTGGATCGGGAGCCAGACGTGTCCAGTTTGGGCTACTGCCGCCACTCACCTGATCCTGCCAAACCAACATGCCGATGCGATCGCAATGATAGTAATATCGCCGAGATTCGACTTTGATGTGCTTGCGGATCATGTTGAATCCGGCAGACTTCAGCCATGCAATGTCAAACAGCATCGCTTCGTCTGAAGGGGGTGTCAGCAAACCATCTGGCCACCATCCCTGATCGAGCGGTCCCCAATGAAAGATTGGCTGTCCGTTAAGCAGGAATCTCCAATGCCCATTGGCATATTTAGCCTTCGAAACAGTACGAATACCCGCATAAGATTGCACCTGATCCAGCACACCGCCGGAAACAGCTTCCAGCGTTACATCAAGGATATACAAGTGTGGAGAATCCGGAGACCAGAGCTTTGCTGCTGGTATGGCCAGGACCACCGAATCAGCGTTTGAAGTGGATTTTGCCACAACGCGATCGACGTCTCGCACAACAACACGCACTCGCGTACCGCTGTCCGCGATCCGCTGACCGTTTGCCAGCTTTGTTGAAACTGAAATCGTTCCAGCGTTCGCATCCGTAGCGATTTTAAGATCGGCAATGTATGTGCGAGGAACGGATTCCATCCAAACGGTCTGCCAGATGCCAGATACCTGCGTGTACCAAATACCGTGAGCGTTCAAAGTCTGCTTGCCTCGTAGCTGCCAGCCTTCCGTTTCGTCTTCAACGCGGACAATAAGTTCGTTTTCTCCGACCTGCAGTGCATCTGAAACGTCGAACGAAAATGGCGTATTGCCTCCCTGATGTTTGCCAACCGATTTCCCGTTAACGAAGGCTTCGCAACGATAATCGACCGCTTCAAAGTTAAGCAAAGTACTTTCGCTGCTGGACGGTATCGCCTTGAATGTACGGCGATACCAGAGTGCTTCTGTCGAATCCAGCAATCGACTGACACCGCCCAGTCTGGATTCAAGGCAATATGGCACCAGAATTTTTCCGTCCCACGCCTTGGGGGCTTCGGACTGTTCCACGGAGCTAATTGCGTAGTCCCAGTTACCGTTCAGATTCATCCAGTCTTTGCGTTGCAACTGTGGTCGAGGATATTCGGTCCACGCGTTCTTCGCGTTGACTTCGGCTCCCCAGATTGTGATTAGCTCCGACTGAAATGGCTTCGTGTCGCGTTTCGCGGGAGGCAGGTTGGGAACATTTTCAGCGTCTACCAAATGCACATCGACAAACTGGCCGCCAAGTGTCTGGCGACAGTGAGCCGCCATGACATTTGTTCCTGATTTCAACGCATCCCTATTCGCTTCCGGAATTGCGACAAGTTCATATTTGTTTGTGAACCCATCCAGCTGAGCCAGAATCTTGCCGTTGACGTACACCTCGACGTCTTCATCGTGATGCATCCACAATGCCGGTTTGGCTGGGACGGTGCTCAGTTCGAACGATTTGCGTATCCAGATATTGTCTGTTTCCCAGGTTGTGCCAATACGTGCTCCCGGAGTGTCCCGTGTGCCAAAGCCGCCCGAAGCCTCTGTCCAGTCGCTGGCGTCGAAATCAGGATTTCGCCAACCGTCCGCCGGCTTGCTCAGCGTATATCGCCACGTATCGACGATCTCCTGTGCCCTACACAAATTTCCTGTCGCCAGCAGCAAAGCCGCAGCGATAACATAGATTAATCTGAGGTGCATCATAAATCTAGATTTCGAAAAGGATTGTGACGGCGAAGTCTTGAGGTCAAAGACTATTCATCGCCAGCTGATTCAGAGTCCTCACGAGTTGAAAACGTGAATACGGTTTGCGTGCTGTATTCAGCGTCCGGCAACAGAATGGTTGTTGGAAATGTCGACTGATTCGGACTGTCAGGGTAGTGCTGCGTCTCAAGACAGAATCCACCTCGATGAACATAGGTCTTGCCGGATTTGCCCTTCAAACGACCATCCAGAAAGTTGCCGCAGTAGAATTGAATACCCGGCTCAGTTGTATGGATCTGAAGAACTCGGCCAGTCGTCGGTTCGTAGACTTCAGCCGCAAGGCTAAGGCCGTTTTCTGCGTCGTCTTTGTTCAATACCCAGTTGTGGTCATAGCCAAGACCGAATTTTAGCTGTTTGTTGTCCTGGTCAATATTACGACCGATGGGTTTTGATGTGGTGAAGTCGAACGGAGTTCCGACGATGTCCGCTATCTGTCCGGTTGGAATCAGGGCTTCGTTAACTGGCGTAAACTGATTGGCGTTTAGCATTAATTCGTGGTCAAGAATCGTGCCTTTGCCTTCACCCTTCAGATTAAAGTATGTGTGTTGAGTGAGATTCACCGGAGTCGACTTGTCAGTGGTGGCTCGATAATCAACCACGATCGAATTTTCTTCAGTCAGCGTATAGCTCACTGTGACGAACAGGTTTCCCGGGTAGCCTTCTTCCATGTCCTTTGCAGTGTAGGACAGTTGGATGGAATTGTTTCCACCTTCGTAATTTGCGTCCCAGACAACCTTGTCGAATCCAATGATGCCGCCGTGCAGGTGGTTGTCCCCGTTATTTTTTGCGAGCGTGTAGGTTTCGCCATTCAGTGTGAATTTGCCGTTAGCAATTCGATTACCATACCGTCCGACTACCGCTCCAAAGTACGGCTTGTCCACTGCGTTCATGTAGTTTTCAACACGACCGTAGCCAAGTGCAACGTCGGCAAGTTTGCCATCTTTGTCTGGAACAACGATCGAAGTAATGATCGCACCGTAGTTTGTAACGTTGACTCTCATGCCAGACTTGTTTTCCAGCTGGAACTGTCGAATCGAAGCAAATTCAGACCCAGACGGTGGCACCAGAACTGAAAAATCGGCGAAGGTCCCGTAGATGGTAAATACGATCGCAATCAAGCCGAGGCCTACCGGCTTTGCCAGACGCCAGGGAGTCATATCAACGGCTCCAACATCCTGTTGATTGAATTCCTCAGCAGTTGGTCGAACTTCACCGATGACGAACATCAGGATCACCAGCCAGGCAAAGACTATACCCAGAAAGTGAAATTCGTGCAGAGACGCAACAACGCTGTCGAATGGAGGGACAAAATAGCCCACGGCAATCACACTAAAGCCAGCAACCAACGCGATCTTGGCAGCTACTGGGGGAACCCGCTTTGAAATCATGCCGACCAGCACAACGGCAAAAATCGGGATAAAATACATGCCATTCATTTTTTGCAGATAGCCAAAGATGCTGGTTGTGTTTGCCAGCAATGGAGCAATGCCCATGGCTACGAGTGTGACAATCCAGCCGAAGATCTTTCCTGATCGAACGACCGATTCTTCACTCGCATTTTTGTTAAGTACGCTTTTGTAGAGGCCCAGACTGAACAAGGTGCACGAGCTATTCAGTGCAGAATTGAAGCTCGAAAGAATTGCCCCGATCATTGCCGCAGCAAAGAAGCCCGTCAGAGGCGCAGGAAGAACTCGATTAACGAGCATCCCATAGGCCTGATCCGGTTTGATTATTTCATCCGCAAAAACGCTGTAAGCAATCATGCCTGGTACAACCAGATAAAGCGGACCCAGCAACTTAAGAGCACCGGTCAGTAACACGCCCTTCTGGCCTTCGGCAAGACTACTAGCTCCAAACGTTCGCTGAATAATCTGCTGATTCGTCGTCCAGTAGAATAGATTTAGCAGAAAGATTCCCGAGAAGATTGTTCCGAAAGGCACAGAACTGTTGTCGCTACCAACCGAGTTCAATCGGGCTTTCTGTTCCGTCAGCAATTTGCTGGCACCGGCACTAAAGCCATCGTCACCACCTAAAAGATTAATGGCAAAAATGGTGATTAGAAAACCACCGACAAACAGGCCAATGCCATTCAACGTGTCTGATACCGCTACAGTCCGTAGTCCACCGAACAACGCATAGATGGCTCCGACGATACCAACGACCCAGACGATCAGATACAGGCTAACAGTGCTGGCATCACCGCCCAGCATGGCAGGAAGATCGCCCAGCATCGACGGCACATTTAGAATCCCCATCATTCCGGTGGCACCGGTGTAAAGAATAATCGGCAGCAGAATTCCAACGTAAGCCAACAGAAAAATCAGGTTGGTGATCACCTGCGTCTGGTGGTCAAATCGAATTTCAAGATATTGGGGTACTGTGGCAACGCCGCTTTTCAGAAATCGTGGCAGGAAAAACCAGGCCATGAACACTAGAGCAACGACACACACAACTTCCCAGACCATCACGCACAAGCCATCCGTGAAGGCCGCTCCGTTGAGCCCAACCATTTGTTCCGTGGAAAGATTGGTTAGCAATAGCGAGCCGGCGATCAGCGGAAACGACAAAGATCTCCCGCCCAGAAAATATCCATTACTGGTGTCGTGGTCGTCGCCGCGAGTAATTCGCCAGGTGCAAAAGGCCACCAATCCTGTGAAAAACAGGAACGAGAGAACGGTAAGTTCCATAGTTGAATTTTTCTGTCTGTATTCCGGAGGACGAAATCGACGCAGCCGATTGACGCACCATAATAACTACTTTGCTACGTTACCGCGTGCGTTTCGCAGGTCTCAAGCCAACGTTTCGCCATTAAAGCGGCACCTGGCCATCTTTAATAAGGTGCCGGAACAAACGAATTTACATACCTGCCTCGCACCCAAAGTAGGCTCTCACGGGCGGCTTGTGATTGTGACCATTCACTGTTTCTAAGTCCGCTTTCGCCTGAGGCAGTGTGAACTCACTGGGTTCATGCGTGACGATGTTACAACCTGTACCGGGGCTGGCAATAAGATAAGGTGTTAAGACGAATGGCACTGCCGCGAAATTTGTTTGGAATCTGCGCAGCGTGATGGCTCGCGTTGACCGCGACATGAATTTGTTGTGATGGGGCCGCGTTGAAGGAAATCGGAATGTTGGCTGAACGTCCTGATCGCTAAACTTTTCGGCGGCTGGACCTTTCCTGAATCTGTCTGCGTAGAAACAATTGACCAGGGAAGGTCCCTGTCTTTTACGCCACCAACCGCATTTGATGCAGCCTCATTTTCCATCTTCCGGCGTTCGCTGATGCAGAACGACGAGCTGCCGCTGACAGAGGTCGTGGATAGCGATCGATTTGCTCGGGCGTTTGAAAAACATGGTGTCGATTTCGGCGACGAGGAAGGTGTTGTCTATACGCCTGCCATTACGTTGTGGGCGTTGGTTTCTCAGACATTCTTTGCCGGGGCGCAACGCAGCTGCAAGGCGGCTGTGTTGCAACGCGGCCGTGTTGCGAGTCGCATCGTTGTGGGCGACTCGGGGCTGCACGACTCGGGGCCGCACGGTCTGCGACACCAACACCGGAGCCTACTGTCGCGCTCGGCAGAAGATTCCTTTCGAACTCGTGCGTGACATCACACGTCAGATCGCTCACGACGCCGAAGCCGCCGTTAGTCACACGGGCGTGAGTCACACGGTTGTCGATGAAGATCCCGATGTGAACCTGTCATCGCGCGTCGTCAAAGAGGTCCGCGTACATGCGAATGGTCGTCGTGTTTTGTTGCTGGATGGGTTCACGATCACGGCCGAAGACACACCGGAGAACCAGGATGAGTATCCTCAGAATCCCGTTCAAAAGGCAGGACTCGGCTTTCCCATCCTACGGTGCGTGACCTTGATTTCGCTGTACACCGGCCTGCTGTTTGATGTGGCTTATGGACCGTACAGCGGCAAGGAAACCGGCGAAACGGCCTTGATGCGCCGACTGCTGAACGTGCTGCAGTCCGGCGACATTTTGGTGGCCGACTGTTATCTGTGCACGTACTGGCTGATCGCCGCCTGCCGACAACGAGGCGTTCACATTGTGATGAAAAATCATCACAAGCGTGAGGACAACCCCGCCAATTCGATTCGTCTTCGTGACGGAGAACGCCTAGTGACATGGACTCTTCCGTCACGCCCCTCTTGGATGAGCAAAGAAGAAGACAAACAGCAACCGGCAACGCTTGAACTTCGCCTGATTGATGTGAACGTCCACCGCAACGGCTTCCGTCCGAGCCAGTTCACAGTCACCACAACGATGACCGATGACGAGCAATATTCCGGCAACTGGATTCGATCAATTTACG
>Ga0209390_10006748_pt1 | contig 15163 bp, 18 predicted proteins | sample BON01_FD_187212 | JGI IMG/M metagenome (GOLD analysis project Ga0209390, IMG submission 187212) | Freshwater microbial communities from Lake Bonney liftoff mats and glacier meltwater in Antarctica - BON-01 (SPAdes) (version 2) | ecosystem: Environmental > Aquatic > Freshwater > Ice > Glacier... | reverse complement strand
TTCTGATCGAGATCATAGAGGGCAAGCAAGGAGGGGGACAAAGGAAAACAAACCTGTGATAATGTCGAGGCTCCTACACTTGGTGCACGTCTCGGGGTTCATGGCGCTGCTGGTGCTGCTGCGGTACGAAGACGAGGACGTGGTGGTGGTCGAGGAGGAAGAGGAGCCGAGCTGAGGGAAGAGGGGGTAAGAAGGCGCCACGGTTCTGTGGGTGCTTTGCGAGGGTGGTGCTGGTGGCAGCGTCCGGCGCGGAGGCTGCGGGAGGGTGGTGTGTGTGGGTGTGTGGTGTGTGGTGGGTTGGTGGGCGTGAGTTGTTGGGAAGAGGAGGAGGAGGAGGAGGAGGGGAGGGAAACGTGGCGGGGGGGGGTGCCGTGCGGAAGGAGGGAGGGGCTAGCTAGCAAACAAACGCCACCGCACCGCACCCACAGCCCATGCACCACCACGCCAAGACACTGTAGGGTGTGTGGGTGGGACGGTGGGGTGGGTGTGGAGCGGGTGGGTGGGAAGTGTGGTGTGGTGTGTTTGGCAAAGACAAGGACAAGGAGACAGGCATGATGAAGCCTTCTCGCTTTGGGCCTCCTCTCATTTCCGGTCCACAACAAGCAACTTGCTTCGCCGCCTTGCCTTCGCTGAGAAACGACGTCGATAGGGTTCTTCGTCCCCTCCCTTGCTCTGTGTAGCCTTCTTGCCAGTGCTTTGGTAGAGTCCGCGAGCTTGTCTTTGGCCTGCACCAAGTCATTTCCCTTGCCAACCCCTCCCTCACAAAAACAAACAGGAAAAGAAGGCAGCCTCGACTTCGTCGTCGTTCCTTTCTGCACGCTCCCGAATTCGATAGCGCCCGTGCATGCAAAGCAAGAGGACGGTCTTCTCTAGTCTCGTGGTACGTTTTCAGTGTGGTTGATTGTGTGGGTGGGCCGTGTGGTGGTGGCAGTGAGGGGTGGAGGCGGCTGTAGGGAGGGAGAGGGTTGGAATTCGCTGCCGCCCGCATGTGATGATGTTGCTGCCTGGCCGAGGAGGGAGGGGGAGGGAGCATGCATGGACCAGTAGTGCTTGTTTGTCACCCCCTACAGCTTCTACGAGGTCTTTGTGCCCTTGTTGGGCGTTTGTTGCCGTGGCGCGTCTCTCTTTCTGGTGGCAACCAGGACGGGTCTTCGTCGCGGCAATGTGGATTATGCGAGGGAGGGGTATAGCGGTATGGCAGCAGGGCAAGTTGCCCGTCCTCTCCACCCCCTGCCACGCACGGCGTTGTCGTCTGGTTCTCTATCTTCTCCTTGTCATCCCCTGCATTTATGCCTGCTGCGCGCAAATCTGCCTTTAACCTCGCCCTCCCATCTCCCTCCCCTCCCTCCCTCCCCTCCCCCCCAAAAAACAGTACACTACCCTCTTATTAGTCTTCCTCTTCGTCAGCGTTCACTCCGACAGCACCAACACCAACATGTTCGGGGTCACAGTCAAAAACAACGGCCTTACGGGCACGGCTGCTGCTGGTACTGCTACTGTCGCAGGGGCGGGTCCGAGCAAACGCACGCACTCCCCCATGGTGACAGGGACATCCGTCCTGGGCGTGAAATACAATGGAGGGGTGATGCTCGCGGCGGATACCCTGGCGTCGTATGGTTCCCTCGCGCGGTTCAAGGACGTGACGAGGTTGATTACGATTGGGGAGCATACCATCCTGGGCGCTGGGGGGGAATTTTCGGATTTTCAGGCGATTGGCGAGATGCTCCAGAAGTTGGACCAGGAAGATAAGAATGCTAATGATGGGTTTGCGCATTCCCCCGCGGAATTGTTTCACTATTTGAGGGCGATTTTCTATAGCAAGCGGAATAAGTTTAATCCGTTGTGGAATGAGGCAAGGGAGGGAGGGAGGGAGGGATAAGGAGGGGTCTGGAGGGAGGGGTCTCTGCGGGTGCACGAGAGCTTTAGGTTCTCTTCTTTTCTGCGTCACAAATCTTACTGTCCTTTCCTCCCTTCCTCCCTTCCTCCCTCTCTCCCTAGGTGTTAGTCGGTGGGTTCAAGGACGGCAAGCCTTTCTTGGGGCACTTGGACATGATCGGCGCGGCCTTTTCTGATGATGTGATGGCACTAACTTACCCTCCCTCCCTCCCTCCCTCCTTCCCTCCTCCCTCCCTTCCTCCCTAGGTCCTGGTCGGTGGGTTCAAGGACGGCAAGCCTTTCTTGGGACACCTGGATATGATCGGTACTGCTTTCTCTGATGATGTGATGGCGACGGGCTTCGGTTCTTATTTGGCCTTGCCCATTATGCGGAAGCGTTGGCATGAGAACATGACGGAGGGGGAGGCGAGGGCGTTGCTGGAGGATTGTATGCGGGTGTTGTTTTACAGGTAAAGACGACTCATTTTATTTTTTATTTATTTATTTCTTTATTCATTTATTTATTTATTTATTTATTTATTTATTTATTTATTTATCCATTTATTTATTTATTTATTTATTTATTCATTCATTTATTTATTTATTTATTTTAATTCATTTATTGATCAAATATAAAGAAAGGTAAATAGAGTGAGTGGTTAGTTCATTTCTTGTCTTCGTTTGTTTTGAGGAATCAAGAGACAAAACCTCCTCATTTTTCCTCCTTTTCCCTTTAAGTTCTTCGTCTTTTCTCGGGATTGCCGTGCTATGAACAGGATACAAATTGATTGCCAAGGCTGACGCTAGTGGGGTGCTGGTCTCGCCTGCCTTCAAGCTGGACACCGTCTACAACCTGACCTATAACCCTCCCTCCCTCCCTCCCTCCCTCTCTCCCTCCCTCCCTTCTACCTACAGGGACTGCCGTGCCTTGAACAGGATACAAATTGCCAAGGCCGACACTAGTGGGGTGCTGGTCTCGCCTGCCTTCAAGCTGGACACCGTCTGGGACCTTGCTTCGTTCTCTACCCCCAAGGCGGGCATGGATTCGGATGGGTCGTGGTAGAGGGAGGGAGGGAGGGAGGGCGGGCGGGGAGGAAGGGGGAGGGGATTGTTTAGATGGAATATGAGTGGTAGGGAGGGAGGGAGGAGGGGGTGTGGGGGGGTGGAAAGACACGAAGAACGTGGAGGAAGAAGAAGGAGGAGAAGAAGGAAAGGGGGGGGGGAAACACGAAAGAGAGAAACGAGAGAGAAAACCCAGGAACAAAAAGAAGAACATACGGACATAGGACCACAAGAACACATGCACAAGCATCATTTTAGCTACACGCACTTTTCATATCAAATACTTATTCCTTTCCTCTTTTTTGTCCCACCCTTCCCAAAATCAAACCAACAACTCACGCATATATACCAGCCCTCCCTCCCTCCCTCCCTCTTCTCCCTCTACCGCTGCTGTAACCGTTGAAACCGCGTCAACAAATCCTCCACCTCCCCCCCCGGCCCCCCACTTCCCGACGTTGGTGGCGCCGGCGGCAGCTCCGGCTCCGGCTCCGGCATCACAGGTGTAGTAGTAGGAGGAAGAGGGATATCATATTCCTCCCCCCCTACTTCCCCCCCTCTCTCCCCTCCTCCCCCGACGTCAACGGCCGTGACCACCGGCGCGGAGGGTTCGGCTTCCACAGCGGCGGGGAGGAAGGGAGGGGAGGAGGGAGGAGCGGTAGGAGGAGCAGCAGCAGCAGCAGCAGGAGGGGGGGCTTGGGTAGGAAGAGGAGGAGGAGGGCGGGAGGGAGGCTGGAAACCCTCCTTCCCACCACTGCTGCTGACAGTCAAACCACCAGAAGGAGGAGGAGGGGTGATGGGACGAGCGATTGGCATGCTCACCCCTCCTCCTCCACCCCCTCCTCCCCCGGCACCTCCCCCTCCTCCACCAGCACCAGTATTACTATAAAGGTGACCAAACCCAGAGGCAGGACCCATCCCCACGGACGCGCCAGTAGGGGCAGGCATGGACGAAAATGCTTTTTGGTCTTCAGTTAGGTCGGAGGGCTGTTCGAGCGGCGTCCAGTCCACGTTGTTTTTGAGAGCGATCTCGCGGAGGTATTTTTCGACGATGGCGGCCGAGGGCTAAAGGGTGGGTTGGTAGGGAGGGAGGGATGGGTGAGTGTGTGTGAGTAATAGGCTTTTGGATCTTTAGCTAGGTCGGAGGGTTGCTCGAGTGGCGTCCAGTCAAAGTTGTTTTGAAGGGCGATCTCCCGGAGATATTTTTCGGGAGGGAGGGGAGGGAGGGTGAGGGTGAGAGTGAGCAATACAGACAAACACGAAGCCAAGGTGGTTGGAAAGAAATTTAAACAAGCGAAGAACATGAAACATAAAAGAAGTCTCTCCCTCCCACCCCCCCTCCTCGCACATACCGGCCGAATCGACAATTTATGCGCCACCCGTTCATTCACCAACCGATCCTCATCCTTCTCCGCGCGTTCCACGAACTCCTTGCCGAATTTCTTGGCGAATTGCTTCTTGACTTCATGCAGCTCCGCGACATCTGCTCTGTTGGTAGCCCAAATTAAAGTGACCACCGCCGATTTCAAGTCTTCGGGGCACTCTTTTTCAGAGGCAATGAGACGGGCACGCTCATGGAGCAAGTCGCAGACCAGCTCCAGGATGCCGTAAGCTTCGATGGTGGCGTCTTCACTGTGTTGGTGCAGATGGGGTTTGGGCGTGTTAGTGTCGTGTATGAGTGGAAGAAGGAGAAGGTGGATTTAAGTGTGTAGGTGGAAGAAGGAGAGAAGGGCAGTGTGTGCTGGCGCATAAAGCACAGACAGACAAGAAGAAGGGCAAGACAGGCATGTGGACGTACCGAATGATGGCCTCCACCTTAATGGCGGCTTTCTCGTCCTTTTGCTGCGCGAGCAGGCTGGCGACCTCGCGTTGGGCCACCCTATTATTATCGTGTGCAAAGAGAAGGGAGGGAGGGAGGGAGGGGGCATCAGCACTACAGATGGGCCTTTCCTTTTCCAGCCAAGTCAGCCTTCCCCATTACGTACTTGACGGCCGCCGTCTTCTTGTTGGTGGCAATCTGGATACGCTGCACGGCCATCTTCAAATAAGGCTTGACCTTATTGACATCAAAGGGTTTCCAACTCTCGAAAAAGGAAGACATGCTGGTGCTTGGGAGGGGAGGGGGCTGGGGCAGCGGGGCTTGCGGGGGTGTGGTGAGTGGCTTGGCTGGCACAGGAATGACGCTCCGGCTAGGGTGCTGGGCTTGCGGGCGTCGTCCTGTAGTTGTGTAGGGGTGTAGTGTGAGTGTGTAGGACGTGAAGAATAGAAGGCAACGCGAGCAAGGAGGCAAGGCTGCAGCAGGGACCTGAAAGAAGAAGAACACTCACTCGCCCACTCGCGGTTTCTAGGCCCCAGAAGGCAGCAATACCACTTGCGGACACTGCCTCTGTACGTGTCGTATTAGGTGATGAGAGTCTTATTCTGCTGGTTCGCTTACCCCAGTCTCGAATTCATCCCCTTCTCTCCCCACCACAAACACAGCCACACCATCATCTCACTCTACGCGCCCGCCTCTGAAGAGCAGCAGCACTCCGCCGTGTTCTCCAGTCCTACGAAGCGGAGGCACCCACGAGCCAAGCACACCAAGACAGCAGACATGTCCATGTACGTAGCAGGCGGATCCTCCTCTTTTCCTGTCCTCTCCCCTAGCCTCATAGTCTCACGCCCTTGTCCCCCTCCCCCCCCTTCCTCCCCCAACCCCAGGTACGTGCGCATCAAGCGCAAGCAACAAACAATCTTCCTGCACGTGGAACAAACCGAGACCGTGCAAGGCGTCAAGGCACAGCTCGGCGAAATCGTGGGGCAAAGCCCGGCGGACATTCGGTTGTTTGGGTCAGACAAGGTGCGTATGTGGCTCCTTCTTGGTTAGGGGAGAGGGGAGGGAGGGGAGGGCAAGGCAAGGCATCACCGCTGCAGTGCTACCCGTGCAGGTGTGGCACACTTTCAGAGATACCGCGAGTGTGATAACTCATCATTTTGCTGTCACTTCAAAACCACATAGAGAAGGGATATGCCGGACTCGGCCTTGTTGTCGGAGCAGCAGGACATCAAGAGCGATTCCATCTTGTACATGGTCTTCAGGAATGCGGGTAAGTGACTGTGGAGAGGGAGAGAATTCGGGAGAGCAGGGAAGGGGGGTCAGGTTTTGACAACAAGCGAGCGATTTAAGAGGTCGAAATGCGGCTTTTGCGCTGAACGAGTGAGAAAAGTAGCGGAGAAAGGGTCAGAGGAGCGGAGGGCAGGAGAGGAGGCACGTCGCGCACGCCCCAAGCGCAGCACACTCCACTAGCGTTTGAATGAAGTGTAATCGACCATTTTTCTTATCTCATTCCTCACTTCTTTCAAAAACATCAAATCACAGACGGAGGTGGCTGGGAAGAAGTGGACGTGAGTGCACCAGGGGCGGGTGGAGAGATGAAGGGCTGAGCCCAAGCGAGGCAGCATGTGTAAATCTAGTGGTAGCCAATTCTCCCCTCCGAATGAATCAAGAATATATACATACATACGTGTCCGAGGTGTGTTTTCCACCAAGCGTGATGACAAAAGCATAGTAGAGAAGTATGGGGGGTTAGGCGGGGAAAAATGGCGGGAGTGGGGTGCTTGTGGTCGGTGGGAGGAAATGTCGCATGCGGACGACAGTTCCTGCAGCTCTCGACATGAAATAGGCAGCATATGGGCACATTTCCCCTTCTTCAATTCTCGTCATCCAATTGAAAAAAAGGCCTGCGGTTGCCGCGGAAAAAGGGCAGGGACGAATGAAGAGCGAGGAGGTTAATCGTGTATTTCGCAGGTAAAAAACGCCCACGGCAAGAGCCACCACCACCACCACACAAGCAAGAAAAAGAAATAAAACACAAATGAACGAAGAAATGGCTTTAACCAAAAAGACTGAAAAAACAAGCCTTTACTTTTGTCAATCGACCGAAAGTGCTCCGTTTCGAGCTGCTGCTTGTTTTGAGGACGTTCGTCACCACGTCCTGCGTGGTGGCTGCAGCTCGCTCTTGCGTAGGCAAAAGCAAATGCTCTTTCTCATCCCACACCTCGTCCTGCCCTAAGCCACCTTATGAAACAGCAAGCCAACGTGTGCTTGGCAATGCTCTTCACTTGAGTTAAACACGGCTGTGTTTATGGCTGCGCATGCATTTGCGCTTCACTCACGATGCTGCGTATCCAACGCAGCAGCAGCAGCATACACGCAACGCGGGGTCTGACCATGTTCACTAATCCACCACAACCACCACCACACCGTACACACAAACACACAGGCACAGCAACGCAAGAGAGGACACGCCCGCCGCGCCGTAGCCGCAAGCCGAACGCCAAGGCACCCTTCCCCTCCTTCGCCTCCTTCCAACATCACCCCAGCAGCGAGCTTTCCATCGCATCGGAGCCTCGACACCTCACACACCTACACACACACACATTAAGCTATGCGACTCCACCTGCAAGGGGCCTTGCTGGCCTGTTGCTTCGTAGGCCAAGGCAACGCCTTTATCTTCCCGTCGTTCCGGCCACAAAGCACCACCCCATGTAGCATAGCCTCCTCCTCCTCCCCCTCCTCCCTCTCCACCTCTCCTGCCCCCTCCTCCTCCTCCGCCATCAGCAGTACCAATAGCAGAAGAATACTAGTCGCCCCCGCATGGATGGCATCCCAATCCTCCTCCTCCTCTTCCTCCTCCTCCTCCTCCACCCAAGAAAAGGGCAAAAAGAACTCAGCAGCCGCAGCAGCAGCAGCAGCAGCAGCACGTGCCGCTGGAGAGGACGACGCCGTACCAGCAGTGGACGTCGGGGTAGCCAAAGCTCTGGCCAAGCCCAGCGAATCCCGCGCGGCCGAACTGCGGCAAGCGAAGGAGCAAGAGCGAATCAAGAATAAGAAGTTTATTAATCCGATCGAGATCCCTATCAAGGCAGGTCGGGCCGCGCGACGTGCGTTGGAAAGCTTGGGGAAAGTAGAGGAGCCTGCCCCCAAGAACCCGGAGGATTATCGTTTGTATTTTGATAAGAAATTCATGTATGCCATCCCGGCGCCGAGTGAGAAGACACCCACTGTGTTGGTGGTGGGGGCGACGGGGGAGACTGGCCGGCAGGTGGTGAGGAAGTTGATTTTGAAAGGGTATCGAGTGCAGGTGCTCGTGAGGAATTTGTATTCGACCACGTTGAATTTGTTGGGGACGGGCGTGTCGTACGTGAAGGGAGATTTGGCGGATTTGAGTTCGTTGAGGACGGCGTGTGATGGGGCGGATAAGGTGGTGTATGTAGCACAAGCGAGGGATGATGGTGATGCGCGTACAGTTGAGTATTTAGGCTTGAGGAACCTGGCGCAGGCCTTCCAAGACACTCGATTGTCGGAGACTGGGAAGAGGGTAACGACGAAGAGGACTTTGTTCAAGTTTCGTAAGCCTGTTGATAGGGATGTGTGGGGTGTGACCAAGGCACCGGTGGATGGAGCGGAGGGTACCTGGACAGTGCAAGATGAACGATCAGGTCGTCCTGCTTTTGTGGGTAATTTGCCCGTGGGGCCTGGGGGGTCGATTGCGTTGGAGAGTAAGAAGCTGGGGTTGAATTTATCGAAGTTTGGGGGGTTGTTGATGTTGTTCAAGGCGCAGGGGGATACACAGACCAGCTTTAGGTTCGTGATTCGCACGAGCGCGTTTGCGGAGCAGGGGATTCAGTATGAGTTGCCCTTGCCGTTGGTACGAAACAGGTTTACGGCGTTTAGGATGAATTTTAGGGATTTTGTGCCGATGAAGGGAGGGAGTCCTTATAAAGGGGTGTGGGGGGGGGGGGGGGGGGTGGCTGCTCTGGATCCTAGTGATGTGAAGCAGTTTGCAGTTATGGTGGCGAGGGAGCCGGGAGCGGTTGCGGGTGTGGATGCGGCGGTTGCGAATCCGGCATTTTCGTTGACGATGGAGGGGATTAAGGTGTTTAGGGCGAGGGAGCAGCCGGATTTGGTGGTGTTGAGTTCGTCGGATATCACGCCGTCGACTGCTTTGAAAAGTCTGTCTGAGATGGAGAGGGACCCCGCGTCATTTGAGAGGGTGGAAAGGAGAAATTACTACAAGGCCCAGGGGGAGCTCGCGATGAAGAACACGGGGCTGGCGTATTGCATTGTGAGGATCTCGGATTTTACGAGCTCGCCGACGGAGGGCCGGCCGTTAAGTGTCTCGAAGAGTGGGAACAACATGGGGTTGATCTCACGCCCGGACACGGCGGATGTGTTGATTAATTGTTTGTTTAACCCCACGGTGTGTAATACTGAGATCTTCGCAAGTGAGAATCCGAGGTATGGGGATCGGGATATCCAGAGGCTGTTGAATGAGTTGGTGGAGTTGCCGTTTTAGACGGAGTGGAGGGAGGGAGGGAGGGAGGAATGGGATAATATATGACTATGGAGGAGGGTGAGAGTGAGAGTGAGAGTGAGTGAGAGTGAAAAAATAAGATAAGAGGAACGAACAGGAGCAGACAGACAACCCGGAGGTAATGCACGAAAAGAAAACCACCAAAAAGAAGAAAAAGGAAGAATAAATACCAAAAACCATATAGCAAGTTTGTGCTGCCTTTGTGATCTACATTTCATTTTTATTTACACCCATTCTCCCTCCCTCCATCCCCACCTCGGCTACCGATACACATTATATATATTCGCCGCCGCCGCCCTTCCCAACGACTGCCGATGCCCCGCCACCGGCAATCCAGCCAAAGCCGCAACCGCTTCTCCTTCATCACCCATCCCTCTCACAGACCCACCAACCGTCCCTCTCTCCTTCCCTCCCTCCTTCCCCTCCTCGGCTACAGATACACATTATATATATTCGCCGCTGCGACCCTCCCCAACGACTGCCTGTGCCCCGCCACCGGCAAACCCGCCAAAGCCGCAACCGCCTCTCCTTCATCAACCATCTCCCTCATTGCTCGTGCCAATGCATGAGGGGTTGGATATACACTCACTACAGCCTTACTCCTCGCTTCACTCACCTTATCAATCGCGCACAACTGCATCAAAAACATGCTTCGCACACTCAAATCCCCTGCCGTCTTCTTACACCTCTCCTGGTACTCCCCCAAAGAAAGAATCCTCGACGGGGGCAACGGCAACGCCGACAACTGCTTCTCCAAATATTCTTCCCCCCCTCCCCCCCTCACTCCATCATTCCCTCGACAAGCTACATCTAAAAACCCCTTCACCCCCTGCACAATCCTCGCATGCATCCGCAACAACAACAAGATCGTCTGATCCAAACTCGGAGTCCTCAAAACAGGCAGCCCATGTATAACCTGTGTAGTCGCCAAAGCCGTTCTCAATGCCGGTGGGCGAATAACGTCATTAAGCTGTTCAAAAGTCCCCTCCACCAGGTAAAAAGCTCGATCCACCTCCTTCCCAACCCCTAGCATTCTCCCCTTCTGCTCTTTGTATCTCCCATCTCTGATACTAGCAGCTAGATCCCCCACGGTCTTCCGTTCGATCACATATCGAAGCATCACCTCCTGCTTCTCCCTCTCTTTCCTTGCCTTCTCCTTCTCCTTACTACTACTGCTGGCGCTGCTGCTGCTGCTGCTGCTGGCACCGCTGCACAATTGTCGTCTCCGTGCCACCCACAGCATATCCCCCAACTGCAGCACCCGCAGCTCACACCTCACCCCCGCCTGAATCAACCCTCTCTCAATGCTAGGATTATTCTCATGCTCCCTCCGATCAAGCAACAACACCACCTCCCATTCCTCCGCTTGCGTGCCTTCAAAATGCCTACACAAACGATTTAGCCTCCTCAGAGTCATAGGCCCATCCAGGTCCTCCTCCACCTCTTCCTCCCCCTCCCCCTCTTCCTCGGCTAAAGCACCAGCGATTTTGCCACCGCCGAAACCAAGTTGTAATTGTTTGTAGGCTTTGGGAGGAGAAAAGAGCTTGCGTTTCCGGCCTTTGCCTTTGGAGGAGGAGGAGGGAGGGATAGAGGGCAATGGTGCGGGTAGTAGTGGTGGTGGTGGTGGGCTGCTTGTACTGCGGTTGTCGTTGTTTTTGTCCATCGCTTCCTCCACCTCCACCTCGTCCTCCTCTTCTTCACTGTCGCTCATGAGCACCAGGATTGAATCGTCGTCGTCGTCGTCGTCATGACCGCCTACTTTTCTGCCAGGACGCTGGTAGTCTTGCTGCTGCTGCTGCTGCTCTTCCTCCTCTTCCTCGTCCTCGTCTTCGTCCTCGTCCATCACCTCCACCACCACCGACGGCTGCTGCTGCTGCCACGTCGAAGACACTTTCGTCCCAACAGCATTCGGCAAGCGCTGCATGTTTTCCTTGTCCTCCCCTTCCCCCTTCTCCTCCTTCTCCTCCTCCTCCTCCTCGTCATCGCTCTCGCTCAAAAGCAAAATCGTCTTGTCATCCAACACGGAAGAAGCAGCCTTAGACGCAGCCGCACCCGACGACGCCGCATCCTTCTCTCTCCTCCTCCTACTCCTGCTGCTGCTGCTGCTACTACTACTACCACTGCTGCTGCTGCTGCTGCTGCTGCTGCTGCTGCTGCTGCTGCTGGCCTTGCTCTGCGCCAAGGCCGGGTAAGTCTCTTCCATGTCTGCAAAAGAGACGGTGGACTGCGAGGCCATCACAAGATTATCCATCATTTCATCCAAGCTGTCCCTTGACCCTTCCTCCTCTTCCAGACCACCACCACCACCACCGCCGCCGTCACTGCCTGCTGCTGCTTCTGCTGCTGCTGCGTGGCCTTGTTGCATGTCTTGCTGCTGCTCGGGGAGAAGGGTGTTGTTGACAAAGGCTTCGAGCTGCCGACCAATCATAGGGCCCACCCCTCTAATTTGCTGGGCTTCTGCGGCAGTGGTGATGCGGGATGGAAAATCTGCCAGGGCCTTGGCCACGCTCTTGTACGTGTAGCGGAGCTGGGAACCTGGAAGGTAGGGTGCAGAGGGGTGGAGGAGGGTTAAAATACAAATGCAGGCTTATGATCGTGCCTCCACAAGGCGGAAAACCAAGCAAAGAGCCGGAGGGAACGTGACTTGAAGGGTAGGGTGCAGAGGGGTGGAGGAGGGTTTGAATACAAATGGGGAAGGAGGGCTAGCTAGGTGATCAAAGCCGCCGCCCTGCCCAGACAAACATACCTCGACGCGTCGCTTCATGGTCCAGAATCTTGACGAAAGCCACCAGCCGGGCATTCCATGCCTTGACGGACGCCGCACCCTCTGCCATTATTTGCCTGGTGCGGGAGGGCGTGATGAGGCCGTTGCTGGTCGTTGCCTAAATCGAAACGGGTCCCGCTTGCTTGTCCAAGGGAGGCAGCCTGTGCGTGTGCGGGGCAGGACGTTGAGAGAGGAGAGTGTGAACAAGCTGTGCGTACGGATGTATGGGTAGTGCTGCTGCCAGGTCTTCGTTTGTTTGGCTGATGAGTCAAGGAAAGGGGGGAGGGCGTGACTGGGGCATGCATGCGTCGCGCCCGCCGGCCCATCCTCCTCTGCGCCAAGAAGTCCAGCATCATGACCAGCCATGGACAACTCCACTCCCCCATCACGTCAAGAGGCTTGCACCCCCACCCCCTTTACACAGGTATATACACGGCGCCAAGGCCGTGTGTGCGCAATACATAAGCCCGGAGCCGACGCTTGGTGGGGAGGCAGGGTGGGGAGGTTGTTGCCTGAGGAGCTGTGGAGCGCATAAGACCTGAGCACCCTGCCCGCGGGGGTGTGACGCTCTGCACGGTACAGTGTAGGCCTACTTCGGCATGCGCCAGAAAAAGCTCTCCCAGAGGGTGCACTCTAAAGAAACAAGACAAGACAAGACAAGCGAGCTCAAAACGCAAGACCGCAGCAGCGCTCGAAACAGCGCGGGGGCCAGCGACGGCGGGCCTCAAGAGACAAGGCGTGGATGCTGACTGCAACCGGCCGACGCGGGTTTGGGCAGCAGGGGGTGGGCCTAACCCGTGCGGCGGCAGCTCCTATGCGCTTCTTCCAGGCCGCCCTCCCCGCCTGTTGTGCTTTCCTTTTTCGTTTGGGCTTGCACCCCACCGACGAGCACGAAAGGGCAATACAGGCAAACAGGATGAGTTCTCTGTGATGGTATCCAAGAAGAAGACACAAGAAGCGCCATGGCCTGCGGGCGGCGCATGATCCGACCACCACGCCCACCAAGCCACTTGGTGAGTTGCTCACCACCAACACCCACACCACCTTTTTACAAAACAGGCTGCTGGCGACCATGAGTAACGTCAGACGCTCTATCGCACAACTTCGCGCCGAAAAGGAGGCCCGCCGAAGAAGGGGTCGCTTAACGTCGAGAGGCCTACCAGGAGCGCGTCGATTATGGGAAAGCAGACCCTTTGGACCAATACTTACTGGCCGAGAAAACCTTGGAGAAAGCCACGCGGGCCTGTGCCCCTTTTGGAGGACGCCACTTTCCACGACCGCGCGCTTGCCCTCGGGTTTAAGGCAGATGCGCTTAAGGACCTGGGACACATAACAGAAGCCCTGGCCATTTTTAGAGATGCAAGAGAGTTGTTTGCATTGGCCGAGCAACGGTTACAAGCATGAAAAACATTTCAAGAGATTTCCTTCTCGAGATAGGAGGTACACTCAAGTCCGCCAACAGTCTCCTTGAAGGCGAAAGATGTTACCTTGAAGTTTTATCCACGTCAGAGCTGTGTATGAAGTCCCGGGTGTCGTGTTTGTTGGGCCTCGCGCCCATCTGCAACCAGCAGAAAGACTGGGCAAGAGCAAGACAGTCCTGCGAGGAAGCGCTCGAATTGTTGGAGCTAATGAATGTCCCCTCATTTGACGCTCCCGAGACGCGGTTAAATTACCACATTTTTTTCCTCGTCCAGCTGGGGGATGCGTTAAGTGTTCAAGAAGAGTGGGTGCGGGCGCGCCACTTCGACAAGCAGGCTTTCACCTTCTGGGCGAGCCAGGCCCAAAAGGGGATTCACATGAGTGCGCGTCGCCGGGATGGTTTGGCCTTGCTTCGAGCGAGAAAACCTTTGGACGCTTGGGAACGGATGCGCAGTGCGGTTTACCTCTACAAAAATGATATGGACGTAGCAGGCATTAAGTGGACGCAACTGGACGTGATCGTGCCAGCTATGGCCCTCATCAAGGTGTGGGCCGAGTCAAGCTTTCTCACAGGGAGTATTTTTTTTCGCGGCCAAAAATTAAAATTTTCTGGCTTATAGCATAAAAATAGAAAAAATAGGTAATAGTCGCCAATATGGGGATATATGATCACTATCACCATATGAGCCAAAAATCAAATACAAAGAAGCCTGCGTCGGGTCACGCGGGCTATACCAGCATCAGGCAACTAGCGTTTTTCGCGGGTGATGACGCCATCCCGCTCTAAACAAGCCGCTCCTTGGCGCCGGTCATCCCGCGAACCCGAGTAGAGCTGAAGCCCGGATGTTCCGCGTGACCCGAGGCGGGCTTGTTTTATTTGATTTTTTGCCCATATGGTGATAGTGATCATATATCCCCATATTGGCGACTATTACCTATTTTTTCTATATTTATGCTATAAGCCAGAAAATTCAAATTTTGGGCCGCGAAAAAAAATACTCCCTAGGTTATATGTTATTTTATCACTTTTAGGTATTGCAATATTACGTGTTGGTGTGCTTATGTAGGTCTCGATTTAATTCTCTTATTATTACGTGTGGTGGGTAGGGAGCATCGCTTCGCGCTTTGAACGACGCGCTTCGCGCGCTAAATATACGATATTTTTTTCCCCTTCTATTTTAAGTCTCTCAAACATGATACCCGACTATGTGTGTGGACTGAAGTAAACCCTAGTCCAAGAACCTTGCCGTAAAGAATAAGTTTACACTCGCCGCATTTGCAGAGGCGCACTTGTCTCAATGTCTCCTAGTAGTAGTAGTAGGACAAATTAGTGACGCAGGCCCCGAATAGCTCGCGTGGGTAAAACAAATGGGACATTATCGCGTATGCGAGGAAGGCGCTGGCAGACGTGGCAGAAACGGAGGCAATCATGGAGGCATACCGTGGGGCAGCCCTCGTAGAAACGAGGCGCGAGGCGAGGGAAGCACGTAGTGTGACCATGATGGCGGACGGCGAGCAGAGCGCTGTTGCTTCGAGCGGAAAGAGCAAGGCAGCTAAGCAGAAGCAGCAGAAGCGCAAGGCCCAGCAGCAGAAGAAGCAGGCGGCGGAAGCAGCAGCAGCTGCTGAACGGGCGATGAACGAGGCGAGCGTTGCAGCAGCAGCAGAGAGCGGAGCGGCGCTCGTAGGA
>Ga0209390_10006740_pt1 | contig 15187 bp, 6 predicted proteins | sample BON01_FD_187212 | JGI IMG/M metagenome (GOLD analysis project Ga0209390, IMG submission 187212) | Freshwater microbial communities from Lake Bonney liftoff mats and glacier meltwater in Antarctica - BON-01 (SPAdes) (version 2) | ecosystem: Environmental > Aquatic > Freshwater > Ice > Glacier... | reverse complement strand
CCCGCCGTCTCTCTACTGTCTAATATGGTTGTATCTCGATGCTTAGGTATTGGTCCTCCCTCCGGTATTCCTCCCTTAGGACGCTGTTTTTGTTGGCCGCCGATCTTCGTCGTCAGCCAACACCCGGCCACCCGTCCCAGTTTCTTCTGTTTTGTTGGTGTGCCTGTCCTTGCACGGGGTTTCTGTCATTCCCCGCACTGTTTCCTTGTCATGTTTCTTTAAGTCAATCTACAGGCATCTTGGGAATACCCCGCCGTTTCTCTACTGTCTAATACAAAACAAATACCTGGGAGGAGGCAAACGAACCCGACAGCCATTCCCCCCAGGCTCAATCCCAACCATTTGCTTCTTCAGTCCCGACCGTTTGCTAACGCGTCGCCTGAGCGATGCGAGTTCAACTGCGACGGTCCGCGAATCGGGAGGCGCTCGTGATCGAGGTGCAGCCCAGTGACCTGGTGAGCGATGTCAAGGAAACGGCGTCTGACGCCGCTGTGTCTGGCGAGAACGTCGATCTTTTTCAGCTCGTCTACGCCGGATGCGTACTGGAGGACGCGATACAGCTATCTGAGCTTGGCGTTGTGGACGGATCGACGCTCTGGCTGCTGCCGAGCGACTTTGCTGACCATCCGTCTCCACCTTTGGAGCTCTCGCCACTGTTTGCATCGAGCCTCGTGCCACCGGCCTCATCTCAGTCTGCGCCTGGCGCGGGCCTGCTGCGCGGCTTTCTGGATGAAGTTGCGCCGGGCCAGCCTTCTGCAATGTGGGAACCGTCGCCTGAGGAGTGGGAGGCGCTCTGCCTTGGTGTGTCGGCACTGGTTTCGGTTGCGCCCGAGTTTGAGGGTCCCCCACACGTGACCTGGTTCGGCAAATACAGCGCGGTCCTTCTCGCTGACATGCCGAATGTGGCAGCCGTGCGCGTGAGGCTCGTCTGCCTCGACGGATGGACTTTCTCGGAGCATTCTCACCCGGGTGGCCGCACGCACACCTCCCGCCCTGCGCTCGACTCGCCTCGCCAACTGCTCTTCTCCAAAGACATCATTCTCGATGGCTGCGCACCATTCTTAGAGGGTGCGTGTGCGCCTCGCCTGTCCCGTGCCCAACGCGCGTGGCGGCCTGCACGCGCGCGCTGATAGCCTACCGCACTCCCGTGTTGAGCGGCCTAAGAGAACGCCAGAGTCGGATTGATTAGCTCACCTGTGTCCCTTTATGACGCGCCATAGGCTACACCAAGTTCCTCGACCGGCTGTGGGCGATCTTGAACAAGGCCCAGAAGCGAACGGGCGAGGGGCACAGCGCCGCGATCAACAAGCAAGGCCACCAACACACCCCAGCGATGATTGAGGCCATCATCGTGGACACGCTGGACGGGAAGGAGGATGGCGAAACACCGCCGCATGGCGGCTTCACCGACGTCGGGATCCACACGGGCGGCCACGCACGCGACACGTCATGGCCGCTGGCCCGGGCGGTGATGCAAGTGCTGCTGGGGGAGCAAGGCCAGCGCCAGCTCTACCGGATGGCGATGGCGCAGCTTGCGCTCTGGGCGGCGGAGCAGCGCTGGCGCGGGTCGCGCGTTGCAGTGCTCCGTATGGGCTGCGCTGAGGCCGCTGCGGAGTTGGATTCCGTCTTCGAGATGCTTACGGCGGCAGCGCTCGAGGGCGCGGCGCTCGCCGACGACGAGACCCACGCGCGGTACGGCGAGGCGACGAGGCTCTGCCTGCAGAAGTTTGAGGCGCGCTGCGCTCTGGTGCGTTGGGACCTCGAGCGCGTCAGGCGCGTGCGCGTTGTGACCACCGCGCGCACGTACGACCTGCCGCTGCTGACGCGTGTGGAGTTGGGCTACCGGCTCCCGACGCTGACGCTCCCGCCAGAGAAGGACCGGCAGCCAGCGGCCGGTGGTCTGAACGCCGCGCGCTTGGCTGCATTGGCCAACCTCAGATGGCTGCCAGCTCCGCTCGAAGGCGCCGCCGAGCTGGCTCGCGTCGTCGAGTGGATGGCGCACCCAAAGCTGTCTGGCGCCACTGATGCTGCCGTGGCGATGCTCGTCCTCAGCAGCGTTGAGCACGTCCTCTACGCTTGGGCCGCGCGGCTGGGCAGCGGTAAGCCACTAGCTCTAGACGCTGAGATTGTGGAGAAGGTTGTCTACGACTATCGCACGGTCGCTTCTGCCTTCCGAATGACCGCCGCGGCAGAGGCGCAGCTGTCGGCGGAGATGTACAGCCGTGAGACGCTCGCCGCCTGGATCGGCTTCTGCCTCGTCTACAAGGCCGCGGCGGTGCAGTTCTCAGACCTGTCGTCGTACGCGCCAGCGCTGGATCCCGACGACCTGCGCCACATCGTCTTGCAAGACAAGGTGGCCGTCGACGCCGCACTGCACGTCGCCGCCTACCTCCAGCTGACGCGCGCCAGCGGTCCTCCCGTCTTCTCTCTTCGAGAGCGTGACGGGACCTTCGACTTCACGCGCGGCTTTGCGCGCCAGTACTTGCGTGGCGAGTGGGCTACTGAGCAAACGAATGCTTGGGCGCGACAGGCGGCTCACTGGGCTCAAGTTCAGAGCCAGAAGATTGCTCTCCGCAAGCTCGATTTGGAGCTGGTTACGCTTGATCAGCAGTTGACCAACGCTAAAGCCGAGCTTAAGCGACTTCCCAGCATCACCCCCTACACCACCGGCGCGCAAGATCGGGCGTGGAAAGCTGCGGATTTGCGTGTGGACTGCCTTTGCATACGGGTGCAGAGCAAAACCTCTGAAGTACGTAAGATGGAGGTTCCCCCGCCGGCCATATACCAGCCGCTGCCTAGAGGGGAAGCAGCGGCGAACGTCATCCTGTTCTTCTTGCGGATGCCGCCTTCGCTCCGAGTTCTCTCGCGCCTTTCCTTCTCGGCGCAGCAGACACTGCTTCCGCGCGCAGGCGTGGGCGAGTACATCAAGCGAGCGTGCTACGTAACAAACTGGCGCGATTACTACACCTCGACCAGCACGGCCCGAGCCTTCTCCACGAACGACACGAATATGTGGCTGGGCTCGCCCGAGTCTGTTCCGAAAGCCATATTCCAGCCGCGCAACGTGCGCCACTTCTCCAGTGCGGAGGACGATGTGTGGTATCCCGACTCGCTTGACCCTTGCCTGTACTGGGACGGCGGTGACTCTGCTCTGGACCGCCGAGATGACGTCTCCTTCTTCAACCCGTTCGCGCCCGTTCCCTCGGAAGCGTTGGTCGTGGGCTTCACGGAATCGTTGGGCAAGAAGGACAGCGCCTTGGACTGGGCAGTGCAGCAGCACGGCACGTGTGCACAGCCATCTCGTGGCAACGACCCCGAGGCGGCGCTTGACACGAGTCCCCCGTGGCTCAGCAGCAAAGCCGCCTTCCTCGCCTTCTGCACCCTGTGTGCGTACCCCAACCAACAAGCGCGCAAGCTCTGCATTGCGCTCGCCGAGCGCAGCCTGCCTCTTCAAGAGGCAGCTGTGCGCACGCTCCTGCAGTCGGCGATGTACCACCTGGGCGACCTCGACCCGAACGTGACAGGCGCCGAGGAGCCGCGGCTCTGGCGCACCGACCTCGCCTCGCACGGCGGCTGGGCGGTGCTGCGCCTCGAGCTGGACGGCCTCGCCGACGAGTTGCGCAACAAGCCGCGCGAGTATGGCGCGCTGCACGTCCTTGGCGAGCTCGCCGCGCACGTGTCGCAGTGGGACGTGGCGAGTCGTGAGGTGGCGCGCGACTTCGCCAAGATCGCGCGCGCGTGGGCGGACGCCGAGCAGGAGGACCTCGCACTGCAGGACGAGCGGCCGCTCAAACGCGCGCGGCGCTGCCTCTTCTGCATGTACGGTATCCTCTGCCACGGCGCCGGGCCGCTGAACGCGGCCGACGTGGGCGAGCTCTGTCAGTTTGTGGTTCTAGCAGACTACAACCGCCTGTTTGAGGAACCAACGCCTCTCGACAATGACGTGCGCGCGCTCAGCTCCATCTCGCTGGGCGTCATGGTGCGCCGGATGCCAGAGCTGCTGGTCCAGGTGGATCTCGACACGCACGTTCTCACCGAGGCGGTGCGTTGCGTACTGCAGACGCAGACGCCGCCGCGGCTCAACTGGACGCGCGTCGTCCAAGCTGGCGCGCTACAGACCTGCTGCTACGAGGCCGTCGCCTCGGGGGGCAACGGCGCGTCACTCCTCTTCAGCGTCAACCTGCTCACGGGCGTGGTGCCCCTCGACGGCCTGCCGCCCAGCCGACTGCCAGCCTCGATCCTCAAGATGCCTCTGTACAAGCGCGTCTTTGCCGACTCCAACTTCGAGGTGACGCGCAACGGCTGCGGCGTGCTCACCACGCTGCGCCGCGTGGGCGGGTGCAAGTACACCTTCTACGTCGACGCCACTGGCGAGCTCGAGGTGCGCGAGAGCCGTCCGGGCTCGGGGCCGCACGATTGGCGCGCGGGTGTTGAGCTCGAGCTGCTGGATGGCCTTGACGGCGTGAAGCGCTGGGGCGCCGAGCTGCCGAGCAGGCTCAAGGAGATGCACTCGCACTGGTACAGCCGCGAGCTGGACATCGTCGTGCTCCGTCCGCGGCCCTTCTCCGAGCGCGCAATTGAGTTTGTCCTTTGGCCGGGTAGCGCCGGCGGTGGTGCCGGCGCTCCTGGCGCACCAGCGGGTGCCGCAGCATCTGCAGATAGAGATGGAAGGACGGATTCTCAGAGGCGGCGAGGGCGACGACGACGCGGAGCAGGAGGAGAACGAGGGCGAGGAGGTCGGCGGAGGCGATGACTCGGAAGACGAGTCTGTTGCGGCTCCCTTCGCCTGGTCCGCCGGCCAAGAGGCGGACCGGCTCGTACTGCTGTCGCCATCGATTGTGCTGCGCGTCCTCTCCAAGTTTGAGACGGACATCGAATTCATCCATGGCTTTGCCACGCGCAGGCGGACGTTGCTCTTTGAGCTGCCGCGCTACGGCCTAGGCTTTGAGCTTCGAGACGGCCGGTTGCACTCTGATAACTTTGTCGGCTTTGTCCTCGCGCCGCGGCAGCAGCTGCAGGACACGCTTCACGGCTTCCAGCAGTACCTCCTACTCGAGTCGGTGACCCAGGACGCGCCTAGCCTGGTCATCATCCCAGTCGGCGCCGTCGTTTGGACGGCCGTCCTCGTTGAAGTGCAGGGTTCGTCCGCGTTCGACGCCCAGCGGCGCTACCACGCCTACGAGGTGCATCCGCGCTTCGTCTCAATCGAGGCGCGCCACGGCCCGACCGCCATCGAGGCGCGGCTGCAGCTGGCGGCGCTCTACGCCGCGACCGGCATGGCGCTGCCCGAGGCCGGCTTAAAGAAGACGGGCGGCGAGATTGCTCTGGAGCTGCTGCGCCACTCGTGGAAGGCGCACCCGCACACCGCCGCCGAATTCAAGCAGCTGAGCTCGCTCGGCGGCTTCTCGCGCCTCACGCCAGCGCTCTCGCTGCCTGCCTACGAGCTCCACACAAGTGCGCGCGAGCTCGCCTTTCTCCACATCTCCGGCAGCCGCCAGGAGAGCGGGGTCTTGGCGCGCGATGGAGCGGCTGGCACCGAGTACATTCTACGTAAGGAGGCCTCGCGCGGCTGTTCGCGCGCCTTGCTGACTGCGGACGAGGAGAAGGCCGCCATCGGCCACAAGGTGGTTGCGTGGCCCAACGGCAGAGAGTTTCCCGTTGCAGGCGGGCTCCAGGTGCCGCGAGTCAAAGCGGTCAAGACGCTGGCAACGCTGCAGGGGCTAGCGCAGGCGCTGGAAGCGATGGTTGTGTGCTTGGATGAGGGCGCGGTTGCAGCCAAACGGGAGCCCTTTCCGCTCAGCACGGAGCACTTTGTCGACACTGCGCTTGGCCAGAGCATCCAGACCGACTTGCAGCAGAGCTGGCAGGCGCACCAGGCGACGACAACAGTGCATCTAACAAGCTCGCCTTCGTCTCTCGCAAAAAAACTTGCGCAGCAGCAGTCAGCCATCCAGTGCTCGCGCTCGGAGCTCGAGGCGAAGTTGCTCTCCGACGTCGACCGCGTGCCGAGCGAGCACCATTGGCACGCGCCCGCCTTCAACATGCGCCGCGCGGCCAACCTCGAGCCGCGCGTGACGCCGCGCGACTTGGCCAGTGTCGCCTGCGCGCCAGCGGGCCTACGCGCCTTCAACCCGTTCCTCTCAGACGAGGCCATCGAGGCGCTCCACGAGGAAATCCTGCTGTGGCTGCAACTGTGCGTCGCCGAGGACAAGCTGGTGCAGATGCTTGCTCACGCCGCCGTGGGCAACTTGCTCGAGCTCGGGCGCGAGGCGAGACAGACGCGCCGCGCGTGGGACGGGTTAACCCTAACCCTAACCCTTAACCCGTCGGGTTAAGGGTTAGGGTTAACCCGAACGCGCACTCGCATTAGCTCGTCTTCGAGGTGGAGCAGCGGCTGCAGATCCGGAGCGAGCAGCACACGATGGCGCGCTTCCTGCTCGACAACGAGTGGACCACGTCGCAGCTAAACATGGGACAGGGAAAGACGCGCGTCATCCTGCCGATGCTCGTGCTCGAGCTCGCGCGGCCTGGCAGCGATCAAATCGTCCGGCTCAACTTCCTATCGCAGCTCCTCAGCGAGGCCTACGACTTTCTCCACCGCAGCCTCACAGCCAGCCTCGCCTTCCGCCGGCTGGTCCAGCTCCCGTTCCACCGCGACGTGCGGCTCTCTGCGCTCGACGTGCGCCGGGTGCTCGTCTTCCTCGAGCGGTGCCGCGCCGCGGGCGGCAGCGTGGTCGTCGCGCCTGAGCAGCGCCTCTCTCTCCAATTGAAGTGGCACGCGGCGCGGCTGGCAGGCAACGACGCGCTCGTCGCCGAGCTCACCAGGCTCGACGGGCAGCTCCACTTCCACGACATCCTCGACGAATGCGACGCGCTGCTCTCGCACCGCTTCCAGCTCATCTACGCCATTGGAAGCGCAACGTTGCTGCCTTCGGGCAGCATCCGCTGGGTCGCCGCGCAGGCCGTGCTTCGGGCGGTGAGCCGGCACGACGGCCGCGTGTGCGAGCTCTTATCGCGTGACAATGTCAGCCGCCGATTGTCGTTGCTTGCGGAGAGGGGCGCCGGCAGTTTCGACGATATCCGGCTGCTTCCTGGCGACGAGCTCGAGCGCCACACGCCTGACCTGCTTCGAGCTCAGGCTGATGACGTCATCGACCACAGCCCGTACCAGCTGCGCTGGCTCAACGAGCACCGTCAAGGGCCCGCTCGCGCGGCCATCGTGCGCTTCGTCACCGACCCCAGCATGAGTCTTGATCAGTTTCGATTGGAGACAGTCGGCCTCCGCAGCGATCTCGGCGGCAAGCTGCAGGAGGAGACCTTGCTCGCGCTTCGCAGCTTGCTCGCGTGCAGCCTGGTGTCGCACTGCCTCTGCCGCCGGCACCGCGTCGACTACGGCGTCGACGCTCGGCGCGGCCACAAGACGCGCGTGGCGGTGCCCTTCCGCGGGAGCGATACGCCATCGGAGCGCTCCGAGTATGCGCAGCCCGACACGCTCATCGTCTACACCCTGCTCGCGTACTACCACTCTGGCATCTCGGTAGCCCAGGTCAAAGAGGCGCTGGCGGCGCTGCTCTCGCTCGGCCCGGCGGCACAGCAGGCCGAGTACAGCCTCTGGCTCGACTCGGCGGCGCCGACGCTTTCAGCGGAGCAGCGCGCGCCGCTCGAGCACGTCAACAAGCTCAACCCGTCCAACGACGCGCAGCTCAAGCTGCTGCACGCCACCTATCGGCACAATTGCACCGCGGTCGACTTTTTCCTCAACGCATGCGTGCTGCCGCGCGAGACGATGCAGTTCGAGCGGCGCCTCGTCGCCAACTCCTTCAACCTCACCGCGACGAGCCACACCGCCAACACCATCGGCTTCTCGGGCACCAAAGACTGCCACCTGCTGCTGCCGTCGCGGGTGTCGCAGCGGACGCCCGACGACGGTCCCATCGCGGGCACCGACGGCAAGATGATCGAGCTCATCCTACGCGACGAGGGCGTGGCCGTGCTCGACGCGCGCGCCGGGGACCTCCGCAGTGCCGCGCTCGACCTCTGCGTGGCCGAGGGCGCCGTGGCGCTGGTCGATGCCGGCGCGGCGATGGCGGGCTGGTCCAACTCGGAGGTGGCCGACGAGGTGATGAAGCGGCTGCAGGCGGCCGACTCGCGCCTCAAGGGCGTCGTCTTCTTTGACCAGAAGGAGAACACCTGGTACGTGCGCAGCCGGCTCTGCGAAAGCTGGCCGCTCGGCAGCTCGCCCCTTCACGAGCGCGACTGCTTCGTTATCTACAACGAGAGCCACTGCCGCGGCGCCGACATGAAGTTACGCACCGACGCGCTCGCGGTGCTCACGCTGGGGCCCGACATGAGCAAGGATACGCTGATGCAGGCGGCGGGCCGGCTGCGCAAGCTGGACCAGGAACAACGGCTGCTATTTGCGGTGCCGCCCAAGCTCGAGCCCAAGATCCGCGGTGCCCTCCCTGTGTCGTCCTCTGCACGTGCGCAGCTCACGTCGCGCGACCTGCTGCACTGGGTGATACGCAACACGGGCAAGGCAATCGGCGAGGGGCTGGTCGAGTGGGGCAAGCAGGGCAGCAACTTCTGTTCCACCTCGGCGGACCCGCGTGCGCGCCCGCTAGACAAACAGCTAGAGCTAGAAGACCTGTACGGCCGCGCTGTGCAGCGCGATACGGCGTGCGCAGTGGTCTCGGCGACGCTCGCGCGCGACTTGCAGCGGTGCAAGGCGCTGGGCGTTGATCTGGCCGGGAAGGACGACGTCGCTGAGGCGGCAATCAAGGAGCGCGCGCGCAAGTACGGCTTGGACGTCTTCTTGTGCGTCACGGGCCTAGACGAGGAGTGCGAGCGCGAGCTCGAGGTTCAACGCGAGCTCGAGCGCGAGATGGAGATGCAGATCCCGCGGCGTGCTCCCGCCGCGCCCACGCCTTGGCGATTCGACGCCGTGTTCTCTATGGACCCCTCCGCCGCGCCCACGACTTGGCGATTCGACGCCGTGTTTGACCCTACGGCCCCTGGCTTTCACCATCTCAGCAAGTTGGATGTGGCCGCGGGAGCAATGCGCCTCTCGGACGCGTTTGCAATGCACTACCTGCCCCAGCTTCGTGCCCTTAAGTGGGGCCTCTCGGATGTCTGGGTCACGCGCAACTTTGTTGAGACGGTGGTGGGAAGCGACGGCGCGCGGCTCAACGATCTCACCGAATACATGCGCCCGGTCGACGCGGTCGTCGTCTTCGGTAAGTCTGGATGCTGCCTTCTGGTCTCGGAGTGGGAGGCGGACCGGCTACTCGGCCTTGCCTGGGCTTAGACGGCCGGCCCCAACTTCGTCGTGAATGCGGCCTACTTGCTTCAGCATGCCGACTCGGGCTCCACCCAGTCCAAGCCAGCCCTAGTTGCACCACGCAACAGCCAGGCTACTGCGCCGGTGCTGACTCAGCGCACCCTGGCGGCACTACAGCTTTTTGCCGGAGAAACCATGTTCGGAACGGAAGAACGCAAGCAAGCCGTGCGGGAGCTTCTCTCTTCGCACGAGGCGAAAAGCGCCGCGTGGGAGCTGGTTCGAGTCTGGGGCCGCGGCAATCATTTTTTCCGAAGTGACCTCGAGCTCATCTGCGGCGACCTGTGAGCGCACAGGTCGCATGAGGCCCCCGGGTTAACCCGAGGCGAGTAGAGAGGCGAGTAGAGGTAGAGAGTCGAGTAGAGAGGCGAGTAGAGAGGCGAGTAGGGAGGCGAGTAGAGAGTCGAGTAGAGAGTCGAGTAGAGTAGAGTAGAAAGTCGAGTAGAGAGTCGAGTAGAGAGGCGAGTAGAGAGGCGAGTAGAGAGGCAGGTAGAGAGGCGAGTAGAGAGGTGAGTAGAGAGGTGAGTAGAGAGTCGAGTAGCAGAGAGTCGAGTAGAGAGTCAAGTAGAGTGTCGGGTAGAGAAGCGAGCAAAGAGGCGAGTAGAGCGTTGAGTGGAGAGGCGAGTACAGAGCCGAGTAGATAGGCGAGTATAGAGGCGAGTCGAGATACGAATCGAGAGGCAAATAGTGAGTCAAGTCGAGAGTCAGGTAGAGAGTCGAGTAAAGAGGCGAGCAGAGAGTCGCGTAGCGAGAGTCGAGTAGAGAGTCGCGTAGAGAGAGTCGAGCAGAGAGTCGAGTAGAGAAGCGAGTAGAGCGACGAGTAGAGAGGCGAGCAGAGTGGCGGGTAGGGATACGAGTAGAGAGTCGAGTAGAGAGGCGAGTAGAGAGGCGAGTAGAAAGTCGAGCAGAGCGGCGAGCAGAGAGTCGAGTAGAGAGTCGAGTAGAGAACTGAGTAGACAGGCGAGTAGAGAGTTGAGTAGCAGAGAGTCGAGTAGAGAGTCAAGTAGAGTGTCGGGTAGAGAGGCGAGCAAAGAGGCGAGTAGTGCGTTGAGTAGAGAGCCAAGTACAGAGCCGAGTAGAGAGGCGAGTACAGAGGCGAGTCGAGATACGAGTCGAGAGACGAATAGTGAGTCGAGTCGAGAGTCAGGTAGAGAGTCGAGTAAAGAGGCGAGCAGAGAGTCGCGTAGCGAGAGTCGAGTAGAGAGTCGCGTAGAGAGAGTCAAGCAGAGAGTCGGGTAGAGAAGCGAGTAGAGCGGCGAGTTGAGAGGCGGGCAGAGTGGTGAGCAGAGAGGCGAGTAGAGAGGCTAGTCGAGAGGAGAGTAGAGAGAGGTGGGTAGAGAGGCAAGTAGAGAGTCGAGTAGAGAGGCGAGTAGAGAGTCGAGTAGAGAGTCGAGCGGAGAGGCGAGCAGAGAGTCAAGTAGAGAGTTGATTAGAGAGGCGAGTAGAGAGGCGGGTAGAGAGGCGAATCGAGAGGCGAGTAGAGCTTTGAGTAGAGCCGAGTAGAAAGAGGGTCGAGTAGAGAGTCGAGTCGAGTAGAGAGGCGAGGAGAGAGGCGAGTAGAGAGGCGAGTCGAGAGGCGAGTAGAGAGGCGAGTAGAAAGGCGAGTAGAGAGGCAAGTCGAGGGGCAAGTAGAGAGTCGATCAGAGAGGCGAGCGGAGAGGCGAGTAGAGAGGCTAGTATAGAGGCGATAGAGAGGGCGAGTAGAGAGGCGAGTAGAGAGGCGAGTCGAGCAGAGGGTTAACCAGAGCACTTAGTGTTAGACACAGTGCAGCAGCCGCAGCTACATGGTTAGATACATGGTTAGATATCTACATTATCTACTGCAGTGCAGTGCACGGCCCGCCACGCGCCTAGGTGGTTGATATGTGGACTAGACAGTAGACAGGGGGTCGAACACTTGTGTTGATTGTTAGGCATGACCGTGTCCTCGGATCGAATGACCATGCGAGTGGTACGAGTGTGGACCGTAACCGCGATAGTGGTGCGGGTGTGCGGAGCGACTGCGTCTGCCATCCCTCTTCCCTCTGCGTGCGGCCCAGGCCCCCTGCGTGCTGCGCTCGTGTGTTTAGTAGTCTGATGTAGCCAGATGTGATCCGGTCCGCCTCACACAGACTAGGGCTATTTATGGTGGTCCGTGTAGAATGCCTGCGTGCAGACAAGCCATGGGATGTGGTGTCTGCGACACGCCGGGGCTCTGGCGTGGCGCCGCGGGCCTGTGTGCGCGTGTACGCGCGTGTGCTGGTGCCGCCGAATCTTTACATACATACGTGCATACGCATACATCCCAGGCTTTACATAACCATAACCAACGTGTAATGCAAGAGAGTATAGCCCGTTTTTGGATTCCGCCCCGCGCTCGCCCGCCACCGCACGCGCCGCTTAGTGAAAAAAAGTCCGCGCAGCAGCGGCAGCGCAGCGCCCTAGTGCTTATACTTCACACGCATCAAATATAGGGGGGCGTGGGCGTGGGCACCGTGGCATGCGCTACCTTTAAAAGCCCTCAATGCAAATGTCTGCGCGCGCGTACGAGGTATGCCGCTGTGCCTGTGCCTATATATGGCGTTGCTCTTAATGCAGGGCTTAACGCAAGGCGTAGAGCTCGCCGCCTACGCGCGTCGAGCGCGCCGCCGGCTGTCTTCTAGCCGATGCCTCGCGCAGCGCCGCGAGACCCCGCGTCCGCGTCTGCTCTACACGTGTAGAGCGCACCGCCGGCAGCCCTGAGTCGACGCGGCGCAACGAGACGGGAGCAGGAGGCAGGACTGGAGGCACGCCACCGTCTCTGCTTTGCGCGGGTAGAGCGCGCCGCCGGCTGTGGAGCCGGCTGGGCAGGCAGGGCGGCGCACAAAAGGCATAACATCGCCATCGCCCTTTTCTCTACATGTGTTGAACCCGCCGCCACAGCTACGAAGCCGCGACGCGGCGCGACAAAATCAAGCGTGGCGGCGCACGAGGCATGTCATCGCCTTTGCTCTACGCGCGTAGAGCGGGCCGTCGGCTATGCAGCCGACGTGGCGCGGTGAGACGGAAGGCGGGGCGTGCACGCGGTACGCCACCGCTCCTGCATACGCGTGTAGAGCGCGCCGTCGGAAGCCGACCCGACGCGGGTTCACTCGACTCTCTGCTCGCCTCTCTACTCGCCTCTCTACTCGCCTCTCTACTCGCCTCTCTACTCGCCTCTCTGCTCGCCTCTCTACTCGACTCTCTATTCGACTTTCTACTCGCGTCTCTACTCGCCTCTCTACTCGTCTCTACTCGCCTCTCTGCTCGCCTCGCTACTCGCCTCTCTACTCGCCTCTCTACCCGCCTCTCTCTACTCGCCTCTATACTCGACTCTCTACTGGCCTCTCTACTCAACTCTCTACGTGCCTCTCTGCTCGCCTCTCTACTCGCCTTTCTCTCACCTCTCTACTTGACTCTCGGCACTCGCTTCTCTACTCGCCTCTCTACTTAACTCTCTACTCGACTCTCTATGCGGCTCTCTCTCTACTCGCCTCAATACTCAACGCTGCTACTCGCCTCTTGACTCGCATCTTTACTCGCCTCTCAACTCGCCTCTCTACTCGACTCTCTACTTGACTCTCTACTTGCCCCCCTACTAGCCTCTCTACTCGACTCTCTGCTTGGTTCTCTACTCGCATCTCTACTCGCCTATGTACTAGACTCTATATACTCGCCTCTCTACTCGCCTCTCTACTCGCCTCTCTACTCGCCTCTCTACGCAACGCTCTACTCGCCTCTCTTCTCGCCTCTCTAGACTCTCTACTTGACTCTCTGCTGGACTCTCTACTCGACTCTCTACTCGCATCTCTACTTACCTCTCTACTCGCCTCTCTGCTTCTCCTCTCGATTCGCCTCTCTACTCACCTCTCTACGTGCCTTTCTGCTCGCCTCTCTACTCGCCTTTCTCTCACCTCTCTACTTGACTCTCGGCACTCGCTTCTCTACTCGCCTCTCTACTTAACTCTCTACTCGACTCTCTATGCGGCTCTCTCTCTACTCGCCTCAATACTCAACGCTGCTACTCGCCTCTTGACTCGCATCTTTACTCGCCTCTCAACTCGCCTCTCTACTCGACTCTCTACTTGACTCTCTACTTGCCCCCCTACTAGCCTCTCTACTCGACTCTCTGCTTGGTTCTCTACTCGCATCTCTACTCGCCTATGTACTAGACTCTATATACTCGCCTCTCTACTCGCCTCTCTACTCGCCTCTCTACTCGCCTCTCTACGCAACGCTCTACTCGCCTCTCTTCTCGCCTCTCTAGACTCTCTACTTGACTCTCTGCTGGACTCTCTACTCGACTCTCTACTCGCATCTCTACTTACCTCTCTACTCGCCTCTCTGCTTCTCCTCTCGATTCGCCTCTCTACTCACCTCTCTACTCGCCTTTCTACTCGACTCTCTACTCGCCTCTCTGCTCGCCTCCCTACTCGCATCTTTACTAGCATCTCTACTTGATTCTTGACTCGACTATCTGCTTGACTCTCTACTCGACTCTCTACTCGTCTCCTTACTCGACTCTCTGCTCGCCTCTCTGCTCGCCTATCGACTATCGACTCGACTCTCTACTCGCCTCTCTGCTCGCCTCTCTACTCGCATCGCATGTCTACTCGCATCTCTACTTTACTTTCTACTTGATTCTCTACTCGACTCTCTACTCGACTCTCTACTCGACTGTCTGCTCGACTCTCTGCTCGCCTCTCTGCTCGCCTATCTACTCGACTCTCTACTCGACTCTCGACTCGACTCTCTTCTCGTCGATCTACTTGCCTCTCTTCTTGCCTCTCGACTCGCCTCTCTACTCGCCTCTGTACTTGCCTTCCTACTCGACTCTCTACTCGCCTTTTGACTCGCCACTCTACTTGCCTCTCTACTCGACTCTCCATTCCACTCTCTACTCGCCTCTCTGTTCGCCTCTATTCGCCTCTCGATTTGCCTCTCCACTCGACTCTCTACTCGACTCTCGACTCTCGACTCGATTCTCTACTCAACTATCTCCTCGCCTCTCTCCTCGCCTCCCAACTCGACTCTCTATTGACTCTTTACTCGACTCTCTACTCAACTCTACTAGACTCTCTACTAGACTCTCTACTTGCCTCTTTACTCACCTCTCTACTCAACGCTCTGCTCGCCTCTCTACACACCCCTCTACTCGCCTCTCTACTCGACTCTCTACTCAACTCTCTACTCGACTCTCTACTCGACTCTCGACTCAACTCTCTGCTAGTCCCTCTACTCGCCTCTCTACGTGCCTCTCTAGTCGCCTCTCTACTCGCCTCTCTACTCAACGCTCTGCTCGCCTCTCTACTCGCCTCTCTACTCGCCTCTCTACTCGCCTCTCCACTCGACTCTCAACTCGACTCTCTGGTCGCCTCTCGACGTGCCTCTCTATCTCTACTCGCCTCTCTACGCAACGCTGTACTCGCCTCTCTACTCGCCTCTATACTCACTACTCACCTCTCTACTAGCCTCTCTACTCGACTCTCTACTCAACTCTCTGCTCGACTCTCTGCTCGACTCTCGACTCGACTCACTCTACTCGCCTTTCTACTTGACTCGCTACTCGACTCTACTCGACTATCTATTCAACTTTCTACTTCTACTCGCCTCTCTACTCGACATTCTACTCGTCTCTCGACTCGCTTTTCTACCCTCGACTCTCTACTCGCCGCTCTGCTCGCCTCTCGCCTCTCTCAATCAATCAATCAAAGGTCCTCACAAAGCCACACACGGGCCAAGGAGAAGCCACATCCCAGCACCACCACACGGGGGGCAAACCCTGCATCACGAAGTGATGCAGGCTTGGGGGGCTGTGAGCGAGTCGCGACAGCACTAGTCTGCAAAACTCGTTCG
>Ga0209390_10006739_pt1 | contig 15188 bp, 10 predicted proteins | sample BON01_FD_187212 | JGI IMG/M metagenome (GOLD analysis project Ga0209390, IMG submission 187212) | Freshwater microbial communities from Lake Bonney liftoff mats and glacier meltwater in Antarctica - BON-01 (SPAdes) (version 2) | ecosystem: Environmental > Aquatic > Freshwater > Ice > Glacier... | reverse complement strand
TCTTCACCTGAAAACCTCCGTGTGGTCTGAGGTTGCTTGATCGTTCAATCAAAGAAACACCGGAATTCACCGGAGGTTTTCGTCTTTCACCAAATTCATCGAATTCAACTACGCTGCTTTAAGGACTAGGCTGTAAGGCTTGCGATATTCTTTCGTCAGCCACTTAGCGGCTTCGGCATCACCTACGACCGTTTCAGTCTTCGGGTCCCAGCTGATTTTCTTTCCTGTGCGAACAGCAATATTGCCGAGATGGCAAACGGTGGCGCTGCGGTGTCCGATGTTGATGTCGGCAGCCGGTTTCCTGCGAGACTTGATGCAGTCAATAAAATCCTTAACGTGAGCCGCATTCGCCTCCGAGTTAACAATTGGCGGCACTTCGCCCGACCTCAGGAGCTCAGGCGGATTTGCGATTAAGCCACCACGATAAACAAACAGACTTCCTTTTGCGCCGACGAACTCTGTCCCCAACTGTTTGCTGTTTGTGCCGGGCACCTGTCGGCAATTCAGGACAACGCCATCGGCATAGGTGTACGTAATCCGGGTTGAGTCCGGCGTTTCATACCAACCATCGGTGTTAACGACAGCCAATCCTTCCACGCTCACGGGACCACTGTCATCCATACCCAATCCCACTGAGCTATGTCAAGATGGTGGGCACCAAAGTTCGTCTGCTGACCCCCGCTGTAATCCCAGAAAAAACGAAACAGGTAATGCACACGATTTTTGTTATAAGGTCGCAGAGGCGCCGGGCCCAGCCAGCGGTCGAAATCAAAATCGCGAGGTGGCGGACTATCGGCCACGGGCTTTCCTGCCCGGTCGATTCAGTTCGGCCCCGGCAGTGTCACGTTTACTGAGTTCACTTTGCCCAGCAGTCCCGACTGTACAAGGTGTACGGCCAATTTGAATTCCTGTCCGCTGCGTTGCATTGTGCCGGTCTGCACGACGCGTTCATACTTCCGAGCTGCATCAACCATGACGCGGCCCTCGTTGATCACCAGTGAAAGCGGTTTTTCGCAATACACATCTTTAACAGCCTGGCACGCCTCAGTTGTCATTAGGGCATGCCATTGATCAGGAACCGTCACCACCACGGCATCAAGATCTTTTGAATCCAGCAACCTGCGATAATCGTCGGTCATCATCGCCGACCGGTTGGCTTCCTTCTGCAGGAACGCTGCTGCTTCGGCCAGGTAGTTCTTATCTAGATCACACAGCGCGTCTATGTTGTTTAGAAAGTACTTCATATTGTTGCGTGGGCCGCCCTGATTGCCCACGCCAATCATGCCAACCCGAACGCGTTCACTGGGCGGTACCGCACCAAAAGTCGCACGATGGCTTCTGGCAGAAATTCCCATGAACAATCCGCTCACGGCAGACGTTTTCAGAAACGAACGACGAGACAGCTGTGACATTGCGAAACACTCCATGACAGACTGAACAACAAACCGCCTGGCAGATTGTCCGCTAAGCCATCGCCGCGCCAACCGAACGGCTTCTGTTTATTGGTGAAGCGCCGGTCTGCGTGCTGGCCAGTTGATGCAGAGACAGCTGTGCCGACGGATAATACGAATCATATCTTCGTGTCTAATGTCGGCTGGCTCCGGGTTCTTGTTGGCGGTTGGGTGGCTTCTGTTATCTTCCTACCTGAATCTCACGTCAAAACGGCTGCTCGTGTTTCACATCGGGCGTTCTGATGTTTGAGATGTCGAATAAGTGCCATTCAGCCATGACACATTTCCCCGCGTTTTGTAACAATAGACAGACTGCCTCCAGCCGCCTCTTGATGCAAATTTGACACCATGAATGAAATTGTTTACTTCGATCGATACCGCAACGAAACGTGCGTTGAGAAAGTTTACGGTGACAAGGCCCTGCGCTGGACCTACGGCACGCTGGCTGGACGGATCTCGCTGAACATCGTGGTGAAACGAGCTTTATTTTCTCGTTGGTACGGGTGGCGAATGGATCGCCCGAGCTCGCGGCATCGGATTGCGAAATTCATCAAGGACTATGAACTTGATGCATCGGAATTCGTTCGCGGCGTCGCTGACTTCGCTGATTTCAACGAGTTCTTCTTTCGGCAGCTCAAGCCGGAATCAAGACCAGTCGATCCGGGCCCGTTGTCGGTTGTGTTCCCCGCAGACGGTCGCCACTTGTGCGTGCCAGATATTTCGCAGTGCGAAGGACTGTTCGTCAAAGGCGAAATGTTCGACCTCAGCAAACTACTGCAGGACAGCGATCTGGCTAATAGATACGCCAACGGTAGTCTGGTTCTGTCTCGATTGTGCCCGGTTGACTACCACCGCTTTCACTTTCCCTGCGCCGGTGTGCCAGGGGCGACGCGACTGATCAATGGCCCACTGTTTTCAGTGAACCCGATTGCGCTGTGCCAGAACATTCACATCCTGACAACCAACAAGCGGTGCGTGACCGAGCTGAAAACAGAAACGTTCGGCAGAGTTCTGGTCATGGAAATCGGAGCCACCTGCGTTGGAAGTATCGTTCAGACTTACGCAGAAGGGACGCCCGTTTTGAAAGGCAGCGAGAAAGGCTACTTTCGCTTTGGCGGTTCGTCGACGATCACAATCTTTGAACCTGGCCGCATTCAGTTTGATGCAGATCTGATCGAAAACGCCAGGCAGAATCGAGAGGTGTACGCTCGAGTCGGCGATCGCATGGGAAGATCTAAATAACGCGCCAATTGATCTGATGGTCGCATGGCGTGGCTGTGAAATATCCGCCGCATAGCGCTGCAGACCCCATTCATCCCAATCGATCAGCCGCAGAACTCGGGCATTGGGTTCAGGATCGAAGTGCACATCCAACGGATCAACACGCTAAAACCACAATGGCCGATTCAGTGAAGGTCTTCGCCGGGCTTACGGAAGAGTCAACCTTCGATAAGGGACAAGACGCCCTGAGACTGCTGATCAGGCAATTCGGGCTGTGCTTAGATATGACGGGAAAGAAGGCCAAACAAAAGAAAGGCGTGGGGCCGAAGCAAAGTCGGCCACGCCACAACGCGATCGGCTGCGATTGGCCTTCCACTATCAGCAATTTTAGAATTCGTGAGAGGTCAGTAGGCGAGCGGAATTCGCGAGTTGGGGGCGTCAGCAGGGCAAACGCCACAGAGGTTCTTATGCGTTTACAGCAAGTTACGAAAAGGTGCGGCCACTCGCAGCAAAAGTCGCCAGAACTTTCGGCCTTGCCCTGTGGTTTCACCGGACAAAACTCTACACGAGTTTCGCTAGGTCATTTCGTGAAATGCTGTGAGCGACGAACGAGCATCGCGATCGTATTGTAGCTTTCGGAAGCTGCCGTGTTCGACTCGCTCACGTAATCAGCTCGCGAATTACTTTGCCTTCTTCTGTCGGACCGATCAGCCGTTGATTGAGCCCTTGATAGGGAAAACTAAACCGGTGAGGATCGATTCCGATTTGATGCAAAATCGTTGCCTGCAGGTCGCGAACGCTAACTGGATTCTCTGCAATGTAGTACCCGATATCGTCTGTTTGACCATAAGCGCCGGGGCGGATCCCGCCGCCGGCCATCCACATGGTAAAGGCGTGCGGATGATGATCTCGGCCAATAAACCCCTTCTTCAATTCCTTGTTGACGTTGTTTTGCATCATTGGCGTGCGACCGAATTCACCTCCCCACACAATCAGCGTTTCATCCAGCAGGCCACGCTGTTTAAGGTCCGTGATCAATGCGGTAATAGCACGGTCGGTTTGCGAACACTTGATCGGCAACGTTTCATCGATTGATTCCCCCAGCGACGATCCATGGTGGTCCCAACCCCAATCGTAAAGCTGGACGAAACGCACACCGTTTTCAACAAGTCGCCGCGCGAGCAGGCAATTGTTGGCGAACGTTGGATCATCACCCTTATATAGCTGCCTTGGATCGGCAGCCGATTCCGCGTCGGAAACATGACCTGGTCTGGCGCCGTACAGAGCAAGCGTTTCCTTTGTTTCCCGACTGATATCCATTACTTCAGGAACGGACACCTGCATGCGAAACGAAAGTTCGTATTGAGCGATGCGGGTGATTGTTTCGGGATCACCAACGTGCTGATGCTGGTATCGATTCAGATCACCAATCGCGTCGAGCGTTTTGCGTCGAGCCGGCCGCGATAACCCATCGGGATTCGATAAAAACAGAATGGGGTCACCACCATCGGTTCGACATTGAACGCCTTGATATACCGTCGGCAGAAAGCCACTACCCCACAGCGATTTTCCAGCGCTGGGCGTTTTTCCACCGGACGAAAGGACGACAAAGCCTGGCAGGTTCTGGTTTTCGCTGCCCAGTCCGTAAGTAACCCACGAACCCATCGATGGATAGCCAAGCAACGAATTGCCGGTGTGCATAAACAGCTGGGCGGGCGAATGATTGAATTGTTCTGTGTGAACTGACCGAATTATGCTGATATCGTCGATCACGCTGGAAAGATGAGGCAGTCGATTACTAACCCACTGGCCGCTTTCTCCGTATTGCTTGAATTCGCATTGTGCCCCCAACATCTTGGGGACACCCTTGATGAAAGCAAACCGTTTGCCTTCGAGATACTCCTTGGGACATTCTGTGTTGTGCAGCCTGCTGAGTGCCGGTTTGTGGTCGAATAGTTCCAGCTGTGAAGGCGAACCAGCCATGTGCAAATAGATAATTGACTTCGCTTTGGCAGGGATTTGCCAGGCTTTTTCAGCAGCAGTGCTTTCGCTCGCGAGCAGCGAACTGAGTGCGATAGATCCCAACCCCAGTCCTGCTTGACCGAAGAAGTGACGTCGAGTCAACGCGCGAGTTTGTTCAAATGAAATCGGTAGTGTCATAGCTTCGTTATGGTTTAATCAAGGTTTCGTCGAGGTTCAGCAGGACATTCGCTACGGCTACAAGTCTAGGATCGCCGCTGGTCAGACCGGCGGATTTCAGCAACGCTTCGCCATCAGCCAGCTCGTCTTTCAGTGATTCGTACAGCATTACCAGGCGATCAAGTTCCTCTGGTTCAGCGTGGCGTATAAGGACCAGGCGGAAACCGTTGGCGATTTGATGACGAGTCATTTCTGCAGATTTTTCCATCCTTAATGCCAACGCTCCCGCTGCTTCCACATAGGCGGTGTCGTTTAGCGTGACCAGTGCCTGTAGCGGAGTATTGGTTCGGATTCGTCGAATCTGGCAAACTTCACCACTGCCCGAATCAAACGTGATCATCGCCGGATAAGGACTTGTTCGTTTCCGGAAGGTGTACAGCGCCCGCCGGTAGCGATTCGCTCCCGTGGCGTTTTCCCACTGCTCGCCACTGTAAGTTGACTTCCAGACACCGCCTGGCTGGGGGGGCATCACCGACGGTCCACCGATCTGTCGCGTCAGCAAGCCAGATGCAGCCAGTGCCTGATCCCGAACGGTTTCCGCCGACAGGCGGAATCGTGGGCCGCGCGACAGCAACTGATTGCGAGGATCGATCTGGAGATGCTTTTCCGTGATCACTGAACTCTGCCGGTAAGTACTGGACAGCACGATGGTTTTGAGCAACTTCTTGAGCGACCAGCCATTTTCTCGAAAATCGACGGCCAGCCAATCCAGCAATTCGGGGTGAGAAGGTAACGTGCCCTGCGTACCAAAATCCTCTTCCGTTTCAACGAAACCGATGCCAAACAATTGAGCCCAAATGCGATTCACGGCAACCCGCGCTGTGAGCGGATTTTCGGCATGCATCAACCAATGCGCCACACCAAGTCTATTGTTCGGTGAACCGTCAGCGAGATTACCGAAAGCGTTCGGTACGCTGCCGATCACCACCTCGCCCTGATCCAAAAAATTACCGCGTGCGTGGATTCGCGTTTCTCGGCGCTTTGCTGGTGCCAGTTCCCGCATGATTGGTGTCGAAGCCACATCACGTCTAAGAACGTCCAAAGCGCTGCGTTTCGCGTCGACCTGCGAGTAAAGACCTATTGTTTCGGAATATACCTGTCGGCGAAACATATTCTTCAAACCCGCAACCGGATCAAGCTCGGCCGATAGCCACTGGACAGGGTACGAGCTGCCGGAAATGCGAAAGGTCTTCAGCAACAATCCGTGGCCATATTCCTGCTCAAGCGTCACACGCAACGTGCGACCTGCACTTAGTTCGATGGGTTTGGCGAAGTCGAAAACCGCACAATGTGGCTCGGACGCTTTGGGCGAAAAGGCCCACCCGGCATTCGTGTCGCCATCGATGGCTCGCGCGACTTCCCAACTGGACTGTGAAAAATCAGCTCGTGGTTGGACTAGCTGCAGTTTGACTGGCTCTTTCCCTGGCTCGATTAACTCGACTGTCAATTCCCGCAGCGCGACATTCTTGTCCTCCCATTTTCCGCCGGGTGGTTTGGGTTGAGTTTCAATTCGGATAGCAGTCAAAGTCCGGTCACCGGGAAGTTGAAGGGTCAGCTTCCAGGTGTCTTTTTCCGGCAATTCATCTGCAACAACAAACGTTCCATGTTCGTCCTGGTTCAGCGTTACGTTTTGGTTTGATTCGAATTCGGACTTAAGCAAAGGTGACCAAAGCGGTCGATCCCTGAACTGCGCCTGCCATTCTGTCCACGCATGTATGTAACCTTCAGACTCATGATTCAACTTTTGCTCAAGCGATTTTAGTTCGATTTCGAGCGGCTCAATCTGCTTGCGTTGCTGCAGGGTTGGCGTCGGCAGCGTCGGTTGTTCACGATCTGCGTCTTCGGTCTGATTGAAGAAAGCATACAACTCATAGTAATCCTGCTGGCTGATCGGATCGTATTTGTGTGTGTGACATTTTGCACAACCCATCGTCAGACCCATCCAGATCTGAATCGTGGTATCCACTCGATCCTTGATCGCCGCCACGCGGAACTCTTCGTCGTCGGTTCCGCCTTCTTCGTTTTCCATGGTGTTGCGATGGAAGGCGGTGGCCAAAATCTGATCGTTCGTTGGTTCCGGCAGCAGATCGCCAGCGAGCTGTTCGATCGTAAACTGGTCGTAAGGCAAATCGTGGTTCAACGCGTCAATCACCCAATCGCGGTAACGCCAAATCGTGCGCGGACGATCTTTCTCGTAGCCCTTGGTATCTGCGTACCGAGCCAGATCAAGCCACATCCTCGCCCAGTGTTCTCCATAAGAGTCAGATTTAAGAAGTCGATCAACGACAGTTTCATAGGCTTGAGGTGATTGATCCGCAAGAAAGGTATCAGCTTCTTCAACCGATGGCGGCAGACCAGTAAGGTCCAGTGAAAGACGACGGAACAATTGCAGTTGCTCTGCCTTCTGACTTGGCCTGAGCCCCACTGCTTCGAGCCTTTTCAGAACAAAGCGATCGATCGGATCAGAAGACCAGACCGCTTGTGTTTGAGGTGGTTCGACTTTGGCAGGTGGTGTGAATGACCAGTGCTTTTCGTACCGGGCTCCCTGCGTGATCCATTCGCGCAGCAGCTTGATTTCCTCAGTGCTCAGCTTGTGTCCGGAATCAGGTGGCGGCATGACCATGTCCGGGTCATGCGACTCGACACGGGCAATCAACTCGCTCTGGTCGGGCTTGGCAGGTTCGATCGCACTCATTTCGATGGCGATCGAACGATCATCAAGCCGCAGATCAGCTTTGCGAGAACCCGCATCCAATCCATGACAGACAAAACAGTTTTGGGCCAGAATTGGACGAATATGCTGATTGTATTGCAGCGGTTCCTCAGCACGGATCGATCCACTAACCGATCCACTAACCGATCCACTGACGAGCAACGTCATTATCATCAGCGCGGCGCGTAAATCGTACGGGAATGCAGGGTGTGAGAATAAGTCGCACATTGAGTCAGTCAGGTTTGGCAGGTTGGCGGACGTCACGACATGCAAGCGTCGTCGAAGGCTTTGCAGTATTATTGATACCGCTCACAGAATAGCGTTCACAGATCAATTATGCTCGATGGCGTCTCCCGCGCCTTGCACGTGGCAATTAATCTTGTGTAAATTTGCAGCATAAAAAGTACCACCACTCCGAAAAAAATTCTTCGAACGTTTAGCCCCGGGGCAACAAGTGCTGGCTCTGTTCGACCTGCTGCCCGATGTTTCGTTCTTTGTGAAAGATCGAAAGGGGCGCTTCGTGTCGCTTAATCGAAGCGGGTGCGAATACTGCGGCATCGTTTCGGAGGACGAGGCAATTGGGAAGACGGACCAGGATTTCTTTCCCAGCACACGAGCCGATGTCTACCGCCAAGACGACGAACAGGTGATGAGTACAAGAGAACCTATATTTAACCGAATTGAAAGTGCGCCTGGGGACGAGGGATCACCGCGATTAGTTGCTACGAGCAAAATTCCGCTGCAGGATCGACGGGGACAGGTCATTGGCATTGGCGGTTTTTCGCTTCAGATTGAACGAATACAGTCAGGCACGGCCAGTGCGATGACGGATGTTATCAATTACCTGCACTGAAACTTTGCTGGGGAAGTTGTTACGGAAGAACTGTCCGCGATGGCTGGCCTTTCTGTAAGCCGCTTTGAACGCCGCTTTCGGCTCTTCGCCGCGACAGTATCTGATTAGAGTCCGCATCGAACACGCCGCCACAATACTTCGAGAAACACATCGGAGTATTACAACAATTGACCGGGCATGCGGCTTTTACGACCACGCCCATTTCAGCCGTAGCTTTCATCGTATTATGAACGTGGCACCGTCCACCTATCGGAAACGCACTCAGTCCTTTGGCGGCTCACAAGCGCCCATTTGAAACTGTCTTTGTTCGCGTCCCAACGTTGTTCGAACTGTACAGGTGGAATGACATTTCAGACCAAAATCGAACAGAATCGGCCTCTGAGAAGCCGACGAGGGATCGGTTGCGTTTGGTTCGTGGATATGAGGCATTGCCTGATGCGAAAATGGGTCAAGTGACGGCCGAATTGGCCCTGTGAGCGGGCGTCAGACGAACCTGAGTTACTCTGGCATTGAAGCGTTTTTTAGGTACGACTCAGGTCCTGATTCGAAACTTTCCCCACGCGATATCGACACTTCGGCCCGTTCGTTCCATGACTCTTCGGGAGTCTATTAATAGGTTGAATGTTTAGCAGCAGTTCGCGAATGAACTGCTGCTCACCCACAGCCTGAGAACTCAGCAGACGCTTCATCTGCAACTGCCCCGCAGCCTCACAAAAAAGTCCTCGTCAGCAGAAAGTTCCTGCTGCTATTCCTCACGCCCATCCACATCGCCCTCTAGCCACGACTCACGGTTCATGATGATACCTCCTGCGTGTTGGTTCGAATGCAGCCCTAAAGCAGCGACCGCAGACGGTGCCGTTACATCGTCACGGCGGAACGACGTCTGCCACCACGGTAGCGGATTTCGCGAATCGCGGAATATTTCTGCAACGCATTATCTGCGACTCGAAGCGGTCCTAAAACCAGTAGCTGTAGCATCTTTCTGCCGCCTAACAAAGCAGCGACCATAGCCTAACGCAGCCCGCTTTGATTCACCGGTCCCTTTCGATTCAACCGCGTTCCGCTACGCCAACAGTTCCGGGACGATGCCAGTACTGTGGCTGAAAGTATCCAGTGGGACTCCGGCTTGTTGCATCAGCGTCAGCCAGTAATTTGCCAGCGGAGTGTCTTCTTGGGGCAGAATGATGTGTTCGCCGCGACGCAGTTTGGCTGCACCGCCCGCGACGATGGCTGGAACGTTCTTCAGTTCGTGTCCCGAACGCAGATTCGTGCCGTAGCTGACGATGCAATTGTCATACAGGCGACTGCCATCCGAATCTTTAGCCTCTTTAAGACGGTCCAGAAAGTGGCCAAACAGTTCGCTGCATTTCCTGTCGCGTTCGCGCGAAGCCAGGATACGTGGTTCTGAGAATCCGTAGTGACTTAGCGAATGCGCCTTGAGCTTGACTCCTATGCCGGCCAGCAAATTACAAACAGGCTGGCGATACGTCACCACTCGCGTTGCATCGGTCTGCAATGCGATGATGATCATGTCGTATGTCAGATGAATCGCCTCTTCACCGGTCAGTCCCTCGTTCGGTGCCGCAAATTTGGCATCGGGTTTAGGAATGTCAGCCCACTTTGCCTGCCGTTCCAGTCCCTGTTCAACCTGCCGGACTCCGGTGAAGTATTCATCGAGTTTTTCGCGATCACTTTTACTCAAATTGCGTTTCATTCCGCCGCCGTCCAGACGAACGAGGTCCAGGATGCTCTGTTTCTTTTTCAGTCGTGCGTCGAGTTCTTCGCGGGAATCGTTGGGGTTAGCAAACAGAGTGTAGAACAGATTGATCGGCTTTACGATGCCCGGGATCGGGTTGCCGGAATCATCCCATGCCAGGGAAAGCCCCTTGCCGTGGCCCGAATTCTGACCCCCATCGACTTCATTCGCGGACAAGGTCAGCGACGAGAAGCGTGTCTCCTGGCCAAGTTGTCTGGCGATCACCTGGTCGCAGGAAATCGAATTGTGAAAACGTTTGCCGGGCGTTCCCTCAACATTTGCCCCGGTCAGGTAAGACACGCTGCCGCCGTGAGGATCACTGGCGCCCAGGTTGGTCAGGTTGGCGACCATCGTGATGTCGTCCTGATGCCGCCGCAGCGGCGCCAGACCTTCGGTCAATCCGATGTCAGAAAACTTTCCCGCCTTGGTTGGATAGAACGTGTCTTTGGTAAAACCGAATCCACCGCCGAGAAAGACGACTCGCCTGGGAGGTGCCGCAACCGTGGACCCAGCCGCCGCAAAGGTTTCCAGAAAAGGAACCGCCAGCACCGTGCTGCCTGCTCGCAGAAACGAACGTCGGGTTTTCGAGTTGGTGATGAATTGGTTCATGTTGTTTGTCTTATTAGGCGGTGAAACTCTAAGTCCGTGGACATCAGATTGCATTTGGGTCGCCTTTAGCGGAGCGAAAGGCGACCAGGCAAAAACGCTGAGACCCTGCGTAACGTTTCCCATCATCTTTACTTGCTTCGAAACAAAGAACTCAGGGCAATCTCACGAATCATCGACCCCACGCGATAGTCGTCCTGTTCCAGCGTTCTAAGTAGGTCCGCGACATCATCGGAATCTGAAAACTCTATCGTTCGCCCGAGTGCGTACGCCAGCATCGATTCGACAAGTTCACGGGCCAGATGTTGTTCGTTCTTTAATAAGACGGCTTTGAGTTCTCGCACGTTGGCAAATTCGGCTCCATCGGGAAGCGTGCCGCCGGGATCAATCGGCACCTGCTTGTTTCCGACTTTTTCTGAATCACGCCAGCGACCGATCATGTCGAAATTCTCAAGGCCGAAACCGATCACATCCATCTTTCGGTGGCACGAACTGCAGACGGCTTGCTGCTGGTGCAGCTTGACCATCTCACGATTCGTCTTCGGTGTTTTCGACGCAGCCCCCAGTTCCGGCACGTTTGGCGGAGGTGGAGCCGGTGGGGCGTGCAGCAGCTTTGCCATCACCATGGCTCCGCGAATCACGGGCGACGAACGGTCGCCATTGGAGCCGGCCACCAGAAACGCAGCCTGCGTCATCAGGCCACCGCGCGGTGAGTCGGCTGGCAGCATGACCTTTTGGAATTCAGTGGTCTTCGGGTTCGGCAACGCAATGCCGTAGTGTGCCGCCAAAGCGTTGTTGATGACAACAAAGTCCGAATCGATCAGGTTTCGCGCGGGCAGGTTTTCGCCGATCAGAGTGCCGAAAAATTCACGCACTTCCCGCTTGGCATCCTGTTGAACACCTTCGTTAAATCGAATGTGCTTCAGATTGTCGACCGTGATCGCGTCGTAGCGTTTCAATTCCGCCCATTGGCTGACAAAGCCGTCGCGGAATTCACTGGCTTTCGGATCGGCAAGCATGCGGTCGACCTGTGATGCATACGTATTCGGATCCGAAAGGTTGGCGCAGTAAAGTTCTTCGTCCGGCGGGCAGCTCCACAGAAAGTAGGACAATCGAATCGCCAATTCGCGATTGCTGAGCAGTCGTCGCTGTTGTGTTTCGGCCGGACTGTCTTCCTGAATAAACAGAAAGCCGGGGGAAGAAAGAATGATGCCTATCACTTCAATCATGGCATCACGGTGGTTGATTCCTGCGTCTCGGTTCTTCTGAAACCGTTCGTGAAGTCCGTCAATGAAATTCGTATCTGGCTGCCGCCGTCGAAACGCTTCGTACGTGAATTTTTCAATCAGCTCGCGAACTTTCGAATCGTCCCAGATGAACGGACTGCCGCTTCCGGTCGGCTTGTTGGGAAACAGAATCTCTTCCAGCTTCGGTCGTTCGTTGGGGTAAAACGGTCCTTCGATTTCAAGCCAGTCAATCCAAATCGCGGCGCGCGGATTGGTTTGGGCGTCCTGTCCCTGCAGCTTATTCAGATAGCCGCGCATTGTGTTGATCGTGTTTTCGGGAACGTTCTCTCGCACGTTTAATGAAAGGTGAGTTTGTTCCAGCGACCGGCGAGTACGGAACTCGACGGACTGAGGATTTTGTGGCGTCCCCGCCAGTTTCAACGTGCCACGAATGCTGTGCCCATCCCAAAATCGAACAATCGTGCGAATCTCGTCCGGGTTCCCGACCACGCCACCGTGGATGCGGAAAATATGTTCACCGCGAGGATCGATGTGCCGCGAAGCACTCACCCATTTGGCGACGTCCGAAATGTAAACGCCACTGTCGACCAGTGGATATTTCAGATATTTGCGAGGCAATTCAGCGCGGGAGTCCCATTGCCGGAAGATGATTTCCGCTTCGCCTTCATCTTTGAAGCCCATCTGTTTCCAGTCTGCTCCTGCGTTCTTTAATTCCATTTTGCGATCGAGATCCGCCAGGTTATCTCGCATCTTCTGCGTGACGCGGTCTTCTGGTTCCGTGCGTTCGATCGTGACTTTTCGACGAGGGCTGTAGTTGAAGCGGAATGATTCCAGAGCAATCCGTTTTCCCAGATCGAGATACTTTTCAAAGTGAGCCGAAGAAAAGAACTGTTCGGCACCCACGGTGTCGAAGGTTGCGATCTCGCCGTCTTCTGGTATGTCGTTGTAAGCAACATCAAACCCGAACAGATCACGAATCGTGGCCGAATATTCACGCCGGTTCAGACGCCGCATTTTGATTTCGCCACTATGATCGGTCAGCCGCTGACGAGCATGCAGTAGCGATCCCGTTAACGCGTCCAATACGCTCGCCAGCTCTTCAGTTGTCGGCTGTGGCGAATCCTCAGGCGGCATATCGCCACCATTCAGCTGATCCAAAACATCCTGCCAGCGCTGAGCCGTATTGTTGCTGTTGATCTGCCAGTTGGGACGATCAAGCCGCACCTGCCCGTTCTGCTCATCCGCCCCATGACAGTCGACACAGTACTTCTGCAAAAACGGAGCCAGCTTGTTCTGAGACAACAGCGTCACGGGCGCGTCCTGCGCATGAATCACCGCGCTGGATGTCACCAGACAGGCAAACAGAAACCCGAAAACGAAGAATGAAGTATTTCGCAACAAGGCGAGCACCGTAGTGAGTTAAGCAGATGTGATTGCGGGGCGTGAATCGTTCAAGATTGATCGAGCGACCGTGCTATTTGAGAGAGTTAGCATGGTACTGAACAAGTTGGACCGAATCCATACCTTACCTGAACACATACTGCCAGACAGTGGCAGAGCAACGGCACGTGATAGGCTCGGACTTCAGTCGGAGGTTACTGAACATGATCAAAGAGAAAGTCTCGGAGAGACGACAGGTGTGTGATTGGAGACCGCCCATGGTAAATGCACATATCCGTGACAACTACCAGCCCTTGCCTCCAGTTCTCTGACTTCCGAGTCTGACTGTGGTTGCGGCAATCTGCCATTCACTATTTCTATTCCTGAGTAGCGCCCTTTCGTGGTAGGTGCCCTCAATCAGTCTTAACTCAAACTTCAGCAAAGCCCCGTGATCGTCGGGAACGAGTCCCACCACCTAGTGATTTTCGACATAAACAAACGGCGGGTGACTGTTGACGACCGGAACACCGAAGTCGTAGTCGAAGCCAAGTTCCAGAGGTCCGGGCTTGAGTTCACCGTTCCAATACGGTGCTTGTTGTCCGAAACCAAGATGCCACTTTCCGATGCAGGCCGTCGCATCGCCCGCTTCCTTCATTACGCTGGCGATCGTTTGTTGCTGCGTGTCAATCACCAGACCGGTCTTCAGAAACACCGGTTTGCTGAGGTTCTTTCGGTGAGGATACTCGCCGGTCAGCAGTGCGTAACGCGAAGGCGTGCAAACGGCGGAAGCGGAGTGTGCGTCCGTGAATCGCCGACCTCCAGTGGCAAGCTGATCAATGTTGGGCGTCTTCACTTTGGTCGCGCCGTAGCAGCCAAGATCGCCATAGCCCAAATCGTCAGCAAAGATGAAGACGATATTCGGCTGCTGTTTTGCAAATAGCAGCGATGGCCTCGCGAACAGCAGCAACACAATTGTGGCGAAGATAGTTCGATGTCGTTTGTTCATGATGCATTCAATAGTTGACGGTTCCGCCGTGGGAAGACTTCTGACGTTCGACGTGCTACTAAATCAGTGGGGATCTGTGTTTCTATGGACATCCGGCGCTGGAAAAATATCAGTGTATCATCGCCGACCAGTTTCCAGTCGCCGACGTGAATCGCCAAGGGATATTCACTGAGAATTGCGTTAACGCGTCGTCGCCGCCGAGTCCGCCTGCATGAAACTTACAACTCTGGCCATTGATCACTGCAGCAACATCAACATCGAATACATCAATTGAAACGGCTTTGTTAAAATTACCTTCGACAAGCACGTTGGCGTTTTCGAGCCTTGTTTTATTCACGCTGTCAAAGACGCGAACGTTCGCTAACAGTGCGAAGAATCAGTCTTTCCGAACACCGTCACTGGTAAGACGATAATCAGCAACAAAGCAAGCAACGTGGCGAAGCCAAACGGCGTTGGTTGATGGCTGGTTGTTCAAGTGTTCATTACTTCATCTTTCGGGATTTGTGCGATTTTCAATCGACATCGATTAGAGGACGGTGCTGATTTGTTTTCTCCACTTATTGACGAGCGTAATTCCTGAGACGCGTTTTTTGGAAAGTTCGAAGAAGACTCTGGACGCCTGTGCCGCCTAGCTCGTGCGCGTCGGGAAATGGTTGTTGAGCTGAAAACGGCTGTGGTTTGGAGTCGGTTTTTCGGTGAAGATTCAGAGTGCGGGGTGACTTGCGGCGCGCAAATGGCGATTTTGGTGTAGCGTGG
>Ga0209390_10006738_pt1 | contig 15190 bp, 18 predicted proteins | sample BON01_FD_187212 | JGI IMG/M metagenome (GOLD analysis project Ga0209390, IMG submission 187212) | Freshwater microbial communities from Lake Bonney liftoff mats and glacier meltwater in Antarctica - BON-01 (SPAdes) (version 2) | ecosystem: Environmental > Aquatic > Freshwater > Ice > Glacier... | reverse complement strand
GTTATGTTGAACTTCTGACGGCGATCACCAGCGATTTACCCATGAAACCCGGAAGAACTCGGAACACGCGATTGGCCGAGTCGAAACTGAAACCGCCGTTCATTATGAGTCGCAGCACCAAAGTCATCAGTACACGTTGAATAAGAGAAACTGCTTGAGAATTACTTAGGCGCACAGGGCACCTTTAACCCGAGATCGACGAGGTTCAGTTGACCCTTCCGGGGTAGAGGCTTAAAACGAAAGAGCTCCGCCGACTGTACAAAAAGAAAAAGAAAACAAAGCTTCGTTTTCAGGGCTAACCCGAGGGGGGTGAGGGTTGTCTAGCCTAGTTCAGTTTGCACCTCGTCGATGATGAGCAGACCAACAGGCTAAGAGTGAAAGAACACGGAATCACAGCTGGGTTAGGGTTGTTTGTGTCTACTTCTACTACTACTACTACTACTACTACTTCTACTACCACTACTACCACTACAACCACGACTACTACTACTACTACTTCTACTACTACTTCTACTACTACTACTACTACTACTACTTGTAATGATAATAATATTATTCTTATGCGCCCCACCAGTATCCACGCCATGCCCCGAACGGTATGTGAATCGTGGTTAACCCCCCGTCTCTAGCCTAGTTCAGTTTGCACCTCGTCGATGATAAGCAGCCTCACCGACTGAGAATGAAAGAAAAAGGAATCCACCTCGGGTTAACCTATTCACACCCGATCCTCTCGTGTTCACGCTCCGTCGCCGCGCTACCTTCGATCGTTGTTAAGTGCGGGGGGGTTGTTCTTCGTGTGGTCGTTTGTGGTGTTGTTCTTGTCCTGTCGTGTGTTGTGTTGTTCTTGTTGTGTGTTTGTGTGTGTGACTGCTTCTCTTGTTACAGGTGGGCTAGTAGTTCGAACATAGGCGAGGGGGGTTAACCCGTTCGAACATAGGCGAGGGGGGGTGCGGGGTTCGGGTTGACCCGTAACCCCTAACCCTAACCCGAACCTTTGTTTGCTTTTCCTTTTTGCGCAGTCGATGGGGCTCTGTATCGGGTTCACCCGAGGTCAGTTGGAGCCCTCTCCCTCCCTCCCTCCCTCCCTCCCTCCCCCCATCCATCCATTCATCCATCCATCCATCCCTCGCTCGCTCGCTCGCTCGCTCTCTCTGTGTGTGTGTGTACGTACAGTGTCTAGCAACTATGTGTTCAATAGATATTCACGTATTCCTGTGGCGCAAGCACAAGAACGTGAATAACGTATTGAGCCGGGTTAGCCCTGTATATGACATGGATACGTACATATTCAAGGTGGATGTATTCACAAAACAGGCTAAATAGAATAGAATCCCGTATTATTATTCTCGTTCCGCGTATTCAACACGTAGTGTCTCGCACCTGTACAATCCCGTCGGATCCCTTCCTGGTGGTCACATCCCACTTCTCGGGTTCACCCTTCTATTTATAGATCTACATCTCTATCTTGATCTCGGATGAAGCCGGTCTCGCAGGCAGTTGGAGCCCTCTCCCTCCACCCCCCCCCCCTCCCTCCCTCCCTCCCCCCGTCCCACCAGGCGCGGGCCGTCCCACCTTCAACGGCCGCCCGGCCAACTGGAATCCATTCATCGTCTGTAGCGCCATGGCCGCACTCTCCCCCTGCTCGAAATCAACAAAGGCAAAGCCTTTACTCCGTCCTGTGACCGGCTCAAAAGACATGTTTATGTTTCTGATAGCCCCAAAAGGCGCGAATACCTTCCTCACATCCTCCTCCCCCAAGTCGTAATGCAGACTACCCACATACACACGGCACGCATCATCGACCGGAGGTTTATTTGTAGAGGAGGAAGGAGGAGGGAGGGAGGGAGGAAGGGGCCCGCCGGTGGTCCCGGTGGCTGCGTGGACGGCGGCGGCGTAGTAAGCCGTGGTGGCGGCGGCGGAGGAGGGGGAGGAAGGGGAGGAGGTGGAGGCGTGGGGGGGGGAGGGTTTGTTGGTGCGGGAGAGGGAGAGTTGCTGTGGTTTGGGACGGATGTAAGGAAGGGAGGAAAGGGAGGGGGTGAGGGTGTGTGTAGGTGTCTTGAGAAGAGAATGAGCTAAGGAATCTGAAGGCAGATGGTTCTGTCGTCTAGCAACCACTACTAAACATCAAATAAGGTGCTGCTGGATAAGGGGCTCAAAATCCTGCTGCTGGAACACTGGATAGGTTCAAAGCCTTCGTCGTCGATCTCCTCGTGTTTTTGCTCTCTTCTCATTCTTTGTGCTACGGTCGCACTGCTGCTGCTACTGCTGCTACAGCTGCCGCTGCTGCTGCTGCTGCTGCTGGGATGGTGGTGGTGATGTTGCTGGTCCTAAATGTGCGAGAGCCCTCGTCCTCCTCCTCCTAAGCCGCCCAATAATCAGATCCCGCCTGCCAAAAGCAAGGCATAGTGGTGAAGAAATTAGATGGTGAGCGTCCTCGCACGCACCAAAGGCAGCAACGGACATGCAGGGGGCAGAAAACTGGACGAAAAGGGATGGAGACGAAGTCGAAGACAGCAGCAGCAGAGGGACGGAGAGAGAGGACAGATGCAGGACCGAGAGAGGAGAGGTAGGAAGGCCCACAGCAAGGCCAAACGACAGCAGCACATCACACCACAAATTGCAAAAAGATGCGCATGAGAATCAGCGAGAGAAGGGACCGACCCACACATTACAGCACACCACACCACACCACAAGAAGCAACAGACAAGACAAGCAAACCCACACACAACACACACTACGTACCTCGTTCAACCGCTGCTGCGCCTTCTCCTTGGCTTCCTGCAACTCCTTCTGCTTCTCAATGATTGATTTCAGCAAAATTTCTGGGTCTTCTTCTCCCCCTTCACCTTCCCCACCCGTGGGAGGATTGAGGTCGTCTTTGACGGCGGCGCTGGCCTCTGCCTCTTCTCCTTCCTCTGCTGCTTCCTCCTCTTGCTGCTGGCGTTTTTGACGCTTGTTCGACGGCTGCTCCTCGGCATCAGAGCCTTCAATGGCCTCGGCCTTCTTCTTGTTGTTGCCAGTGGTGGTAGTGTCATGTGTCTCGGGCGCGCTGCTGCCGCTGCTGCTTGTCGTCTCGCTGGCCTCCCCCTCCTCCTCCTTGGCGGCTGCTTCGGGAGCTGCTTCTTCTGGGGCTGGGGCGGCGGCCTCTGCTGCCGGAGGCGGGGCCACGGGCGCCTCGGCTTCCGCTGCCTTCTTGGCTGGTTTAGCGCGCGGCATGGTGTTTTCCCTTTGCTTTGCCTGTGTGGTGTGTGTAGGGTGGCGTGAGTGAGTGTACGTCCATTCCCCTTCGAGCAGCAGTGTTCTTTGAGGGAGAGGGGAGAGGCTTGCTTGCTTCTCCTTCTCCTCGCTCCCAATCCCACACCAATCGCACACCAGGCGCTCAATTAAGTGGACGGGCCTCATCTAGACAAGGCACGAGCCTGTCGTCCCGTACACTCAGGACACAAGCACGTACATAATGAGCCGCCAGCCCATCCCATCTCATCTCCCCATCCCCATCATCATGGCTCCGCTCCACTTGCCGTCGTTCACGCCCTCCTCCTCCTCTCTCGCCGACGAACGCAAGAAAGGCACTTTCTGGTGTGTTCACTGCGCCGTCCTTCTAGTGCTTGCGCTGCCTGCAGTGTGGCTACCCAAGCGTGCGTGCATGAACTGGGCACGTGCTCTTTGTGTGGCTCTCGTCGGTTGCAAAGTCGACCGGGGCAGCAACGTGCGCGTTCCCATCTCCATCATCACGAGTGAGGAGGGAGGAGGGCTCGCTCACTCCTTCTTGCTTCTTGCTTACACAAGGTCAAAGGCCGCTTACCACACACACAAGACAGCCCAACCCCTACAGCTCCTGCCTGGCCAACTACCCAATACTCTGAAAGCGGCGCAGAGCGAGCGCAAGCCGTGGTCGCGCTCCCAATTGGCACACCAAGGCACACGCAATGAACCAACCAGCTTCTTGTTCGTCTCCTCAACACTCCTATTCTCCGCCCCGCCCATACACCCACCACCCACAGAGACTCGCAGCAGCAAGCCCCGGCAACCATGATTACGTGCGCGTCTCGCCGTCTGCGCGCCACCCTGGCCCCGTCCGTCAAGGTGAGTTGTCTGGCTTCTGTGTCGTGTAGGCTGCGTGTATGGGTCTTCTCTTTCTCGAGCACGCGACGATTTGTTCCTTGTGGGCTGGTCCGTGCTGTTTTTATGTGGAGAGGGGAATGTCATTTGTTTTGTTCTTCTTTTGGAGGATGAGGGGGAATCGCTTGCTGTACTGGTGTGGCTTGTTGCAAAAGAGGGAGGACTTGGTGGGTGGTTCGTGTCCATTCCACACGAATCCGACCGGCTCTCGTCATCGTCCCTCCTTCCCCGCTTGTGTTTTTGATTCAGGCTTAAATCCAGCCAATTATGGCAATCTAGACACACGCTAGCATATTACCACACACGTCTTCATTTCCTTCCCTCTTCACGCACACATTCTGATTCCTTCCCTCCCGTCCCTCCCTCCCTCCCTCCCTCCCACCCCTCCCTCCACATAGTCCATGGCCACCCGCGGCATGGCCTCCATTCAAGACACCCTCGCGGCGCTCGTGCCCATCAAGCAAGCCGAGCTCACGGCCCTGAAGAAGGAGCACGGCAACAAGGTCATCGGCGAGGTGACGGTCGATCAATGCATCGGTGGCGGTCGTGACATCAAGTCCCTCTTCTATGAGACCTCTCTGTTGGACGCCCAGGAAGGCATCCGCTTCCGTGGTTACTCCATCCCTGAGCTCCAGCAGAAGCTGCCTACCTTTGCGGGGCCTGCCGGGCAGGGTGAGCCCACGCCCGAAGCGTTGGTCTGGTTGATGCTGACGGATAAGATTCCTACGAAGGCGGAGGCTGACTCTTTGACGGCTGAGTTGTACAAGCGTTCGGAGATCCCCCAGCATGTGGTGCGGTTGCTCAAGAGCCTGCCTAAGGCGTTGCACCCGATGTCGCAGTTGGTGATTGGGTTGATGGCGTTGCAGAAGGATAGTAAGTTCGCGGCTGCTTACGCGAGCGGAGTCCATAAGAAGGAGTACTGGAAGCATTCTCTTGAGGATATCTTGGATGTCTGGGCGAAGCTCCCTGAGGTTGCTGCGCTTGTGTACAGCAATACCTATAAGGATGGGACGCTGGGGAAGAAGGACCCGAACCTCGATTATTCGGCGAATTTTGCGCGGAGGCTGGGATATGACCAGGCGGAGTTTGATGAGTTGATGCGGTTGTATCTTGTGATTCATTCCGATCACGAGGGGGGGAATGCATCGGCCCATGCTACTCATTTGGTGGGCTCGACGTTGTCTGATCCTTACTTGAGTTATTCCGCGGGGTTGAATGCGCTGGCGGGGCCGTTGCACGGTCTGGCGAATCAGGAGGTGCTGGGCTGGATTTTAGACTTGCAGCAGAAGTTCAAGAAGGAGGGGAAGGCGGTGAATAAGGAGACGATTACTCAGTTTGCGTGGGAGACGTTGAAGAGTGGGAAGGTCATCCCGGGGTATGGTCACGCGGTGTTGAGGAAGACGGACCCGCGTTATACGTCTCAGAGGGAGTTTGCGTTGAAGTATCTGCCGGATGATGAGCTTTTCCGAATTGTGGGGACGATTTATGAGGTGGTCCCTGATGTGCTGACGGAGCATGGCAAGACCAAGAACCCCTACCCCAACGTGGACTCGGTAAGTTGTCTGGGAGGGAGGGAGAGAAGGAAAGAGGGATGGATATCTATATTTCAAAGGTCTTTTGTCAACAATCATATTTCAACTCATTTCCCTCCCTCCCTCCCTCCCTCCCTCCCTCCTTTAGCACTCCGGCGTGCTGCTCTGGCACTACGGCTTCAAGGAGTTCAACTACTACACCGTCCTCTTTGGTGTCTCGCGTGCGCTCGGCGCCTTGTCGCAGTGCTTCTGGGACCGTGCGTTGGGCTTGCCCCTGGAGAGGCCGAAGAGTGTGACCTCCAAGTGGATCCAGGATCATGTCAATAACAAGGGTGAGGAAAGGAGGGAGGGAGGGAGGGAGAGATGGAGTAGTAGGAAACAACACTTATGAAGGCACTAATCACTCATACTTCTTTCGCTTCCCCTACCACCATCATCACCACCACAGGCGCGGAGTAAAAAGCGGCGACGAGGCAGCCTCTTCCTGTGCCTCCCTCTTTTTTGGTTGTGTTGAGCAGGAAATGGATTTGACGCATGCGAAGGAGGAGGAGAGAGAGCTATTGAGGAGGATGGAATGGGCTACAAACGCGTGAAAATGGACGCAAGGAGAAGGAGGGAGACAATTCCAGGGGCACGGGGAAAAGGGTTTGTTTTTTGATTGGTGGTAGTGGTGAGGCGAAGGTATGTGTGGCAAGCAGCGAGAGAAGGAGGTCAAAGCAGGAGCAGCGGCGACGGCGGCAGGAGCAGCTGGACCTCTAGTTAGTTCCATATTATTACGGAAAAACATTCAAGAAGACAAGAAGTCAAGAAGACAAGAAGAAAGAAGAAAAGTTGACAGGATGAGGATGCCTCGACGTGCGTGATCTATATATTCTTTGTGATGCGCCTTTCTACTCAGTGGACTTTTAAAAACAAACCCTAATTCATTTATTCACATATTAGCTCCTCGTCTTATGTGTACTTTTATGATCGTTCCATTCTACTGGCGCACATTCATTCACCTTACCCCTTCTTTCAAACATCGACATTCGATAATATATTGACACCCAATCCTCCTCTCGTTCATCTCCAACTCCAACCAGTCCTACTCCCTTTCCTTTGAGCTTCAAGGGCAAAACTCGTGCCCCGGTATGATTGCTAGGGTCTTGGATGGATAGGACGTGCAGCAATAGCTGCTGTTTCCTACGTAGGTAACGATGTCGAAGGTGAGCGGATCTGGTGGGCACTCGTCCACCTCCACCTCCACAGTTACATCGGTTCTCATCTTGCTAGGCATAAACAGGTCGGAGAAGATTATGTTGGCGCCCTCTTGCGTCCAGGACCCGCCCACCATGCGGCCGCCTCTCTGCCGCGCGGTTTGCAGCACCACACCGGGCGGCAAGGTGACTTGGAGCACCACATCGGCCGGCGCTGGCAACGACAGGGCCTGGAGCTAGAGACGTAGCGTGGTCACGCGACCCGCCTTTGCCTCGCGCGGCAAGGACTGGGCCTCGAGGGCGAGCGGCGGGCATTCTTCTTCTGCTGCCAAGATCAAGGCGGCTGAAAGGAGCAAGGACACGAGGGTAGCTGCAGCTTCATGGTAAGCAAGGTGCTGTGAGGTATGTGGGTGGGAGCAAGTGAGGTGAGTCGCACGACATGGCCTACCTATGCTCTGTACCGATACCGGTTTTCGATAAGCGCCGAGCTGAACCGGGGGCGAGAGGCAAGAGAAGAGGCCCTTGCTTGCACATGCGACAGTAGCGTGCGAAAGGCGGCCTAAGTGGAAGTGGTGAGTCATGTGTCTAAGCCAGCCTGAAAGTACGACAGCCCTATGCCAGAATTGGGCAGAGCTTGTGCTTGCGATTTCGATCAAGGCCGAGGCTGCTTCGGTGCAAGCTTTAGGAATCCGAGCCCCACGGAACGACGAAGACGGTTGCTCTCAACTCTCAACTGTCACTTTGAATCGAGAGCAGGAGAGCCGTTAGCAAATTTGCTTCCTCGTTTCCCTGGGCGTCTCTTACAACACCAAACTCACTCTCCGTCCCCTTCCTTCGACCAGCACAGGCACGACAAAGCAGAATGGAAGCCACAGCTACTTACCCCGCGAGAGACAACGCCAGCCTGTATCACAAGTCCAAGCAGCTCGACGCCCCGCCCATCATGGTTCATGGTAAGAGAAGAGGTGCAACGGACTCATCGAACTTGTCCCTTGTGCCCTGTCACTTATGCCCTTCCCACCCACCCCCTTCCAGCCGGCAGTGACGACGATGACGACGACGAGGAGATGAAGGAAGACGCGGACGACCGCCCTTCACCCACCGCCGCTGGCACGCCCACCACTCAGATGCCGACCCATAATCGGAGAAGGACGGCGAGCATGCATGACATTTCGTTGCAAGACCACCATCCGCCACCAGCCCCGCACGCATCCCCACCATCCATGGCATACCACAGGAAGACCATTGCCACAGCGGCCGCTATTGGTGACTTGACCTCAGTAGTACTGCTGTGGAGCCTCGCGACGACACAAGGCCAAAACCCAGCATTGCCGGACGAGGATGGCGACACTCCCTTGCACCACGCCGCGCTGGCACCCACACCAGACGTAGCCGCCTTTGTCATGCAGCAGACTGGTAGGGCTGTCAGCGGTCCTGGTGGCCTTCCTCTGGTTTCCTTTCGGAATACAGATGGGGAAACCCCTCTCTTGCGCGCCGCCACCGCCGGTCATCTCTCCACCCTCAATTACCTGATCGAGCAAGGCAGCGACGTGACCGCGACTGACACGACCAATGGTAGTACAATCTTTCACAACGCCTGCCGTAATGGCCAGCTGTGGGCATTGGTGTACCTGGTGAATGCAGCGACGCAAGCGGTGGGCTCCGAGGAGGAGGTCACGCGCCTGCTGCTGCTGCCGGACCTCGAGGACCATACCTGCTTGGACTGGGCTTGTTTTGGCGGGTACGTCCCGATCGTTCAATTCTTGCTTCGGCGCTTGGGTGGGGCGGCTGCTCGACGCGTTGATTGCAAGGGTAGGACGGGCTTGCACTTGGCAGCACGGATGCGGCAGGTGGAAATGTGTCGGTATCTGGTGGGTGCGGTGGGCTTGGATCCTTCCACCAATGACGCAGAGGGGAAGGACGTCAGAGCGTACGCCGAGAAGGATAAGCGGCTATTGCAAGCTTTGCAGGTGAAAAGAAAGTGCAGCAACGCGGAAGAAGCAGTGGACAACACCCCCACTCGCGCCAACCCCGTCCGCCTGAGCTTCGTCGCCTCCTACGCCACCATCACAGCCATCGTCTGGACGGCCCCCTTCTTCCTAGCCTGGTACTTCCTCCTACCCGCCCTCATTCTCCTCTCCGTTTCCTACCGACACAAAGCCGCGGTCTCCCGTGCTACCCACCGCCAGCAGCAGCAGCAGCCCAGTAGCAGCTTCACCACCACCACCACCAAACCCCCGCCTCGCTCTACCTGGCTCTCGGAATGGTTTATAGCGCACGAGCGATACGTCGGCCTATGGGTAGGTACCATCCTAGCATTTGCGGCCACCCTTCCTATCCTGTACCTCTGGCCTACATCTACAGCGTGGTCCAGCCAGGCGGAAGCGGTGGGGACGTCATCGTCAGAGAGCACCCTTTTGGCTAGTGCGTCTTTTTCGGTTGCGACTATGGTGGCTATGTACGTGTGCTTGATGCTCACGGGGTTTGTGTGGGCGGATTTGATTGTTGCTCGACCGGATCCGGGCGTTGTTTTGTTTGACGAGGAGAAGTATGATGAGATGATGATGCTGGTGGGTGTTACGGCGGCGGCACCTAGTGTGACTGTGGCGTGTCCGACGTGCATGATTCGGAAGCCGATTCGAAGTAAGCATTGTCGGGAATGCGGGTATTGCGTGGTGAGGATGGACCATCATTGTGTGTGGTTGGATAGGTGTGTGGGCTTGCAGAACCATGGGCGTTTCATTCTGTTTCTGGTCTTTCACATTGTAAGCGTGCTCTTGTATTTGGCCTGTGTCCTTCCTTTTCTGTGGCACGCTGTCGCAGCTGCCCTGCCGGTGCACGTACACGACGCCAGCCAAGTGTTGCGGGTATTTGTCCTCCGTCCCATCCTCCCCCTCTTTCTTCAATCTCTTTTTGCGCTTGGCACGACTTGTTCTTTGTTTGCGCTTTTGCTGGAGCAGGTGCGGAATGTTTTGAGGAATTTGACGAGCAATGAGAGGATTAATGGAACGAGGTATGCTTATATCACTACCTCGCCTTGCACGGGCCGCATTCAGAATCTGTTTGATAAAGGTGCGTGGGCGAATGTGAGGGAGTTTATGGGGTGGGAAGGAGGCAAGGAGGAGGAGCGAGGGTGGAAGAAGAAGGAGACGAAGATTGATTATCGCACGCTGTATGACCTGTCGGAGGTGATGGCGGCGGCGGCGAGGAGGGGAGGAAGGGGAGGGAGGGAGGGGAAGTGTTGTGAGGCGACTGGTGGTCGGCATGGAGGGCATGTGCACGGGCAGCAGGAGGGGCAGGAGGGGGAGGAGGAGGGTGGCGTGCGTTGTGAAGGTAGTGCCAAGAACGACGCAGAAGCTGCCCTTTCTCAGGCCACAGCAGCAGGAGGAGATGAGGCTGTTTAGATAGGAAGAAATAGAGTAGCCAGAAACCAAGTGCATTGTTTCATTTCAGAGAAGTCTAAAGACTATGGAGGAGACTTTTCTCTTTTCAATTCATGTAGTGTAGAAGTTCAGCGTAGAAAAGAGGGAGGACGATAGCCTATCTCAAAACCCGAAGAGAAACCGTCTGCTCGCAGAGAGGACGGCGAATAGTTTAGCATGGTCAAAATCAACCGAAGAAATCAAGTGAAATACCAAGCATGTGCCTTCGTGTTGTGTCAGATCGATGAACTTGATTCTTCTTTTGTTGTTATTTTTGTTTGTTTCTGCAGAATCACACGTACCTCACACTCACTCTTGCTCTCTTCTTCTTTTCTCGCACCACAACACACTCACTTCATTTGCTAGCCATTGGCGTTGCCAGGCGACTGTGGGAAAGGAGGGACGAGGACGCAAGGTTGGGGGAGAAACAAAACACACACTCACTCATGCGGAGCTCAATGGGACCCACACACAAACAGAACGCCGGGTCGCCTATCCGAGGTTTGGTAGAAATAAGAGAGAGGGGGAGATAGACAAAGGAGAGGAGAAGCAGACAAAGCAGAGTAGGGTCCACGGGGTTGGGTGTGGCCGTTCACTGGCAATGTGTTGGGAGCCACTTAAATGTGTACCTCCTTGCTTGCTGCTGCTTCCTCTCCTTCCTACCCTCCCTCCCACGATTCCTTTTCCTCTTCTTAAGCGGCCTTCGAACTCTCTGCATGTCCCCGCGGGCGACAAAGGCAAAAGAAAGAGGAAGACACGATCCCTCGTGCCCGCCCTCCCTCCCTCCCTCCTTCCACCCGGTTTTTAAGATCCTCCAAAGACAATAGCCACATCCTCTTTTATGTACAAGGCTCCGCATGTTGTTTCTCTCCGCCCTTTCCTCCCCTCGTTCTAACCCCTCCTTCCCTTGCACGCCTCTAGCATGCCACACGTATCAAGTATTAATTTTAACCTTCTCCTTTCCGTCAATGTCTTGTTCAATGTCTTGTTCCATCACACTTTCTCTCCTTCCTCTTTCCATCCAACCATACACACATCCACAGACAATCTACTCTCTCACTCACATAAGCAACCACATAAAGTGTCTCTCATCTTCCTTCCCTCCTTCTCTTTAACACACCTCCTGGCCCATCCTGCTCTTAAACCTGCGCGCATGCATCCTCAGCCTCTCATCCCCCATCCCATCCACCGACCGAAGGAACTGCTTAATGCCCTCCCTCCCGACCTCTCTCACCATCATCGACGCGTGGTCCTCCGACAAATTCGCGAGAGTCCGTGCGCTCTCCCTCCTTGTCTCCAACTCCAAGTACAAAGTAGTAGAAGCCGAGGCCGAGGCCGAGAAAGAGGAAGAAGGAGCAGTAGGAGAAGAATAAAACCCCGCCCTCCCCACTCCTCCAGCCAACGCCGTCGTTCCCGTCCTCTCCTCCGCCAGACGCAACAAGCTCGAGACCACTCCTGCTTCGACCAAAGGGTTTTTGCACGAGGCACTCTCCGAGAGGTTCGACAGAGCAGTCACCGCCGCTTGCCTCAAGGCCGGCTCGAGCCCCGCATTGGTGTGCTTGACAAAACCAACCAAAATGGGGATCGCGCCCGCTTCCTTAAGCACCGCACGGTTATCTTCAGATGCAGAGAGCTTGGCTAAACCCTTCACACCTTCCAAGCGCGCCTTGCGGCAGTCGCCTAAGGCCATGTTGAGAAGAGGAGCGAGGGCGGGAGCGAGGGAGGGGCTGAGGAGGGAGGAGGGCTGGGGGAGGGGAGGGAGAATAGTGGTGGTAGTGCTGGAAGGGGAGGAAGAGGAGGAGAACACCTGGATGGTGCCCGTGGAGTTGCTCATGGTCATGCTAAAACCGTGGGCGTGCGTGCTGCTGGTGGTGCTGACGGCAACGGAGCGGCCAAAGCTCGCAGGCGGCGGCAGGAACGACAGAGCGGCGCCACTGCCACTTCCCCCAAGATGATGGAAGAGGCCAGTCGATGCAAAAGCGGCATGCTTACTCGAACTGTTAGTGTGGCTATGGTGGCTGCTGCTGCTGCTGCTGCTAATGCCCGGCTGGACCAACCCCGCCTGCTCCGCCCCGGTCAAAAACCGCTCAAACGCCTCGCGCATCAAAAAGTAATCTCCCTGGCGCTTCTGGAACTCCACCACCAATCCTCCCTGCCCTCCCTCCCGATAGACACGGCAACGGAAGTCGACAGAGGCAAAGGCCTTGTGACGGGCTGCTTTCCACTTACACTTCTCCGCCTTGAACAAAAAGTCCACCTTGCAAGAGTCGAACGCCTTCTCAATCAAGCAAGCCACCACCCCCAGCAACCCTCCCTCCTCCCCTCCCTCGCCGGCACTGGCACAGGAGAGAAAGACGTGGTTGTTGGGCTCAAGGTAGCAAGGCATCAAGGGGACGTTGCGCCAGATAGTCGCGCTGCTGCTGCTGCTGCTGCTGCTGCTGCTGCTGCTGCTGCTGCTGCTGCTGCTGCTGCTGACGGTGGTGGTGGTGTTGACCCTGTTAAGCAGCATCTCTTCCACCTCCGTCTCCAAATCGCTGCCACTGCTGCCACCGGTGCTGCTGCTGCTGTTGCTGCTGTTGCTGCTGTTGCTGCTCCCGCTGCTGTTCCGGTCGCCGGCGACATTGTCCTTGTTGTACCTCAGAGAGGCCAAGTCCGCGAGAGGCAGGCCCGTCGGTGAGTATTTCGCGCCCCCCAAAAACGCGGCCGAGTAGGGAGTGGCGGCCGAAGCCGGCAAGAAGGGGAGGGAAGAAGGCGCCAACAATTCCACTCCACCACCGTGGCCACCGCGGGGGACAGCCATGACAGAGCGGTGTAGAGGGTAGTCTTCTCCGAACGAGGCGCCGCCTGCGGAGGGGTTGGCGACGGCATCGATGGGGATGCGGGAGACCTCGGCGCGGGAGTGGCGGGAGTAGCGGAGGTGGTCTTCGTCGAGTTGTTGTTGTTGGTGTTGGGTGTGTTGTTGGTCCTGGAGGACGGCGTCGGAGAAGGGGCTGTTGGTGTTGTTGTTGTTGGTGGTGGTGGAGGGGGAGGGGGAGCGGGAGGCTCGGAAGAGCTGCTGTTGTCGTTGCTGTTGTTGTTCTTGCTGCTTGTTGGCATAAGATTGGTTGCTGTGTCGCTCCATGGCTACTGCTAGGCGTGGACGCGACGGTAATAAAGTGGGCTAGTAGAAATGTAGGCAGCTAGGTAAGAAAAAGAACACTCACTCCTAATTAAAAAGAGGCAGTGCTGCGAAGATAAACACACGCTAGGCCGGTTACAGGCATAAATGACGTAACACCAATACACCGATCATCTTGCTGGCTGCTGCTGCTGCTGCTGCTGCTGCTGGATTTACTGTAGTCTTGTTGTTATGTTTGGCTTTCGCTGCGAAGGCTTTTAGAAACAGGTATGCACACTGCTTCTTCTATATAGACCGACAGATTTCCTCCTTCGCGTTTCCACCGCCGACTGATTCGTCTTGCTCTGCTGCTGGAAATGGACAAAAGGACCGGCTATATATATAGAGAGGGAGGGAGGGAGGGAGGGAGGGAGGGAGGGAGGAATGAGAAACCCGAGAACATCTTGCGACACATGGGCATTCCTCAATCACAAGGGATGAATCCACCACTGAAACCAAATCGAACTCTCTGCGTGCACCACACATACAAGCAAAGGCTTTGTAAACGATCGCTTATTGTACCTCCGTGCAGGGATGGCAGCCCCACCAGCCCATCAGGCCCCAAAACTTCACCAAATGGCTCGCTTCCCGCCCAGGGAAGAGGGTCATTTTTCAGCCATGCGACTTACTCTAAGACTACCACTCCCCGCATACGCACAACACATAAGCCCCTCCACCTCTCTGCCTGTGCTGTACCTTATCTGAGGGAAGTGTGGAAGCTAAACGGCTCCACACGACCGCCACAAGCCTACGGAGGGATGAGGGTCCCTGCCTTCCGACCACCGTTTCATGCCACTAGCACCCATTTCCACCACCCAAACACCGACCACCGCCCCCACGCCCTCCCTCTCATACCGTGTGTGCTGCTTTCGGGGGAAAACTTGCTTGTTTGCCCAGCCATCTGGTGGCTAGAAGCCAAGGGAGCGAGCTCCCTTCAAGCAGAGGAAACTCTTCCTGTGTTCTCCCCCTTCTCCTTGTCTCCCCGTTGGGCAGCACCACACGACACCCCCACCCCACAACCACCACTCCCCCACCCTCTTGTAAACTTACATTGTGTTCCTTTGCGTGTGGCTGGCGCGGGCACAGTGCTTTGGGGCTTGGCGTTGCCGCTCTTGCCTTTGGCTTGAGCTCGGGGCACCACGAAAGGAGATATAGGGAGAGGGCGGGCTCAAAAAGAGAAGCCTGCCATCGTTCCTGTTGCCTGACCGGGGGTTTAGGTCGATAGGATAGGAAGGAAAACACGCTGGCCAGCAGTGTGTGTGTGTGTAGGGTGGGGTTAGTCGAGTGCTTTGTGGTGGGTGGGCAAGACGCGGATCACAAGGGGCAAGCAGCCAAGGAGGAGGGCTCCTGCTCCTCGAGCGCGCGGCGGGGCGGGGGGCACTCCCACAACTGCCCACGGCCCTCAAATTTCAGCGCAAAGCACTCAACCATGTACCCAAATACACTGAAAAACGTGGACACAAGTACCATGGAGCGGCGTGAAAGACACTGGCCAAAAACCGCGCGCTAGCAAACGACAAGAAGCAGCCAAACTATGTTGTGTTGTTACTCTTGCTCTTGCTCCCCACTCAAGGGGGGTCTCGCTCCTCGAGGACAGGTTGCGCCCGTTTTTCGACCGAATTCTTTGTCAACCTCTCCCGCATGCTCTGGCATGCCAATTCTGTAGTGGGAATGCACGTGGAAATATGTTTTTCGGGGGTTTCTAACTTGCTTCCTCTTGTTGTTATTAAGAAATACACAGGGATGGCAGCGGCAGCGTG
>Ga0209390_10006737_pt1 | contig 15190 bp, 15 predicted proteins | sample BON01_FD_187212 | JGI IMG/M metagenome (GOLD analysis project Ga0209390, IMG submission 187212) | Freshwater microbial communities from Lake Bonney liftoff mats and glacier meltwater in Antarctica - BON-01 (SPAdes) (version 2) | ecosystem: Environmental > Aquatic > Freshwater > Ice > Glacier... | reverse complement strand
TGGAGCTTGGAGGTTGGAGGTTGGAGCTTGGAGCTTGGAGCTTGGAGCTTGGAGCTTGGAGCTTGGAGCTTGGAGCTTGGAGCTTGGAGCTTGGAGCTTGGAGCTTGGAGCTTGGAGCTTGGAGCTTGGAGTTGGGAGTTGGGAGTTGGGAGTTGGGAGTTGGGAGTTGGGAGCTGAGAGCTTGGAGTTGGCTTGGAGCTTAGAGCTTGGGGCTTGGGGCTATAAGAATTGAGGTCTCTGGGAGCGCGTAAGCGTATTCTTCAACACTCTTTGCTCAACGCTCAACGCTCTTTGCTTCTTCTTAGGTCGATGGTGATGACGGTGCCGTTTGGAGATGGGTTGATCTTGAGGACCGCGTTGATGGTGCGGGCGCGGTAGCGCATGCTGCGGAAGCCGAGGCTTTGGAGTTCGTTGATTTGGGATTTTATGAAGCCTTGGCCGTTGTCGGCAATGGTGAGGCGGTCGCCTTGCCATTTGATCTTGATTCCGGTGGCCCCCGAATGGCGCACGGCGTTGGTGAGGGCTTCCTGGACGATGCGGTAGAGTTGGTTTTCGATTCCCGATCCCAGCGGGACGGCGGGATCAGGGAGGTCGAGGGAGACGAGATCGCGGTAGGGTGCGGCGAGTGCTTTGAGGGCTTCGGCGAAGCCGCCCTCGAATTCGCTGACGGGATTGAGGCCCCGGGCGAGGCTTTGGGAACGTTCGATGGCGGAGTTCAGGAGCTCGGAGATTTCGAGCGCTTCGGCGGCTTCGCTCGCGCGGTCTCCCACGAGGGCCAGATGAAGGGCGTGGGCGCGGAGGGCGCTTCCCGTGAGGAGCTGGCCCATGCCGTCATGAATGTCGAAGGAGATGCGCTCGCGCTCCGCTTCGGCACTGCGGAGAAGTTCCTTTTCCAGGCGGCGTTCGCTTGTGATGTCGCGCAAGATCGAGACTTGACAGGTGTCGCCGCGAAAATCGATCTCGGTTCCTCGTGTCACATTGGCGATGACGCCGGAGGGGAAATTCCACTCGGAATCACCTCCTTGGAGTCGGGTGGCGAGGAGGGTGAGGTCGAATTCGGAACTGGCCTGGAGGGTGGCGAGGGAGGCCTGCCCGGCCATGCGGAGGAGGGCGGGATTTGCGTAGGCGAGCTTGCTTTTTTGGTGGACGAGGATTCCGATGGGGTTGTTTTCGAGGATGCTCTCGAAGTCTCCACGAAGTCGGGTGAGGGCGCGCTCCTTTCCCGACACTTCGGCCTGTTGCTGCAGGAGGGTTTCGAGGGCGCTCTTGCGGGAGAGGAGGGATCGCGCGGAGCGGGTGAAGCGGGCGGCGAGGGTGCGCGATCGCGGCAAGTCGATCAGGTATCTTACTTCGGAATTGGAGATCAACTCGGAACTCACTTGCGATGGCTCGGCGGCGAGATGAAGGGTGAGCGACTCGAAAATGCCGGTGATGAGATCCTGGAACGGACGCGTGATGAGGGCATCGGGACCCAGCCGGAGGGTGAGTTCGAGATGGCGGGACCCGTCGGCGGCGATTTGAAGATCGAGAGGCTGGAGAAGTTTCGGAAAACCGCGCCGGAGGAGCAGGCTGACGACTTTGGGAAGAGGAAGGAGCCAGGTGGGAATGGGGAGGACGGGCATCGCGCTGGCTTCGAGAAGCGCTCCGAGGTCCTGCCAGAAGCGGAGGGGGCGTGGCGTGCGATCCAGTTCCGCAAGGGCGTGATTCCATCGTGTCAAGGGAATCCACGGCTGCCCGGTCTCGCCGATGGAATCGAGGAAAAGGGCGAGGTCGGATGGCTCGAAGTGCGCGACGAGAGCACGGGACCACGCGGAAGAAACCAGCGTGGGGGTGCTCTTTTGCTCGCGTCGCATGGTGATGAAAGTTATTGTTCGCGGAATCCCATGATTCAATTGCTCCAACTCCGTTATGAAGTACTTTTGCGACGGGGAAAGAGAATTCTGGGCGGTTTGTTTTTCGGAGCACTGGCCTTGGGAGCGTTTTTGCAACTGGGAGCAATCGGCGATCCCCTCCGGATCTGGAACGAACAGCATGCGGAAGCGACCTTTTCGCCGAAACGGACGAATCTGGAAGAAGGGTCGATCATTGAGAGTTATTTTCTGAGTCCTCTGGAGCAGGATACCATCGATGATCATGAGATGTTCGCCGACCTCTTCGGAGCCTCGATGGCGACCCAAGGCGGGGAGCTCTATGTCGGAGCGACGCGGGACTGCCGGGAGGGAAGTTTCCACGGATGGGTTCATTGTTTTAGGTTTGATGGGAATGCCGATGACGGAAAGGGTCGCTGGGTTTGGAAGGGTGATTTACGACCTGATCGCCTCGTTGCGAACGACATGCTTGGTTGCGGGATGGCGATTCTAGGAGATTCGCTTTTTGTGGGAAGTTATCCTCACAAATGGCCCCATCAAGCGCTCTCGATCGGCAAGGTCACGGGGTTTGTCAGGCGAGAGGATGGAAAATTTCAAGAAGCCGAAGACATTCCCGCACCTCGAATTCCCAAGGAAGCCCGGGCCGATGATCCGGGATTCACGAGAGCCAGGGAATTCGGACGCTACCTGGACATCACCGAAAACTGGCTGGCGATCCATGCCGCGTATGAGGTGATCCAAACTCCCAAATATGGACCGCTCTATCTTTATCGTCGGGAAATGGACGGACGGTCCGTCCTGCATCAACGCCTGCCATCATTGGAAGATCGGCCCATCCCCGAGCACTTCGCGACGATCTTCGCTCTTGGAAAGAGCCATCTTTTGGTGGAGTCGAATTCATCAGCCAGCCCGAGCAAACGCGATTTTCGGATCTATTATTTCGACGAAAAATCCGATCAATGGGAACTCACGGATTTGGCGACTTCGACAGAGGAGATCGAGAAAGCAACTTACCATGGTGGCGGGGACGGAGAGTCAGCTCTTTTCACGGACGACGGCCATTTGCTGTGGGCCGGAGCCGATCATCGTTGGCGGGCGCAGTTGCTCGGGATCGCCCCTGAGATGTCGCGGACGAGGCTGGTGACGTTTTCCTCCCGGCACGGTTTGCTTTATTCCGCTCTTCCAAATCGGGAAAGACAGGGGGAATCACGCGTGATTTATCATCCTATCGATGAGGCGGGCCGGGTCAGCAAGGAACATCTGATATTAGTGCCTTCGATGGTCGAGCATTTTTACCTTGATCGGTTGCTCTTCGCCGACAACGGAGACGTTTTGGTCTCGGATCGGAAGGTCTCCGCAGGTTTCTACGAAACCGGAGCGGTCTATGTCTACCGAGCTGCGGATCTCAAGAGGGCTCTGGAAGCAAAGAAGGACGGCGCCTTGCCGAAGTCCGAATGAGCCAACGGGAAATGTGCCAGAGGGCGAAGGCGTGCAGGATCAGGATGAGCCAGGGTTGGTAGAAGGGCCAGACATTGGGAGAATAGTTATAGGCCGATATATAGCGCCAGGTATCACCGATGTAAAACCGATCGACCGAAAACGGCTCGAAGGCGGTCAGCATCCCCCACCCTTCGGAATGAACATGGCTTTTTCGCTCGACGATCATCCCGTAATTGAAAAAGAGCCAAGAGAAGGAAAGCTGCGCCGCTAGGGAGAAGACGAGGGCGAGCTTGGCAAGAACCGCCAGTCGATTGTCCCGGATAACGACGGCGGGTTTTCGCAAGCGCCAGGCCACCAAGGCGAGGAGGAATCCGCCGATCGTCGGGACGTGGACTTGGAGATATTCCCGATAAACGACGCCCCGGAAATCGAAGAAGGGAAGTTGCCAGTTGACTTCGAGGTAACGGAGGCAGGCGTTGATCTGGATATAGAGGAGTCCGGCGAAGACGAGCCACCAGAGCCATCCCGGATCGAGCGAGCCGCGGAAATCGAGCACCTTGGCCCGCCGCTGTTCGAGTTCAATGCGCGCGGCGGCGAGATCGCGGAGGTCGTCCGGTGAATCGGAATCATAGTGGGAGACCTCGGCACCGAGAGCGCGGGCGCTTCGGGTCAGTTCGTGGTGCGAGGACTTGCGGGAGGGCAGGAAGAGGACCGTCCGGTCCGGTAAGTCCGGCAGTTCTAGGTCGATGATCGCGTCCCGTGATCGGATCGCGATGGAGGGAAAGAGTTTTTTCCAATGGGCGGGGGTGTCCTGAGTTCCGGGGGGATTTTCAAGAAGGCACTGGATTTTCATGATCGACCGGTGTCCGAGATTGGCAGACCAGGGGGCAGAAATCGATCCGAAAATCTCCGATGACGCTTTGCCCGGAGCGAGGTCTTCGACATCATCCTGATGACGTTTCAAATCAAGAAAGAAGATCTTTCAGCCCGACCGCACGGAAGTTCCAGCACGAAACACGCTCCGTTCCTGGGCTTTTTTCCGAGGCGTAGGTCGCCGCCCAAGGCCCGGGCAAGACGGCGGCAGAGGGCGAGGGCGAGGCCGACGCCCGGTTTGTCGTGCGCGGCGTCGAGGGCACTTTTGTGGAAGCGGTCTTCGTTCCGAGGATGGTATTCACCAGCCCCTTGTTCACCGAGAGCTTATGGACCTCCCCGGCCCAAACCGCGTTTCCGCTGACCGGGGCGTCGTAGATTTTGAATTGGACCACCTTGGTTCCGTCATCGACGGCATCACCATTCGATTGCGTGAGGTGGCCTTGGAATGGCAGCATCTTGGGAGCGGCGTTTGCCGAGAGAGTCAGGGCAGCGGCTAGGATTGAAGATAAGGGTTTGGTTTTCATGGGTAGTTTTTGATTGATTGGACTTAATTGGGTATCGTGACTCGGGAGGAGCGAATTTTGATCTTTTTCGGTGCGGAGGCGGAGCGCAGCGAGCCTCCGCTTTTGAGTGCGGTGAGAATCACCGCTTTTAATTGGGTCAGGCCGGGTGCGGAGAACCGCCATCTTGGGCTGGATAAGGCCAAGGGTGGATTAAAAGCGGCGATACTCGCCGCACTCAAAAGATCTGCCGATCCCTCGCCAGACAGAGCGAAATTCCGGTTGGAACCTTTTTCCCCGGATCCTTTCCCAGGGAATGCCAAATAGCCTCCCCGTCGTGCCGGGATTCGGCTCGTTCCCGGCAAATTCACGCCTTGTGAACGATTGCAAAGTGTGGTCTCTTGAGGGATGGAACTGACGCTGCAACTTCCCGATGCCGAGGCTTCGGAACTCTCCGCGAAACTCGGCGATCTGAATCGCGCTGCCTTGGAGGCTTTGGTGGCACGGGGATATCGTGAGGGGGTTCTTAACCTGGCACAAGTCGGTCTCCTGATGAATCTCGACAATCGCTGGGAGGCTGAAAAAATGCTCGCGGAACTGGGAGCCTGGCCCGGACAATCGGTCGAAGAAGTCCTTGAAGACGCGAAGACCGTTTCCAAGTTCATGGCCCGCCGTGAAAGCCGATGCGGGTGATCTGCGATACCTCGACGCTTTCCGCTCTCGCTCAGATGGATGAGTTGATGCTTTTGGAAAGGTGTTTTGGCGAGATTTCTTTGCCTGAAACGATCATCTCTGAAACCAACGTTTTTTTTCAGACAGACAAGTTAAGGAGCTTCCCTCAACCAAGCGCAAACCGATGATAAAACGTTACCTTAAGTCCATGTCAGTCGCTCTCAAAGCCATAGAAGCAACCATTTATCCAGACGGACGCCTGGAGACCGTAGTGCCCTTGCACTTCAAGCGGCGAACCAAAGTTTTCCTGACCATCGCGGTGGATGATGAGGAAGACGACGGAGTGAATCTTGCCGTGGCGAGTGAAGCAGCGTGGGGTGAAGATTGGAATGATACTGACGAAGACGAAGCATGGGCCAGTTTGCAAGAGGCGAAGTAGTGCTCGTAAAATTCTCCTTCAGCGACCTGAGCCAGTCCAAACTAGGGCCTGCCTTGGTCCTTGCGGAAGTGGAATATGGAGATCTCGGTTTGTGTCAGATCACCAGCAAAACCTACGGAGACCGGAACGCTGTCGTCTTGAGGCAAGGGGACTTCAAAAGCGGTTCGCTTCCTCTGCAGAGTTACGCGCGTCCCGGCAGGATGATAACGGAGGATCCAAGACTCATCAGCCGCTCGCTCGGTCAGCTTGAGGAGTGGAAACGGCGTGAAATCGTGGCTGCGATCACAAAAATGATCACCTGAGAAAGCCTCTCTTATTAGCTGCCCAAAGCCGCCTCGGGATGGTAATTAGTTGCCGGGCGGATTCACGAGGTTGAGGGGGCTGCGCGATTGGAAGAATATTCGTAAGAGGTGTGGAGATTATCACCACCGGGGTCGAGGTAGAGATCGCCCATCCCGCGTGCCCAAGCATCCCTCATCCCTGTGCCTCAGAGCCAAACACCCCAAAAAAAATCTCTCTGCCAATCTCGATTCCCGCTCTAGATTCCCGCCATGCGAATAGCCGTCCTTTTGACTTCCACCCTTCTCAGCGTGTCTGCCCAGCAATCTCCATTCGACTACCCCGATTCCAATCCCGGCGATCTCATCGAAGATCTCCACGGCTTCAAAGTGCCCGACCCTTACCGTTGGCTTGAAGATCTCAACTCCAAGGAAACGGCCACCTGGGTCAACGCCCAGGATAGCCTCACCCGCGATTACCTCGAAAAAATCCCCGGCCGGGATCAACTCGAGAGTCATCTCACCAAGCTCTGGAACGTCGAACGCTATGGCACCCCCTTCAAAGAAGGCGGGCATTATTTCTTCTCAAAAAACGACGGCCTGCAGAATCAATCCGTCCTCTATATTACCGACTCACTCGAGGGCGACGCGCGCATCCTTCTCGACCCCAACAAGCTCTCCGAAGACGGCACCGTTGCCCTAAGCGACTATGAAATTTCCCCGGACGGAACGCTCATGACCTACTCCACATCCGCCTCCGGATCCGACTGGGTTGAGTGGTCTGTCCGCGATGTCGCAACCGGAAAAAACCTCTCCGATCATCTCAAATGGTCCAAGTTCTCCGGTGCCGCCTGGTCCAAGGACAGCAAAGGATTCTACTACGGCCGCTTCCCCACTCCAAAAGACGGCGAGAAGATGATGGCTCAGAATCTTCACAAGAAGATCTACTACCACGCCATCGGCGATCCACAGGAAAAGGACACTCTCGTCTACGAACGCCCCCAGCACCCCAAACAAGGCCTCTACGCCTGGCTCAGCGATGATGGAAACTATCTCCTCATCAACATTTCCCAGGGCACGGACACCAAAAACGGACTCTTCTACAAGGATCTCTCGAAACCCGATGCCAAGGTTGTCGAACTCCTTCCGGACTTCGACGCCTCCTATTCCTTCATCGACAACCTCGGCTCGACCTTCCTGATCCAGACCGATCTCGATGCCCCACGCCAAAAGGTCGTTACCATCGACCTCAAAAATCCGGCCCCGGCCCATTGGAAAACGATCATTCCCGAGAGCGCCGAGACTCTCCGTTCGGTTTCACACGTCGGCGGGATTCTCATTGCGAACTACCTCAAGGATGCTCGGACCGAAGTCCGCCGCTTCGAAACCTCCGGCAAGCCCCTTGCCCCGGTCAGCCTCCCGGGCCTTGGCACGGCTGGCGGATTCTCCGGCAAAGCCACCGACAAGGAGACCTTCTTTTACTTCACCTCTTTCACCACTCCTGGTGCCACCTATCGATACGATGTTGCCTCGAACAGCTATCAACTCTTCAAAGCCCCCAAGACTCTCTTCAATCCCAACGACTACGAGTCCAACCAGATCTTCGCGACTTCCAAGGACGGCACCCGCGTTCCCATGTTCGTGGTTCACCGCAAAGGGCTGAAGCTCGATGGCAACAACCCCACCCTCCTTTACGCCTATGGCGGGTTCAATATCTCGCTCCTCCCCTCCTACTCGCCTGCCACCATCGCCTGGCTCGACATGGGAGGGATCTACGTCATGGCCAATCTCCGCGGCGGTGGTGAATACGGCGAAGAATGGCACGAAGCGGGCATGAAACTCAAAAAGCAAAACGTCTTCGATGACTTCATCGCCTGCGCCGAGCACCTCATTGGTCAAAAATACACTTCCTCGAAGCGCCTCGCCATCGCCGGAGGATCGAACGGTGGTCTCCTCGTGGGAGCCTGCATGGTTCAGCGCCCGGATCTCTTTGGAGCCTGCCTTCCTGCGGTCGGTGTCATGGATATGCTTCGCTTTCACAAGTTCACCATCGGCTGGGCCTGGGAAGCCGAATACGGATCACCCAACGATCCTGTTCAGTTCAAAACCCTTCTCCAATATTCCCCCTATCACAACCTGAAGCCTGCCCACTATCCTGCCACCATGGTGACCACTTCGGACCACGATGACCGCGTCGTTCCCTCCCATTCCTTCAAGTTCGCCGCCGCCCTTCAAGCCGCCCAACAAGGATCCAGCCCGACTCTGATTCGCATCGAAAGCAAAGCAGGCCACGGCGCGGGCACGCCGACTTCCAAACAAATCGAAGCGAATGTCGATAAATTTTCCTTCCTCGCCAAAGCTCTCGGATTTGAGATCAAACTCTAAGGAGCTTCTTCAGCGAAGAGAACATCCTCGAAAATATCGACCTTCCCTTCAGCTCGAAAGCGGAGCCGGTTACGACGGAACCACCTCCAACCCTCATCGCGCTTCTCAAGTTCCAACGCCTCGACAATCGACGGCTTGGCGACTTCAAAAGGTGCCACGCCCAATCCTTCGCGATTGTCTTCGAACCACTTTCTCGCCTCCTCATCATTGACCTCAAATGGTAGCATTGCCTTCAGATAATCCTCTCTCTGAATCCGGGCAGTGACACGCAGCTTCTGCTCTTGAACCCCTTGCCAACCACCCCGCCGGGCGAGTGCCTCGAAGACTTCCGGTTTCGGATACCGCTTCTGTTCAATCTCAACCGCAGTAGCAACCCGCTCATCGGAAACCTCGTAAACTTCGCGCTCCGTCACTTTGATCTGCAACTTGATCAGTTCCTCATCAATCAATTCATGGAGCACCAGTTCCCGAAGCATCTTGCGCTCCGGAGCAGAAGTCTCCCCGGGAGTGCGACCACGGCGCCAAAGATATTCCTTCATCGCTTCCTCGATCTGCGTCCTGAAAATGGGGCGATAATAAACACGCGCCACCACTCCTTCGGCTTTCGCTTCGGCGATCGCGCCCTCCCGATCCAAGGGCGGCTCGTTCAGAGCCCGGTAAATCGGTCCTTTAAAAACAAAAAGATCACAAAGCAAATACCCAATGAGGACGAGGTAGAGGCCCATTCGCAGGGCCATGATTTTCGGGACGCTCATCGCACGATGACTTGGGCGCCCGGCCGCACGAACTCAGGAAAGCGCGCCGCATCCCAATTTGACAAGCGGTAACATCCTGCGCTCTGGGAACGACCAATCGTTCTCGGGCTCGCCGTGCCGTGAATGCCAATCCCCGACTTCGAAAGACCATTCCAGATCACTCCGACCGGATTGTTGGGCCCGTGGGGAACCTGCGTTGCTTCCTTTCCCCGCTTCCCGGTCTTGAGCAATTGCTTGTCATAGCGCCAGGTCGGAAACTCAACGCTGGTGACAATTTTCCAAACGCCACGGTGGATGAATTTCTCCTCTCCGGGAGTAATGGGAAACATCGCGATCATTTGCCCCAGCGGCTCGGCGTCATCTTCCGACACCACCATCGCAGTGCCGGGAATCGCAATGACAGGCTTGGAAGGATCGTAAATAAAGAGCTGCTTGTTGCGGGTATCAATGACGACGTTCCTTTGACTCAAGATGTCGTCCTTCCCGTTCAATTTTCCAACCTGCAACCTCTCAATCCGGAAAGGCTCGATATTGGGAACCTTCAACGGCGAACCGGGCTTCAATCCGTAGGCCACCTTGTTGCCATTCAGCTCCAGTAGAAATGATTCCGAGGTGTGATAACGCTCGGCCATAAATTCAAGATAACTCCGGTAAGCCATCAATTTGAGCCCGCCGGTCTCCTCATACTTCGTCGGTAATCTGGGATTGATAAACTCTTCGGCCAGCGTCGGCACGATCGCGGTCGCGTAGAGAGTGGTCACTTCCGCCAGAGCTTCCTCATGCAACGCATCCCAGGCACCGGGTGAGCGACCTCGAAAACGATTGTAGGAATAAACCGCTCCTTTCGTGAAGGTCCCCGGCTTGCCATCAAGAAAACCAGGACCAAAGCATTTTTGATCGAGAAAGATCTGGATGCGCAGCGCTTCATCGCCCACCCGCGGTTGGTCAAGCTCAACCGGCTCGACCCGGATGGCCTTGGCAATTTCGGGATCGGGAGGAGGAACTTCCTGGGCAAAGGCAACCCTCGCCAGACCAGCGAGGAGAAAGAGAAACGAACGTCTAAAGAGCTTCATAATGGGGACGGGTGAAAGTTAACATACGATCACGAAATCGCCAGCTTTCCCATTGGACGCTTGCGCATTCGAAAATATTCCCGATCTTTGCGCTGAAATGAAAAAAAGTCTCACCAGCCTCGCCCTCCTGCTGGCCCTCTCTGCGGCTCATGCCGCAGACCCCGGGAAAAAGCTCTTCACTGAAAATTGCAGCGCCTGCCACCAACCTCTTGTCCTCCTAGTCGGCCCGCCACTCGCCGAGATCAGCAGGCTCTATCGCGGCAAGGAAGCCGAGTTCTTGAAGTGGTGCCACAATCCCAGTCCCCACAAGCGCAAAAATCTCGTTCAGATGCCCGCGATGACCCACGTGCCCGTCGCAGATCTCAAGCAAATCTACGAGCACATCATGGTCATCAGCAAGGACCTGAAAGAAATCGAACAAAAGACCGGCGATCCTTTCCCGGACACCCTCGCCAGACGCCCCATGGTCCAGCGCATGTTTCTCGATAAAACCGGCCCTGCCTCCATCGCCGTGGCCCTTCCCGGAGACCTCAACTTCTGCTGGGACGCCGGGGAATGCCGCCTGCGTTACCTCTGGAAAGGGGAATTTCTCGATGCCTATCCCTACTGGCGCGGAAATGGAAGTAGCCTCGCCAAAGTGAAGGGCGAAATTTTTTACACCGAAACCACAAGCCCGCTCACCACCGACCAACCGGTGAAGTTCCTAGGCTACTCAATGAAAGACGCAATCCCCACCTTCAAATACCGACTCGGGGGCACGGAAGTTCACGAAAGGATCGAAGCGATTGATGACGGCCTCCAACGCTCCTTCGTCTTCAAAAATGCGCCTTCTCAAATCACCCTCGGTTTTCAGGCAAACGACCAACTCAGCTATTCATCAAAAACCGGATCGTGGAATGGCACCACTCTCTCGGCTCCGACCGACGCCCCCGTCGTCGTGAACATCAAACTCATCAAGTAAATGAAGACTCTTCCGCTCATTCTCACCCTCACCCTTTTCGCCCAGGCCGACGTTTGGACGGACACTTTCTCCCGCGAACAAATCCCGACCCCGATCGGGGTCGATCCGCAAATCGGAGGACTCGATACCTTTCCCGACCAACGGATCGCGGCGGCCTTCCACCGCGGGCAGGTCATGATTTACCATCCCGAAACCAGGGACTGGAAACTCTTTGCGGAAGGCCTTCATGAACCGCTGGGCCTCCTGATCGAGGACGAGAACAACATCCTCGTCATGCAGCGCCCCGAACTCACCCGACTCACCGATACCGATGGCGACGGCGTCGCCGACGAATACACCACCGTTTACGACGGATTCGGCATGAGCGGAAACTATCACGAATTCGCCTTCGGACCCGCGAAGGACAAAGACGGAAATCTTTTCATCTCGCTCGGGGTGGCCTCCAACGGAGCCGGCATCCGCGAAGAAATCCGTGGCGAATTCCAACCCATCGGCATCTCGCGCGAGCGCATGCTGGCCGGATCGACCTGGGGGAAGAACAGAAATGCCGCCGGCCGCATGTATTCCCGCGTCCCCTACCGTGGCTGGATCATGAAAATCGCCCCGGACGGAACGGCAACCCCCTACGCCTCCGGGGTAAGATCGCCCAATGGCATCGGCTTCGATGCCGACGGTCGCCTTCTCGTCATGGACAACCAAGGCGACTGGTTGGGAACCAGCAAGATTCACGACATTCGCAAAGGAGCGTTCCACGGACACCCCGCCGCCTTGGTTTGGAGGGAAGGCTGGACTGAAGACCCGCTCAAAACCGAGGTTAAAAAACTCAACGAAATGCGCACCCGCGCCGCCGGCCTCATGCCACAGGGAGAACTCGCCAACTCTCCCACCCAACCCATTGTCGTTCCAAGCGGGATTTTTAAAGGAATCTCGGGACACACACTCATCGGCGAAATGAACCAACCCACTCTGGTGCGCTTTCTCCCCGATCCCGGAGTCACCGGAGCCTCCCAGGGTGCCACCGTTCCCTTCCTCCAAAGCAACGCCTTCGGGAACGGACGTAATCGCATGACCTTCACGAAGGATGGTTCGCTCTGGATTGGCAAAACACACCTCTCCTGGGCAGGCGCCGAAGGACTCATCCGCATCCGCCAAAAGAATCCAGACGAAACCCTCTTCGCGGTAGAAGGCGTAAAACTCCAGAACAATGGATTTATCGTCACCTTCACCGAACCAGTCGAAAATGATCTCCCCAAGGGGATCTCAATGAAGCGCCACACCTACGATTACCACCAGGCCTACGGCTCCAAAATAGTCGATGAGGCAACGATCCCGATCAATATCAGCCTTCTCGATGCCGACCGCAAAACCTTTCTGTTGGAGTGCGACAAATCCCAGCTCAAGGAAGACTATCTTTACCGCATCGATCTTGGGAATCTGAAGTCCAGCGCCGGCAAACCCGTCCTCGGTGACAAAATCTACTACCACCTCATTTCAAAAGAAAAGTAAGCGGAACGAGTGATCAGGCCGTCATCCAACAACCCCGGCAACCACTCATTCGCTCATCCCATTCCCCCCGAAAGCTCCGGAGCGCTGCAAGCACCCCGGAGCTTTTTTTTGACACCGCAATCCATCTGGATCAGGATGGGCAGATGATTTATCCATTCTTCCTTTCACTTTTCACTCTTGCTCTCGTGTCATGCGGCGGAACTCCCGCTCCTTCCACACCGGCCCCACCTGAACCAAAGCCGATTGAATACATCCCGCCCACCGGGCTATCTTGATCTTTAATTACCGTCGTCAAGGCACTTCAGAAAACCCGTCGCACCCGCCGCGACGAATACCGAGCCCGACAGGAACGCGGTGAGGAGGAGAAATCGTTCGCCAAAAAACCAGGCCATACAGCCTCCCATCATCAGCCCGACTCCACCTGCGGCCATCGCCACGACCGTGACATACTTTATCACCTTGATCTTATTCACATCCGCCAACTTGAAGCTGCGGACCTTGCTTTGTTCACTTTCTGTTTCCATAACAGCCGCACCATTCCCGAGCTTTGTGAAGCCTTAATGAATCCAGCGTGAAATGTCGGTGAACGGGCTATTTTAAAGCGCGAACTTCATCGCCTGCCACATCATCCTGCGAACCTCCGGGCGCGTCACCTTGACCTTCTTCTCCCACTCCTCCCACGAAGAGTCCTGAAGTATCAACAAAGTCTCACGACCAATGAGGGCCGGGAGAATTGTCGCAAAACGCATCCGCTTCCCATTTAAGGCCGAGGCATAGTTCTCCGCTGAATCCAACCCCGCCATGGCCTCCGCGATCCATGGTCCCCGGGCCGCCATCAGTTCTTCCCGTCCTGTCACATTCGGCAAATAACACCGCCCATTTTTCAAATCCTCCGGCACATCACGTAAAATATTAATGAGCTGTAAACTCCGCCCGTAAGCCCGCCCCAGCTCCTTCATTTCGTCCTGCGGCTTCGTCGCGAAATCATCGTCAGTCTCAAAGCCGATCTCCGTCCAAAACTCCCCCACGCAGCCCGCCACTTGATAAGTGTACCGGCGCAACTCGTCATCACTCTTCAATCCCGTCACCCCGGGTCCCTCAAATCTCACCAGATCCCACTTTTGTCCTTCGGTAATTATCCCAACCACTTTGCGGATCGATTTCTGCTCAGCCACCGAAAGCCCGGCCAACGCCTCGATACAGGCCTCAAGATGGCCTAACAAGATCCTCTCCCCATCCGGCAGCCCTTCGGTATGTTCAGGAGCAGAAAACCCGGTTCCCTCGAGGACATAACCCCGGAACCCTTCGAGTAATTCCTTCCTCTCCGCGACTGACCAAATGGTCGCGTCCGCAAAAGTATCACTGGCCCTTGCCAGCAGGTATCCGAGACTTGCGGCGGGACGAAAATTCCGCGGAAGAAACCGCAGGCTGAGATAAAAAGAACGGGAAACGTCTTTTAAAACCTGGGTCTCCAAACGGGAATGCCTTGCCACACCCCCATCCTTCCCCCAAATGCCCCCAGGGAACAAATCCTAATTCTTAAATCCTAAATTCTAATCTCCAATCTCTCTTCCAGCCGAATGAGGCGGTCTCCCAGCGCGGCGATCTTCCCCCGGTTTCGAATTTGTTTAGGATTTCCCCTTCTAGAATTTAGAGTTTCCCCCCAGTGCATCTCTATCTCCACATCCCCTTTTGCCACCGCATCTGCCCTTATTGTTCGTTTTACAAGCATACCCCAGGCAGCACCGATCTCGGCGCCTTCGTCGAAGCCCTCCTCACCGAAGCCCGTTTCACTTCTCAAAAAGACCTCGCGCCCCTCAAGACGATCTATTTTGGCGGCGGAACCCCCTCCATGCTCTCGCCCACCCACCTTCGCAAACTCTTTGAAGGACTCCGCGAAACCTTCGATTTCTCTCAAATCGAAGAGATCACCCTCGAAGCGAACCCGGCCACCTTCACCACCCGCACCGCCCATCTCTACGAAGAACTCGGCGTCACCCGCGTCTCCCTCGGCGTCCAGTCCTTCCTCGGACCACATCTCGAAACCCTGGGACGCGAACACACCCCCATGCAGGCCATTCAATCCGTCCACCTCCTTCGCGAAGCCGGATCACTCGAGGTCAACCTCGACCTCATCTTCTCGGTCCCCGGACAATCCCTCCTCGACTGGGAGGACACCCTTGCCCAGGCCCTTGCACTGCAACCCGACCATATTTCCGCCTACAATCTCACCTACGAAGAAGACACCGCTTTTTTCAAAAAATTCCAAACCGGAGATTTCATCGACGACCCCGATCTGAACGCCCGGATGTTCTCCCTCGCCGAGGAAATCCTCACCGGCCACGGATTCGAACACTACGAAACATCCAACTATGCCCTCCCCGGGGCACGCTCCCGCCACAACCACGGATATTGGACCGGCAACGACTACCTGGGCCTC
>Ga0209390_10006736_pt1 | contig 15191 bp, 20 predicted proteins | sample BON01_FD_187212 | JGI IMG/M metagenome (GOLD analysis project Ga0209390, IMG submission 187212) | Freshwater microbial communities from Lake Bonney liftoff mats and glacier meltwater in Antarctica - BON-01 (SPAdes) (version 2) | ecosystem: Environmental > Aquatic > Freshwater > Ice > Glacier... | reverse complement strand
GAGCCCGCCAAGAACCTGGGCACGGACCTCGTCGCGGCCTTCGGGGAGGCAGAGGTGGCGCAGGCTGCGGCCGAGGCCAAGGAGGAGGCTGATCTGTTGGAGCTGGAGGCCGCCGACGCTGCTGCGTGGTCGCAGGGGATGGGGGTGTAGTGTGTAGTAATTTTGTTTTAGCGACCGGTAGGGGCGTTTTTTTTGTTTTTTTGTACATTCTCTGTCATAACTTTTGATCCTGTTCATATAAAAGCATATTTGAGGGAGGATTCGTGATCCCCACACCGTGTTACCATCTACCTGAAGGCGCGAGCTCTTGCGGATTTTTTTTTTTTTTTTTTTTTTTAGAGCGACTGGCCTAGTTACAGAGATATGTAAACATGGTCGGAGACTCCCCTGAAATGGTGGGGGCGCGCAGCTGCTCGGTGCCTCTTAGCGTCTGCCGCACCCAACCCGAGGGTTAGGCGCGGTCAGCCGCAGGCAACTCTGGAGCGGCGGCCGCCCCCGTGCAACCCTAGGCAGGCCCAAGGCCCTGCCTTACAACACTCACAGGACACACAGTGCACCAGTGACAAACACAGGAGCAGTGAAGGGTGAGGGTCGAAGATGCGGCAGCCTCTGGCTGCCAGCTCGATGAACGCAAAAAAGATCGCTAGTGAAATTAGCGGCTGAAGAAGATTATAATCTTAGAAGTCTGTGTTTTTCTTCTGCCCTTTGGCAAAGAGCCGTTTTGCGTTTAATCGTCTTGTCCGTCGCTATACGTAACCTACTTACCGGGGCAAATACGATTACGACTAGCTCGGCCCGCCAATGCGAGTGTGTTACAGAGATATATAAACTATAAACATGGTCGGAGACTCCCCTGAAATGGTGGGGGCGCGCCGCTGCTCGGTGCCACTTAGTGTCTGCCGCACCCAACCTGAGGGTTGGGCGCGGTCAGCCGCAGGCAACTCTGGAGCGGCGGCTGCCCCCGTGCAGCCCTACGCAGGCCCAAGGCCCAATCGCCTGCCGTAGGTGCACTCGAGGGGGGTGTCCAAGCCGATGAAGTGTAGTAAACATGTGTCGGCGTCTGCCCAATCGACGCGTGTCTTGGGTCGCAACCGGCAGGGGTTTGGCAAAGCCACCGGTATCTGCGTCGAAAGGGAGTGGACGCGCTGCATGAGTTTCCTAATCGTGTTAAACGCGCCGCGCCACTGCGCGTGGCGCCGGGAGTTTGCTGACGCGTTTCTTGGTGGCCTGCGTCGCAAATTGTCTTCGCGAGGTAGGCAGCGGAAACGGGGTAGCGGAAGCCAGCCGCGTCATCACAGACGACGTAGGTGGGCTTCTTGCTGCCGTCTGCGAATTTGAAATAGCCGAGGAAGCCCACGACCGTGCAGGGGGTGAATCCACCTATGTGAATGCCCCCAGATCTCGTTCGGCACGCTGCAAGACGTCCCAACGAGATCCCATGGATCCGAGCCGGCGTCGAGCGCGAACCCTGCCTCGCCCAGGTCGTGTGAGACTGACGCTTGTCGCGGAGACGCTGGAGCATCGGCCGCCGAAGAGGACGAAACTGCGGCTATGCGCCGTCGAGGTGCCGTGCCCTTGCGCGGTGGTGGCGCCTCCGTCTCAGCGATGGTGTCCGAGATCTCGGCGACGAAGTTCCCGAGATCGATGGCTGGGAGTCCTACTGGGAGCGTGAATCCTGCGTCCGTTCTGGACGCAATGTCTACAAAATCGGCGTAGTCCTCCGGTCGCATGTGCGTGTAGCGCTTCATGGCCTCCTCCGTCTTCCAGCGAGCGAGCGTTTGGATGACCACATCCGTGACTGACTGGTCCCCGTTTTTGCGCGCAGCGAAGAGAGCTGAAGCAAGCGTAGCCCACCATGAGTAGAAGGTGCGCCTGTCGGCGTCCCTCTCGCCAATGGCGCACACTAGCAATGTGTGGAGGTCCCGTACTGCGGCTGCGGATTTGTATGGTTGTTCGTCGCCCACGCGGCGCGGTCTCCCGTACACAGGAAGGCCTTTCCAACCTCTCCCCACTGCCGCCAATGCCACGCGAAGTAGATAATAAGTAAAGCGGATTCGTGTCGTCGTAGCGAAAGTACTGCTTCGTGGCCCCCCATTCACGGTTAGTCCGGTCGCACTTGGACGGGAGCGCAGTGGGGTTTAACCGCTCACTTCGAGCCGCGCGCTCTGTGCGGCCTCGAGCTTCTCAGCAACCCTTGGACGCCGCGCGCCGCTCACTTCGAGCCACGCGCCCTTTGCAGCCTCCAGCTGCTCGGCGACCCCTTAGACGCCGCGCGCCGCTCACTTCGAGCCGCGCGCCCTCTGCAGCTTCCAGCTGCTCGGCGACCACTTGGACACCGCGCGCCGCTCACTTCGAGCCTCTCGTGCCTTTTGCAGTTGAGCTGCTCAGCGACCCTTGGACGCCGCGCGCCGCTCACTTCGAGCCGAGCAACCTTTGCAGCCTTCAGCTGATCGGCGACCTCTCCGACGCCGCGCGCCGCTCACTTCAAGCCGCGCGCCCTTTGCCGCCTCGAGCTGCTCGGCGACCCTTAAATGCCGCGCGCCGCTCACTTCGAGCCGCGCGCCCTTTGCAGCCTCGAGCTGCTCGGCGACCCTAAGACGCCGCGCGCCGCTTATTTTGAGCCGCGCGTCCTTTGCAGCCACGCGCTGCTCGGCGCCCCCTTGGACGCCGCGCGCCGCTCACTTCGAGCCGCGCGCTGTGTGCAGCCTTGAGCTGCTCGGCGACCCTGGGACGCCGCGCGCCATTTACTTCAAGCCGCGCACCCTTTGCAGCCTGGAGCAGCTCGGCGACCTTTGGACGCCGCGCGCCGCTCACTTCGGGCCCCGCACTCTGTGCAGCCGCGAGCTGCTCGGCGACTATTGAACGCCGCGCGCCGCTCACTTCGAGCCGCGCGCCTTTTGCAGCCTCCAGCTGATTGGCGACCCCTTGGACGCCGCGCGCCGCTCACTTTGAGCCGCGCGCCCTGTGAAGCCTCGAGCTGCTCGGCTACCCATGGATGCCGCGCGCCGCTCACTTCGAGCCGCGCGCTCTGTGCAGCATCGAGCTACTCGGCATCCCCTTGGTCGCCGCGCGCCGCTCACTTCCCGCCGCGCGCCCTTTGCAGCCTCGAGCTGCTCGGCGCCCCCTTGGGCGCCCCGCGCCGCTCACTTCGAGCCGCGCGATCTGTGCAGCCTCCAGCTGCTCAGCGACCCTTGGACGTCGCGCACCGCTTAATTCGAGCCACTCGCCATTTGCAGCCTCGCACCGCGACGCGCTAAGTTCAGCTTAAAGCTGCATGGCGGCCCACAGCCGCCTCGTGTCACTCCACCTCGGAGCGTCGCGCCTTGCGCAGCTCGCCGCTGCGTCTCAAGACTTGGCCGTCCCGCTACGTGCAGAGCGTCGCGACAAGTCCAGCTCAGAGCTGCGCAGCGGCCCACAGCCGCCTCGCGTCACTCCACCTCGGAGCGGCGCGCCTTGCGCAGCTCACCGCTGCGTCGCGGCACTTGGCCATCCCGCTCCGTTCACAGTGTCGCGCCTAATTCAGCTCAAAGCTGCACGTCGGCCCACAGCCGCCTCACGTCACTCCACCTCGGAGCGTCGCGCCTTGTGCAGTTCGCCACTGCGTCTCTAGACTTGGACGTCCTGCTGTGTGCAGAGCGTACAGCTGAAAGCTGCACAGCGGCCCACAGCCTCCTCGCGTCACTCCACCTCGGAGCGTCGCGTGCTGCGCAGCTCGCCGCCGCGTCGCGGCTTTGGCCATTCCGCTGCGTGAAGAGCGTCGCGCTAAGTTCAGCTCAAAGCTGCACGGCGGGCCCGCAGCCGCCTCGCGTCGCTCTACCTCGGAGCGTCGCGTGTTGCGCAGCTCGCCGCTGCGTCGCGTCCCTTGGTCGTCCCGCTGCGTGCATACCGTCGCGCCTGGTTCAGCTCAAAGCTGCACGGCAGCCCACAGCCGCATCGCGTCTCTCCACCTCGGAGCGTCGCGCTTCGCGCACCTCGCAGCATCGTCGCGGGATTTGGACGTCCCGCTATGTGCAGAGCGTCGCGCCTAGTTCAGCTCAAAGCTGCACGTCGGCCCACAGCCGCCTTGCGTCACTCCACCTCGGAGCGTCGCGCCTTGTGCAGCTCGCCATTGCGTCTCGGCCCTTGAACGTCATGCTGCGTGCAGAGATTGCGCCTGGTTCAGCTCAAAGCTGCACAGCGGCCCCCAGCCGCCTCGCGTCATTCCACCTCGGAGCGTCGCCCCACAGCCGCCTCGCGTCACTCCACCTAGGAGCGTTGCGCCTTGTGCAGCTCGCCACTGCGTCTCGGCACTTGGACGTCCTGCTGCGTGCAGAGCATCGCGCCTGGTTCAGCTCAAAGCTGCACAGCGGCCCACAGGCGCCTCGCGTCACTCCACCTCGGAGCGTCGCGTGCTGCGCAGCTCGCCGCTGCGTCCCGGCCCTTGACCGTCCAGTTGTGTGCAGAGCGTCGCGCTTAGTTCAGCTCAAAGCTGCACGGCGGCCCACAGCCGCCTCGCGTCATTCCACCTTGGAGCGTCGCGTGCTGCGCTGCTCGCCGCTGCGTCGCGGCCCTTGGCCGTCCAGCTGCGTGAAGAACGTCGCGCTTAGTTCAGCTCAAAGCTGCACGTCAGCCCACAGCCGCCTCGCGTCACTCCACCTCATAGCGTCGCGCCTTGCGCAGCTCGCCGCCGCGTCGCGGCCTTTGGCCGTCCCGCTGCGTGCATAGCGTCGCGCCTGATTCAGCTCAAAGCTGCACGGACGGCTCACAGCCGCCTCGCGTCACTCCACCTCGGAGCGTCGCGTGCTGCGCAGCTCGCCGCTGCGTCGCGGCCCTTGGCCGTCCCGCTGCGTGAAGAGCGTTGCGCCTGGTTCAGCTCAAAGCTGCACGTCGGCCCACAGCCGCCTCGCGTCACTTCACCTCGGAGCGTCGCGTGCTGCGCAGCTCGCCACTGCGTTGCGGCCCTTGGCCGTCCCGCTGCGTGCATAGCGTCGCGCCTGGTTCAGCTCAAAGCTGCACGGCGGACCACAGCCGCCTCGCATCACTCCACCTCGGAGCGTCGCGCCTTGCGCAGCTCGCCGCTGCGTCATAGGACTTAGCGGTCCTGCTACGTGCCGAGCGTCGCGACTAGTCCAGCTCAGAGCTGCACATCGGTCCAACGCTGCCTCGCGTCACTCCACCTCGGAGCGGAGCGCTCTGAGCAGCTCGACGCTGCGTCGCGGCATTTGGACGTCCCGTTGCGTGCATAGTGTCGCGCATGGTTCAGCTCAAAGCTGCACGGCGGCATACAGCCGCCTCGCGTCCCTCCACCTCCGAGCGTCGCGCCTTGCGCAGCTCGTCGCTGCGTCGCGGCCCTTGGCCGTCTCGCTGCGTGCATAGCGTCGCGCCTGGTTCAGCTCAAAGCTGCACGTCGGCCCACAGCCGCCTCGCGTCACTCCACCTCGGAGCGCCGCGTGTTGCGCAGCTCGCCGCTGCGTCGCGGCCCTTGGCCGTCCCGCTGCGTGCATAGCGTCGCGCCTAGTTCAGCTCAAAGCTGCACGGCGGCCCACAGCCGCCTCACGTCTCTCCACCTCGGAGTGTCGCTTGTTGCGCAGCTCGCCGCTGCGTCGCGGCCCTTGGCCGTCCCGCTACGTGAAGAGCGTCGCGACTAGTCCAGCTCAAAGCTGCACGGCGGCCCACAGCCGCCTCGCGTCACTCCACCTCGGAGCGTCGCGCCTTGCGCAGCTCGCCACTGCGTCGCGGGATTTGGCAGTCCCGCTACGTGCCACGTGCAGAGCGTCGCGCCCAATTCAGCTCAAAGCTGCACGTCGGCCCACAGCCGCCTCGCGTCACTCCACCTCGGAGCGTCGCTTGTTGCGCAGCTCGCCGCTGCGTCGCGGCCCTTGGCCGTCCCGCTGCGTGCATAGCGTCGCGTCTGGTTCAGTTCAAAGCTGCACAGCGGCCCACAGCCGCTTCGCGTCACCACCTCGGAGCGTCGCGCTTTGCGCAGCTCGCCGCTGCGTCGCGGCACTTGGCCGTCCCGCTGCGTGCACAGTGTCGCACCTGGTTCAGCTTAAAGCTGCACGGCGGTCCACCGCCGCCTCGCCTCACTCCACCTTGGAGCGTGGCGCCTTTCCCAGCTCGTGTTGCGTCGCCGGACTTGGCCGTCCCGCTGCGTGCATAGCGTCGCGCCTGGTCCAGCTCAAAGCTGTACGGCGGCCCACCGCCGCCTCGCGTCACTCCACCTCGGAGCGTCGTGCTTTGCGCAGCTCGCCGCTGCGTCGCGGCCCTTGGTTCCGCTGCGTGCATAGCGTCGCGCTTAATTCAGCTCGAAGCTGCACGGCGGCCAACAGCTGGCTCGCGTCACTCCACCTCGGAGCGTCGCGTGTTGCGCGGCTCTCCGCTGCGTCGCGGCCCTTGACCGTCTCGCGGCGCGCAGAGCGTGGCGCCCGGTGCAGCTCAAGACTAGCCAGCGGCCCGCAGCAGCCTCCCATCGCGCCTTGCGCAGCTCGCCGCTGCATTGTGGCCCTCGACCATCTTGCTGCGTGCGGGGCGTTGCGAAGATGGCCTTCTACAGCTTCCCGCCGCATCGTGGCCCATCAGCCGCCTCGCCTCATCGCCATACAGCAGTTCGAAATTCGGCTTGCGAGCAATCGATCGAGTCGGGGCAGCGGTGCGGACTCCCAAGTCGGCACTGAAGTACGTTACGTTACAAGATATACGTTACATTACTTCTTCGTCGCATTATTCCCCCTCCCGTCGGTATCTGGCTAAAAAATAATAGTTAGAACTTAAAAAACTAAAAAAAAAACTAAAAAAAAATGTACACTTCTAGAGTTAGAAAGCTCTAGATTGTGTGTCTAGCAGCACCGGCTCTCGGGGAGTGTAGGGATGGGAGCGTCGCTTCACACGCTCATTGGGCTGGGTGCATGCATAGCGGAGCTCATTTATTGAGCTTCTCGCCAATAGTCAGTTACTTAGTAACTTAGAACGAGGATGTCCAGTTACATAAACGTAGCTTAGAACTTTAGGATTCGCGATTCGAAATCGTCGAAAAACAGGAGGATCTAATCCTTGATTCGTCCAGTTTTGCAGAGGATCAGCAACAAGCAATCTTAGCAGCTCTTGCGGGCCTGCTCGAGTGCTGGTCGCTCTCTTTTGCGACCCGCCCACCCACCCTTGGATGGTCTCTTTCTTTTTTTTCTTCATATAAATGTGGATTTTTTTAATGATGTTATGTGTGATGTCCACGAACCAGTGCACACGCGGATCCTCCGCGTCGTGCCTGACTCCACCACCTGTACACTGTACAACCATGCGTGTTGTATCACATAGTGTGATGTGCGTATCATGAGGTCGAGTGGCAACACGACAACAGGGAACAGAGTCTCCACCCCGCGTGGATCTCTACCTTCGTTGCAGTCGCCCACAACCCTTACTGATGTGTTACTTAGGTGTGGTGTCGTGGTATGCAGGTCAAAGGGACTCCACCTCGCGTGGATCTCTCTCCTCGACCTGCAGTAGTGGATTTGAGATGTTTTTCCTTACTACATGTTCTCCCTTCACGGGAGCAGTGCGTTAGCTAGGCCCCAGTAGCGCCCACTTTGTGCTATACACTTTACTCAGATTCTTAGATTCTCCACCCTGTGCGATGGCCTCCTTCTTTCGGCACGCTCTCACATTGGCTGTGCTGTTGCGCGGTGAGGCGAGTTTGCACTCGAAGCCCGAATCGTCCCGCCCAGACCTGACCATGGAGCGGTATTTTGACCAGCTCGCCGAGGGGCCCGGCCTGTGGAAGTGGCGTCACTATTTTGAGGCGTACGAAATGCAGCTGCGCCGCTTCCGCAATTGCGACGGCTGCACGCTCGTCGAGATCGGCATATACTCTGGCGGCTCCATGCGCATGTGGCGGTGGTGGCTGGGAGAGAAGGCCAACATCATCGGGATAGACCTATCGAACAGCACGCTCGTGTACGACGGCAACCCGGAGTACGGATCACCTCGCATCTTTGCGGGCGATCAGGGTAGCAAGGCCTTCTGGCAAGCCTTCCACGAGCAAGTGCCGTCGTACGATATCCTAATTGACGATGGTGGGCATGCGCCTCAGCTGCAGCTCCCCACGCTCCTTGCCGCTTGGCCTCACCTCGCACCAGGTGGGGTTTATGTGTGTGAGGATCTGCATGGCGCGCTTGAGGCTGCTTTCGCTCGGCACGCTCAGACCGTCTTCAACATGTTCATCCACTCAACATGCGGCATAAACTGGGCCCGGGAGTGTAGGCGCCCAAAGCAGCCCCATCATCGTGCTGCAAAACATCTTGACGGCGTTGCTACTTTTTGCGAGCAGGACAATCCAGGTGGCATCCGGCCGCCATCACAATGGATTCGAAGCGTGATATTCACCCCATACCTCCTATTCCTTGAGCTGCGCACCGAGCCCCTACTGTGCACTACTTCGGCAAAGTAGTAGTACGGCACAAAATGGCAGCCGCCCTTAGCATATTTCGTTGCAAGCGCGAAGAAGCTAGCTCAGGCTAAGCAAGCTGAAGCTGAATGAAGAAAAGAGCTGGCGATGCTGAGATGATGGCTGATTTGAATTTGAATGGATCCGGTCAGCGAGGGGTCGTTTTTTAGCGGTTAGCGGCGTTAGCGTTAAAGATTTTTGAGTGCAGCGTTGCGGATCCAACAGTAGAGCAACAGGATTTCGGCCACGAGCAGCATCTCAGAGCAAGAACCCTGCGAAATGAAAATAGCTGCTTTCCCGAGCCGTTTTTTTTTCGCCACCTTTTTTCATGGCCGGCCAGCGAAAGCGCACCGCGCGGACACCGACGGCGACGGCCTCGACCGCTCCATGCCCGCCGCGCCAGGCTAGACCGTCGGCTGATGCTACTAGTCGGTGTGCTGTTGGCTCGCCCTCCCCCACCTCGCGCGCGCATTCGCATCGGTCGAGCATGGTGGCCTGCACCTCTGTTTTGAGCGTCCGGCAGCTCAAAAGCTGGTTAGGAGCGTTGTGGCTGCGCCGTTTGCTTGCGGGAACCCAATCATGTGCATAGGACATGAGATATCGCACAAAGTTAACTGCTGGGATGCAGCCAGTCCTTCATGAGTACACCTCACTTTTCCTCTTTTTTTCCACACAGGAAGCGCATCGCGGGCACCAAGCTTTGGCAGATCGAGTCCCTTCGCGCTATAAAGAAGGAGGGCGGCCGTACCCTCTACCTGATCGAGTGGAAGATCACCGGCGGCGTCGCGTATCCGGCGAGCTGGGAGCCCAAGGAGCACATCACGGATGGTGCCATCGCCGAGTTCGAGAAGGCGTCGCTGGACGTGGTCGCCGTCGAGTGTTTCCAGCCCCTCGATCCTGTCCACGACGCTGTCGTTAAGAAGCTGCTCAACCAGTGCGCCAGGTTGCTCAACTCGAACGCGCGGCCCGGCGAGATGCTCATCGAGGTGCCCGAGCTCGGCTTTACCGCGACGGCCATTGCTTATTTGAGAAAGGTGTCGCAGCCTCGCCTCTTAAGCGTGAGCGGCCGCCATGAGCTCAGGATCCTCGGCCCGGAGGTCATCCGCGATTGGACGCGCTTTGGCGTCAAGCCACTCTACGAGCTCGGCGTGGGCGGCAGGCGCAAGGAGATCGGCATGGAGGTGATCATCGGCACAATGCGCGGCGTCTTCGACTTCTGCGCGTTCCACCGTTTCCATCCCAAGGAGGAGGCGCTGGGCTGCTACCGCTACGGCAGGCGGCGCGGCCAGAACACGGACTTCGTCAGCCTCGGCCCGTTCATGTCCCTTGTCGTCATCTACAGCCCGCGCTCGCCCGGCACCTGCAGAATCGCCATCAAGCTCGCGCTCGTCCTGGTCAATGGCAAAACGGGCCGGCCAGATTTCGGCGCATGGCTCGATGGCAACCCTATGAAACTGATTTCGACGCGCAACGCCTTCGTCGCGCAGGCCAAGCAGTTCATCCCCCTCACCCACCCGCTCCGTACCCTCGGGTGGCACGTGCTGCCGACGACCGGCCCCGGCGTCGGCTCTTGGGAGCTAGCTGGCGACGTGGCGATGCCGGCGCACCCAAGCCTGAATGAGTAGTTGTGTATGCGAGTTGAGCTTTGAGTAGTGATGTGGTGACGGGTGTTTAGGGTAAGGCGTGGGGTGTGTGAAGCTGGGAGGGGGGGGGTAGGGATGTGATGATGTGATTCCCAAAGCACCCACCCACCTCTCCACCTATGAGAAACCACCTACTACTTAAGCACTACTAATACTATAATACTATTCTTATACACAACAAGTCTAAGGTACTATATTAATAAGTAATAAGGTTAGATGTCAGACCAGCACTAGCAGCACCGCCCCTCACACGCACACTGCTCACACCCCCTCCCTCCACATGCACCTGTACTACTACTACTACTACTATAACTATAAATAATACTTTTCTTATACTTTAGGTCTTATACGGGGGTTAACCCGAGGCCGGTCGTGTTCTGGAGCTACAACCTTAGCCACCACCACAACTGTGCATGCACACAGCTCGCACGCCAAGCCACCAGAGGCCAGAGGCCAGAGGCTGTGGTTGGGGAGCTGGAGCGCGAGCTGGTCAAGACGGTGGGCTCCGGCAAAGGGCTCACCAAGAACCAGAAGAAGAAGCTCAGTTCCTATCTAGCTGCTGCCAAAGTAGCAGCCGTCCTCCCATAGAGATAGGGCGTGTGGGGAGGTAGCCCAGTTAGTGAAGATGTGGTGTGGACAACATGTTAAGTGTGCTTGGAACGTGCTTGGAACTGTTATATATTTGCCAAAATCAGTAAGAGAGAAGTGGTGTGAATGCCTGTGTGAATATAAAAAAAAAACAAAAAAAACAAAAAAACTTGAAACGAGGTCTCCGACCTACCCACCCACCCCCTGATGAGGGCCGACTTAGTAGTCTCAACCTACACGTGCTGAGCCTGATCAGAAACGGGGTTAACCCGAGATTGCGCACGCGCGTGGCCATCGTGTCCATGTCCGCCTCGGCGTCGCGCCGCGACGCCGCATCCTGCTGCTGCGCCGCGCGGCTTTTGTGTACCAGCTCGCAGCTTGAACACGCCCGCGTTCTTCTCGCGGTTGACCTTGTGCGGCTGCCACTCGGTCTCGGCCGCCTTGTGCGTTTTCGTCGTCTCGCGCGCCTTGGAGCCGTACTCGGCGCGAAGCGCGCGCGTCTCGACCTGCGTGGGAGGGGTGGGACGGAGGGGTGAGCAGAGGGGAGGAGAGGGCTCTGCTTTCGCGTTTGGGCGGGCGGCGCACCTCGTGCTCCTGCGCCATCATCTTGATCAGCAGCTCGGCCCACGCGCCCTTCGCGACTACGGCCGCCGCCCCGCACTCCTCGCGGCGAAGAGCGCGCTTCAGCTCGCGCTGAGACGTCTCGAGCTCGATACGCATCTCGTCAGAGTGCGCGCGCTCTGCGCGCAGCTCCTCGGTGAGCTGCCAAACGCGCCCCTCGGGCGACACGCTCGCCGTGGCGACAGGCGCGCTGACCCGCTTGGCCACTGGCGGAGCGGACCAGCCAGGGCCGAGCAGCGTGAGCTCGGTCACCGCGGCCTCTTTCACCATGCGCCAGCCGAGCTGCGCATGGGCGCGAGGCTCCGCACCCGCAGAGCGCAGCTTGCGCAGCTGGGCCGTGGTCTGCGCGCACTTCTTCGCCCCGGCCGCAACTCTCACCTCGACCCAAGTCAGCAGGCGCTTGCTGTACGTGCCCTTCTTCCAGCTCGTCGGCGCCTCGAGGCCAGACGTCTCGCCGCCATGGAGGTGGTACAGCCAGGCCTGCAGCACCGCGCCCTTGTCGCGCGTGCCGACGTAGTTGCCAAAGTGCTCGCCCCACGTCTGGAACCTGCCCTTGCTGACGAGCAACGCGACGAGCGCGTGAAGGTGCCCACAGTCAAGAAGCGAGCCGGGGTGAATGTCGCCGACGAGGTAGGAGAAGTCGCTGATGGCACGCTGGGCTCCAGGATTTTGTGCAGGTACTGCAGGAACGCGGAAGGTGCCCCTGATGACCTGATAGACCCCAGGCGGGCTCTTCGAACAGGAGCATGCCTGTGCGCGTGTCGTACGGTCGGGCCACCTGCGCGGGCCACAAGCAGGAATATGTCAGGAACGAGCTCGGCCCACCCTCAACCCAACTTGGCCCGCAAATGCACAGCCTGGCATGGCTCGGGCAGGGGCTCTGCCCAGCTCAGCACGCCATATCCATGTCGCGCGGCCCTCCTACAACACCCACGACCGCCGCTTCAAGGCGCCGCGGCAGGTGCTCACCTGGTGGTGCTGTGGAGCAACACCCGTCCGCCCGGAACCATAAATTATACAGCAAAGAACCATATTTTATACACACATACGCGCACTACACATGGACAGAAGCAACATTAGCAAGGGAGCAGGCTCGCTCTGTAGCAGAGTAAGATGGCAGGCCGGCAGAGTACTACAGAGCACGCATGCAGCGCACTGCCCCCACTTCCCTGTGATGACTGTCGATACTGATAATAGAAGTGTCGGGACGGCGCCACATAACCACAGGTCCACACTACATGGCCTCGACCACGTAGTGCAGGAACTCGGTCTCTTTGTCAGGCACCGTCCTCAAGCCCATACCTTGAAAGTGCGTAAAGCCCTGCTTCGTCCAAAAGTCTTTTGCCGAGGTACCCAGACACGCCGGAGCCTGGACACCTGGCTTCAGATAGGTCAGCGCACTTGCCCACATGCCCTTGCCGATGCCTTGACGCCACATCGCCTCGGCAGTGTGCACGAGCGCCATGCACCAACGCTGGCGCCGCTCCGTCATAGTCATAGCAAGCATGCCGACGTACTGCTGGGGCTGATCCGCCGTTCCGCCGGAGACCATCACGAGCAACACTTGGCGTGGACATGGACGAGAGGCAATCTGCGAACAGGCGGGCACATATAATCAGAATGAATGTGTATAATACGGAAGCACCATGCACAGGCCGTGTGCAGATCCCAGTGTGTAGAGAGGTTGGTTGCATTGCATGGTGCAGGTCTGCTTGCCTTCTTGATTTGGCGAATGGCTTCAAGATGCGTGCCCTTGAAGGACTGTTCGTCTTTCTCAACGATCCGGCACTGCGCGGCGTAATCGTCGAGCACGGTGCAGAGTTCTGGCGCGGTGAGGGTAAGACGATACTGATGCGGCGTCGCAAACAATGGTGAGCCTTTGTCGCTTCCCAACAGCAACACAGCTGTGGGAAACCGCGGGACCACTTCGACTTCGGCGCCTTCGGGTGCGGCGGCGAGTGCCGCGGCGGGCGCGACGGCAAGTCCATCGGCGACTGTCGGGTTGAGCACGCTGGGCGGCGGCGCGGCAAGCCCGGCGGGCGCGGCGGGCGAAGGCCAGCCGTGGGAGGTAACACTAGCCTCGATGCCTGCCAAGATGGCCTGTTTCGCCTTCTTCTTCGCCTTCTCGCAGGCCCGTCGGACCTGCTGTTGTGCCGTATCGCGCGCCGTTTCGTTTGGGGTGCGCAAGCCATTGCGCGGCATGCTCCCAGACCAAGTCAAATTTCAGTGTATGTTTTTTTCACGTGAAGGGACCCAATAATGGCCGATTTCGCCGATTTCCTGGCTCGGCTCTCGCAGTGCCGCCATGCCAACCGTCGGCATCATTATGTGGCGGCGGTTCGAGAGTCGCCGAGTGGCCTATCAGTGTGCGTGCCAAGCGCCTCAGTCCTCGCCCGTATGCGCACCTGGTCGCTGGCGATCAACTTGATGTCGTGGCACTCTGATGTATGGTATGGGTATGGGCCTAGATTATATCGGGCTTTGGACTGCCCGTCTTCTCGTCACGCACACGCTCAGGTAGGCCCTAAGCCGCGCCAACGTGGCTGCGACTGTGGCCGCGGCTCCGAGTCGTAGCTGGGTGCCCGTCGCCGTCACTCGCGCCTGTCCACTGCTGCTGTGGCCTAAGCTCGTGCGGGCGTCGCGGCGACGGCCCGCGCGCCGGCGCGCCTCGTCGGCCATGAGTGGAGCGCGTCTCCTAATAATAATTCGCTGTATTCCAGGCTGTGGTGGGGGGTGTGCGCAAACCTTCGAGTCGCCATTTTCTGCCAAAGTCCCGTCAAAGCCTAGATTATTATGCAAAGAGGGTTTTTACGTGGACAAATCCCTTCAAAATGGCCACAGTTTCGCCGATTTTCTGGCTCTTGCAGTGTGGCGCCGTGCCAACCGTCGGCGACAACATGAGGCGGCGATCTGTGCGTCGAGTGGTCTGTCGGTGCGCCAAGTGCCTCAGTCTCCACCCGTATGCGCGCCTGGTCGCTGGCGATTAACCTGATGTCGTGGTTAGGGGGGTTAGGGTTAGCCCGGCGTCGGCGTCAAAAACTGCCAGAAAAAAAACTGTGTCGTTCTTTTGATTCGCAAAAGAACGACACAGTTTTTTCTTCGCCACAGGAACAGGCGCGAGGTCTGGACCAACTTCGTCGGCGTCGCGCCGAGACAACCACCTGGACATATCTGCTCCAGTCTCGCGGAACAAAGGGTCGTCCGCGTCGGAGTCGGCCGAGTCGCCCATCGTCACGCGCGCGTGTCGGCGTCGGCGTCGGAAACTGCCAGAAAAAAACTGTGTCGTTCTTTTGCTTCGCAAAAGAATGACACAGTATTTTCTTCGGGTTAACCCCACAGAAACAGGCGCGAGGTCTGGACCAACCTCGTCGGCGTCGCGCCGAGACAACCACCTGGACATATCTGCTCCAGTCTCGCGGGACAAAGGGTCGTCCGCGTCGGAGTCGGCCGAGTCGCCCATCGTCACGCGCGCGTGTCGGGCGTCGGAAACTGCCAGAAAAAAAACTGTGTCGTTCTTTTGTTTGGCAAAAGAATGACACATTTTTTATAGAACAGAATAAAAACTGTGTCGTTCTTTTGCGAAGCAAAAGAACGACAGTTTTTTTTTTCTGGCAGTTTCCGACGGGATGCCGATATGCGCGCGTGACGATGGGCAACTCGGCCGACTCCGACGCGGACGACCCTTTGTGGATTAACCCTTAACCCGCAGCGGGCCCCACTGCTTTTCCTGCTGCCTCATCACCCTCATCGGCAAATGCAGCGGCAGTAGCAGTGGCTGCCGCCGTTGCGCCGACCTCAGGCAGGGGCGGTTCGCCGACCCGCTCGGCGCCCGCCCGGCCATCCGCGCCGCCTGCACTGACCCCACCGCCCAGGGACAGATCCTTCTCGGCGACGCGTAGGATAGCGCCGCGGCGGCGCTCCGG
>Ga0209390_10006735_pt1 | contig 15191 bp, 18 predicted proteins | sample BON01_FD_187212 | JGI IMG/M metagenome (GOLD analysis project Ga0209390, IMG submission 187212) | Freshwater microbial communities from Lake Bonney liftoff mats and glacier meltwater in Antarctica - BON-01 (SPAdes) (version 2) | ecosystem: Environmental > Aquatic > Freshwater > Ice > Glacier... | reverse complement strand
AGGGAGGGAAGAAGGGAGGGGTGAGTGGTTGGGGGGGAAAGTGGTGGGAAGTAGGGAGATATGGGTTTCAGAATGACGGGCTTGACGAGCTTGTCACGAAGGGAAAGGATCGAAGGGAGGGAAGGAGAGAGGGAGGGAGGGAGGAAGAGCGTACCTCAGAGATGGTATACCCGCCCAGGCCAGCATAACGTTTGTTCGTCTTCACCGCCTCAGGGACGTCGTCGGGGGTATCAAAAGTAGCATCGAGAGGGTAGATCTTAGCGATGTCCCACTTATCCCCAGTGCTGGTCTTCAGGTCCTCGGCAAGCTTGCCCGACTCCAGAGTAGCCTTGAAAATACCTAGGGGGGGAGGGAGGGATGGAGGGAGGGAGGGAGGGAGGGAAAGAGAGAGGGTAAATGGAAATTGCCTGTCTAGCCAAATGCTTGGTGATAGCCCACTCCATGCCCGTTGACATAAGCGACACCGGCAATAGACAAAACAAATAAATAATTAAATAAATTAATAAATAGATGAATTAATAAATTAATAAATAAATAAATAAATAAATAAATAAATAAATAAATTAATTAATTAATTAATAAATAAATAATTAAACAAATAAATGAATAAATAAATAAATAAATTGATTAATTAAATTAGTAAATGAATGAATATATAATTAAATAAATGAATAAATAATTAAACAAATGAATATATAAATAAATTGATTAATTAAATTAATAAATAAATAAATACATAAATAAATATATGATTAATTAATTAGTTAATCAATTAATTTATAAAACAAATAAATGAATATTAAATTCTTACCTAGGACAGGGGGCCAGGTGCCGACAATGACCTTGCACCCAGCCTCAGCCAAGTGCTTCGTGATAGCCCACCCATACCCGTTGGCATCAGCAACACCGGCAATAAAGGCAGTCTTCCCGCGGAGATCGACGTTGAAGCCATCGATGGCCATGGTGAGGGAGGAGGAGGAGCTGTGTGGGAGGAAGAGGGGAGAGGTGGTGGTGGTGGTGAGAAAAAGGAGAGAAAGAGTGGCAAAAGGGAGGGATGAACGGCGTAAGGGACACCGGCAATAAAAGCTGTCTTCCCGCGGAGGTCAACGTTGAAGCCATCGATGGCCATGGTGAGGGAGGAGGAGGAGCTGCGTGGGAGGAAGAGGGGAGAGGTGGTAGTGAAAACATAAAGGAAAAAGGATTAAAAAAGGTATGGGTGGACGGCGGAAGAGATACGGAGACAAAGAGAAAAGCGGACTGTAATAACATGAATACAAAGAGACATAATTAGAAAAACAAGACAAGCACTCACACTTTCCCACACATACACACAAGGCCCGAGAAAGAAATAGAATTGAAAGAAGACTTACGCTTGGTGTTGGCTCTTGACCGCAGAGGGGACGGACAGGCGCGGGGCCAAGAAAGCGGAGGCGCCCGCCATGCCCAGAGCGAAGGACGTGAGCAGGAGCTTCATGGTGAAGATGGGGGAGTGTGGGTGCTGTGCTTTGGTGTGGGAGAAGGGTAGGGGAGGAGGGGGAGAAGCGTGTTGGTGGGGTGGGCAATATTGGAAGGCATTTTGTCAGAGGTGTCCTACGCATGCCGACCTCGTTCTCGCAGCTTTGCGACCACCAATAGAGGCAGAAGGAAGGCAGGTACTTGTGGGTGTATTACCAGGCACAAGGTGAGGACAAGGGCGACGCACGCACGATGATGGTGATGGAATGCTTGGGCGGGTTTGGACAGCCTTCCTTGACTGGGGTGCGTAGCTACGTGCAGAGTCTTCGTCCCTCCACCACCGCAAGCCACCATCCAATGCAAGCCAGCAAGGCAAGGCTGCCGCCTGTCTCCCGACTACAGGCAGCGCAACGCGCGGCTTTACTGTGACTATCACGACAAGGCCAAAGAAGCCTGCCTGATCCACGGCCGGATCGCTCAAAAGAAGTGAGCCGATGACGAGAAGAACAACGGCAGCGTGAGGCGTGGGAGGGTGAGGCTTTTGGCCTTCTTTTGGCCCTTGCTTCTGTGCGCTGTGCGCTGTGCTGCCTTCTCCACTATGGGCACTAATTAACGTCTTGGTGACCCCAGCCCGACTCACACTGCTCACACTTTCATTATAAAACAAGACATATTGACACCCTACTAGCCCGACCTCCCCACCCCCCCTCCTTCGTCCCCCCACCACCCTCCCCAGCATCACTGCCGCAGCGCGCCTTGCAGCCCCCTCAAAATTACGCACACATCTCCCACCCCACCTGGCTGGACGCGCAACAAGATAGACAGACACACACGACGCTCGGCTCTTATCTCACCGCGCATCCACTCCATTCCCCTCTCCGTACATACAGTCCTTCCTTCTTCTCCCTCGTCCGCAGCTCATCACGCGCCCTACCCTCCCCGCCCCAGCAGTAGCTGCACCAGCAGCAGCAGCAGCAGCAGCAGCAGCACCAGCAGCACCAGTAGCACCAGCAGCACAGCTAGCAAGCGAACGCGAAGACCACCCTACCCCCAGTCATTTAACTCCAGCACCCCTCAACAAAAATGAAACGCGGGCGTTCCGGCTCCATTGACCTCTTCTCCGACCACAGCAACAGTGTCGGCGGCGCTTCACCCTCCTCCTCCTCCCCTGCCCGTCACGGTGGCAGTGGCGGGTTAGGCAGAAGCAGCAGCGCCCGTTCTGATGGGGGTGGGAGTACTGCTGGTGCTGCGGCTGGTGGAGGAGGAGGGGGAGGGATGGGGGGAGGGATGGATGACGAAGCGACGAGACAGAAGGTTTTGCATGCTGAGAGGATGAGGATCGCGATGGCCAATATGAGTGAGGGACAAAAGGAACGGTTTGAGTTTTTCCGACGCTCGCATTTTCAGAGGGACACGATCAAGAGGATTATGCTCGAGAGTTTTAGTCGTGTCCGAGAAGGGTCTACCAACCCTTCCTCTGCTGCTGCTGCTGCTGCTGCTGCTGCTGCTGCAGAAGCAGGAGGGGAGGGAGGGGGGTTGGGTGTGGATATGAATGAACAGATGGTGATCGTGTTGAGTGCCTTGTGTAAATTGTTTGTGGGGGACTTGGTGCATGGTGCCAGGCAGGTGATGGAGGAGAGGGGGGAGGAGGGGGCGATTCCACCGGCGAGGTTACGGGAGGCTTTGAGGAGAGCGGTGAAAGAGAAAAGGCTGCCTGTCATGAGAGGAGGGTTGCAACCACCTCCTCCTCCTCCTCCTTCTACCTGAGAAAAGCAAAAATAATCAAAGAAATAAGAAAATGAAATAAAGAAAAGTAAGGAGGCAGTTTTGTATTTCTAGATGGTGGGGGGCAAGCTGATGAAAAAGAGGGAGAGGGAGGGGTGATTCTATCGGCGAGGTTACGGGAGGTTCTGAGCAGCGACAGCAGCAGCAGCGGCAGCAGCAACGACGCAGCAGCAGTGGCAAGAAAATGTGAGGAGGTAAAAAAAAGGGAATATAAGCAGCCGCGCCTTCTTTATATAGGATTTATGAGGAGTTCAGGGCAGTCTTATGATTATATATACGAAATAAAGACCAAGAAATACTAAAATAAAAAATAAATTGAAAAGGAGCGTAGACGAAGAGCACTTTTTGTGTCATTTGATTGAGCGCACAACAGCCTTTTGGACAAGAAAATGGAAGTGTACAGACGATGGCGTATTTGTTTTCGTGTTTGATTCTATTCTTTTTTCCTGCGTTGTTCTCCATTCTTTCCATTCATACATCCACAAAGGCTTCTGGTGGGTTTGGCGGGCTCTCACCGCTCCCTGAATATACGAAAACGCATCTCTCTCTCTCTCTCTCTTGTACAGTACATTCTCTCACTGTCACTTACTCACTCTACCTCATTCCACTCTAGCTCATGGCAGCCTATTACATATTCCTTCTTCTTCCTCTTCTTCTCCTTCTTCTTCCTCTTCTTCTTCTTCTTCTTCTTCTTCTCATCTTTCCGTCTTGCGCTGCGAGCAGGTTATCTCATGTTCTTGATATGCTTTCTTCGTGGCCCGTGCCTCACCTTCACTTTACCACCCATCTTTCCCACTCTATCTTATTCTTCATTCCTCAAATTACGTTCTCTTCCATGCATTTCGTCTTGCGCATTCCATGGAAAGCGTCTGTTCCACATTTCCTCTTTTTGTTCGCCTGGTGCTCAAGCGGCCCATATCATCATTTCATCCGCAAACCCTCTTCACTTCTCATCCTACCCATATTATCACACATCCACTTTCCCATCAACCATATCATTCCAGCCCTTCTTGTTGAATCATAATTCTTCACCCCTATCTTTTCAATATGCGGGCACTTTTTGATCACGGCGAGCGCAATGGCGCTAACCCCTTGAATCACTTTATCAAGCCGCTTGCAAATAAACCGTTCCAGCATGGGCAGCCCGCTCGTATCGATCGCTCCTGCCAAGGCGATGACACTACGGTCCGTGATGCCATCATTCTCAGGAAGACACGACTGCTTCAGCTTCTTCAAGCGACCTTGACAGACGAGAGAGGTCAGCATTGCCATGCCTCCATCGCCCATCCCCACGTTTGTTAGGTCTAGCTTCGTCCAAAAGGTCTGCGTCGGCTTCAACAAAGCTTCGGCCAAAGCCACGACACCCGCGTCCGTGATACCAGGATTTTGGAACAAGCAAAGGTATTGTAAGGCTGGAAAGGCGCCTCCATCCAGAAGGTCTGCCAGAGCCTGTACTCCGTCTGCCCCAGCCCCACATTTAAAAAGTGACAAGGTAATCAAGCGCTTCGCGCAGCCAGATTCTTCCAAAGCGTCCATGAAGTCACCGGTTTCCCCAGCACCCAAATCGTAACCCGTCAATTCTACTTTTTGAAGACGCTGCAATGCACCATGCCGCAAGGCCGCGGTGACTGATTGCAAGGCTGTCGCGTCAAGCATTCTCTCAGTCCCATTATCTATACAAAGCTCCACAAGCGTCGGCAAGGCCATAAACACGGTGCAAGGGATTAATGTCTCGTCCTTTTTAAGGTAAATTAGGAGAGATGTGAGGTACGGTGCTTGCACCTCAAAAAAGCAGGGCCCAAAAGCTTGTTCCCATGTAAACGACGGCAGCTCCTTCACGGACGGCAGCAGGGCGTGCAGCAGCCGAATGCGTGTATGCTCTCATTCTCCCCGAAGGGCTATTGGCTGTGAGTGTATATACAACAACCACTCCCTCAGCTGGATGACAGAAGAAGTGCTCGTTTCGTCGAGGCCTTTTTTCTTTTTTCTTTTTTCTGGTTTCTTCTAGTGTTTCTTGTGCTTCATTTCAAACAGTGCCCCAAGTTCCTCATCAATCCTATGTATAAAAGAAGCCTCGGCCGCTGGCCTTCCCTTTTTCTTTACTCCTCAGATTTTCTTGTCGCTGCTGCTGCTGCTGCTGCTGCTGCTGCTGTCTGCTGCTGCTGCTGCTGCTGCTGCTGTCTGCTGCTGCAGCTACTGTAAGTGGCGATGGAGCCACTCTCCAATCTGCAGCCAGTGGTCGGCCTCGCTTTTGGGCCGGTCTATGGCGTGCACATCCTCCTCGTATATGAGCAGTTTGACAGGCACATCTAGTGAATGAGTGATTGGATGATTGAGTAGGTTTAAGCAAAAATAAAGATCAATATGATTTTATCTCGCACCCTCGAAGCATGGTAATACTAATACTTTCGGGCTAAGCGACACTCGTCGGTGTATTTCGAAAGCGAACCAAACAGGCGCTTTGATAGGGTCCACGCACGCGATAAGCAAAGAACAAAGACATGATTACGCATGCTAGTAAATAAAATTGAAGAGACAAAATAAAATAACTCACCTCGCGCTCGCAGCGCATGGTAATACTCCAGTCCCTGGCTGAACGGTACTCGTCGATCCTTCTTCCCTAAAGCCAACAAGACAGGCGCCTTGACCTGGTCCACGAGCGCGATGGGCGACGAGGCCCACATCTTGGCTAGCTGCTCGCCTGAAGGAGGGAGGGGAAAAGTTTTGTTTTTTGATTGTTCGTCAGTTGTGTGTATTTTGTTACGATTTGATACATCAGAGAGAAAGAAGCAAAATTACTTACCCGTGGGTGCTCAGTAGAATAATATAAGACTGCAGGCCCAGACATTCCCCCCAGCACCAATCAGGAATGTAAGTGCTGGTCGTTATCAAAGCAATATTAGTCACACAGAGAATGCATTCCTCCGAGCCATCACACGTCGAAAACAAAATAGGAAAACAAAGGAAAAAACTTACCCGTGGGTGTCTTAAAAGTCGAATAATCATAAGACTGCAAGCCCAGACTCTCCCCCCAACACCAATCAGGGATGTCAGTGCTCGTCGTCATCGACGCAATATTCGTCACAGGATTCCTTAACGCCGCGACGCGGAACAAATCTGGGTGCTGAGCAATGGCGTGTGCGCCCAAGAACCCCCCATGACTCCCTCCCACTATTCCTACTCGTGCTCTATCTAGTTTTCGTAAGTCTTTCCCTCCCTCCTTCCTCCCAGACCCTCCCTCCCCCCCTTCCTCCTTCAAGGCCTCGAGCACTGCCTGGTAAACGTCATCTACATCATTCTCTCCTATCTTCCCCGCCAGTGACTCTAGAGGCCCAGTTCCAAACCCAGTCGAACCTCGATAATTGACATGCAAAATAGCAAAGCCGTAAGACAAACACAGGAAAGCAGAAGAAGGAGAAAAAGAAGTGAGTGTGCAGGAATGCGGTCCGCCGTGGGGAACGGCTAGGAGGGGGAAGGAGGACGAGGGGGAGGAAGGGCAGGAGGGAGGGAGGAGGAGGATAGCTTCAAAGGGGAGGTTGGCGCTCTCGGTATTGCCGTTGCTACTGCTGCTGCTGCTGCTGCTGCCTTTCTTGGGTTGTACCTTCAGGACGCGCCATCGCAGGTTTTCCAAGTCTTGGCTTAATTCTTTGTAGCGGAAGGAGGAGAAGGAGGAGGAGGAGACGGCCGAAGAGTGGAGTTGCGGGGCTGGGTAGAAAATATGTTTCCCTCCCTCTCTCCCTCCCTCCCTCCCGTCCTCTTCCTCCTGAGGAAAAGCCAGGAACCCAAACCCTCCCGGGTCATTAGGACTCGAGGCAGCCACCAACATCCCTCCCATCTCCACAGACACCGCCAACAACGACACCGACCCTCCCTCCCTCCCTCCCTCCCTCCCTCCCACTGCTGCACCCATAGCCTCCTCCGCTACTTCCACCCTCCTTCCAGACCCTCCCTCCCCTCCTTTTACGTCTACTCTGAGTAAAACATTGCGTGAGCCCCAGACGGAGGTTAGATAGATGTGTGTGTCGCCTTGCGACCAGCAGGAGGGGGAGGGCAAGGAGTCCGTCCACAGACCAGGAAAATTGTTGTTGTTTAAAGGGGAGGGTTCGAGGACGGGAGGGAGGAGGGTGGTGATATGAGGGGAAAGAGGAGGAGGAGGAGGAGGAGGAGCGGTAGGAGTAGCAGCAGCCACCTGCCCTTCCTCCCTCCCTTCTTCGGCCTCCTTTACTACCTCCCTCCAGTTCATCACTCTCAAGGCCATTGGGCCGTTGTGGGTGTCAAACCCTCCTTCATTCCCTAAATAAGCTAAGTGCTGCCCGTCATTAGACATAACGGGGGAACGCGCCAGAGCCTCCGAAGGAGTGAGACAGATATGAAAAGGAGCTGCTGCTGCTGTTGCTGCTGCTGCATGCTTTCTTCCATCTCCTCCTCCTCCTCCTCCCGCTTCTACTGCAGGGGAGGAAGGGAGGGAGGACGTACTCCCCACCCCCTCCACACTCAGACTCCCGGCACCTGCCACCAATGACGACGACGAGGAGGAGGAAGGGAGGTTGAACGAGGACGAAGACGAGCGACTCCCTCCTTCATAATTCAAGGCATCGATTATTTGTTGGACGTTGACGGTATAGAGGGAGGAAGGCCGATTATAGCAATAAATGGCGCCTAGACGACGGGGATGGTCGGACCAGCCGGTGTAGAGGAGGTAGGTGGAAGGAGGAGGAGGAAGGGAGGGAGGAAGGGGAGGAGGATTTTTAATGCTTTTATCTCCTTCTTCTCCTTTTACTCCGTTGGACAACACGATCCCTCCAGGCGTAATACCAGCAGGCACCCCTCCCACCCTCCCCACCCTCCCCGTCTTGACCGACAGTAAAAACAAGCCCAAGTCCGTCGCATGCTCAAATTTCTCCCCCCAATCCTCCTTATATACAAACCGGTCTCCCTCCTCCCCTTCCTCCTCCTCATCCTCCTTCCCTCCCTCCTTCGACGAGCCAAAACCAGCAGCAGAACCACCACTACCACCACAAGCAGCACCAGCAGCAGCAGCAGCACCAGGAGGAGGAGGAGGCACTTCAAACACACTCTTCCTCCCTCCCTCCCTCCCCTTGACTGCAGCCACATACCCCACACACGTCTCCTCCTCATTCCAAGCAAACGAACCAAACCAGGAATCACCCATCACTTTCCCATGCACTTTCCCCAGCATAACACTCCTGAGTAAATTCCCTCCTCCTCCTCCTCCTCCTTCTCCTCCTCCTCCGTCTCTTCCTCCATAAATCTCCACATACACCTCCTTCCCTCCCTCCTTCCCTCCTTCCTTCCCTCCCTCCTCCTCTTTGAATAACAAAGTATACCGACCACTAGGACTGAGGTTCAAGGCAAGGACACCCGTAATCTCCAAAGGAACAGAAGAAGAACTTTCTTCCCAGTAAGGACGAGGAGGAGGAGGGGAGGAAGGGAGGGAGGAAGGGGGGGAGGAAGGGGCAGGAGGAGGGAAGACGAGCTGCATTTGGTGTAAGTACGTCCGTTGCCGATCCCTATCAATATCTCTCACGCTCCTCTTAAGTACCACACGGGCTACTCTCCCCCTCCCTCCCTTCGACCCTTCCTCCCTCCCTTCCTCGCCCTCCCTCCCGCCCTCCGAGGGAAGGATCCAGCCTTGGCTTAATGTGAGGCTTTTCGAAGCAAAGATAGAGTAATCTTCCGCGCGTAAGTTCAGGGAAGAAGGCTCGTGCACGCTGTGGGAGGGATGCAGAGGAAGGGGAAGGGCGTGGTTAGGAGGAGGTGTAGCCGCAGCGGCAGCAGCAGCAGCAGCAGCAGCAGCAGCAGCAGCGGAGGTGACCATGCTTGTTCGACGACGACTGCTGTATACACGATGAGTAAGCTTGAGACAAAGAGGTGTAGGCACAAAAAGAGTGAATGAGGCAGCTGGAGCTGTGGCGGCAACAGGTGCTAGTAGTAGGAGTAGAAGCAAGAGCAGAGGCAGCAGCAGCAGGAGCAAGCCTCCCCTGCTAATCATGAACAAGAGCGACGTTTGCGCTCCTTTCTCACCACCAGCGGCAGAATGACGACGACGACGACGGCGACGACGACAAGCAGCGGCTAAGCTTGTAGCTGTAGTTGTAGTGGCAAGTGGCAGGGCAGTCGACGACGCGGCAACCTCCTCCCCTTTTGGTAAGACTCGAACGGAGCTTCTTGCTTGCGCGCACACTCGGGGCTGCAGGACGACGGCACCGGCGAGGACGAGGACGAGGAGGACGGCGTTACTCTGTGTAGGGTGTGTTTGTGTACTTGAGTTAGTGTCCGTGATCCTCTTTTACGCGTAATCGTAAAGCTAAGACTGGGACTCGCCAAAGGCTGAAGAATCGCTCTCTATCATTCCACGCAACCGACAACGTCTGACCCACTCACCCACCCACTACGCACACTATGCACACCCACACACCCACACACCCACACAGCAGTCCAGTCCGTCCTCCCTGAGATCATGGCGGCCTCTGCGGGCTCGGCGGCGTCGTCCTGGTCGTCCTCGATAACCTCCTCCCTTGCCTCCTTTCTTCCTTCGTCCGCCACCGATGCCGCAAGTGCCACCCTGGCCTGGGTCACGGGCAAACCTCCTACTCCTCCTCCACTACCAATAGACACGGGCGTGGGCGTTGTGCAGGTCATGTGTCTGATTCTTTTAGGGCAATTGGCCCTTTTATTTGTGATCTTCCAGTTTTTGACGCCGGTCAAGCAAAGCGTCGGGCGGTGGCTGCCTCCTTCTAAGACGGACAAAGGTACGTGTGTGTTTGTGCATGTGCGAAGCAGGAAAGGGAGGAGAAGAAAGGGAAGCGTTCAAAGTAGGAGTAGAGCTTTCGAGCATACCAGTGTGTTATGAGTGCGCGTACGAATCTCCACCCACTCTCCCCCCTTTCCTCCCTTCCCTCCCTCCCTCCCTCCTCCCCTCTCCCACACAACAGGCGCCTACGAACGCTTCGTCTTGGCCTACACCCCCATCTGGATCGGCGTCTTCGCCGTCATTATCGCTGGGCAACTCTACGAGTCTTTTACCGCCAACACTTACATGTTTGTGTGTGCCGGCTTGTGTGTCCCCCTCTTCCTCTACCCCGTCCTCGGCCCCGCCCTCCCTCCTCATGTCCCTCCACCGGATTCCGGCGCCGTATCATCCTCCTTTCTTGAGCGGTACCCGTTCAAGGCCACGCTTTGGTTGGGGATTTACTCGCACATCGGCAACTATTGGTACACGCATTACTTTTATACAGTCCTGAAAGCCTCCTACAGCATGCCGTCTTTCCGCCTGAATGATGTGCCCTTGCCCCTGTATTTCGCGACTTTTTTCTATTTCTCGACTTATCATGTCCTATCGAATTTATTACTTCGAAGGGTGTGTACTGGGTATGCACCCAGCTTTTTCCGCTCCATATTTTTGGTGTGCTTGGTGGTTTCCCTAAGTTATTTCACAGCGTTCACCGAGACGTTGACTATCAGCTCATTCCCCTACTATTCGTTTGAAGATCCTTTCATGGCCATGACGGTGGGAAGTGCGTTTTACGGAATCTACTTCTTGGTGAGCTTTCCGGCGTTCTTCCGGTTGGATGAATGGGAGGGAGCGAGGTTGAGTTTGTATCAGACCGGGATGGACTCGCTGGGGGCAGGGATGTTGATTTTGATTATGTTAGACGCCGTGAGGCTATGCTTGGGGGTTCCGCTGACGATCAAAGGAGAGGCGTACCGCTGGTGATCTTGATGAGTATGGGTGTTAAAAATAACTTTAAAAAAGAAGGAAACAAAGGAGAGAGTTCCCTCGCAAATTTTACTTTTCTGACACACATCGAGAAAAGGTCTTCTGCATCTCCCCTTTCTTTCTCACTTGGAAAAGGTGATAAGCAAAGTAGGACCGCGGTTGATATGTCGCAAGAATTCAAAACAGATAGTTTGTCTTTTCTTAATTGCAAAATTTAACTGCTTTCTCTTCGATTCTCTCAACAGTCCACACCAGAGAAAGGGAATTAATTTTCGTCTAATTATTACACTCTGTGAGCGAGGTTGGGCAGGTAAATGGTGTGAAAACTCAGGCTCAGGAACATTTCATCCTTCCTGCACAGCTCACAAACTTTTTCTAGCCTTCCTGCAGACTACTTTGGGCACAGGTAAACCACGTGGAGGCCAGTGCTCCTCCTGTCACCAACACCAGTACGGTTTCGCAAAGGCGGGGCCGTGAACTTACTAGAGTTAATCAAATTTCGAAAAAATACAAGAGTAAGGAAACTCAAACAGGGGCACATCACAAACCAAAACATAGAGAAACACCAAATACCGACACGACCTTCTTCAGGACAGTACAGAACAGAACGGAAAAATTGCTTCTGGAAAATCACCAATAAATGGGCACACAAAAACACATCACAACCACCCACGCACAGAACACCTTCCTACCCCACACCCACCCAAATGCAGAGCACAAGAGACAAGTCAACGAGGAGGAAAAGAGAATCAGACCAGGAAACTCTAAACGTAGGAAGGGAAGAGAGGCGGGCACGAGGAGGAGGGAGGGTGCTTGGCACTGGTTCTCGTGATTACATGATTTGGGCCTACGAAGGAGGAGGGTCACGAGAAGCGAAAAATGAATAGCGCAGGTGCAGAGAAAGAAATTGCGGGGGGGATGATATGACGAGGGATGGGGAGCGAGGTGGGTGGAGGGCGAGGATGCGACGTTATTTTCCCGAGGGAGGACGGCAAGACGCAAGGAGAAAGGAGAAAGACAGGTCAAGAAAACAGACAGGAGGAGATAGAGAAAAACGTTCGATAGAGAAAGAGCAGCGAGGAGGGTGCCGACGCGCGTGCGTACGTACGGACACATGCTTCGCAAATCAAACTCATACTTACTCTCCTGCGTCCCCTCTCCTTCACCCACTCACAGACCTTCACACAAGCCTCAACCAATGCTGCTTCCCCAAGCCCAAGCTGCCAACTGCCACGAGGCGGAGCACGTGCACACCTGCGAATAAAAAAGAGTGGGCTCCCCGCGCTCGCCCCGTCCACGCGATCACCTCCTGAAGGGATGCGCCAGCCCTACACCAATGCCTTGCAGCCTCGCTTCCTCCCCTGCCTGATGCATTTCTTAAACAAGAGACGACCACGGTTGCACATAGCTCATTGACGTAGGAAGGATAGAAAGAAGGGCAACGAAGAACAGGGACGGGGAAAGGGAAGACGGAGTAAAGGGGTGTGTGTGTGTGTGTGTGTGTGTGTGTGTGCATTTGCTACCCGGAAGTCGCCTGTCTTCCTCCATCACTTCTCCCTTATTCCGTGGTAGAAACGTGATGGGGGTTTGAAGACGTGTCAAAACGAGACGGAAGAGTAAGAGATCAGTACGGCGAGTAGGGAAGCAGGGAGGAGGGAGGGAGGGAGGGAAGGATGGGAGGACGGATTGGATGGTGGAGGGCGGAGGACAGCAAAGCAGGTCAAAAAGTGACATTAGCTGCACGACGAAGATGAGCAGAAAAGTCAAAAGTACCACACGGGAGAAAGGACGGAAGATGGGAAAAGGAAAAGAGGGGGGCGACGAAAAAGGTGAGAAAAATGGATAACCAACATGAAGGAGGGCATGTGTGTTGGTGTTCAAAAAAAGCAGGCAAATGTCAGAAATGAGGACAACTTGAATACGGGAAGGGGGGGTAAAAAGCAATAAGCGCTGGCAAGGCGGTAAAAGGTCAGTAGTTCCGTACCCTATTGCCTTGGGTGCGCGGGGAAGGGAAGGATGGACTGGAGGGAACACACCGAATAGATTCGTACTTTGAAAAGAGACAGCACACTACCTAAGAAAGAGAACATTTTTGGCAAGCCAAATGCTTCAAGAGAAGAGCAAGAAGGCTTTTGTAGTCATTATATTCTTGTTCTGTGCTTTGTGTGGTATTGTCGTTTGCACTGAGAATAGCCTGTTGGGCGTCTGTAAACGGGAGCAGAAAAGAAAAAATCGTGCTTAGTTTTTTTCCCTTTCCGACTCATAAGTTTCAGAGCAAGCTGACGCTGCTTGCGCGTGGCTTGCCACCCCTACGAACAACCAAACAGGGCCAGCGGCCACATGGTTGTGATGGCCTTGCTTGAGAGTGTGAGTGCTGCCACGGAGAGGCTGTGGCATCCTTTGTGTGCTGACCCGATTTTCTTTGCCTTGGCTCTGAAAATTCTTAGTCGCTGGGTGGCACGAAAGTGAGTGTGTATCGTCTATGCGTGAAAATTTGGCACTCACAGGATTACGATTCTAGGATTCAGGATTTAGAAGAAAAAATCGCCGATTGCGGTTTGTCAAAACAGCCAAAACCTATGCACCAGTTTTATTGTCAAGGCATTACTTTCTGATTGATGTGGTGTTACTTTGTCAAGATGTGCACGTGGTGCCGAGATTTTAATGTCCCAAAGTGCGGGTGGGGTCCTTTCCCATCACAGCGGGTGCCATTTTTTTTCTAAATCCTGAATCCTAGAATCCTATTCTAGAGCTCATTGTGCCAAATTCTCACACAAAGACGATACGCGTGAGTTTTCTGCCCTCGTTTACAGACGCCAACAGGCCATTCTCAGTGCAAACGACAATAGTTGTGGGGAGGTTAAAAGAGAAAGAGGTGTGGGTTGTGTCTAGATAGTCTAGAAAATAAATCAAGCGTCAATACCCACAGGTCATTAAAGCATTCTCTCCGCTATACAATGCAACCAGCCAAGCGATTCTTCTAAGTTCTGGCAACAAAAAGGGAGAAAAAAGAGGGAGAACACAACGGACATAAGCAACGGGCAACGCGAGCGGACGAGGCACCTTTGCTTGCCACCGTGCCACACCGCCACACCCACTGCCACACAGCCACTCTACTCTACCATCACACACACGACAAGCAGGAGGAACAGCAGCACTACAACAAACAGGAGGGGGAAGACCAAACGTGCCTGGCCTGTCCTCTCCTCGCCTCGTGCTGCTCCTGCCTCCCATCATCATCCTCCCCCTCCCTCTCCACCCAACATACGCACAGGCCTGACCACACATAAACGCCCACTTCACAAAGACAAGCACAAAGACGCACACACGCACCGTCGTCACAATCTATATCTTGGTGGCTCGACGCAGACGATGGAGAGTATTCAATTTGGCGACCTCGCCCTCTACACGACACAACACCGGCACCACCCTCACTTCCCTCCCTCCTTCCCTCCCACCCTCCCTCCCTCCCTCCCACAAAAACGAGGATGACGACAGTCATGGAGGAAAGCACGCTCCTCCAGCTCCTCGCCCAGGAGCAGCAGGGAGAGACGGACTCCTTCTCCTTTGCGGCTGCTCACAAGGCGGACCACCAAGCGCTGATTGGCCTCTTGAATTCCCTTGCGGCTGACGGGCTGCTGGAGCTTTCCCCTCGTCAAACGAATCTGCTAGAAGTGACTGAAGAAGGTAAGCAAGATAGAGGGAGGGAGGGAGGGAGGGAGGGATGACAGCAGGAGCAGCAGCAGGAGCAGCAGGAGCAGCAACAGCAGCAGTGGGCCCAGGACGCATCCCCCGCCATGTCCTCACCCCTCCCTCCCTCCCTCCCTCCCTTCCTCCCTCCCTCCCTCCTACAGGCCAAAAAATCCTCTTGGAAGGCTCTCCTGAAGCCCGAGTGTTCGCTGCCATCTCCGCTGAGGGAGGGACAACACAAGAGGAGCTCGTGGCAGGGTTAGGGAAGGAGTGTGTGAAAATTGGCATGGGGCCGTTAATGAAGGCAAAAGCCATTAGGAAAGAGGGCGAGAAATACACACGGGTGCTCCAGGAGTATGCAGATGAGACCCAGGCGGTGTTGAGGAGGGTGGAGGGGGAGGGAGGGAGGGAGGGAGGGCTGGAGGGAGTGAAGGAGGAGGTGATCAAGACGTTGAGGAAGAGGCAGCTGGTGGCACAGGTAGGAAGGGAGGGAGGGAGGGAGGGAGGGAAGGAGGGATGG
>Ga0209390_10006734_pt1 | contig 15195 bp, 12 predicted proteins | sample BON01_FD_187212 | JGI IMG/M metagenome (GOLD analysis project Ga0209390, IMG submission 187212) | Freshwater microbial communities from Lake Bonney liftoff mats and glacier meltwater in Antarctica - BON-01 (SPAdes) (version 2) | ecosystem: Environmental > Aquatic > Freshwater > Ice > Glacier... | reverse complement strand
AGCCATGCACGCAAAACGGTTATCAGGGTGTTTTCCAAACAACGATACCACGTCTTACAGGTTTAAACCCGGGAATTCCGGAAAAAAACTGACCCGCAGTCGATGGGGGAAAGGGGGACTTAAGCCTAAAAAAGACCCAAATGATGTATTTAATCCATTCACCTACTGCCAAGCTACTATTTTTAGCTTACCTCAATTTCAAAAATACAGCCTGCGACTTTTAGGTAAGAAATCTATTCAAGAGCCAAAAAATTCAAATTCCCAGAAAAATAGTCATATTTCTAAGAGAATACACTAGTTTAAGTTAGAAAAACACAATTAAAATAACGGAAGAAGGAGGTCTAGTATTTAAGTTCATTCCAATCCCAGTCTTTATTGATTTGGGAAATAGCATGGTGGGCAGTCAGATCATATTGACAAGGTACAATCGAGATGAAATTGTTTGCAATAGCCCACTCATCATTGTCCTCGCCTTTATCAAAATTAACGAAGTTACCGGCCATCCAGAAGTACTTTCTGCCAGTGGGATCGTATCGCTCAGAAAACTCTTCCTGCCATCTGGCATCCGCTTGACGTACTAATTTTATCCCTTGAATCGGTTGATTCTGCTTTGGTGGAAAATTCACATTGAGTGCTATTCCTTTCGGAATACCGTTTTGAAGCACCTGCCTTGTTATTTTCTCAATCCATTCTTCAATATGCGAAAAATCAGCTTTCGAAGAATAATCGCATAGGCTGAATCCAATGGATGGAAAACCCTCAATCGCGCCTTCAATTGCAGCTGACATGGTGCCTGAATAAAGTACTGATATCGAAGTATTCGAACCATGATTAACACCACTTACCACCAAATCTGGGGTGCGATCTTTCAGAACATAATGCTTTGCTAGTTTGACGCAATCGGCAGGAGTACCACTGGATTTATAAGCTTGCACATCCGGAAAAATATCTTCTTCCACAAGTCGAAGCGTTTCCCCGATGGTGATGGCATGTCCCATGCCTGATTGAGGGCTATCGGGAGCTACCACTATTACTTCTCCAATTTTTTTCATTACAGATACAAGTACACGTATTCCTTTGGAGGTAATCCCATCGTCATTGGAGACGAGTATTAATGGTTTAGACATTAGTTTTTGTTGAGTTCATTGTAATAAGCCGTGATCCGAAGCAGATCACCACGCTTGTCATGTTCAAGCCTGTTCTTTCTCATAAACAGGCTGATTTCTTCTTCATGGCCAGAAAGCATATCAAACAAGTCCTTCTTTTTTAGGCTATATCGATCGATGGATCCGTTTTTGAAAAAGTAATAATTGAAAGCTAATCGATAACCAATCATCGTGGATGGCCCCCAGAAAGGATTCATTCCCATATTCATGGCTCCCATATTTCTAGAATCTGTAGCAATATATTCTCTGCAAAGTAGGGCGACATTTTCGCCTTCAGTTAGTACTTCAAAGAATATTGGTGTTTCATAATCCGCATTGATTGCGTAAGGCAGAGAATAAAATTTACGCAACCCCCCAAATACTTCATCAAAGATTTCGAAATTGGAAACATTTGACGCTGTAAAAGTGGTGATCGTCTCATTTTGAAGTTGGACGAGATTATTCACTAAATCGTATTTTACCAACCCCGTATAAACCTTATCATCAGATCCGTAGATATTTCCTTTGTGGTAAATCTGAGAAGGAAATTGATTTTGAGCAGATACCAAACCCACTCCTGTAAGAAGAAGTAATGTGGTTACCCATAATTTAATTTTTGCGCTTTTCATAATTCCCTTTTTTACGTAATTACACCAAGTCAGTTTTCCCAATTCTCAAACAAATTTTTGATTTCGATCAATAAACAACAATCTATTTTAAAATATTATGGCCCATTTTATCTCTTTTGGTTTGAAGATATCGCTCGTTATGAGGATTAGGGACTATCTCAATAGGCAATTGTTCTACGATTTCCAAACCATAACCCAGTAAACCTACTCTCTTTGTCGGATTGTTAGAAATCAATCGAAGCTTGGAAACCCCCAGATCACGCAATATCTGCGCGCCAACACCATAATCTCTGCCATCCATCGGAAGTCCCAACGCCAAGTTCGCTTGTACAGTATCCATTCCTTGCTCCTGAAGCTTGTATGCCTTCAGCTTATTGATTAGTCCTATACCTCTTCCTTCCTGATTCATATATAGAATCACACCTTTCCCTTCTTGTTCGACCATTTGCATGGCATTATGAAGCTGCGGTCCACAGTCGCATCGGCAAGATCCAAATATGTCTCCGGTGACGCAAGAGGAATGTACCCGAACCATAATTGGCTCATCCGCTGTCCAAGTGCCCTTTATTAAAGCCAAGTGAATCTCTTCAGTATTCGTTTGACGAAAAGCAATCAAATCAAAATCACCAAATGTAGTCGGAAGCTCAACCCCAATTTCCCGTTTGATCAGCGATTCGTTTTTCAATCGATAAGCAATGAGATCCTTTATGGAAATAAGTTTGAGATTAAACTTCTTCGCAACATGAACCAGATCAGGAAGTCTGGCCATGGTGCCATCTTCATTCATAATCTCTACCAAAACTCCAGCTGGTGAAAATCCTGCCAATCTAGCCAAATCAATGGCTGCCTCAGTGTGGCCTGCTCTTCGAAGGACTCCCCCACGCTTAGCTTTCAGCGGGAAAATATGCCCTGGCTTGCCCAATTCTGATGGATGAATCGAATCATCAACTAATGCCTTGATGGTTTTAGCCCGATCCGAAGCCGATATTCCTGTGGTGCATCCGTGGCCTACCAAATCTACAGATACAGTAAAAGGTGTTTCAAAGGCCGCAGTATTGCTACCCACCATCAGTTCAAGACCAAGTTGCTCGCATCGATCCTCGATCAAAGGTGCACAGATCAATCCTCGACCATGGGTGGCCATAAAGTTTACTATATTGGGTGTGATGGTTTCTGCCGCACAGACAAAATCGCCTTCGTTCTCGCGGTCTTCGTCATCGACGACTATGATCACTTCTCCTCTTTTGATAGCTTCGATTGCATCCTCAATCGAATCAAGATTTATATTTTCCACAAACTTGGGGGTATAGTATTATTGCGGGTGCAAAATTACACGATTTCATAGTAAAACAGGAGTACACCAAATAAAGTTTGGAATCATCCAATCACAATGCCCAGCTCTCGATCAATCTCCAGTTGTACTTTTTTCAATTCAAAATAAAGTTCTTGAAAACCAATAATTTGCTGATCTGGCATTTTCTCCAATTCCGCATTTTTAAGTTTTTGTTTAGCCTCTTCCATCATCTTTTGCACCATCTTTTTTTTGAGTCTTAAGATGCTTTTGTACCCGGTAGTCGAGAGATCATCTGATTCCTTAGTGATAATGATTTTATGTTTATCGGCCCAGTGAATCGATACTTCGTGTCGCAATGTGACTAAGTCAATTACTTCTTTTTGTATTTCCTGATCTCCTAATCCTATGAAATAATCTACTGAGGGCACTTCGCCATTTAGTAAAGCTGTGCGATACAATTTCAGTAATCTGATATATACTGGAGTGGTGAATTCCAGATCCTCAGTCTCAGACAACAAATAATTTGAAAGCGAAATTTCTTGTTCAAAAAGGATTTGAGTTCCGTAATTTACCAAAAGTCGAACCATCTCACGTTCTTGGATTCGAAGGATTTCTTCAATTGATGTCTCTATTTCAACAGGAATAACTTCTTGAATCGCTCCCTCCGCTTCGACGTCCAGCTTTTGCTTGTTGTAAGTTTCTTTTTGAGTCTTGAGAATGGATTTATTCAATTCTGCATGAATAATCCCCTCTTCTATCTCCAAAAGATTGGAAGCTTCCTTAGCATATACCGATCGGATAATCGGATCAGGAATCTTACTAATGCTCAATACCACTTCACGGATTACTTCTGCCTTCCGAATAGGGTCTCTTGCATATTCATCTTGATAAAGCCCTATTTTGAAGCCTATAAAATCACGACTATTGGAAGCCAAATAGGCCTGGAATGCTTCAGTACCAACTTGCCTGGAATAACTATCTGGATCCTCGCCATCTGGGAAAACTACGGCCTTGACATTTAGCCCACCCTCCAGCAGCAAGTCTATTCCTCGAAGAGATGCTTTGATTCCTGCCGAGTCACCATCATAAAGCACAGTCACCTGATTGGTAAACCGCTTGATCAACTTGATCTGACCGTCGGTTAGGGAAGTGCCTGACGAAGCAACCACGTTTTCAATACCCGATAAATGCAAGGAAACCACATCTGTGTAGCCTTCCACCAAAAAGCAATTATCCTGATCTCGAATCGCTTTTTTCGCCTGAAACATCCCATAAAGCACATCACTTTTGTGATAGACCGGCGTTTCAGGAGAATTGATGTACTTGGGTTGGTTCTTGTCTTTGATAAGAATTCGTGCTCCAAAACCAATCGGCTTTCCACTGATATTATGAATTGGGAAAATGACCCGGTTTCGAAATCGGTCGTATACACGAGTGGCATCGCCTTCTTTTTGGAGTATCAAACCTGCTTTCAGCAAAATATCTTCTTGAAATCCTGCTGATTTGGCTGTTTTCAATAGATTATCCCAGCCGTCTAAGGCGTAGCCTAAATCGAATTTCTCGATGATTGCCGGAGTGAATCCCCGCTCCTTGAAATAACTCAATCCAATAGATCTGCCTTCCTGAGTTTGAAGGCTTTTTACAAAAAAATCTCTAGCGAAACCCAATGCAATGAAAAGACTCTCGCGCTCACTTTGGGCTTGATTCTGCTCCGGTGTGCGATCTTGATCTTCTTCTACTTCTATTCTGTATTTGCCTGCCAGATGTCTGATCGCTTCCTGAAATCCGATTCCTTCGATATCCATCACAAACTGGATAGGGTCACCAGCCTTGCCACATCCAAAGCATTTATAGATTTGCTTGGCAGGAGATATCGAGAAAGAAGGCGATTTTTCTCCGTGAAAAGGGCAGCAGGCCCATAGATTCTGACCTTTCTTTTTCAAAGGAACATAGTCACCCACCACCTCTTCGATGTCCATCCTTTCTTTGACCTTGTCCGAGGTTAGCTTACTGATTCCCATAATTTGATTATTTCAACAAATGTAATTGCTGCATTTTTTAATCTTTACTAAATATGCCAGAACTATTTTCTTTATCCTTAGGTTAAATCCATAACATGTTTAAAGTAGCTTCCTTAAGATCGTGAAATGCTTTAAATTGCGAAAAATTCCCACATTTGCCCATGCAATTAACACAGGACGCAATCCTAAAAACCCTTTCCCGAGTCGAAGATCCAGATCTGAAAAAAGATCTAGTCACCTTGGGAATGATTCAGAAAATTGAGATTAACGAAGATAAAGTTAGCTTCGACGTTGTCCTCACCACTCCAGCTTGCCCATTGAAGGAAATTATAAGAAATAATTGTCTGGAAGAACTGGAGAAAGATTTTGGAAATGGAATTACATGGAAATTGAATATGACATCAAATGTAACTACCATTCGGGATGCTACACCGCTGCTGCCACAAGTGAAGAATATCATCGCAATTGCATCAGGCAAGGGTGGCGTCGGCAAGTCAACCACTGCTGTCAATCTAGCAGTTGCCCTTGCACAGTCGGGCGCTAAGGTGGGATTGATTGATGCGGATATATCAGGCCCGTCCATCCCTACCATGTTTAATGTGGAAGGTGAGCAACCCGCTGTGACAAAAGTGGGAGACAAAAATATAATTATTCCAATCTCTCAGTACGGTGTAAAATTGATGTCGATCGGATTTCTAACCCCTACAGATAGTGCTGTAGTATGGAGAGGTCCTATGGCTAGCTCGGCTTTACGACAATTCATTTCAGATGTTGATTGGGGCGAATTGGATTACCTTCTTATAGATCTGCCTCCTGGAACTTCGGATATCCACTTGACCATGGTACAAACTCTCCCAGTGACTGGGGCTGTGATTGTGACGACGCCACAAAAAGTAGCCCTTGCCGATGCCAATAAAGGATTGTCAATGTTCAGACAGCCACAAATTAACGTACCTATCTTAGGTGTTATTGAAAATATGGCTTATTTTACACCCGAAGAATTACCGGATAACAAATATTACCTATTTGGTAAAGAAGGAGGGCGGAAACTAGCTGAGAAGTATGATGTTCCGTTCCTGGGAGAAGTTCCCATAATACAAAGTATCCGTGAAAGCGGGGATACGGGTTTTCCAGCAGTAATGAAAAATGGCCTGACCCAAGAAACTTACATGCATTTGGCACAGGAAGTAGCAAGACAAATAGCCATAAGAAATGCCTCACACGGCAAAACGGCAATAGTTGAGATGAAATCTTAAAGAAATATGACTCCAGACATTAGAGAACAAATAGAATTTGCACTTGATACGATACGACCTTATCTGGAAGCAGACGGTGGAAATGTCCGAGTGGTAGAACTGACAGAAGATCGAGTTTTAAAAATAGAATTGCTTGGGAATTGCGGAACCTGCCCTATGTCAACGATGACCCTGAAAGCAGGTGTTGAAGAAGCCATAAAAAGGGCTATACCAGAGATAATTCGAGTAGAAGCAGTGAACCTCACAGAAGCGTAATTTCTCCTATTGATGATTAAGCGGCTTGGGTTTTTAAATAAAACTATCTTCCTTTTTCTGGGAGCGATTCAAATTTTTAGTCAAGCTGAAGGTCAGCAATTCCAAACTCTCAACGTTACAGGGAATCTTGGAATTGCACACACTCATGATTATAGCGAGAAATGCGGTCATGGCATATTAGAAGCTAAGCTTGAGAAAGAAATGGGCTATTTTGGGTCCAAATCATTCTTTGAATCTTGGATAGACCAAAAAATTGAAGCTAATATTAATCAACCTCAGATTTTAGCGAAAATTCAAGAGGGAATACGATTGATCCCGGTTGTAGTGCATGTCATCCATACTGGACAAAATGAAGGCAGCGGAACTAATGTGCCATTTAGCCAAATTCTAGAACAAATTAGAGTTTTGAATGAAGACTTTAGAAGGCAAAACTCTGATGCGAATAGAACTCCCACTGAATTCCTTCCGGTAGCCGGAGACGCAAATATCCAATTTGTTCTTGCAAAACAAGATCCTTTCGGATTGCCTACGGATGGAGTTGTACGGATTCAGGGGCCAAATGCAACTTATTCTCCTGATGATGCTACTTTGATCGGGCAATTATCCCAATGGGATCCTGCAGTGTATATGAATATGTGGGTTGTACCGCTGGTTCAACCATTTATCGGATATGCATCATTTCCAGTTTCCAATTTACCAGGTTTGAATTTTCCTGCAACCACTACAATCACTGATGGGGTCACAATTGATTACCGTTTCTTTGGACTAGCTGGTAGCTCTATATCCGCTTCTTTAGGCAGAACTGCCACGCATGAGGTTGGCCACTTTTTAGGATTGCGGCATATATGGGGCGACGGGGGTTGCGGAGTAGATGACTTTGTGGCTGATACACCGCTTCAAGACAATTCGAATACCGTCTGCAATGCTAACCCCGCCAGATTTAGCTGCGGATCCAATGACATGATCCAAAATTATATGGATTATAGCCCAGATGCATGCATGAATTTATTCACTGTTGGTCAGATTGAAAGATTCAATGTGGTCCTGTCCAATAGCCCAAGACGAATTAGTTTGGTCAACAACAGAGCTACAGTTGCTCCTGTTTTAGCAGATGTGGATTTGGCGATTACCAGAATTATACAGCCTACAGATTTTGCATGCGGCAGCACTGTTAATCCAAGGATCGAACTTTTGAATGCCGGAAATAATCTCCTGACCTCAGGACGAGTGGAGCTTCGTCAGAATGGAAACTTAATCGAAAGCAAGCGATTTACCTTCTCACTAAGCACAGGTCAAAGCACAGCTGTTACATTTAATGCCTTTAATCTAGTACCAGGCAATAATTCAATTGAATATAAAGCTACTCAAGCCAACGATCAGGCTGATCCAAACCCAGATAACAGCACTAGATCTATCAGTCCTGTCCTTCAGCCTACGATCAATCTACCTTATACTTATTCTTTTGATAACTTTCCATCAACATGGACTATTACTAATCCGGATGCAGGCTTTGGCTGGGAAAGAACATCACTTCAAATCTCAGGACAAAGCCAGGATCTAATCTATGTGCGCAACTATGAGTACGAAGTCCCGGGTCAGCTCGATTATTTCGTGTCACCGATTATCAACCTAAGTGAAAATCCAAATGCACAGCTGGTATTTGAAGTAGCACACTCTCCTTATGATCAGGCTGGATTCCAAGATCGTCTCATAGTAGCAGTTTCTCAGGATTGTGGGAATACTTTTGACATTGCGAACGCTACCTATTCAAAAAGCGGCTTTCGATTGGAGACCTCACCACCTACTTTAGATGAATTCATACCTTCTAACAATGATCAATTCAGAATTGAGATTGTGAATCTTGCGCCTTTTGCTTCCTTAGGTTCAGTAAGAATCGCTCTGATCAATGAAAATTCTTTTGGAAATAACATCTATATAAAAAACCTTAGAATTTTACCAACGGAAGAATTGAACTATGAAATCAAAATTGAGGATCTAATCGCTCCATCTCCTGTATCGGATGGGACACATGAGAATGAAATCATTCAGTTAAGAAATACCGGTAATCTTCCAATATCACAATTCTTGTTTTCCAGAAGTACAAATGGATCACCTTTACAGACCTTTGTGGCAGGCGGAAATGCTGTGAATAGTGGCCAACAAGTCAATCTCACAGCTGAAAATACTACTTCGGAAGGTTTAAATAAACTTGATTTCATAATTTTTGAACCTAACTTCGATCAAAATTCAGGCAATACTGATAGCTACACTTCGTATTCCTTAGAAAATCAAACCACTACAGTAGTACCCTGGAGACAGAACTTCAACAACAGCTCCCAACTCAATCCGTGGCTTACAATCAATCCTCAAAATAATTCTACGGCTTGGAACAGCACCAGCATAGCAAACGGAAGCGGTCCAAATAATGCAGCGAGGGTTCTCACCTTAGCTGATGATAATTCCTATTGGCTGGCATCACCCATTTTTGATTTGACAGTGAGCCGACAGGCAAGTATATTCTTTGACTATGCTGTAGGTCAGGTTAGCCCCGGAACTAAGCTGAAACTTTTCGTAAGTGACGATGCAGGTGAAACTTATTTAGAAGTATGGTCTGCCATTGGTATAGAATTATCCACAACAGCAGTTGGCGAAGCAAACCCGAACAGCGCAAACGATTATGTCCGAAAGTATGTGAATCTCACAGATTTCGCAGGTGAAGGCAAAAATCAGGTTCGCATAGCGTTTGTTCTGGAGGGTGGCAGTGTTTTAGATTCGCCACTATTCTTAGACAATGTCGAGCTATTCTTGAGCGCCAACCCAAATCCTGTAATTCCAGCTGAAGGAATGACTGTATTATATCCCAACCCTGCTACAGATATTTTCAACCTTGCTTTCAACTTGCCACGATTGGAAAATGTGACCATTCAGGTGATCTCCACTTCGGGAGCGATAGTTCAGGAGATTGAATATCCCAATACCCTAAACCAAACTTATTCCTTTAGCACATCTCTATTTTCGCCGGGAGTATTTATTATCAAAATCACCAGTGATACGATACTTGATACCAGAAGATTAATCATCAATTAAAATCAAAATAAGCCGAAGAAAACCACTTCGGCTTATTTTTTGAATAGTTAAAAGCAAGATTTTGAAAAGACCGTCGTTGGTATCATTCAAAATTCCCAATATCTTTAACTTAGAATTTCCCAATCGAGAATCTCTCCACATTGCTTTGAAAAAAATACTCATCACACTATCTGTTATTTTTGGACTATCGATTTTACTCGGCGCCCTATTTTTGAAAGTGTACTTACCTATGTACACTAATCACGGAGAAACCGTCTCAGTTCCTAATTTATCGGGATATACCTTTGATGAAGGGGTTACTTTCTTAGAAAATTCAGGACTTCAATATGAAATCTCCATAGATTCAAGTTTTAGTATGGAAGAAAAGCCTCTGGCGATTTTAAAGCAGATTCCTGAAGCAGAAAGCCAAGTAAAAAGAGGGCGAAGAATTTACCTTACGCTAAATGCGCGTAACCCTCCTATGCTGAAAATGCCAAATTTGGTGAATACCCTACTGAAAAATTCTCAAGAGATTTTATCAAACATGGGTTTAGAACGTGGGGAAATCGTTTATATCCCAGATATTGGAATCAATGTGGTTTTAGGTCAAAGATATCAAGGTGTAGATATCAAAGAGGGTGCTGAGATTCCAAAAGGTGCAAAAATAGATCTTATGGTTGGTGATGGCAATGGAAATCAAATCTTGACTGTCCCTAATCTGATTGGATTGGATGAGATAGACGCCGAATTTTTGATCCTGGGCTCAAGTCTTCGGATTGGAGAGAAATATTTTGCAGAAAATGATTCGGTGGCTCCCGGCAAAGTTTTTGGTCAGTCACCTTCATCCAATATGCAAGTTAAAACCGGTGAATTGATCGATCTCTGGATTGTAAAGGAAGACTAGAAAATCAATGAGTAATAGACGTTACATATTTCGTTTGTTTGGGCTTTTAGCGGGACTATTTATAGTTGCACATGCTCACGGACAATTTGTGGAGTTTACTCCAATTCCCAATTCCAAATTAAAAACGCTTTCTCCTTCTGAAAGTAGATTTAGAATTCAAAATAATAATAATACCATACCCTTTTGGGATGATTTCTCCGGAGGATTAGATACGTTGAAATGGACATTTTCTGGAGCTTCCTATACAGAAACTATAGGGATAAATGCTCCTTCAATAGGGATGCTCCTTTTTGATGGAGTAGACCAATATGGTGCACCCTACTCTTTAATGCAGACTGAGCGGGGAAATGCAGATCGAGTGACCTCCAACCCCTTTAATTTAAGTGCAATACTCGCGGTAAATCAAAGCAGCCTTTTTCTAAGTTTCTATTGGCAAGCTGGTGGAAGAGGAGAACTTCCTGATGAAAACGATCAGCTTACCCTTCAGTTCTTAAACCAAGAAGGAAGTTGGATCACTGTTTGGAGGCAATTAGGTGGAGTTGCTTTGGACCGAAACCGGTTTACAGAAGCGAAGATTCAAGTACTTCCAAACTTCCAACATGATACTTTTCAGTTTCGCTTCTTCACTGAAGGCCGACTTTCTGGGCCGTTTGACAGTTGGTTGGTAGATTACGTTTATTTCAACACAGGACGCACAGCGGGTGAAAGCAGCTTCCCAGACCGGAGTTTGACTCGTAGAAACGAACTACGACTAGGAGACTATGGAGCATATCCACTTGCCTTGTTAGAGAGAAATCAAAGGGATCAATGGTCATCGGTAACAAATGAGTTTTTAAATCTGGAGAATCGATTTCGAGCAATGGAATATTCCATTATTGCACGTGACACCACAGATGGGGAAATTTTCACAATCAATCAAAATACCCCTTTCAATCCAGTTCCAAACTCGAAAGAACGTCGTGTTTTCCTGAGCAGAACTTTTGAAGAGATTCCTGTGCCAGATAGTGAGATGGAACTAGAAATTAAAACTGAATTGATCACAGGGGATCAAATTCTTTTCACTGTGAATGCAGGTGATACCACCCGGTTTGAAACTGTAGATTACCGATCAAATGACAGGGTTAGCAGTTATTTTCCATTGCGGGATTTCCTGGCTTATGATAATGGATCGGCTGATTATGCGGCGGGAATCAATCAAAAATCCGGTCAACTGGCAGTTCAGTATCAAGTGCCTGAGGAGGTGTTTTTGAAGGGTATTTCGATCAACTTCACTAATCCAAGACAGGCAAATCAAGCGGTAGATGTTTTGATCTGGAAAGAACTCGATCAAGAACCGATTTTCCGAAGAGAAGATTTGATCCCGATAAAAGATGCCAATGAGGAGTTTATTTATTATTCACTTGACTCCAATATCAAGGTTGGTGAGACATTTTATATTGGCTTTGCGCAGTTTTCAGACGATTTTATATTTGTTGGACTGGACAAGACCAATGACTTCGGAGATCGGATATTTTACAATACTGTAGGCGCATGGACGCAGAATGAAGAGGTAAAAGGATCTTTGATGATCAGACCTCACATAAGTCTTTTAGCCCCTTTTGTAGAAAGTATTTTACCGGATAGCAAACTTAGAATATATCCCAATCCAGTCGAAAACTTCCTTAATCTAGAAGGTCTTTTAGGTGCCGTTCGAATCTTCGATACTTTCGGCAGGGAGATATTTTTAGAGCGTGAAGTAACAACCAAAGGGGAAATTGTTAATTTTATAGGTCAACGTCCCGGAATCTATGTCCTCAACGTGACGAATGTTAATGGAATTGAATCATTTAGAATTTTAGTAAAATAAACTTATGGAAGATATCTCAGTACAAGACCTCAAGCAAAGATTAGACAATAAAGACAAATTTCTATTTCTGGATGTCCGTGAGGATTGGGAATATGAAGAGGATAATCTTGGTGCGAAAAACATTCCTTTGGGCGAATTACCCACTCGTCTGGAAGAATTGGAAGAATACAAAAACTCAGAGATTATCGTTCATTGCAGATCAGGCTCAAGAAGTGCAAACGCCAAAAACTATTTGACTTCAAAAGGATTTGACCAAGTGCGAAACACCTTGGGAGGCATCGTTGCCTTCAGGAATTTATAAAAATTTCAATTTCCCTTTTTATTTGAAAATAAAAGGCTGCGGCGAAAAACACAGAATGAAAATCAAGATGGCAAGCCAACCAATGGCTTGCCTTTTTTTATCCAATTGCCGGAAACCCGAAACCTCCGGATGATTGATTCCCATAACTCGGCCGAGTAGAAACCCATAAAATAGCCAACCTTGATATCCCTCCCATTCGGGCATTGCAAAGGCTACACCGTACTGAAATGCGGCGATCGACAAGATCATTGCCAATCGAGATTGAATGTTTAAACCGGCTTTGGAATAGCAAATAAACAAAAATCCTAAGTAAAGGGGGATTCTGAAAATTAATTCATTCAGAGGTAAACTTGGACTGATTATACCCACTCCAGCATAGCCTATAAACAGCGTGAATGCGGTCAAAGAGATTTCTCGATATCGTTTGGGAAATAGCCCAAAGATGACATGTCCACCATCCAATTGACCGATTGGCAGCAAATTCAAAGCAGTAAAAAACAAAGCCAAATAACCCGCAAAAAGATACGGGTAGTGAATCATCTCGGACATTGGCGGAAGTAAATTTGGGTCAGCCAAAAAACTTCCCATTGTCTCAAATAATAAATTATATCCTAGCTCAAACTCTAAAACTTCCTCACCGAATCCCTTAAAGTCTGGATCGGCATATTCGGGATGAATAGCGTAGATATAATCAGGTTCGGGTAAAGTAAGGAAACCATAGGCAAGGACGAAAAATGCAACTACAAAACCCGCCAACGGACCTGCCACTCCGATATCGAAAAATTTCTTTCGACTATTCACACTCCCTTTCATCTGAATCACCGCTCCGAAAGTTCCAATAGATGGAGCACCAATAAAACCCAGCCAACCTGGAATAAAGAAAGGCAAGGTGCATTTCACTTTGTGGTGGATAGAAGTGAAGAAATGACCTAGCTCGTGAACCAGTAGAATACCAATAAATGGGATGGAATAAGCCATTGACTTCCAGAAGTACTCCCATGTTAGAAAATCGTCTCCCGAAGAAATTATAGACCTTCCGTAGACCCATTCCCCTCCTGCAAATGTGGTTGTAATCAATGTAACAAGAAATAAAAGACCATGCCACAGGTATTCTTTGTTGCTATACATTCTTGAAAAAATCAAAAATAACTTCTGGACCTGTTACATGAATTGTTTGAATTCCGGCTTCAGTTGCACCTTTAACATTTGCAGGCAAATCATCGAAAAATATCACACGATCTGGTGTGGTATGAAGTTCATTTACGAGCCTATCATAGATTTCAAGACTTGGCTTAGCCAGCCCCATCTCATGGCTAAGAAATACCCAGTCAAATATTGGGTCAAAGTTTTCAAGTCCATGATCAGCCTTCAATATTTCATTGACTTTTAGGATATGGATATGATTGGTGTTGCTGAGTACTCCTACCTGATAAATATTTCGAAGTTTTTTTACCAATTCCAGGCGTTCAGCGGGAATTTTTCCAAGCAGACTATTCCATAGGAGATCTACTTTTTGATCGGTCCAATCTGCCTCAAAATAAGAACGAACTTCATCCCGAAACCGTGAAGAATCGATGAGTCCTTTTTCGTATTCTTTGTGAAAATCAGTGCGATAAAAGTTATCAACCTTCGCATGAATGGCCTCTGGTAGTTCCTGTTTAATTTGATTGAGAGAGCCATGGTAATCGATGTCGATGATGACATTTCCGAGGTCAAAAATTAAAAAATCCGCATCCAGCGATTTATTCATTAGAAATGGGGTTGTGTATATCCCTTCAAATATGTAACATTGCACCTCGAAAACCAAGGTTTTGAGCCAAAAGAAGGCTAAAAAAGTGGTTTTAAGATTAGGGCTTATAGCTCTACCGTTAGCGATCGGCATGTTAGAGCAACTGTCTCTCTCGATGGCCATCAGGACAGTAGGTAGAGGAGGTTAAAGTAAAAAAATTAGGGCCTATAGCTCATTCGGTTAGAGCAACTGACTCATAATCAGTAGGTGCTTGGTTCGATTCCAAGTGGGCCCACTAACACCCTCATGCAGCAATGTATTGAGGGCTTTTTATTTGCTATGATTATTCAGTTAGCACATCTGACTCCCCCGAAAGCCTTCGGGGCAGCAGGTGCTTGCACCGATAGCTATCGGCAGATTCCATTGGGCCCACTAACACCCTCATACAGAGATGTATTGAGGGCTTTTTATTTGCTATAATTATTCAGTTAGCACATCTGACTCCCCCGAAAGCCTTCGGGGCAGCAGGTGCTTGCACCGATAGCTATCGGCAGATTCCATTGGGCCCACTAACACCCTCATGCAGCAATGTATTGAGGGCTTTTTATTTGCTATGATTATCCAGTTAGCACATCTGACTCCCCCGAAAGCCTTCGGGGCAGCAGGTGCTTGCACCGATAGCTATCGGCAGATTCCATTGGGCCCACTAACACCCTCATACAGAGATGTATTGAGGGCTTTTTATTTGC
>Ga0209390_10006732_pt1 | contig 15195 bp, 6 predicted proteins | sample BON01_FD_187212 | JGI IMG/M metagenome (GOLD analysis project Ga0209390, IMG submission 187212) | Freshwater microbial communities from Lake Bonney liftoff mats and glacier meltwater in Antarctica - BON-01 (SPAdes) (version 2) | ecosystem: Environmental > Aquatic > Freshwater > Ice > Glacier... | reverse complement strand
AGAAAAAATATATATATATATATATACATATACACATATATATATATATATATGTATATACACACACACACACACATACATATATATATATATAGAGAGAGATAGAGATACGGAGACGGGGGCTTTGGTGCGGTGGGCGCGCACCCCTCGTACTTCTGCCCCTGCTGGTAGCGCACCACCTGCAGCGGCTCGATCAGGTGCTCCGCGTAGCCCGAGAAGCGCGCGATGCGGTGGCGCACGGCCTGGACGGTTGGGTCTCGCGATGCTGCGCCGCCCAGCATGGCGGTGGTGGAGGTGCGCACTCGCGTCACGGAGCCGCGGACGGGCGAGCGCGAGAAGAGCGGCGTTGCGAGCGCGATGATCTGCTCGCACTCGAGCGGCGAGAGGAGCTGCACGGGGGCGCGAGGTGGGAAGGATACCAGAGGATAGGGTTGGGTGGGGGAGGGGACCGGGGGGGGAGGCGAGGGAGGGGAAGGGGTGCGTGATATAAAGGGAGGCCACCTGGCAGTGGAGGCGGGGGCCGGGTGCCGGTATGAGAGAGGGTATGATAGGGCCTACAGGAGGGGAAAGAGGGCCGTAGTGCGGCCGGGGCGGCACCTGGTGCACGTAGCGGATGCGGGGCGCGTAGGAGATGTGCTGGACCGTCGCGACGTGGCTCGACCCCTCCGCGTAGGCGACGCGGTCGAACCGGTGCGGCACGCGCGGCGTCAGCTCGCGACCCGGTGCGAAGCTCCAGCGCGACCAGTGGCGGCGCGACCAGGGCCGCGCGTCGAGGAGCGCGCGCCGCCTGGCGAGCATCCGCGCGCCGAAGGATCCCGGCGGCGCGGCGGCGCAGATGCGTCGTGCCTCGTCCGAGGTGGCCAGCTGCTGCGGCGGCGTCGAGTAGAAGCCGGCCTGGCGCGGCGGCGTGCCGGGCAGGTCGATGAAGCGCGAGATCGTCGTGTGCTTGTTGGCCAGGTGGAAGCGCATCAGGCCGGACAGGTCGAGCTCAGAGCACGCCTGGTGGTGCGTGTGGCGGGGAACGGTTTAAAATGGGATCGAATTCATATCATCTGCGCACCTGGTGGCACGGCGGTGGGTGGCGTAACGGCAGTGACGGTTCTCATATCTATCTAATATGGCATCCATCTCATTTGCGCACCTGGTGGCAGGCGTCGCAGCGTATCACGGCAGTGGCGGTTATACCATATAAATCATACATACTGGGACATCTAATTCATCTACTTTGCGCACCTTCAGGCATGACTTGAGCATGATTGTCGGCTTCGAGAAGCACTCGCCCGCGGCCGCGCGCGCTTCGCAGTCGGGCGCGTTGTCGGCGATGGCCTCGCAGCGCAGCGCCTTCTGGCAGTAGACCGTCTCGGTGTGGTTGCCGCAGATGCGCTGGATGTGGCACGAGGCGCGGCACTGGGTGTCCGCCTTTGGCACGTCACGCTCGCAGCCGCCCTGGAGCGCAAACACCACGCAAGTGTCGGACGTGTCCTGCAGGATGCCCGCGTTGCTCGCCGCGAAAACCTCGCATGAGACCTTGCACTGCTGCAGCATGAAGGCAGGGTTGCGATAGCATTCGCCGTCCGTGACCCACGCGGCGCAGTCCTGGTTCAGGTCGACCGCCTCGGTTGCCGAGCGGCACGACGCCGAGCACTTGTCCAGCATGAAGGCAGCGTTCTTCTCGCACTCGCCCGAGGCGGCCCAGGTGCCGCAGTTGGGGTCGGTGTCGGGCGGGCCCTCGGCCTTCGTCGCGGCCTTCGTCGTCTTGGTGACCGCGGCGCACGAGCGCGGGCAGGCCTTGGTCATGTAATCAGCGTTGTTCGCGCACTCACCGTCGGCCACCAACGACTTGCACTCGCTCGACTCGGGCCGCGCCGCCTCGTTGACTGAGCGCGGCGGTTCCGTGCCCAGTGCGTCCTTGGGTGGAGCCTTGGGCGCCGGCCGCGGAGAAGTCGTTAACACGTAGGTGGCGCCCACAGCGAAGAGGAGGAAGGCAATCGAGGCTGCGTACTGGCCCAGGCCGCCGCTGCTCTTCTTGCCCCGCCTAGTCGCGGCAGCCACAGCGGCCGCGACGGGCACCTTTTTCGGTTTTGCTCCCATTTTGTTTGTTCTTCACAGCGGTTAGCCAGCATGGTTAGCCTCCCCCAGATCTAGGCCAAATGTCTTCACACCGGCCCAGGGCACAACAAGAATGTGGTGCCTGCTGTGCTGCCTCGGCTGCCAGCTGACGTGCGTGCTCGCGCCGCTGCGCTGGGCGCTGCGGCACGAGTGGCCGCGGATGCGCCAGATGTTTTTCTTTCCGCTCGCCGGCCAGGTGCGGTGGGAGCACGCGACGCAGCGGCAGGTGCTACTGCGTCGGCTGGGCGCGGTCGAGGTGGACCTCACGACGGCGGACGAGCGGACCGTGCACGGGGTGTGGTGCGAGCCGCGCGGCGGGGCAGCCGGGGCGGCCGGCGCGGCCGGCGCGGCCGGCGCGGCCGGCAACGGGGCCTCATCCGCGACGGGTGGCAGTGGTGGCGAGGCGAGCTCCGAGCGGCCGGTGGTGCTGCTGCTGCATGCGAATGCGATGGTGCTCGACGACATGACGGACTGGGCTCTCTACTACCTCAACCTCGGCTGCGGCGTGCTGTGCATCACGTTTTGGGGATATCCGGACCCGGCCGAGGACCACGGTGCGTACGGCGCGGAGGGTACGGGCAGCACCGAGGGCAGCCCGCTGGCCGCGGAGGGCGGCTACTGCCCGACGGAGCTTTCGCTCTACCTCGACGCCGAGGCCGCCCTCCAGCACCTCCGCCTGGCGCGGCGCGTCCCGCTCGAGCGGTGCTTGGTGCACGGCCTCTCAATCGGCGGCGCCGCCGCCATCGCGCTCGGCGTCCAGCACACGGGGCTTCGCGTCACCGCCGACCAGACCTTCGCCTCCATGCACGAGGTCTCCTCGCACGTGGGCCGCGGGCTCTACGCGCAGATCGTGATGCAGCGCGCGCCGCCTTGGCTGCGCGCACCGCTGCTCGGGGTGGCGCCGCTCGCTGTGTGGATGGCCACCTGGCTTGTGGTTGCGATGGCCTTCCGTCCGCCCGTCGCCGCGGAGCGGCACGGTGCCGCCTGCGCGGGGCTCGACCGGCTCGACAACCTGGGCAAGGCTGCACGGATGCGCGGCGACCTCTTTGTCTTTTACGCTGAGCATGACGAGATGATGCCGCGCCATTTCGCAGCTCGGATCCTCGCGGCGCGCTACGGCGAGGGGCAGCAGCTGGAGCGCACACTCTGCGTGCCCGGCGGCCACTGCGCCTTCTTCGGCGACGTGCCCGAGCTGCGCACGCGCTATCGCACCTACCTCCAGCAGCAGGGCTTCCTCCTTGACTGAGCGGCCGGAGAGGCGGCGAGCCAACGTCGGCACTCGCACGACTTCTACTTTTCGTCAGCACTCTTCACCAGCGCCTCGTCACCGTCACCGTCGCCGCACGGAGCCACTGCACGCACCTGCCCTGCCAGCTGTCATAGACTCTGCTGCCCTAGCGCACTTGCCGGGAAGGGTGCTAAGGGTTTTGAGCCAGGCCGGGGGGGGCGTCCCCCGCGTTCTGGAGCATCCTCTCGTCTGCTCTTTTCTCATCTCGTCTCGACTCAAACCTGCAACTTTATTCGACTGCTGCTGCCTGTGCCTGTTGCGTCGTTGTGTATGTCTGCTGCATATCTGCTGTCAGCTGTCAGAGCTGCCGTCCCGCCCCCCCGCTCAACAGCTCATCACCATGACGACGTGGCGCACGACGACGCACGACGCACGACGCGCGCGGGCGTTGTTGTAATTGTAACACAGCTGCAAAAGAAAAGACAATAAACAATCTAACAATAAAAGTGAAAAGCCTACAGACTACAGACTGCTACAAGCTGCTACAGACTACATACAATAGCATAGCGCCTAGTCTCACGCTTCGGCGGGGGAGCGTGAGATCTGGATCTGGTCTCGAGCGTAGCGCGTAGCGCTGATCGTGATCGTGCTCGGAATCAGAGTGTCAGAGTCCGTCCGTTATCTTCGATCTTCGATATAACGGCAACGACAGCTTAGCTTGTAGCTTGCTGCTTGCTTTTGCTCTTGCTATGGGGGGGGCACCTTAATATTCAGATATATGCATATGTTCATATATATATATATGAACTATGGGGCCAGGGCCAGGGCTGGTGGCACGTGTCTTGTGGCTGTATTGCATGCGGCTAGCGTCATCGGGTATCGGGTGTTGGGGGTGTGCGACGGGTGCGGCTAGCCGACCGCACGCCGTTGTGCTCTTGAGCTGCTTGGCCTTTGACTTTGAGCTTCGCAGATGAAATTTCGGCTAAACCTCGGATGAACCGTACCCTAACCCCGGCGGTATTATTTCAAGTCGCTGAGGGGTGTGAGTGTTCCTCCTCTTGTGTGCGTGTGACCTGTTGATTGTTTTAAAATATGGCATCTGAGGGCGGGCTGGGTCCCCAGCATCTAATCTTAAAATATTTCAGACGCAGGGTGCCACCAGGATATGATATGAGTATGAGAATGACACTAGAGTGAGAGAGAGCTTACAATATATATATAATATATATAGAGCTTATGGCTTAGGCTTAGGCTTATGGCGAGAGGAGAAGGAGAAGGGCAGAGGGAAGGTTTCAGCTCAAAATGCTCAATCAAAATCAACAATCACAATCAACTCCAATTCCGAATCGAAGACGAAATACGGTGAGATAGAAATAGAGCAAGTAAAAGTAAAAAGCAGGGGGGGGGGTTGGGTTTTTGTTTTTGGTTGTTGGGGTTGTAGTTGATAGTTCAACTACAACTAGTAGTTGTAGTGTTGTAGTTATAATTATAGTTATAGTTATAGTTATAGTTAATTTAATAAGTTATGTCGTTGTATTCGTATTCGTATTCGTATACGTACATATTCGTAGTTGGTATTTGGATTCCAATATACCAATATATCAAATGTAAATGTAGCAATAATATGATCATTTGTGAATTTGAAGTTTCCTACTACTACTAATATATATACTAATACTAATAATTATATATAAAATACTAAATACTAAAGTTAAATATTAAAGGGCAAAATTGATGATTGAATTGGCCTGAATACTGAGTATGAAAAACAGTCGTGGTCAAACAGAAACAGCTAAGCTGACAGCTAGAAACAGAGAAAGAGAAAACGAAAGCAATAGCGGATGCGCTCTGCCTCATCTGTCATATGGCTTTGGCTTCCTTTATTGTACCTTGCGTGTCACGGCTGTGTGTGTGTGAGCAGTGCTGCGCTAGGGACTAGGGATCCTCGACGCTCCACCTCCACGAAATCAACGCCGAAGCTCAAGGCCTTAATTAAGGCAACTTAAGGTCTGGCTATGCTATGGTAGGCTATGGCTATGCGCCGTTATTACTATTACCGAGGGACCATTCCTCACTCCTCGGGGGCGAGAGCTTGCTCTCTTGCCCCCTTCCTCGTCCCTAGACCGTAGAAGGGCCGTAGAACCAAACTACCCCTGACTCTCGATCACACGGTGCGACACGAACGTGAGGCTACTCGTCACACACGCCGCATGTCGTGTGCGCACCCTGCGCGGGGGCAGACACATCGCGGCCGTGGCGACCAGGGACAAGAAAGACCGTGTGCGTGTCTGCGCGCCCGACCCAAGCCCGGCTGCCCGACCGGCGCCTCCCCGAGAGCACACTGTAAACGCACCCACCTATTCCAATCGCAAGACTTAGCACGGCTCGTTGCCACGCCCAAACCGCGGCCGCCGTGGAGATCACTCACTTGTTCTCGCGCCATGCGATATAGTTCTCCGACGCGGCGACGCCAGACGCGTCGCCCGCCGCCTTCTTGCGCTCCAGCTTCTGCGCTTGCAGCTTGAGGTCGAGCGCCTTCATGTAGGCCGCCGAGTCCATCGCCTCCATCGCCTCCACGCTGTACGAGCTCCCCGCAGACATGGGCTTTCCGCCGGCCGAACCGGGCGCAGCCTTGGCCCTGGCCTTGTTCGGCGCCGACGTTGCCCCACCCACCATGGCCGAGTAGCTGTAGCCACTCACCACCCCACCCGACTGCGTGGTGGCCGCCGGAGCCCGCACAGGCACAGGAGCCGGGGCGGCGGGCACAGCGGCGGGCGCCTTCTTGCCGATCAAATCCGAAGCCTTGGGCGCCGTCGTCAGGCTGGGGAGCGCAGAGCCGCGGGCCACCGCCTTGGGCGGCAACGGCGCCGGCGCGGCGGCAGGTGCGGGCGCGGCGGCGACGGGAGCGGCGGCGGCGGGGGCGGCCATGGCGGGGCAGCCCGCGGCGGCGCCTCCAGAGCGCATCTCCGACTGGACGAGCGCGAGGCTCTGGATGAGCACGTCGAGGAGCTCCTCGCGCTCAGCCAGGCCTAGCGCGCCAAGCCCGATGGCGTTGGAGCGCTGGAGCAGCGCCAGCGCCCGAGAGAGCGTCTCGGGCGTCGCGGCCGATGCGGCCACGGAGGCGGCGGCCGCCGGCGCAGCGACGGGCGCAGCGACGGGCGCGGCGGCGGCGACAGGCGCGGCGGCCGGCGGCGGCGCCACGGTGGGCACCGGAGCAGGCGAGGCGACGGCGCCGCCACCGATGGAAATGTGCGGGAAGAGCGGCTCGATGCCGAGCGCCGACTCCGCGCGCGCGATGTTGCGCACGGCCTCGTCCTGCTTGGCGCCGGGCGGGTTCTTCTCAACCACACGCGCGATGAGGTCCATCACCTGCTGCGCGGGAGCGCGTCCCTGCCGCGCACAGGTCGAGAGGTACTGCTCGTACTGGGCGAGTAGATCGGCCGGGTCCTTGTCCGGAATCGGGGGCAGTGAGCCCGTGTCCAAGACGCGGCGCGGGCCAGAGCCCGCCGACGCAGTAACCGCCGGAGTAGCCGGAGCCGCAGCCGGCGCCGAGGCGGGCACGGCGGCGACGGGCGCGACGACAGGCATCGGCGCGCGCGGCGCCGCGGCAGCGGGGGCCTGGTCGGACATGGCGGCGTAGCTCGAGCCGCTAACCACGCCGCCCGAGGTCGTCGCCGCGGGGGCCGCCGGGGCAGCCCGAGCCGCCGCAGGAGCCGCGGCGTCGTTGTCCATCATGGCCGCGTAGCTGCCGCCACTGACGACTCCTCCCGCCGACGTCACCGCGGCGGGCGGCGGGAACAGCGGGGGTGGCGGCCGAGCAGGGGACGGGGGAGCCGCCGGCGCCTCGAAGCCTTTGGTGGCCCTGTTCATGACGGCCTCCTGCGCGCGGCGCTGGTCGTCCCAGTACTGCTTGGCGCGCGAAGCCGAGAGGGATGCGTCCACCTCCGGCGGCTTCTTGCCCGAGCCGACGCTCCGCGTGTACTCGTCCCCAGCGTTGCCGTCGCTCGAGCCCTTCACCTCCACCCAATCCGTCCCCGCCTTCATCTCGGCAATCATCTTCTCCACGTCGGGCCTCGGCGCCATCCCCTTGTCCTTGAGCATGTTGACGTACGCCTCGGCCTGACGGACCGCCTCGGCGGTGCTCGGCGGCGGCGGCGGCGATGCCTTGGTCAAGGCCAGGTAGCTGTCGCAGTCCCACCCTCCCGCAGTGACTCCATTCAGCATCTGCTCCGCGGTCGCCTTCTTTGCGGCCTCCATGTCCCGCCCGTCGGACGTGCTCGCCGCCTGCATGGCGACACCGCCCACCGTGCGGCACGCCGCCGGCCTGGCGGGGTGGGCGCCCGGAGCGCGCAGGCCCAGGTTCAGCGCCAGCGTCCCGCTCAACCACAGGAAAATCACGAGGCAACGCATCGTAGGCCGCGACCTTCACAGACGGCCAAAATAGCCCGGGCCCTCCTACGGGCGGCAAAAACTGCCACCAGTTTCACGGCACAACACAGATACAGGCAACGAGTGGTCGGCGCGTGCAGCTGCGTCCACCGCACACCCAGCCCACCCCTACACCCTCTGGCCCAGGCGGCGTAGCATGGCGGATGCGGTGAAGCAGCTCAAGATCAAGACCGGCTCGGTCAAGCGGTGCATCAAGGACCGTACGGCGTCCGACAAGGAGATTGAGAAGCAGCAGCAGCGCATCGAGACGTTCAAGACGGACGACTCGAAGGACGAGCACGATGTTCGCAAGCAGGTATACCCTCGTGTCGTGCCGGCGCTGTATGCGACAGGGGCATGATGCCTCTCCAGCGCCGGTGCAGCTTCTGATGTGCGTGCCTGCCGCCCGCAGGAGGAGGTGCTCGCCGAGATGGTCGCGGGGCGCGCCGACGAGCTCATCAGGCTGCGGGATTTCATGCAAGATCTCGAGTCTGTCGTGGTGCGTGCGGCCGCCGCTGCGAGTCGCCAGCCCAGCTGTCGCTGCCTTTTCTCACTAATGTAAGGACCGCTCACTTGCCAACCGCTGCGCGCCCCCGCAGGAGCTCACCAAGGCGGACCTTGGAAACAGCGACGAGCATTCCAAGGCGCAGGAGGTGATCGACGAGGCAACCACTCTGTTGAAACGGGAGGGAATCTCGCTAGACGATTGAGTGTGGTAATGGGCGTGTGCTGGTGCGACGTGCCGGTTCAAGTTCAAGGGCCGCTCCTTCCGCGCAAATTCTTGTGAGAGAAGAAAGTAGTAGTGTTGTTGGTGTTAACACAGTGTGCCTCTAGTCTGCGTATGGGGAGCGTGGCCGCCCTGCACCCGTCAGCGGCCGTCGGCCGCCTAGTTCCGCGGAGATGCCCGTTCGGGTTTCGTGTTCCGTCAGTTCGGGTTTCGCGTCGATCATACTGGATACTGGATACTGTCTTGTCTGTCGACCGCTCTGAGATCTGAGGTTCTCCCCTCAACGATCTTTTGTTATCATAATTATATCATTATTATCATTTTATTATCATTAACATTAACATAAAAAAAATTAGAATATAATATCACATTTAATATCACCAATAACAATCACAATCAACACCAAACAGAACTCAGAACCAGAACTAAACAGATATACAGATACAGATACGAGAGCATTGGGCACAAAAAGTTATTGGTTGGTATTTTGGTATTTATTGGCAATAGTATTGGACGAATCTTTATTTTTTGCGTGGGTATTCGTATTATATATATGTAGGGTGTGTTGGTGTTGAGTGTTGAGTGTGAGTGTGGGTGTGGGGGGTGTGTGGTATATAACTAATTATATATATATATAATAATACATGTACCTCACCACCCACAACAACAACAACAACAACAACAACTCAACAACCACAACGAAACACCTAATACAGCACAATAACAAACAAAAACACGTACCACGGCTACCACACGAACATTATATACACAACGAGGCTCGCAAAGCTCCCCCCTACCACATATTACACACTTCACACTTCACGAAACCTCATCATCATCATCCACTCACCTCTCAAAACTCTCTCACTCATCCCCACACACTACACACTCTCTACTCACAGATCATCTTGTCCCAAAACACACTGCTATAATAACTAAACAATCGTCCTTCTATTGGAAAGAGAATCTCACATTCATGTTGGCAGACAAGCCACGGTACCGTGGAGAAGTTGTGTCAAATACACATGGAGTCGAGCGGCATAAGTAATAGATCTATTGCACAGGGGACCGGGTGCCTCTCCTCGAGAGCTGCCCAGCTCGGGGGAGGCGCTCGGCGTTCGGATGGCGAGCCGCTCAGGTCCACTTGAGGCTCGAGCAACGCTGCGAGCCGTCGCGCTCGGCGACGGTGATGTCGACGGCGCCGGGCACGTAGTCGAGCTTTACCTTCTTGCCGAGCACGAGCGCGTCGGTGGCGATGCCGCGCGCCTGGTCCGAGGGGATGGCCTCGAGCACCAGCTGGAAGTCGTCGCTCGCCTCGCCCTGGCACTCGACCGCCATGGGCCGCGCGACGGGCGTGGCGAAGAGCGAGGTGAAGACGAGCACGCAGACGGAGCCGTGCTCGGCGTGGTCGGCCAGGCCGAAGCCCGCAACCTTGAGTTCGCTGTTGAGCAGGAAGTTGCGGTTGCGCCGCTGCGCGTCGCCGTCCGAGAGGAGCAGTTGCGCTGCGATGGCCTCGGGCTGGCGCACGCCGTAGACCACCGCCTCGCCCGCCGAGCCAGAGAAGGTGCCGCGCGCGTTGAGCCGCTGCACCAGCGGCGTGGGCTCGACCGCGGCGGAGAGCTCCTCGGCGAGCTGGTGCGCAGCCTCGTCGAGCGCGCGCACCAGCCGCAGCACGGGCAGGTTGCCCGGCGCAACGCGCAGCGCCCGCAGCAGATCCGCGAGCGCCGGCGCGCCTTCGGCGGTGCGCAGCTTGCGTCCGCCCCACTGGGCCGGGCTGGCGAAGGTGGTGCCATCGAAGGCGCCCTCGAGCATCGCCTCGAGGTTGGCCGCGTAGTTGGTCGGCTCCTTGCGCGCCTTGTTGACGTGCTCGATCACGGCGAGCCCGTGCGCGTGCAGGTCGAGCGGCATCTTGGGCAGCGCGAGCGGGGCGAGCGCCTCGCGGTCGAGGGGGAAGGGGTCAAAGCTGCGCGGCTGCAGTGCGCCGCCCACGCCCGCTGCCATCTCGTCGCGCAGAAAGTCCACGTGCGGCTCGGGCAGGCCCAGCTCGGCGCGCAGCTGCGCCGGATCGACGCCCGCCGCCTCGGCCAGGTCCTCGAGCGCAGCCACGATGCGCTTTGTCGGCGCCGCCGCGTCAGCTGGCGCGTCGCGCGCAGCGCGGTGGAGCGCCAAGAGCAGGTTGCGCAGCGAGTCGAGCGCGGCGGCCATGTGCGCCAGCGTCAGTACGGACGGGTTCTGCGCGATCTTGTAGGTCGCCATCTGGCGCGCGGCCACACCCGCGGCGCGCGCGTGCGCCTCGCCGACGGGCAGATGCTCAGCAGCGATCTCGGAAGCGCGCTTGACGTCGGCGGCCGCCACGGCGGCGCCAGCTGGCGGCAGCGTCAGCAGCGCCACCACCTCCTTGTGCCACGCGTCGAAGGCGTCGGCCGCGTCGACGTAGTCCTTCTGCAGCTTCTCCGCCGCGAGCGCCGCGCGGTGCGCCGCCTCGCACGCGGCGGCGCGGCCGGGCAGGTCCGAGGCGAGTTCGCTCCACGACTCAGCCGCCGCCTCTGCGCGCGCGATGGCGTGCGCCTCTGCCGCCTCGGGCGGGAGCAGCTCGGCCGCCTGCCGGTCGCCCGCCTCGCGCAGCGCGTGGAGGATCTCTGGCGTGTCGACAGAGTCGACCGGGAAGCCGACGAGCTCCTGCGCGAGCACGACCGACGCCTCGAGCGCGGCGGTGGCCGCCGCGAAGGCGTGGCGCTCCGCTGTGAGCCGCCGCTGCCGCTCGAGCTCCTCCGCCAGCCTTGCGATGCGCTCCGCCATGGGCGCTTCCAGCGAGGGAACCGTCGCCACGCGGCCGATGCACTCGGCCGCGCGCGCGCCGTACTCGTCGTCCATCGCCAGCCGCGCGGCAAGCGGGCCCAGCGCCGCCACGGCGTCGATCTGGAGCGCGAGCGCGGCCGCGGTGCGCCGCGCCTCGGCGAACAGCACGGCCACCTCGGCCTCGGTCGAGCCGAGCTCGGTGCGCATCCGCTGCGGCGTCGAGCTCGCGAGCCAGTCCGCGGCGCGGTTGACGCCGCGCTGCAGCCGCTCCCACTCAAGCTCGGCGCCCTGCGCGCGCGCGATCCGCGCCTGCAGCGCACTCTTGAGCCGCCGTTCCGAATCCTCCATTGCACACCACGCAGCCTCGGCCGCCGGCAGGGCCGTCGTCGACGCCGCCTGCACGGGGCCGCCCGCGCCCGCCCGCTGGATCTGGCGCGTCGCCAGTGCGTCGACGGAGGCGGCGCGCGCGTCGAGGAGCGCCTTTCGCCGCTTCGCCTTGTCCCCGTCGCCGAAGCGCTCGAGCGCCTCCAGCGGCGCCACGGGCTGCGCGTTGGCGTCGGCCGCGAGCGCGACGAGCTTGGCGTCGAGGTCCGCCTTCTGCGCGTCGGCCCACTCGGCGACGGCCGCCGCGATGCGCGCCGCCTCCTCGGCGGCCGTTGCGGCGTCCCGCTCCACCTTGCGCCGGCGGATCAGCGGCGGCAGCTCGTCCGAGAGATCGGCCAGCGCGCGCTCGCGCAGCGCAGCCTTGCGCAGCCGGCCCTTCTCCTCCTCGGCGAGCTGGCCCAGCTGGTCGAGCAGCGCCTTCTCGTACTCGCGCTCGCCCTGGCCCAGCCGCGCCCAGCCGCCATTCAGCGCCTCGTTGGGGGACGCCCACTCGGCGGGCGCGCGCTCCTCGTCGCGCCGCCGCCCGTCGACGGCGCGCCGCCCGTCGTCGATGGCCGCGCGCTCGGCGCCCCACTCGGGCTTGGTCCGCGCCTGGAAGGGGCTGCGCAGCTCGTCCAGCTTGGCCTGCGTCTCGGCCTGCGTCTTGCCAACGTCGTGGCGCGCAACCTTGTCCTCAAAGTCGGCCGCCTTGTCGAGCACCTTGCGCAGCCACTGGGCCGACTGCGCCTCGTTGTCTTTTTTCGCCTCGTCCGTCTCCGCCTGCGCCGCCGCCTGCGCCTTTTTGGCGCGCGCCTCGTCGAGCGCCTTCTGCAGCTTGGCCGCAGCCTCGTCGAAGCCGCTCCAGCCGGCGTCGAGCGCCGCACCAAGATCGGGCGGCGGCGGGCGGCCCTCGGCGGCGCGCCGGTCGGCAACCTCGCGCAGCTCGCGCTCGACCTCCTTGCTCTCGCTCAGCCGCGGCGGTTTCTCCTCACTGAGCAACGCGTCAAGCGCGCCCTGCTTGCGCGCAATGTCGGGCTCGCCCCCGATGCCCTTGGCGTCGTCGCGCATCCTGGCCGTCTTGGCCTTGAGCCAGTCAAGCAGCGCGTCCGCCTTCTTCTGAAGCGCCGCAAGCGCCTCGTCCGTCGCCTTTGCTTGGCGCTCCTTCTCGATCCCAGCCAGCCGCTCGCGGAGCGCCTCCTCGAACTCGCGCTCCGCCTTCTCCATGTCGTTCCAGAGCCCGTTGAGCGCCTCGGGCGCGCAGAGCGCGATCTCGTCCTCAGAGAGGGCGGGCGCGTAGCCCTCCTTGGCGGCGGCCATGGCGTCGGCCAGGATCTCTCCGCGCGCCTGGCCAAACAGGTCGGCGAGCCGCGCCTTGTCGGCGGCCCGCGGCGGCTTCTCCGACGAGCGGAACTCCTTGAGCCCCTCGCGCGCCGCCGCCGCCTTGTCCTCGGCGTAGGCCGGCGCCTCGGCCGCGCCCTTCTTGAAGCCGGCCGTCTTCGCCTTGGTCCACTGGTTCCAGTCGTCCACGCCGGTCTTGAGCTCGTCCACCAGCCGACGCAGCTCCGCCTGGCGCGCCACGCGGGCGGCGCGCGCGCGGCCCGCCTCCTCCTCCTGCAGCCGCCGCATCATGTCCGCCTCGCGGTCGAGGAAGGCCTGGCGCAGCTTGGCCACGTAGGTGAGGACCGACTTGTCGTCGGTGGGATCGGTGCCTGCGAGCTCCTCCGGCTCGAGCAGCCGCGGTACGGCCCAGCGGCCCTCGGCGGTGGTGAAGGCCTTGTCGAGGTTGGCATGCGCGTCGGCCGGCTTGAGCCTGTCGTAGTCCAGGCACGACTCGTCGTGCTTGTGGAGCAGCGCGCAAAAGGCGAGGCCGTCGTTGAAGGAGGCGCCCCACGTGGTGATGTTGACCCCCTTGTAGCCCAGCGTACACGCCTTGACCCAGCGGAGCAGCTCCTGCTCGCTCGCGCCGTACTTCTGGATCTCGTAGCGCAGGATAAGTGTCCAAGTCAGGCCGAGGATCAGCGTGCGGTTGGAGTCGACCAAGTCCTCGGCGCCGATGTTGACCAGCCGGAGGCCCTTCTCCTTGAGGCAGCGCAGAAAGATGTTTTGGTTCTCGAGCTTCTGGAAGCGCGTCGGCGGGTTCTTGCTGTACTTGCGCACGAAGGAGCCCGAGAGCTCCTCGTACAGCGCGATCGGGTGCACGCCGCTGCCCACATCGGCGATCAGGTCCTCCAGCTTGGTACCCCTCGGTTTGAGCACCGAGTTCCACCAGCGCGTGAAGGTGCGCAGCTGCTGGGCCGCGTGCGTCTCGCGCAGGTCGGCGATCTTGGTGTGCACGGCAATGTCCTCGATCTGCGTCGCCGAGATGCGCGTCGGCAGCGGCGCCGGCTCGGACGGCTTCTTTGCCGAGAGAATGGTCGGCGGGGCCGGATCGGGCGGCTTCTTGGGCGTGAGGAGGGTCGGCGCCGGCTCGGGCAGCTTCCTGGGCGAAAAAAAGGGCATCAATTTCGCCGCTGGTTCACGCGAAACCGAGCGGCGGTTATTGCAGAGATAGCTTTAGTTATCGAGAGTGAACTGCCTGTACCGTTAGAGGGTTGAGCGCAAAAAAGGAGACTTAGAAAAAAAAAAAAAAAACATCACAGCAATATACCGAAGGGAGAACCGATTGTAAATCCTTACGTGGTCCAGTTCTAATTACGTTCGTGGCCCGCCTTTGCGCCAAACCCAGTCAGCCGTTCTATCGATCGTCGAACTGAACCGCATCGTCATCGCCGTGAGCAACGACTGGCCAACCGACCAAGCCCCACTGCATGGTGTCGCGTTCGCGCATTACTTCCCGCGCGACGCCAATGCGGAATCTCTGGCTCTGGCTATAGCAGTTGAAGCACTTCGTAACCAGGAAGCTCACCAGATTGTCGGCAGCCTCTGGACCTGCCGATGCTCTCGGTCGTAGTCTTAGGCACCCCTTGATACTATAATATCAAGAACGGGAAAGTGGAAACTGAGGCGTGTGCAACGCGCTATATCCTAAAATAGCGTACGCCCTGTCCATGGGTGCCTCTCTGTGTTTCACAGTTTTGCGGTGGTGTCAGAGGGATGGGGGTGGGTGCGGTTCAGTTCGACGATCGATAGAACGGCTGACTGGGTTTGGCGCAAAGGCGGGCCACGAACGAACGTAATTACAAGCGATCCAAATCGAACGGGACCACGTAGGGATTTACAATCGGTTCTCCCTTCGGTATTATGTTTTTTTCGTTCAACCCTCTAACGGTACAGGCAGTTCACTCTAGATAACTAAAGCTATCTGTTGGCGGGTGGGGTTCCCCTGTGGGCGGTTTCCCCCCTTGTGGTGTTTCCCCCCGCGGTGTTTGGGGGCTGCCCCCCTCCGGTTCCTTTGTCGCGCGTAGCTGCTAGCTTTCATGTCTCTGTGTCTTGACGTCTCTGGCGTCCCCGTGCCTGGCCGGCCTCCCGGCCACCAACATGGCTGCGGCGCCTGGCCTGCTGCTGCAGGGCAGTGCAGCAAGCAGTGCGTTCATGGACTTCC